>Ga0306924_10003779_pt1 | contig 14626 bp, 6 predicted proteins | sample sta12Can44000111_FD_203756 | JGI IMG/M metagenome (GOLD analysis project Ga0306924, IMG submission 203756) | Lab enrichment of tropical soil microbial communities from Luquillo Experimental Forest, Puerto Rico - statanox.12C.anox.44.000.111 (v2)... | ecosystem: Environmental > Terrestrial > Soil... | reverse complement strand
GAAGCCCCCGTGCGTGAGCCCGGCGGCCTTCATGAGATCGGCCAGTCCGGTCGCGGCGATCCCGTGCTGGCGGAATTCAGCCGCGGCGGCCGTCACGATCCGCTCACGTGTCTTCGCTGCTTCGATTCTCGGTTGCCTGTGTCGGGCGGCCCCTCGAACACCTCGCTCCCTCGGCCTTGGGTGGCCCGCGGTGATGGAGGAGCCGGCTTCCTCGCCCACACCTGGGACATGCGCGGCATCACCGCCAGAACGGTGCCGTCCGCGTTCAGGCGCCGCATCTCGGCGAGAGTGCGGTCCAGAGCCTCGGCCGTGATCAGGCCCGCGTCGATAAAGGCCGGCCCGGCCTCGGCGACCGACAGTTCAAGGAAGCGCTTATTCTCGCCCCGCGCCACCACGGGCTGGTTGAAGGTGATCTCCGAGGCCGGGAAGCCGGCGGCGCGCACCATCTGGAAGAGGCGGCGGGCGAGGGTGTAATCCAGCCCTCGTTTGGGCCCCAGGCGGCCCCAGAGGTCGGCGAAGGCCGCGAGAGCCGAGGGCGGCTCGCTGCCCGCCGAGGTCACGTCCGCGTCCTCGCACACCAGGATGCCGTCCGGCCTGAGCAGGGACCGCATCTCGCGCAGGGCCCGTTCGGGCTCGGGCAGGTGCAGCAGGAGGTACCGGCAATAAACCAGGTCGAACGAGCAGGGCGGCAGGCCCGTGTTGGTGGCACTGGCCTCGACGAAGCTGGCGTTCGTGCCGCTGCTCGCCAACCGTTCGCGGGCCTGGGCGAGCTGCGCGCCACTGGCGTCGATGCCGACGACATGCCCCTCGGGGCCAACGAGTTGGGCGAGCAGGGCGGTCACCATGCCAACGCCGCAGCCGATGTCGGCGACGCGCATGCCGCGCCGGAGGCCCGCCCCGAGGAGCAGGCGGCGCGTGCCCGGCCCGTAGAGGCCGTGCAAGATGCGCAGGCGGTAATCGGCCGCCGGCCCGGTGGCGAGCACATACGGAACTGGGGCGGTGCGAACAGGGAGCTGGTGCAGTGCGTCCGACGGTTCAGCCGGAACGCCAAGGGCTCGACTCATGTCATCTCCGTAGGTTAGGGCACCTGTCAACCGCGAACAGCCCCCATGGCCGCCGGTTTCAGGTTCTTGTTCGGGTCACTCGACCGGGACGGTGTAAGTCAAGGCGCCCACGGGTTGCCCATTTTTCACTCCTTTGTAGTTCTTGTGGCACATCGTGCATTTTTCCATGACCACGGGGACCGGGGTGATCATCCGAAGGTACGTTTTGTCGCCTTTCTTGATCAGCTGCTCATAATAGCCCTTGCCGGCTTTGAGTTGCTTGACGCCTTCCTTGTCGAAGTCGTCCTTGGCGACGTTGACGCCACCACGGGGCTCGCCGGTAACGTCGATGAGCCGGACCTCGTGCGAGCCCTTCTTCGAGACGTCGGCGAACCACTTGATAGCCGCGCGGCCGGCGGGATAGTCCTGCTTATCTTTGACGTACTTATCGGTGATCAGCACGATGGCCGTTTTGTAGATGTCGTCCAGCATGCGCACGGTCTTGCGGGCGCGCTCGGCCGCGGCCGGGTCGGGCTTGTCCGTGGCGGCGGGAATGGTGGGAGGGGCGCTCGGCCCGGCCACAACCAGGGCGAGGACGCCGACCAAGGACAGAAGCATCAATCGACTCATGACTTCTCCTTTCATTGGGCGGTAGGTTTCATTCGGGGGGAAGGCCTGGCTTTCTCCGATGGACTCAACAGCGGGGGGGCCGGCTCGCTCAGGAGACAGACACCATGGGCAGGGAACGCAACGTCCGAGGCGCGGCCGCACGCGCCCGGTTGAGGGCCTCAATCAGGAGCGACTTGCCTCCCCTCGCCACCCCTTCGGGGGAGAGGGGTCGGGGGTGAGGGGGAATGGATTGCATTGCGCCTGCAAGTTTTGCACACACACCTCACCCCCTCACCCCTCTCCCCCAAGGGAGAGGGGCTTTTCGCACAGGCTCTCACCGGCCTCGCTTGCACGTCTTTGGGGCACGTCGCCAACGCCCCTCGTGTTGTTGTGCGGCTAGCCGACGCTGCCGGCCTGATTCAGGGCGTCGAACAGGGCGGTGGCCTGCTTGCGCAGAGTGGCGTTGCCGCCGTACAGCACGCCCTTGACCGACTTTTGGTTCACCGCCTGCAGCAGCTTGTAGACGTCGCACACGGTGTTGTTCGCCACGCCGAAGGCGGCGCCGTCGCTGCCGACGCTGTAGGTGCGCGCCCCCAGGCCGGTGGCCGAAACGCTGAAGCCGTAGGCCGTCCCCGCCGTGCCGCCCAGCGAGCTGGTCGTGGCGTAGACGCTCAGCGCTGTGGCCAGCACTTCCGCCTCCACCTTGGTGCCCGACAGGGCGAACTGGCTCAGGTAGAAGGCCGTGACCTGGGCGTTGGTCTTGCCGGCCAGGTTGTTGGCGCCGGCGGAGGCGCCGTACAGGTTGGGGAAGGTGGTCGCCAGCCAGTTGCCCAGCGCCGTGGCGGAGCTGCCGCCGTTGAAGCTCTTAATGAGAGCCTGGCCCGTGTTCTGCCAGAAGCCGATGGTGCCGGTCAGGCCTTTGACCACGCCCTGGTTCAGGCTGGTGACCTTGGCCGTGTCGTTGGCCGTGGCCGACTGGGTGTCGGGGTTGCTGATCTGCACACTGACGGCGTAGCTGCCGGCGGCGGCGTAGGTATGCGTGCCGCTGACGGTGAAACTGCCGTTACCGCCCGTGATGAGGCCCGTGGAGGTACTTCCGTCGCCCCAGGTGATGACGGCGCTGAAGGCCGCGGCGCTATCAATCTTGTCGGCGGTGGTGAAGGTGGCCACGGCGCCGCTGAAGGGGGCGCCGGCGGTGGCGCTGAAGTTGGCGGCGGCGGCCGACAGCGGGGCCGCCGTCACGGTCAGCGTGCCGCCGTGGAAGGTGCCGATGGTGTAGTTGCCGGTAGCGGCGAGATTGCCCTGGGTGATGGGGTAGCTGCCGACGCCGCTGCTGCCCGCCGCCGTGGTCGTCAGGCCGCCGGTGAACGAGGCGCTGGTGTCGCCGTTGACCAGGCCGGTGTAGTGGTACGTCAGCGTCGGCACGCTGCCGCCGTAGGGCATCGTCTGGTTGTCGGCGGTGACGGTCAGCGCCGCCGGGCTGACGGTCAGGAGGGCGTTGATCTCGTGGACGGTGTAGTTGGCCAGCTTGTTGTTGGGGTCAGTCAGGGTGGCGCTGATCGTGTAGCTGCCGGCGCTGGCGCCGGCGGCGTCGCCGGCGCTGGCGAAGCTGGCGGTGATGCTGTCGCCGTTGACCAGGCCGCTGAGCGTGCCGGTGTCGCTGGCGGTCTGGCCGTAGGTCTTGCTGTTGGCCGTGGCCGTGACGAACAGGGCCGCCTTGTCGATGGTCAGCGTGTAGCTCTGGCTGCCTGTGAAGCCGGTGCCGTCGGTAGCTGTGATCGTGAAGGAGAACGGTCCGGCCGCGGTGGGCGTGCCGCTCAGCGTGCCGGCGGTGCCATCCAGGCTCAGGCCGGGGGGCAGTGTCCCGGCCGTGACGGCGAAGCTGTACGGGCCGCCGGCGCCGCCAGGCTGCTCCGTCGCGGTGAGGGTCTGACTGTAGGCGGCGCCGTAGGTGCCGTCCGCCAGCGTGGCGGGGCTGAGGATGGGCTCCTGCACCTCATCGGCGCCGATGTCCACGGCGGCGCCGCTGATGCGCGCGAAGCCGCGCTGGTCGGTGGTCAGGCCGGCGGGGAGCAGGGCGTTGCTGCCGGCGTCAATGGCGGGGCTGCCGGGGAGCGGAGGCATGGTCTGGGTCGGGCCGCCGTAGTCGCCCAGCGGGGCCAGCATCGGGTCGCCGCCGAGCAGGTCGCTGCCGCTGGCGCTCGAATAGGAGCCGGAGAGGTTGGGGTGAGAGGTTGCCGAGTTGCCGGCGATGATCGTGTTGTTCAGCGTCGGCGGAGCACCGAAGTCGCCCATCATTCCACCACCGAACCCTGCGCCACCGTTGCCGGTGCTGTCGGTGCCGGTGCCGCCGGTGCCGCCGACGGCGGTGTTGTTGGACAGGGTTGAGTCGTTCAGTGTGACCGCTACCCCCCCAAGGAGAAAGACGGCACCGCCCTCGCCGGGGTAGCCGGCGCCGCCATCGCCGGAGTAGCCGACGCCGTAGCCGCCGTTGCCGCCGGCGGCGGTATCATTGGCGAAGGTACAGTTGGTTAACGTGACTGGCCCGCCGGCGACGAAAATGCCACCGCCGTGGCCACCGCCGCCGTGGCCGCTAATTGACTCGGAGTTGGCGCCGTTGCCGCCGGCGGCGGTGTCGTTGGCGAAGGTACAGTTGTTGAGAGTGACCGGCCCTGCGGCGACGTAGATGGCACCGCCATCGCCGTGGCCGCCGTCGCCGCCAAAAAACGAGCCGAAGCCGCCGTTGCCGCCGGCGGCGGTGTCGTTGGCGAGGTTACAGGCGTTGAGAGTGACTGTCCCTCCGGCGATGTAGAGGCCGCCGCCCTGGCCAGCGCCGCCGTTGCCGCCGGTGTCGCCAGCTGCGCCGTCGGCGCCCCGGGCCGTGTTGTTCTGGATGGTCACCGCGCTCAGGGTCAGCGCCCCCTGGCTGTAGATCGCCCCGCCCTGCGCCGACACCCCCGCGCCCGACGCCAGCCCGCTGGTGAGGATCAGGTCCTCGAGCGTCAGGCTCGCCCCCGCCGCCACGTCGAGCAGCCGGAAGGCCGGCGTCCCCGCGGCCGTGCTCCGCCCGATGGTGTCGCCGTTGCCGACGATGGTCAGGTTGTCCCCCGCGGCGATGACCGGCAGGCCGGTGGCCCCGTCGGTGCTGTTGTCCACGGCCGTCAGCGTGTAGGGCGCCGAGGGGGCGGCGGTCAGGGCAATGGTGTTGGTGCCGCCGGCGGCGTTGGCCAGGTTGATATCTTGGATCAGGTCGGCCGCGGTCGCGGCGAAGTAGGTATTCAGCAGGGTGCGGTCCTCCAGCGCCTCCAGGGTCAGCCGCCGTCGAGGCGAGCGGCGGCGGGCCGGGGCCGAGGGCTTGCGGGCGAACAGGCGGCGGAACCAGAACGACACGGACATGGATCATCTCCTTGTGGGGCGTAAGCCTGGGTGGAAGGGGCGGGATCGGTCCCCTCGGCGCGCAGGTTGGGCGCCGGGGCGCTGGCGGACCCGTGGGGCCGTGCCGCACGCGCGGCCAACTCAGCGGCCCCCGGTAGCACCGGGATTCGTTGTTGACGGCAGGCTGTCGGAAGACCGCCCCGCGTGGCAGGGGGCTTCCGGCGGCGCCAGGGGCAGGCGGCCTCGTTCCGGGCGCAAGGGGGCGCGCCGGGCGGGCCGGCGGGATTGCCCTTGCGGTCCTCACTCCTTCAGCCGAGAATGACGGGAAAACGACACCAACTTTTTTTTGCGGATTCCCAGACCCATGCCATCCGAGTCGGTCCAACCCGTCACGGAGCTGCTGCGGGCGGCTCAGGCCGGCGACGCCGCGGCGGCGGAGCGGCTGCTGGCCGTCGTGTACGAGCAGTTGCACCAGTTGGCCCGCGCCCGCATGGCCCAGTTGCCACCCGGGCAGACCCTCCAGCCGACGGCCCTGGTCCACGAGGTCTACCTGCGCCTGACCGACAAGACCGACGTCGCCTGGGAGTCGCGGCGGCACTTCTTCTTCGCCGCCGCCCGCGCCATGCGCGACATCCTCGTCGAGCAGGCGAGGCGCAAGGCCGGCCCGGTGCGGGGCGGCGGGAGGCGGCGCCAGGAACTGGACGAGGCCTGTGCCGTCATCGAGCCGCCCAGCGTGGACGTCCTGGCGGTCCACGAGGCCCTGGAAGAGCTGGAAAACGAGGATCCCTTGAAGTCGCAAGTCGTGCTGCTGCGCTACTTCAGCGGGATGACTACGGATGAGACGGCGGAAGTCCTCGGCCTGTCGGCGAGCACCCTGGACCGGAAGTGGCGCTACATCCGGGCCTGGCTGCTGGAACGGCTTGGGTGACGCAGGCTCGCCCGCGCGAGACACCCCGATGGCGACACCCTCCTCCAAGCGCGTTGAAGAGTTATTCGACCAGGCGCTCGACCTGGACCCGGCAGGGCGGGCGGCGTTCCTGGACGAGCAGTGCCAGGGCGATGCGGACCTGCGTGCGGCCGTGGAGAAGCTTTTGCAACTGGATAGCAAGGCCCAGGCGGACGAGGAGTTCTTGCGCAGTCCCCTGGACGCCACGCGCCCGCCGACGTTCGTGTCCCCCGCGCCCCAGTTCCCGGCCATCACCCGCTATCGCGTGTTGCGCCTACTCGGCGAAGGGGGAATGGGCACGGTCTACGAGGCGGAGCAGGAGAACCCGCGCCGCACCGTCGCGCTCAAGGTTGTCCGGGCCGGACTCACCTCGGACATCCTGCTCAAACGCTTCGCGCGCGAGGCGGAGATCCTCGGCCGGCTGCGACACCCCGGCATCGCGCAGGTTTACGACGCCGGCGTCGCCGAGAGCGGCCAACCCTACTTCGTCATGGAGCTGATCGCCGGCGTGCCGCTCGATCAGTACGCGCGCGAGCACGCCCTGGACGCGGGCGGCCGGCTGGAGCTGGTGGCGCGGGTGTGCGACGCGGTGCAGCACGCCCACGAGAGGGGCATCATCCACCGCGACCTCAAGCCGGCCAACATCCTGATGGAGGCGTCCGGACAGCCCAGGGTGCTTGACTTCGGCGTGGCCCGCGCCGCTGACCTGGGCCCGACGGCCGGCGGAGGTCGCACCGAAACCGGGCAGCTGCTCGGCACCCTCGATTACATGAGCCCCGAACAGGCGTCCGGCGACCCGTCGGCCATCGACCCGCGCGGTGACGTGTACGCACTGGGAGTGCTCCTGTACGAGCTGCTGGCGCACCGGCTGCCCTACAGCCTGGACGGGCTTCCGCTACCGGAAGCAGTCCGGGTGATCCGCGAGCAAGAGCCGTCGCGGCTCGGTTCGCTCGACGGGCGCCTGCGCGGCGATGTGGAGACGATCGTGGCCAAGGCGCTGGCGAAGGACCGCGCACGGCGCTACGCCTCGGCCGGCGAACTGGCGGCCGACATCCGCCACTTCCTGAGCCACGAGCCGATCCGGGCGCGGCCGCCGTCGGCGCTGTACCAGCTGCGGAAATTCGCCCGCCGGCACAAGGCGCTCGTGGGCGCCGTGCTGGGTATCGGGCTGGCACTGGCGGCGGGCACGGTGGTTTCCGTCCTGTACGCGATCCGCGCCGGTCAGAACGCCCGCGCGGCCAACGAGAACGAGCGGCGGGCGCTGTATCAGACCTACCGGGCGCGCCTGGCCGCCGCCGCCGCGGCGCTGTCCCACCACGACGTCACCGACGCGGCCCGGCAGCTCGAAGCGGTGCCCCAGGAGCTGCGCGGCTGGGAGTGGCGCCACCTGCACGCCCGGCTCGACGACAGCGCCGCCGTCCTGCCGGCGGGCCAACTGTTGCGCCGGGGTCGCTCGGGATTCCGCGTCGCGTCCCTCACGCCGGACGCCCTGGTCATGAAAGACGAGGAGGGGGGACTGATTTCCTCGACCCCCGTGCAGGTCATCCCGCGAGGAGTACTCGTCGTTCACGCCGAGGACGATACGACCTGGCTGGCCGCCGAAATTGTTGATGGGCCCGGAGGAGTGATTCGCTTTCTGGAGTCAACCGGCCGGGAACGCCTTCTCCGGCTGCCGCCCGGCCACCATGGCGCGACCGGCTTGCACTTTAGCCCGGATGGAAAGCGCCTTGCCGTCCTCGTGGCCAACAATTCGATCAGCATTTGCGACGTGTCTGCGTGCCAGGAAACCGCCTACCTGGCCCGGAAGGAAGGTACTTTCAACGCCATGGCCTTCAGCGAAGACGGCCGGCGGCTGGCGGTGACGGCCGACTCGCCCGTGGTGTCCGTGTGGGACACCGACACCGGCCGGGTCGTCGAGCTGCGCACCCACATGCCCCGGGTCATGGGCGTCGCGTTCCACTCGCGCGGCGAGCGGCTGCTGACGGGCTCGCCCGACGGCTCCGTGCACCAGTGGGACGTGGGCACCCGCCGCGAGGCCGAGCCGCCCTACGAGCGCCACGAGGGTACGGTGCGGGCGGTGGCCTACAGTCCCGACGGGCAGCGCGTGGCGTCGGCCGGCGAGGACCGCACCGTCCGGCTGTGGCGGGCGCAGGGCCGGCGGGACGAGGCCGTCCTGCACGGGCACACCCGGACCGTCGTCGGCCTGGCCTTCAGCCGGGACGGTCGTCGGCTGGCGTCCTGGCAGGACGACGGCGTCACGCGCCTGTGGGACACGGGGCCGGACGACACGCTGCCGGTCCTGCGCGGCCACACCTTCTACGTCTACCCGGTGGCATACACGCCCGACGGCCGCCTGATCGCCTCTGGCTCCTGGGACGGGGACGTGCGCCTCTGGGACGCCGCCACCGGCCTGCCGGTCGGGGACCCCCTACCGCACGGCGACGGGCGACCGGACCACGGCTACGTGCGCGCCCTGGCCCTGAGCCCCGACGGCACGCGCCTGGTCGCCATGGGCGACAACATGGACGGCTTGCGCGTCTGGGACATCGCCACCCGCCGCCATCTGACGGCTTACCGGACCGCAGAAAAGGAGATATTGGCGATCGCTTACCGCCCCGGCGGCGCCCACCTCGCTGTGCGGGGACCCGGAGCGATCATCGAGGTGCTCGACGCCGCGACGGGTGAACGGGTGGCCGCGGTGGACGCCGGGATGGTGCGCGGGGTGGACGCCCCCCGCCGGGCCCTGGCCTACAGTCCGGACGGCCGGCTGCTCGCCGGCACCTACGAGGGGAACCAGGTCGGGCTGTGGGAGGCCGACACCTACCGCCTGGTCGGCACCCTCAGCGGCCACGAGGGGGCGGTCCTGTCGGTCGCCTTCAGCGCGGACGGCCGCCGCCTGGTCTCCGGCGGGACCGACTCCCTGATCCGCGTGTGGGACGTCGAATCAAGGGACTGCCTCCTGACTCTGAGCGGCCACGCCAACGAGGTGTTCACCGCCATCTTCCACCCCGACGGGTCGCGCATCGCCTCGGGGGGTCGCGACCGCCTGGTGCGCCTGTGGGACGCCGCGACCGGCGAGGAGCTGGTCCGGCTGCCCGGACACTCCGAGTACGTCTACTCGCTGGCCTTCAGCCCCGACGGCAAGACGCTGGTGTCGAGTTCGGGCGACACGACCCTGCGGCTGTGGGACACCGAGCCGCTGCGCCTCCGTTCCCAGGTGCGCCGCGCGGCCGAAGTGCCCCGGCCGAATGCGCAGTGACCCACGGCGGGTTACGCGCTTCGGTGTTCTCGACCTATGCTCCGAAGCCTAGTTCGCCAGCCCGCTCAAGTCCGACACACCACTGCCGATTTGGGATCGGAGAAAATAGGAACAATACCGTCGTGGCGGCCGTTGAGGGCTACCCGCAAATGTCCCGATGTTCCCAATAAACGGTTTTTGACGTAACCCCTTGCCAATTTGACCCTTTCACTGTTTGTTGCCAACGGCCGGGAAACTGAAAGCCGAGCGCGTGAAGGCCTTTGTCGCGGCGGGCGGGGGGCTGCCCGGCGACCTGCTCGTGCCGAGACGCGAAGGTTCATGATGAGCCATTTTCCATCAGGTAGGCTAACACCTTGGTGCTAACTGGATCCGACTTGCCAATTCGCCAGAACTTGCCATAGGAGAAAGAGTTGGAATGATTTACATACCGTTTGCCTTCCGGATTCTAACCGCCGACGAAAAGGCGCGGAGCCGGTTGCGCTTTTGCGCGGTTGCGCTTTGGGCGTTTGTGACATGAGTTGATATGCAAACCACGTTTGATTCAAATCTTACAGCAAATCCCTAGCTGCGGACTGTCGTAAACTGACATAAAAAACTGTGTCAATTTTGCCTGTGGACTCTCATTTCCTCTCATTTCCTCTCATTTGCCCCCGCTGGTACGGAAGTTCCCGGGCCAGAGAGTTTCAGCCAGAGTCTCCACCAGCGACCTGCTTTTCAATCGCGAACTCCGTACCCACAGGGCAGTCCCATTTGCCAATCGATCTTCAGGCAGAACTTGCACCAGAACGGTCACCGAGGAATCAAAGACCGGGGTTGGCCGCAGCTTGAGGATCGACCTGCGCGGAGTTACCGGGAGTGGCTTCAGCGACGAAAACGCTGAGCGAACACCTTCATGAGCTCGTCGCGCATCGGCTCAAAGGCGGCGCGAGCGTGGAGGAAATCCTCCTTGCGGAGCGCGTACAACTCGACCCGCTCACGTGCGACCGCGGTTGCGTTGCGCGGCTGGTCTTCCAGGAGAGATGCCATTCTACCCTCCCGGTCCGGCTACGGAAGCAACAGGTTGCCGGCCTTGTTGCCGCCGTTGACGGTCAGTTTGCTCAGATTGAGCGCGAGTCCCGCCTTCATGCCCATCTGGTTGAGATTGAGCAGATCGCCAAGGGTCGTCTGATCGAATACATCGGCGGCACTCAAGGGTGTTACACCCTGAGTAAAGATCTTGTCGATCACGGTGGCGTCCGCCGCGTCGTTCTGCTGGTAGAACCGGACGTTGGTCGTGCCGATGGTGCCGGCGTTGATCGGGCCAACCGCGGCCACGATCCCAAGAATGTTGAGAATGTTGCCGGAATTCATCAGCTTCGTGCCGTAAAGGCTGCTGCCGATCGATCCGCCCGAAACGATGGCGCTGTTGCTGTCGATCGTTCCGAGGATCGTCACATTGCCGAGGATCGAGTTCCGGGCGGCGATGCGGCCGCCCACCATGCCGCCGTTTAAGGTGACATCGCCGATAATGCTGCCCAGGGTCAGCACCTGGCCGCTGAACGTTCGGCCGGAGCCGGGGTTGCCGACGGTGATGCCGCCCAGGCGCATAGCCGTGCCGCCCGAAGGCGTGAAGAATGTGCCGATGTTCCCCTGGGCGGCGACCAGTCCAGTCAGGTTACCGGATGGTTCAACCAGACTGATGAGGTTGCCCCGGCTAATGATCGCGCCGTCGAGTGTGCCGCTCGCTTGCACGACGGAAGTTGTGACGACCGATCCCTTGATGGAAGTGGCCACATAGACTCGGCCCAAATCGGCGGGCACTGCCGACGAGGCGCCGGTGATCGGATCGATGCTCATCCCAGTTGTTTGAATGATGCTCGTGGCCGGAATCGGGCCGCTGGCGACCAGCGATCCAAAGATCCTCGGGGCCGTTATGCTGGGCATGGCCCCAAGGACGGACACATCGCCCAGCGGGCCGGTGCTGGTAATCGACGGGGTAAACGGCTTCTTGGGCAAGGTCGACGTGTTCCCGACCGGCTGGAAGGTCGTCAGTGAGCCGCCGTCTCCTTGCAAGGAGATATTCTCCATGACCTCGCTCTTCAAATTTCCCGTTCCGCCGAAGGTCTCGACTGCCGTGACTAAGGCGACCACCGACCCGCGTGCCACGTTGCTGGGCTGAGTGTTGTTCCCGGTGCCGCTGCTGTTGGCAGTACTGACATCTTGGACGACGAAGTCGACGTCTTTGTTATCAAAGCCGCCATTGGTCGTGCTCGTGTCGATGAAGAATTGGAGGCTCCGGCCAGGCGAATTGACGGACGGGGGCAGCATATGAGCGAACGGCACGCGGAAAGTCTCCCCGGCGTTAACGTTGAGCGAACCGGCCTTGAGGATCAGAGTCGAGGTCGTCAACACGTTGCGTGCGGCCGAGCCGGTATCGTTCTGACCCGTCACCATTTGACCGTTGGTGGCCACGGACGAACCGAACGCCACCGCCTGGATAGTCTTGGCATTCACGGAAGCGAGTGGGAAGAAGTCGCGGACTTCGACCCCCGCCAAGTTGTCCGTGGGCAGGTAGACGCCCGCCGGAGAAGAATTGGGATTGAAGAAGGGCGAGGTCGCCCCGGTTATGCTGGTTAGGATATCGCCTTCAACGTTGACATTACGAATCCCGGAAACTTCCGGGTTTTTCGTCTTGGGATCGAGCGGGGTATCGAGTCGGGCCAGGTTAAACTTGGCTGTGTCGCTGTAGGTGACTAGGCTGAAGTCGAACTGGTCCGGAAGCGTGTTGCCAGTGGCATTGCTGACACGCGTCGTGAGTTGCGGGTTGGCCAGATTCGTTGAAGAAATCCCCTCTACCGTGGGGCTATACAGACCTTCGTAGAAGTACTGGAACGTGATCCCTGCCGGTGACATGGCGGGCGTCGGCGCCGGCGGCGGAGTCGGCGTGAGGAACGGCGCGGACGGCACATTGGCTTCAATGAGCCGCTGGATGCCATTTTCCTTGATCTGGGCTACCGCCGGTCCGTAACCGGCATCAACGTAAATTGTGCCGATCTGTCCAGCCGTGATCGTCCCGGGCGTACCGCGGTGGATCCTCGCCGTCGTGAGCGTGCCCGAAACGATCAGCGTGCCGGCCAGGTCGATTACGATTATGAGCGAATTGAGATTACCCAAGGCCGGATTCACAAGGTTGACCGCCGAGACGGTACCCGTCGGGGTCAACGAGCCGCCGATGTAGAGGCTGTTGATCGTCAGAGTCTCCTGGATCAGGCCGGCGACGTCGCCGGCGAAGCTGGCGGTCGTCAGCTGTCCGCCGACGAGGATTTGTCCTGTCACTTTCACGTCATTGACACCGCCGGTGGTGGGTGTGTTGGGAGGGCCGACGTCCAGGGTCGTGATGTTCCCGGTAGTCTGCACCAGGCCGGCGATGTAGCCGTGGACGGTCATGAGGCCGATGTCGCCCAGGAGGCCGGTGGGAGTTATCGGGTTGGCCGGGTCGGCAGTGCTGCTCACCAGGAGTATGCCCGAGGCCGTCAAGGATCCGCCGATGCTGATCGACTGGATATACCCGGGGTTCTTGTCCGTCATCGTGCCGTTGAAGTCATGGCCGACGGCGATGGTTGACGTGACAAAGTAACGCAGGTTGAGGGTGCGGTTGAAATCGGCCACCCAGTTGCCGACCAGGGTGTCTTTGCCTCCCTGGGCGGCGGTGATATTCGTGAGAGCAGGCAGATTGGTGCCGTCAGCGACATTGATGAAGAAGGAGTTGCCGGTGCTGCCTCCCGAACCCAGGTTGATATTCAGGTTGGCCAGGCCGCTGTAAGTGATGCCCTTGGCACCCATGCCCATGCCGGTCAGGGTTGTGGCAGTCAGCGTAGCCATCTTGGCAGTGGTGCTGCCGGTATCGTCCACATTCATGGTGTCGGCGCTGTTGCCGACGACAATCAGTGCTCCCTGGATGTTGTCCACGATACCGCCTGTTGCCGGCGCCGTGCTGCCCACGTTGACGACATTCAGGTTCGAGCCCCCGCCGGTATTGACGGTCGTCGGGCCGCCAGTCCCTTGCACATCGACCGTATCAGCGCCCGTGCCGCTGTTGACCATGGTGGTCGTGTTGCTCGCCGTGTTGGTGATGAGGAAGATGTTGCCGCCCGAGCCCATGAAAATATTCAGCTTGGCCAGCGAGGAATAACTCAGGCTGCCGCCGGTGCCGAACGCAGTCGATGTCAAGGTCGTGGGGGTAAGCGTGCTGTTGCTGGGGGTGCTGTTCCCGGTGTCGCTGACATTGGCCGTCGTGCTGCCGGAACCACCATTGAGGTTCAGCACGGCAGCGATGCCCGACAGCTTGCCCGTGTTTGTCGGCGCGTTGGAGGAAACGTTGATGTTATCGTTGCCGCCGCCGGCATTGATGTTGGCCACGGTACCGATAGCCTGCACGTTGACCGTGTCGGTGCCCTTCTGGGTGTTAACCGTCAATGGACTGGACGTGTTCGCCACGTCGACTCTATCGCTGCCCATGCCGCTGTAGAGCGTCGTGGTCGTGCCGACGGCGGTGTTGCTGATCAGGAAGGTGTTGCCGCCGGAACCCAGGGAGATATTCAGATTAGCGAGCCCGGAGTAGCTGATTCCCGGTCCCATCCCCAGTCCCGTCAGCGTTGTAGCGCTCAAGGCGCCAGTCTTCGGCCCGGTGCTGCCGGTGTCATCGACATTCATGGTGTCGGCGCCGCTGCCAACGACGTTGAGCGCACCCAGAATGCCGTTCACCGTGCCGGCGGCCGCGGGCGCGCGGCTGCCGATGTTGACGGTGTTGACCCCCGCTCCCGCGTGCAACATTGTGCTGGGCGAGGTGCTACGGACATTGAACGTGTTGCCGCCGGAACCGAGATTAATATCCAGTTCTGCCAGGCCGCTATAGGTGATCCCTTGCGGACCCATGGCCAGTCCGGTCAACGCCGTCTTGGTCAGTAGGCCGGTCTTGCTTGCGCTGCTGCCGGTGTCGTCCACGATCAGCGTGGTATTACCGCCGCCGGCGACCGTCAGCGCTCCCTGAATATGATCGACGATGCCGGGAGCCGGCGGGACCGCGCCGGCCTGGCTGCCGACGTTGATCGTGTTGGAACCCATATTGTCGGCCAATGCGGTTACGTTCGTTTGCGTGTTAGTGCTGCGGATGTTGAACGTGTTGCCATGGGGACCGATATTGACGTTGAGTTTTACCAGGCCGCTGTAGGTGATCCCCTGCGAGCCCATGCCCATTCCGGTAATGGTGGTGCCGGTCAAGAAACCGGCCTGGCCGACGCCGGCGCCATCGTCAATCGTGGCGGTATCCTGGCCGCCTCCGGTGAGCGTCAGCGGCCCCTGAATGCCTCCCAGGACGCCGGCCGAGAACGGCGAGACACCGGCCGTGCTGCCGAC
>Ga0306924_10003776_pt1 | contig 14636 bp, 8 predicted proteins | sample sta12Can44000111_FD_203756 | JGI IMG/M metagenome (GOLD analysis project Ga0306924, IMG submission 203756) | Lab enrichment of tropical soil microbial communities from Luquillo Experimental Forest, Puerto Rico - statanox.12C.anox.44.000.111 (v2)... | ecosystem: Environmental > Terrestrial > Soil... | reverse complement strand
TGCAACAGCCCGACGACATGGTTTCGGAAGCCGACGGGCAGGTAGAGCGCATCACCGCCATCTGCCGTGGCCGGCTGTCCGAAGGGCAGGACAAGCTGGTCGCGGTGCTGGCCGACGGCCTGCGTCACCGGGTGGGCGATCTGAATCGCTTTGCCCAGATCGGCGAGCTTTTATTCCTGGGTCTGCTGATCCTGATGGCCTGGAAGGTGTTCCGTCCCTTGCTGCGCCAGACCGGCGAGTCGGTGTCGCAGCTGGCGGCGCTCGAGGGCTATCACCGCTCGGTGGTGGATGCTCTGGCCGACGGCATTTTGGTGGTCGACCCGGTGCAACGCCGCATCGAGGCGCTGAATCCCTCGGCCCGGGAAATCTTCGCCTTTCCCGAGACCGACGCGGTCGGCATGCCGCTGGATAAGCTGGTGCCGGAAACCACCGGCAACAGCATCCCGCAGCTGCGCCGCTGGACCCGCCACGAGACCCAGGGCGTCAATGCGCTGGGCATGCCCTTCCATCTGGAAGTGACCGTGCGCGAAACCTCGGTGGACGGTTTCGACCGGCTGATCGTAGTGGTGCGCGACGTCACCAAGCAGGTCGAGGCCGAGGAGAGAGTTCATACCCTCAATTACGCTCTGGAGCAGAGCGCCGCTTCGGTGATCATCACCAATACAGAAGGGGTGATCGTCTATGCCAATCCGCGCGCCTGCGAAATCTCGGGCTACAGCCGCGACGAGATGGTGGGCAATACACCGCGCATCCTGCAGTCGGGCCTGACGCCGCCTTCGGTCTACGAGGCCTTGTGGGCGTCTTTGCGGGGCGGCAAGGAATGGCATGGCGAAATGCTGAACCGCCGGAAAAGCGGCGAGCTTTACTGGGAGTCCCTGGTGGTCTCGCCCCTGCGCAGCAGCCGCGGCGAGATCACCCAATATATGGCGGTGATGGAAGACATCTCGGCCCGTAAGCTGATGGAGGACGCCCTGGTGGTGGCCAAACAGCAGGCCGAGCGCGCCAGCCGCACCAAGTCCGACTTCCTGGCCAGCATGAGCCATGAACTGCGCACGCCCTTAAACGCTATCATCGGCTATTCCGAATTCATCGATACCGAGCCGTTCGGCGCGCTGGGTCATGAAAAATACACCGAATATCTGGGCCATATTCAGGAATCCGGCCGGCATCTGCTGGAACTGATCAACGACATGCTGGACTTAAGCAAGGTCGAGGCCGGCAAGCTGGTGCTGGAAGAGGAAGAGGTCAATCTGGTCAACAGCATCCAAGGTGCGATGCATCTGGTGCTGGAGCGGGCCAACCGCTCGGGCGTACGCCTGTCGGTGGAGCTGGAGCCGGATTTACCCTTCGTCTGGGCCGATAATCTGCGCCTGAAGCAGATCATGCTGAACCTTTTGACCAACGCCATCAAATTCACACCCGAGAACGGCAGTGTGACTTTGGCGGCAGGGTGCGAGACGGATGGTTTCCTGAGCATCAGCGTCGCCGATACTGGCGTCGGCATTGCTCCGCACGATATTCCCCGGGTGCTGGAACCCTTTGGTCAGGTCAATAATCCGCTGGTCCGGCGCGAGGAGGGAACGGGCCTTGGTCTGCCGATCACCAAGAAGCTGGTAGAGCTGCATGGCGGCGCCTTGGAGATCGCCAGCCGGTTGGGCAAGGGAACCACGGTGACCGTGCGCCTGCCGGCTTCGCGCATTCTTGAAGCCAAGGACAAGATCAAGGCATGAGCAAGATCGCCGTCGATGATTTCCAGGCTCTGATCGAGGAACATCTGCCGCTGGTGGGCCTGTTTGGCATCCGCACGCAAGAGATCGGCGCGGGCACCGCCACCTTGCGCATGCATTTCAATCCCAGCCTGATGCGGCCCGGCGGCACCGTGGCCGGCCCGGCCCTGATGGCGCTGGCCGATGTGACGCTCTATGCCGTGGTGCTGGGACTGATCGGCAAGGTCGAGCTGGCGGTAACCACCAATCTTAACATCAATTTTCTGCGCAAGCCCGGCCCTGCCGACGTGCTGTGCCAGGGGCGCATTCTGAAGCTGGGGAAGCGTCTGGCGGTGGCGGAATGCTCGCTCAGTTCGGTGGACGAACCAGACGAGCTGGTCGCCCATGTCACCGGCACTTATTCCATTCCACCAAGATAGAAAGAGCTTGGCTTAGCGCCGCACCGTCGCCAGGAAGCTGTCCACCGCGCGGCTGAGATCGCCCGAACGACCGCTGAGGCCTTCAGAGCTGTGCGACACGGTTTCGGCGTCCTGTTCGACCCGGCCGGTGATTTCGACCATGCGGTTCAGGAAATCGGCCAGCTGAGTGACGCCGGTGGCGGCCTGGCTGACATTCTGGCTGATCAGCTGGGTGGCGGCGCTCTGTTCATCGACGGCATGGGCGATCGAGGCGGTGGTGCCGTTCATCTGCTCGATGATGCCGGTGATCTCGCGGATCGCCTGCACGGCGTCGCCGGTCGCAGATTTCACCGCTTCGATCTGGCTGCTGATATCGCCAGTGGCCTTGGCGGTTTGCGAGGCCAGATGCTTGACCTCGTTGGCGACCACCGCGAAGCCTTTGCCTGCTTCGCCGGCGCGGGCGGCTTCGATGGTGGCGTTCAGGGCCAGTAGATTGGTCTGGGCGGCGATGTCGTTGATCAGCTGCACCACTTCGTTGATTCGCTCGACCGCATCGGTCAGGCCCAGCACCAGCTGGTCGGTTTCGGTGGCCTTCCCCACTGCCCGCTCGGCTACCTGGGCCGACTGGCGCACCTGCGACGAGATGTCGTGGATGGAATAGGACAGCTGCTGCGCCGAGGCGGCCACCTGCTGCACATTGGCATTCACCTGATGGGCGGCGCTGGCGCCGCTGGTGGCGTCGTTCCGGGCCTCCAGGGTGACGCCCTTCATGGTGCGCACGGCGCCGTCTGTCTGCCGGGCGGCCTGAACGATGGCTTCGGCGACGCTGCGTACGCTGCCTTCGAAATTGTCGGCCATGGACAGCAGGGCGGAGCGGCGTTCCTGCTCGGCCTGGGCCTTGGCGCGTTCCTGGTCGCGGCGCAGGCGCTCGGCTTCGCGGGCTTCGTCGCGCAGCCGCGCCACCGACTGAGCCAGGGCGCCGATCTCGTCGGCGCGGTCATCGGCGGGAATGGCGATGTCGAACTGCCCCTGGCTGATCTTCTCGGTTACTTCCGAGAGCGAGCGCAACGGACGCGCCACCGAGCGGGCGACGAACCAGGCGGCCAGCAACAAGGCGCTCATGGCGACGGAGCTGATCAGCACCAGCCTCCACAGGAAGCGCTCGAATTCGGTGTCGATGTCGGTCATATAGGTGCCGGTGCCGATCATCCAGTTCCAGGGCTGATAGCCGACCACCGACGACACCTTGCGCTCGTCCAGCTTGCTGCGGGGGTTAGTGAAGTAATAATAGACATAGCCGCCACCCTGCTTGGCCGCCTTGATCAGATCGACCAGATAGGCATAGCCGCGGGTATCCTTCGAGCCGATGAAGTTCTTGCCTTCACGGTCGGCGAGCGTGCCATGCACCAGATTGGTGCCGTCATAGTCATAGACGAACATGTAATCGCCATCGCCGTAATGCATGCTGCGGATGGCGTTACGGGCCATGGTCTGGGCGGTCTGCTGGTCGAACTCGCCCTTCTTTGATCGTTCGTCAAAGCTCTTGGCGATGTCGCGGGCGGCTTCGACGATGTTGCGGGTCTTTTCAATCTTGTCCTGGGTCATGCTGTCTTTCAGCAGCACGGCGCTCTCTGTAGACAAGAGCCCAAGAGCCAAGGCGGCCACACCCACCAGAACCAGAATTCGGATCGAGATTTTCTTGATTTTCATGGTGGGCTCCTGTGGCGGAAGCAACTCCTATTTGAAAAGAGTCATATCCCACCCAGGTGGCTTGGAAAACCCTAAAATAGCCTTTTGTCCCAATGATATGGAATGATCCGAAAGGATTAAAAAGGGCGGATATCCTTATCTTTCGCGAAATGCCTCGTGGCGTAATTTGAGTACGGGAGTCATTAGATAACGCAGCACCGAGCGGCGTCCGGTATGAATATCGACCTGAGCCTGCATGCCCGGCGTGATGGGGAATTCGCCATTTTCGCCCAAGGCTGATTTGTCGGTTTCAATGACCACGCGGTAATAGGGCTGGGCGTCGGGGCCGCTGCCCGAGCCGGTGGTGGTGTCGGGGGCGACCATCACCACTTTGCCCTCCAGCCCGCCATAGCGGGTGTAGTCATAGGCCGAGATCTTCACCGTCGAGGTTTGGCCTACGGTCACATAGCCGCGATCCGCCGGCGAGACCTTGGCCTCGATATTCAGGCGGTCGTTGGTCGGGACGATTTCCATGATCGGCTCGCCGGGACGCACCACGCCGCCGATGGTGTTGGCGCGCAGGCTTTTGACGATACCGTCAATGGGCGAGGTGACGGTGGCGCGGCGCGCCTGATCGGACGCCTGGTTCATCAGTTCGCGGTTACGGGCCAGATTCAGCTCCACCTCGGACAGTTCGGCTTCGCAGGTGCGGCGGAACTTGATCTTCTCTTCTTCGATGCGGCCCTTGGCCTCGTCGGCGGCCGACTGAGCCTTGGGCACCGAGCTGCGCAGAGTGTTGGCCTGGCCTTCCAGCGCCTCGACATCATTCTGGGCCTGGACATGGTCCATCTTCGAGGTCAGCCCGTCCTTCAACAGATTGTTGGACATGGTCAGCTTTTCCCGCGCCAGTCCGAGACTGGAATTGACCGAGCGGGACTTGGCCTCCAACTCCTGCACTTCCAGGGTTTTCTGGCGCTCTTGTTGATCCAGCACCGCCAGCGTCGCCTTCAGGTTCTGCAGGCGGGCTTCGTGGTTATGGCGTTCGGCCTCGACCAGAGCCGGCTGGCGCTTGGCCTCGTCAGGCGGGAATTCAAGCGGCTTGTCGTCGATCTCGGCCCGCAGGCGGGCGCGGCTGAGATTCAGGCCGTCGATGCGGACCTGAAGCTCGTCCTTGTTCACCGCCGAGACCGGAAGCTCCAGCTGCACCAGGGTGTCGCCGGCCTTGACCATGCTGCCGTCATGCACGGAAATCTCGCGCACGATGCCGCCTTCCAGATGCTGGATGACCTTGACCTTGCCCTCGGGCACCACTTCGCCATTGGCGGTGGCCACCTCGTCCAGCATGGCGAAACAGGACCAGATGAACAGCAGGGTCAGCATGCCCATCACCACCCGTCCCACCGGTCGCCAGTCGGGCAGGGGATAATTCTCGGCCAGATCCTGCAGCTTGCTCATCTCATTCGGCTCCCTGCGGGGCGGCGGCAGCTGCGGCCACCGGCGGCTTATAGCCGGGGAACAGGCGCGGCAACAGCTCATGGGCTGGGCCAGCGGCTGCGACCTTGGCATTGTCCAGCACCATGATATTGCGACAAGCCGGCAGCAGCACGGTGCTGTGCGTGACCATCACCACAGTATGATCGCGGCCCAACTGAGCCAGTACATCGCGCAAGGATTCCTCGGCCTGACGATCCAGGCTGGCCGAGGGTTCATCCAGCAGCAGCACCGGCGGGTCGCCGATCAGAGCGCGAGCCAGGGCGATGCGTTGACGCTGCCCAGCCGACAGGCGCGACCCGGCTTCGCCGATCTCGGTGGCGTAACCGTTCGGCAGATCGATGATGTATTGATGCACCCCGGCCATCTTGGCGGCGCGCAGGACGTCTTCGTCCGAGGCATTGCTCATGCCCTGGCTGATATTGTCGCGGATCGAGCCGGTAAACAGCACGCATTCCTGCGGCACATAGCCCATCCAGCCGGCCAGTTCGCGCCGGGTGAACTGGGCGATGTCGGCGCCGTCCAGCAGCACGCGCCCCTTCGAGGGATGGTAAAGCCCCTGCAGCAGCTTCAGGAAGGTGGTCTTGCCCGAGCCGTTCTTGCCCAGCACGGCGGTGATGCCGCCAGCGGGGATGGTCAGGCCGATGCCGTTGATGATCGGGGCCAGACGCGGATCGTAGGAGAAGGTCAGGTCCTCGACCGCCAGCGTGCCCTTGGGGCGCTCCATATGAATGGTTGAAACCCGGCGCTCTTCCTCTTCCGCCAGGATCGAGCCGATGCGGGTGGTGGATTGCTTGAAGGCGGCGAAGCTGCGCCAGGCGGCGACCAACTGGTTCAACGGCGCCAGCAGCCGGCCCGCCAGCATATTGCCGGCCACCAGCGAGCCCATCGACAGCTTGTGGTCGATGATGAACAGCGCGCCGGTCGAGGTCATGGCGACATTGGTCAGCAAGGTGAACAGCGCGCCCAGATTGACGAAGCCGTCGGAGCGGGCTCCGCGCAATACCGATTGCTCGATGGTGGCGGCCTGACGCTCTTCCCACATCGGGCGCATGCAATGTTCCAGCGCCAATGCCTTGACGGTGGCGCGTCCGGCGATCATCTCGGCGATCAGGGTGTCGCGGCTGCCCTGACGAACCCGCTCGGTGCCGGTGGCGGTCTTCAAGGTGGTGCCCGACCGCCAGGCCAGGAACAGGAAAAGGGGGAAAGCCACGGCGAAGACCATGGCGATCGGCTCGGCGACAATGATCATCACCACCAGGAACAGCAGGATGAACGGCAGATCCAGCAGCAAGAGGGCGATCGAGCCCGACAGGGAATTGCGGATCACGTCCACATCCTGGAACAGTTGCTGCCAATAGGCGGCGGGCCGGGATTCTAGAGTGCGCAGCGGCAGGGCGAGGATCTTGTCGAACAGCATCTGGCCGACCTCGATGTCGATGCGCAGAGCCACCCTTTGCATGATACGCGACCGGGTCTGACGCAGCAGATAGTCGAAGGTCAGGATGACCGCCATGCCGATCAGCAGGCCATAAAGCGTGTTGATGCCCTGATGGGCCACCACGCGGTCATAAACCTGCTGAATGAAGATAGGCAGCGCCAGCGCCAGGGCGTTGACGAACAGAGATACCAGCACAACCTCGCGGAACACCGGTTTTAAGGGCGCGACGACGGGGCGGAGCCATTCGGGAATCTGCATATCCATAGGCCAAGTTGTGCGTGAACAGGGGTTCATGATGCAAACAAAAAGTTATAGCTCCATCCGAAATTGTTATAGGATTTCAACGTATTTATCCGTTTCGGTCGAGGGGAGGGCCTGATGGCGGCCTGGCGCATCTTCAATCGCTCCTGGTGGGCGGGATTTCTGAATGGCGGGCGTCTGGTCGCCTTGGCGGTGCTGGTGGCGCTGGTGGCTTTGCGGTTAGGCGATCCCGACATCCTGGAGACCGCGCGGGCCAAGACCTTCGACCTTTATCAGAACTGGAAGCCGCGCCCGACGCCGGAAGCGCCGCCGGTGGTGATCATCGATCTGGATGACGCCAGTCTGGCCAAATACGGTCAGTGGCCCTGGCCGCGCACTTTGCTGGCGCAATTGGTCAGCAACCTGACCCAGGCCGGCATCGCGGCGGTAGGCTTCGACGTTGTCTTCGCCGAGCCTGACCGCCTGTCTCCGGACAAGGTGGCTGGCTCGGTGGCCGGCATCGACGGCGATACCGCCAAGAAGCTGGCGGCTTTGCCCAGCAATGATCAGATTTTCGCCCAGGCTATCGCCAATGGTCGCGTGGTGCTGGGCATGGGCGGTCTGGAAGCGCCGCGCGCCATCAAGGACGAGGTGCCCCCCGACGTGCCCGGTTGGGCCCGTTTCGGCACCGACGATCCCATCAATTGGGTGGGCATCCATGGCTCGTTCTATCCGGCGGTGCTGCGCAATATTCCGGTGATCGACAAGGCGGCGGCCGGCTGGGGCGTGTTCACCGTGACACCGGAAACCGACGGCGTGGTGCGCCGCGTGCCGGCGGTGGTGACCGATGGCACCGACCTTTACCCTGCTTTGTCCACCGAGCTTCTCCGTCTGGGAACCGCCAGCGAGAGCTTCGGCATCAGCACCGCCGCGGACGGCGTGCAGTTCATCAAGCTGGGCCATAACAAGGTGCTGACCGACGGACATGGTCGCATCTGGGTTTATGCACGCCATCACGACAAAAACCTTTACCTGCCGGCCAAGGATATTCTCGATGGCACTTTCGATCCGGCGCGGGTGGCCGGACATCTGGCGCTTGTCGGCACCTCGGCCATCGGGTTGGGCGATATTCGCGCCATCGCCACCGAACGGCAAATCCCCGGTGTCGAGGTGCATGCCCAGATCATCGAAAGCATCTTGTTCGCTCAGCAGCTGATCTATCCCTCGGACGCCCTGCTGATCGAGTTGCTGGCGGCGGTGGTGGCCGGTCTGCTGATGATCGTGCTGGTGCCGCTGATCGGTGCCCGCTGGACCATGATCCTGTTCCTGACGGTGACGGCGGGCATCGCCGGAGCCTCATGGTACGAGTTCTCGCAGAAGCTGACGCTGTACGACCCGGTGTTCCCGATCGTCACGGCGCTGGCTTGCTATGTCATCACCACCTATTCCAGTTTCGCCCGTGAAGAGGCGCAGAAGCGCTATGTGCGCGGGGCCATGGGCCGCTATATGTCGCCGGCCCTGGTGGAAAAGGTGGCCGGCAATCCCGGCCTGCTGAAGTTGGGCGGCGAGACCAAGGATATGACGCTGCTGTTTTGCGATATCCGCGGCTTCACCACCATCTCGGAAAGCTTCGGTTCCGATGCGCAGGGCCTGACCAAGCTGATCAACCGCTTCCTGACGCCGATGACCGACATCATCCTGGAGCGCAAGGGCACCATCGACAAATATATGGGCGACTGCATCATGGCCTTCTGGAACGCTCCGCTGGACGATCCCGACCATGCGGTCAATGCCTGTCGCTCGGCCTTGCAGATGATGAAGGATCTGGCCCCGCTGAATGCCCGGCTGGAGGAACAGGCCAAGGTCGAGAATCGCCGCCATGTGCCCATCAATATCGGCATTGGCCTGAATTCCGGCGATGTGGTGGTGGGCAACATGGGGTCGGATCAGCGTTTCGATTATTCGGTGCTGGGCGACAACGTCAATCTGGCCTCGCGCCTGGAGGGCCAGTCGAAGCCTTATGGCGTCGGCATCGTCATCGGCGAGAACACCCATCAGCGCGCCCCCGGCTTCGCCTGCCTGGAACTGGACCTGCTCAAGGTGAAGGGCAAGACCGAGGCGGTGCGCATCTTCGCCCTGCTGGGCGACGAGGCCATGGCCCAATCGCCGGAGTTTCAGGCGGTGAAGGAGGAGCACGAAAAGCTGCTGCTGGCCTATCGCGCCCAGGATTGGGCGGCGACCCGCGCCCATATCACTCATGTTCTTGAGAGCTGGCCCCAGTTCCATCTGGAGAAGCTCTATCATCTCTATGAAGAGCGTATGCAGGAATATGAAGCCAACCCGCCCGGCGCCGACTGGGATGGCGTTTTCACGGCGACCAGCAAATAGGCCGAGTCGGTTCCCCCAAACAAAAAGCCCCGCCGCAAGGACGGGGCTTTTTCGTAAGGATCGTTTCGCTTACTGCAGCTTAGGCGCCGGAGCATTGCCGGCGCCACGGCGGTCCAGGTCGGCGACTTCCAGCCGGCCCAGATCGTGGACCAGCTGATAGGCGGCCTGACGCAGGTCGAAGTCGGCCATGGCATAGGTGATGTCGGCGTTGGTAATGGCGCTTTCGGCGTCCAGCACGTTGATCAGGGTTTCCTTGCCGGCTTCGTGCATCTTCTTCCGGGCCTCGTAAACCTCGTGCGCCAGATTGACGGCCTGTTCCAGCAGCTTCAGACGTTCCTTGGCGGTGTTCAGCTGGGTCCAGGCCAGCTTAACCGCCTCGGACGCCTTACGGCCGGCCTGGCTGGCGGTGTCTTTGCTCGCACCATAATCATAAGAGGCCTGGGCCACCTGGGCCTGGGTCTTGAAACCCGAGAAAAGGTCCCAGTTCAGCTGCAGCAGGATCGCCCAGTCGCGGGTGATGCCGTCGGTGGCGTTGGCATAACTGGCATAGCCGGTTTTGCCCACCAGATCGAGGGTCGGGTAATAGCCCGATTCCGCGGTGCGGATGCGGTTCTGCGACACTTCGATATTCTTGCTGGCCACCTCGACCGAGGGGTTCTCGTCCAAAGCCGTCTTGACGGCGTCGTCCAGGCTCGACGGGATCAGATCCACCGGCGGTAGCGGCGTCTTCGAGAAGTCCGAAGTGTCGGGCGCATGGCCGAACACCTGAAGATAACGGTCCAGAGCCTGCTGCAAGGCGCCTTCGAAGGCGATGCGGCGTTCCTTCGCGACCTGCAGGCGCTGCTTGGCCGACAGCACGTCGACCGCCATGCCCGAGCCGCGCTGCACGCGCTCGTCTTCCAGGTTCAGCTGGGTCTGCACGCGCTTTTCATTGTCGCGGGCCAGCCTGACCAGAGAAGTCTGGCGATTGACGTCCAGATAGGCGACCACGCCTTCCAAAATAGTGTTCTGGCGGGTCTGGCGCAGCTGCGCTTCCGAGACCTGCTTGCCGCTCAGGGCGGTGTCGACGGCGGCATTGGTGGCGTCGCCGTCATAAAGATGCTGGGTCACCAACAGATGCGCTTCGTTGCCGTTGCGCATGAAGGGTTGGCTGTAAGTATCCTGACGCGACTTCGAGCTTTGGAAGTTCGGGCCCATATCGCCATTGACCGACACGGTCGGCAGATAGCCGGAACGGGCGGCCCCGACAGTTTCCTGCGACGATTTCACCTGCTTTGTCGCAGCCTGAATCATCGGGTGGCTATCCAGCAGACCAGATACCTCGGTCTCGATGCTGGCGGCTTGCGCCAAGTTGAAAGAGAAGGCCAATGCGCTTCCCGCAAGCAGCAGGCTCTTCACGGCAGCATTCTTCGTCGACACCCTCACGCCGGACCCCCTCGACATTGTCTGGCCCCCAAGCCACTAATCGTTTGATAGCTACCCCATGGTGGGATGGAAATCAATCGCAGCATCACTTTAGTTCATTATCAGGTTTTGTGCAGAACAAAAAAGACAGTAGCCGCCGACGAACGCACCCCAGGGCGCTAGGGGGCGCCGCGAGCTCAAGCTGTCACTTTGTCAGGATGCTGAAGGCTGGTCCAACCTCCGGAGCTGTCAGGCTGTCAGAAGAAGAGATGGCATCACTAATGGGGGATTGTAAAAAGACGTAATTTATCATTAGGTTGTGTAGGTAGATGGTTTCTGGCCTGATTGTTGCTACGATTTTTCACGACCCCCAAGTCGCACAACGCCCCTGAAGAGGGCGGATTTTTACAAAAAGTGAGGGACGGGATGGGAGGATGTGATGAAACTTGGTGCATCGCCATGGATGACATGCTTTTGCTCGGGCAGCCGGCAGCGTGAAAACGGGTTGAGGCTCGCACCATTGCTTCCTTCGGTTCTTGCTGTCCGAAGGGGGATTCCATGCTGAATTTCCAGGATATAGCCGAATCCGAGGGTGATACGGGGCTGGACGGCTTTGATCTCGACATTCATTTCGGGGCGGCGATCAAAGGCCAGATCGGCGTGCTTCATGACGTCGCCACCCTGGTCAAGCTGCATGTTCGTGAGCCGGATGCGCCTGTTTTCCGCTCTTTGATGGATGCCGGCTTTCCCGATGGGCTGTATCTGCGCCCGGATGGGCGGGCAGGGCGCGAGGCCTTGTCACGGCTGCGATCCCATATGGTGGAGATGTCCATCGATCCGGTAAGCCTGACGCGCCTGTCGCGGGACTATCTGTCCATCTATATGACGGCGCATCATTTGGACGAGGCCGGCCGCATGACCCGTCGCGGCGACGATTTCATTAGCTGTCTGAATGTGCTGGCGCGCCTGTCCGGCTGTGGTGGCGGCCATTGGGACTGTCTGTCCTTGACCTCATATCTGGAGGCGGCATTGCCGACACGCCTTGATCCATTCCTGCAATGGGCCGAGCAGAAAGGCGGCGACAGTTTCTATGGCTGTCTGGCCCGTTTCACGCGGGTCTATTGCCGCGAATTGCAGAGTTGGCTGGTGACGGTACGGATTTGAAGACGGGGAACAACTCTGCGATGATTCGTCGCATGCTTGAGTGACGATCGGTTCGGCGTTATAGCTTCACAAATGCGCAACTGGATCACAGGCCGTCTTGGCCGAAAGTTCTCCTTTCTGTTGGCTGCTGGCCTTCTCACGTCATCGCTGGCGTTTCTGTTCTTGTTCCTTTGGCTTTATAGCCACCGGCTGGAAAGCGAGCGAGGCGAGGCCTCTGCCCAGGTCAACGCCCTTTTGCAGGTGGCGCTGGGAAACGCCATGCTCAAGCGCGATCTCGAGGGCTTGCGCGATATCGTCTATCACTTGGGCCGCCAAGAGAATATTCGCCGGGTGACCATCGTCAATCCGTTCGGCGAGGTGCGCTTTTCGTCCCTGCCCGAGACGGTGGGGCAGCAAATGCCGGTCAGCGCCGGCGATCTCCAGCGCCAGCGCACCTTCTTTCTGGTGGATGACCTGGGGCATGAAGTTCTGCGCAGCATCAATCCGGTGCATAACCATGATCCCTGCAGCAACTGCCATGGTCCGATCAATCTGCATCCGGTGAACGGCATCCTGATCGTCGATTATGACGGCGCCACTTTGCGGGAATCGGCGGTACAGGGAGCGCTGCTACTGATCGGTTCCGGCGCGCTGGTGCTGCTGCTGGTGCTGTCGGCCTTCTGGTGGGCGCTGCAAAGCCAGGTGTTGCGGCCGGTGAATATCCTGCGCCAGGCCGCCAGCGCTTTCGGTCGTGGCGATATGGAGGTGCGCGCGGCGCTGCCCGGTCAGGATGAGCTGTCCGAGTTGGGGCGGTCGTTCGACGCCATGGCCGCCAGCCTGAAGGCCAGCATGGAGACGGTGCGCCGCCAGGAAGCGTTCCTGCAATCGGTGATCGACACCGTGCCCGACGGCATTCGGGTGATCGATCAGGATTTTCGCATCGTCAAGGCCAACCGCGTCTATTGCGAGCAGGTCGGGGCTCCGATGGAAGAGGTGGTGGGCTTGCCCTGCTATGTCTCCTCTCATGGTCGGAACGAGCGTTGCCCGCCGACCCTGGTGACATGCCCTCTGGTCGAGATTTTCTGCGACCGTAAGCCGTTGAAATGCATGCATCGCCACAAGGACAGCACCGGCCAGGAATTCCCGGTCGAGGTTCATGCCGCCCCGCTGGAAATGGCCGACGGACGGCTGCTGGTGATCGAGGCCGTGCGCAATCTGGCTGCGGATATCCGCTTCTCGCACGAACAGAAGCTGTCAGCCTTGGGGCAGTTGGCGGCGGGTGTCGCCCATGAAATCCGCAATCCCCTGGCCTCGGTGCGTCTGGCGCTGCAAGGCTCGCTCAGGTTGGCCGAGCAGGGCGAGGTGGATACCGGCGTGCTGGCCAATTATCTGCGGCTGGTGGATGGTCAGATCGACAAATGCATCGACGTCACCGACCGTCTGCTGCGGCTGTCGGCAAACACCATGACCGAGCGGCAGCTGGTGGCGGTTTCGACGGTGGTGACCGAAACCCTGTCGCTGTTGACCTGGGAGGCCAAGGCCGCCAAGGTCGAAATCACCACCGAGTTGGATCCTTTGGAACCCCGCGTGCTGGCTAATGACGGCGAATTGCGCATGGTGGTGCTGAATTTGGTTCAGAACGCCTTCCATGCCATGCCCAATGGCGGCAAACTGGTGGTGGGCTGCCGACAGATGGGCCAAGAGGTGCATCTGACCGTCCGTGACGACGGGGTGGGCATCGCGGCCGATAACCTGCCGCGCATCTTTGATCCGTTCTTCTCGCAAAGGGCCGGCGGGGGCCAGGGAACCGGATTGGGTCTGACCATTTGCCGCTCGATCATCGAGGATCTGGGCGGCAGCATTGCCGTGCGAAGTCATCCGGGGGGCGGAACCCGCTTCACGGTGGCCTTGCCGCTTCCGGAAGGGGGGATGCCGTGAAGCTGAACATTCTGGTCATCGAGGATGACGCGCTGCTGAACCAGCTTCTGGTTGGGCAGTTGCAACGGTCCGGCTATTCCGTGGTGGGCGCCGCCCGTTGGGCCGAGGCCAAGGAAATCATCGACGAGCAGGAGCCCGAACTGCTGCTGCTCGACGGTCGTCTTCCCGATGCCGACGGATTGGAACTGTTGCCGCAGATCGCCCAGCAGCAGCCGGTGATCATTCTGACGGCCTATGCCTCGGTGCAGAACGCCGTGCGGGCGATGAAACTGGGCGCCGCTGAATATCTGGTCAAGCCGGTCAATCTGGAAGAGCTGGAACTGGTGGTGAAGCGCGCATTGGACAATGCGGCGCTGCGCCGGGAAAACCAGTTCCTGAAAAGCCGCATGGCCAATGCGCCGGCTTGGGCCGATGCCATGATTGGCTCGTCGCCGGCCCTGAGCGAGGTTAATCATCTGATCGACGCAGTGGCGCCGTCGGACATGACGGTGCTGATCCAGGGGGAAAGCGGCGTGGGCAAGGAACTGGTGGCCAATGCCATCCATTCACGCTCGCACCGCTCTGGCCGGACTTTCGTGCCGGTGGATATCTGCACCCTGCCCAAGCATCTGTTCGAATCCGAGCTGTTCGGCTATGAGCGCGGCGCCTTCACCGGGGCCGAGAAGCTGAAAAAAGGCCTGATCGAGGGAGCCGAGGGCGGCACCCTGTTCCTGGATGAGATCGGCGAAATCGATCCGGCGGTACAGGCCAAGCTGCTGCGGGTGTTGGAAACCGGGC
>Ga0306924_10003775_pt1 | contig 14636 bp, 11 predicted proteins | sample sta12Can44000111_FD_203756 | JGI IMG/M metagenome (GOLD analysis project Ga0306924, IMG submission 203756) | Lab enrichment of tropical soil microbial communities from Luquillo Experimental Forest, Puerto Rico - statanox.12C.anox.44.000.111 (v2)... | ecosystem: Environmental > Terrestrial >... | reverse complement strand
AGCCAGACGAGGTTGCAAAGAGTTACGACTTTTTTCGCAAAGGCGAATTCTTCGAACCGACCGGAAGCGTTTCGAAGACGAAAATACGTGCTGTCACCCGTGTCCTGGAAGGGCTTGGCGATCTCCCGAGCAATATCGACATCGACAAGCTGTTTCTGCCCGGCGTGACAAAGGTAGTCGATTAAAAATCACACCATGCACGTTATCCTTGGCCCCGCACCGTCGAGTAGTCCGCCGGGATATGGAACTCGAGGAAACTCGCGCTGGATGCTCCATCAGCAACACGCAGTCCGTCGCTCGTGCCATCGAGCATGAACAAGTAACAATCCGACCCGCGCGGCGCTGTCGCGATCCATCGCTGTCCCGGCGCGATCCGGATGTATTCGGCCGCCATCTCCTGCGTTTCTCCCTTGGTGATAGACGCAGTGTCGTGCCCGCAATAATTTCGTTCGTCAGCAAGTGCGCAAATGTTACAACGCGTCCCATGCAACTCTCCCCTTATCGACCAGCCCGCCGGCGGAAGACGGCAGGGCCCCGGCCTCCAGGTTCCGCTGGCCTAGCGTTACAATCCGCCGAGTTCGACATGGAAGTGAGCAAGGACGCAGCGTCATGAGCGGATCTCCCCAGGAAATCCTTGTTCCGACCGCGGACCAGGGCGTGAGCGTCAAGGCGCATAAAGTCGCCAGGACCGGCAACGGGACACAGCGCGTCATCGGCCTGCTCAATAACAGCAAGCCGAACGTCAATTACTTCCTCGAGGCCATCGACGCGGAGCTGGCGTCCCGGTTCCCCGACTACAAGATCGTGAATTTCGTCAAGCCACGCTCGGCCGGTCCGTGTCTCGAACTGGACGATATCGCCGAGCAGTGCGACTTCGCCATCAATGCCGTCGCCGATTGCGGCTCGTGCACCGCTTGGAGCGTCCATGACTCGATCGAGCTCGAGAAGCGAGGGGTTGCCACGATCATCGTGGTGACCGACGTATTCGAAGAGCTGAGCAAGGAAGTGGCAGGCTCGATGGGCGCCGCCAATATCCGCATGGCCACCATCGCGCATCCGCTGGGCGAGTTGAAGGAGCACGAGGTCAAGGCGAGGGCGAAGAAAAACGCGAACAGGATCATCGCGACGCTCATGGCGCCGGCCAATACGGACCGGAGCAACCTCTCCGCGCCCGCAGGGCCCTTGCCGCCGCTTGGATCCGCCGAAGCGGTCAACGACTACTTCTACGCTAAGCGATGGACCGATGGCTTGCCGATCGTGCCGCCGACCGCGGAGCTGATCAGCCGATTCCTGGCCACGGTCGCCACTCCTGCCGACACAATCGTGGGCATCATTCCGCCGATGATGGGGCGCGCCACCGTCGAGAAGATCGCCGTCAACGCGGCAATGGCCGGCTGCCGTCCCGAATATCTGCCGGTGGTCATCGCCGCCGTGAAGGCCATCTGCCATCCCGACTTCAACCTGCTGCCCATCCAGGCGACGACCAATCCGGTGACGCCGCTGATCATCGTCAACGGCCCGATCGTCGAGCAACTGCAGTTGAATTCCGGATACAACGTCCTCGGCCAGGGATGGCGAAGCAACGCCACCATCGGCCGGACGCTTCGCCTCGTGCTGGTCAATATCGGCGGCGGGGTGCCCGGCCGGATGGACAAGGCCTGCCAGGGGCAGCCCGGCAAGTTCTCCATGTGCATCGCCGAGAATGCAAAGGCCAGCCCGTGGGAACCCCTGCACGTCGAGAAGGGGTTTGCCCCCGATCAGAACACCGTCTCCGTCTTCGGCGTCACCGGGACCCAGGATATCGTCCATTACGCGCGGACCAACGCGGAGGAAGTGCTGCGCACCGTCATCCATTCAGCACCACGCGAAGGATACAAGAATCTGTATTCCGGCGGCGGGCCGCTGATCATCTTCGGACCGGAACAGGCTTCAATCCTGGGCAAGGCCAACCTCTCGAAGAAGGACGTCAAGCGGATCGTGTTCGAAGGCTCAAAGATCCCGATCGATATCTTCAACGCCGAAACCGTAACCTTGATGAAAGGCAGGAGGCAGAAATACTTCGCCGAGATGAAAGATGTGCGAGAGGTCGCCATCGCCGATAGTGCGGGCGACATCGAAATTCTGGTCGCCGGCGGCGCCGGCAATCACAGCGTGTTCCTCCCGTCCTGGGGCGATACCCGTTGCGTGACCGTCCCAATTTGAAGGCGGCACCACACCTCTCGAGCGCCGACGCAACAGAGGCGGGACATCCGAATGTCGAAGCGTGGGAGGCAATCCTTGAGAACTGGTGCAGCCGCGCTCGCGGCATTCGCCTTCGGCTTGGCGCTGAGCGGGTCCACGAACGCATTCGAAATCGTGGCCCACAAACTGGACGCGGCAAAACGGGAGGGGACCGTCGTTTGGTACTCTTCGCTGGTCGGCCTTTCGGACAAGGTTGCGGAGCTGTTCGAGCAGCAGACCGGCATCAAGGTCCAGCTTTACAATGCCGCGAGCGGCAAGGTGATCTCCAAGATCGAGACCGAAAGGAAAGCCGGGCTCGTGCTCGCCGATGTCATCCACCATACCTCGCTCTACGATGTGATCAGGTGGAAAAACGGCAAGCTGCTCGCGAGCATGCCGCTCGACGAGAGAGCGAGCTTCGCCCGAATGGAAATCGACCCGGATGGCGCGTGGTTCGCCTTGCGGAATCTCACCTCCGGGATCGCGTACAACAAGAACAGCATTGCTCCGAGCGACGTCCCGCGCAGTTGGAAGGATCTCCTCGATCCGAAATTCGACCGGAAGATCGCCTATATGTCGCCCAGCCTGAGCGGCATGCCGCAATACACGGTCAAGATGCTGGTCGATATCTACGGGTGGGATTACTACAAGCAGCTCGCCAAGCTGCGTCCGCACATGGTTGAGAGCGACGGCAACGCCATCAACATGGTGATCTCGGGCGAGGTCCCCATCGCCGGCACGATTGCCGCCTATAATGCGCTGAACGCATCCTACAAGGGCCAGCCGGTCGGTGTCGTCTTCCCGACCGAAGGCGTACCTGTCGTCATCGCGCCGGTCGCCGTGTTGCAGAATGCGCCGCATCCCAGCGCCGCGGCGCTGTTCTATCAATTCCTGGCTTCGAAAGAAGTCGGTGAGCTCTTGTCGAAGGGCGGGCTGCTGTCAGGGCGCAGCGACGTCGAACCGCCGCGGGGTCAGCCGAAGCTCGAGGAGCTCAAGCCCTACTTCGCCGATCTCGGCTGGCTGGCCAAGAACGAGCGAAGGATGGCCGAGCAGTTCGACGACATCATGGCCCGATAGGCATTCGATCGGACGCGGCCCGGTGTCTTCTTCAAACAGACCGACTGTGCAGTCCTGGTTGCAAGATTGCCAGCGGCGATCGGTCTGGCTCTTCTCCGCTGCCGTCGTCATCCTGTTGGTATGCTACCCGCTTGGCATGCTCGTCAGGGCCAGTTTTGTCGACGAAGCGGGAATCTATACGCTCGACAACTACGCATCGTTGTTTACCCGAAGCATATTTCTCGCCGCGATCGTAATGTCGCTGAAGGTGGCGATCTGCTCGACGCTGCTGAGCGTCGCGATCGGCTTTCCCGTCGCATGGGCCGTGTCGCGAACGAACATGCCGTTCAAGGGTTGGATCAGAAACCTGGTCCTGGCTTCCTTCATAACCCCGCCCTATCTGGGCGCGCTGGCGTGGATCTTTTTGCTCGGCCCCCAGGCCGGCAAGCTGAACCTGCTGCTCAGGCAAGTCTTCGGCCTTGAGCGGATGCCCTTCGATATCTTCACGGTCGAGGGCCTGATCTTCGTGACGTTCATCTACAGCTATCCCTATGTGTTCGTGAACTGCGTCACCGCGCTCGACAACGTGGACGGCGACCAGGAGGACGCCGCCCGCATTCTCGGCGCCACCGTCTGGAAGACGGTGCTGAAGGTGACGATTCCGCTGATGGGCCCCGCGATCGCCGGCGGCGCAATCTTCGCCTTCATCGAGGCGGTCACCATCTTCGGGACGGCGGTCATGATCGGCATGCCGGTCGGCCTGCATACGATCCCAACCCGGATCTACGTGCTTTTCCAATATCCGCCGCGTTACGAGCAGGCTGCAGCGCTCTGCATGCCGCTGCTGCTCGTGACCGCGGGCCTGTTGCTCTGCCAGCGGCTGTATTTCGGTGCCAGGCAGTTCGTGACGATCACCGGCAAGGCCACCCAGCCCAGATTGATCGAGCTGGGCTTGGGCAAATATCTGCTCCTCGCGCTGTGCATCGTCGTCACGACATGCAGCGTGGTGCTACCCTACCTCATGCTGGCGATCGTCTCGATCAGCAAGAGCTGGGGCAATCCGCTGAGCTGGGAAAACATGACGCTGTCGCATTACGGCGCCATCTTCGCCAGCGGCGGCATTGCGCAAAGGGCCCTGATCAACAGCCTGTTCCTTGCGGTGTCCGCGGCAACCCTGGCGGCCTTGCTGACCGCGGCCTTGGCTACCATGGTCGAGCGCACCGATTTCCGGGGCCGCGGCCTCGTCGGCTTCATTGCGATGGTGCCGTTTGCCGTTCCCGGAATCGCACTCGGCGTGGCCATGATGTGGGCCTACATTTCGCCGCCGATCGCGCTCTACGGCACGATCTGGATACTGCTCGTAACCTACGTGACGAAATGGATTCCTTTGGGCTTCATGTCCGCGCGTCTGAGCCTCAAGCAGATGAGCTCGGAATTTGAGGAGGCCGCCAGGAATCTGGGCGCGACGTGGAGCTACGCTTTCACAAGGGTGACGCTGCCCTTGATCGCGGTCGGCCTGGTGATCGGTTGGCTGCAGATATTCATTCATGCGATCGGGGAGCTGGCCGCCTCGTCGCTGCTCTACAGCCCGGGCGAGGAAGTGCTGTCCGTCCTGGTCCTGATCCTGTTCGACCAGGGACGGTTCGAGTCGGTTGCGGCCCTGGCGATTCTGCTGCTGGCGATCGTCTGGACCGTCGTTTTCCTGACACGAAAGCTCGCGGGCGGGTTCGATTTCAACGAGAAACCGCAGGCAAGGACGGCGGGGTAACGGCCTTGGCGGATCGAAACACGATTCGGCTGCGGTTGCGCGAGCTCAGCAAGCGATTCGGCGGCAGTCCGGCCGTCGATGGCGTGTCTGTCGATGTCCTGGATGGAGAGTTTCTGGTTCTCCTCGGACCCAGCGGCTGCGGCAAGACGACCTTGCTGCGAATGATCGCCGGGTTCATTCAGCCCGATGGCGGTGCGATCGAGCTCGACGGCAAGGAGATTGCTTCGCCCCGGCGGATGATGCCGACGGAGCAACGAAACATGGCAATGGTATTCCAGAGCTACGCGCTCTGGCCCAACAAGACCATCTTCGAGAACGTCGCCTTCGGCCTCAAACTCAAGGGACTGCCGAAATCGGAAATCGAGGGCCGCGTTGAACAATCGCTGCGACTAGTGAAGATGGACGGCTATCAGAAGCGATACCCGTCGCAATTGAGCGGCGGCGAGCAGCAGCGCATCGCCCTTGCCCGCGCACTGATCGTCAGACCGACGCTGTTTCTGTTCGACGAACCGTTGAGCAATCTCGACGCGTCGTTGCGGGAGGAACTGCGCTTCGAGCTGAAGGAGCTGCAGGCAGGGCTGGGAATCACATCCATCTACGTCACTCACGACCAGACCGAGGCCATGGTCATGGCCGATCGCGTCGCTGTCATGCAAAGAGGAAAGATCGAGCAGCTCGCATTGCCGAAAACGATCTACGAACGTCCGACGACGCGTTTTGTATCCTCGTTCATCGGTCAGACCAACCTCTTCCGCGGAGAAATCCGGACCGACACGGCTCGCGACGGTCTGGTCGAGGTCCTCACGGAACTGAACATAGGTCTGCGCGTGCCGGCGAATGATCTCGGGAAAGAAGGGCAACGTCTCCGGACCGTGGGGATTTCGATCCGTCCGGAAAACATTGCGCTGTCGAGGCTTCCGCTCGACAGCAGCATCAATCAGTTCAAAGGCAAAGTCGTTCGAAAATTCAACATGGGCAGCCATACGGATTACCGGATCGGCATCGGAGCGCATTCGTTGCGCGTGCAGACCCATCCAGACCAGGATTTTGCGGTCGGCGACGATGTCTTCGTCTGCCTGGCTCCTTCGAAGTGCCATTGCATCATCGAATGAGACGGCGGCGTAGAGACCGTTTGATCGATGCAACATCGATCTCGGCAGTTAGACTAGTGCCTCCGCACAGATTTTTTTGATTTTCCGCAAAGGCTTTTTCATCGTAGGTGCCCGTAAAGATCGAAGGCTAACTGAGCCCCATAATTTCGGAAAGTGGGTCCCGATCTACGCCAGTGGTTCAGTGCGCTCGCGAGCGCGGCAGCGGTCTTATCGCTCGTGCCCCCATGGAGCGCATTGTGTATAGGACTTTCAAACGCTCCTAATGAACGAGGCTGGCATCGTAAAATCTCCCAAGATCGGTTCCGCCTTCAAGGTCTCCATCGCGCTTTAGAATAGCCAAATAATTTTCGACCCCGCTACCGCCGACCGCTCCTACGCGATCAAAAACGTGCAGCTTGACAAAATAATCATAAGTGTCGGCCACGTCCTTTGGATCGGACTTGAGGTAGGACATCAGAATGGAAATCGCTTCGTCGCGATTGGCTCGTTCATAGAACCAGTCGACGCCCTTTGCGTAGGCGGCAAGAAAGCCACTGATGGAACCTTTATTGTTCCGTGCCCAATTCATGTTGGCCGAATAAGTCGAGAACGGAAAATTCTTCGTATAATTTGCCGACAGTCCCAAACTGGCGTAGCCTTCGCGCAGCGCCAGGAAATTGTATGGTGGAAACAGGATTGTGGCCGCGACCGAGCCGCTCGTCAGCGCGGAAAAACGCGCAGCGGTCGAGCCGGCGAATACGTAGTCATATTCGCCGGGGCCAAGCCTGTTCGCCTTTGCCATGTCCTCAAAATAAAGCCGCGTAATATCTTTGGCGCCGCCAATCATGACGGTCTTGCCGCGCAAGTCGATCCACGATTTCACCGATCGCGCGGCGACGGCCTCATAGGGCGAAACGCCGACGCCAATGCGCACGAGGCGGCTGGGTGCGCCCTTGTCGGCTGCCCGCAACGAGTCCGCTAGTCCCGTGGTCCCTAGATTAAGCGAGCCGGCCGCTACCTGCTGCATCACGGCTGCACTCGATTGAACGCCTACCCATTCAAGGGCGAGCTTCTCCTGCTCAAGAAAGCCCTTCTTCTCGGCAATATAGAGAGGCCACTCCAACGCATTGCCACCACCTACGGTACCGACGCTGATTTCGGTGACCTGGGCGACTGCTTGCGATGCAGCGACAATCGAAAGCACGACCGCGGCAATGCTGCGTCTGACAAACGACATGACGACACCCCCGCACTTGCTCGGGTTATTGGGCGACTGCTCATGATGACATTACAGCAGGGCTCAGCTCCTTACGAAACGGGGTTCAGTCCTTCATTTCGCGTAGTAACAATTCCGCGATGGCAAAGCGCAGCCAATAATCTGGCCCGCAGATGCCAAAACGAGAAATCTGGTTTGCCCATGCGCTGAAGCGAAGAAGAAGTAACCGCCTAGCCCCTGGCCTTGGCCCATAGCTCCGGCCGCAGCGCCCTGTTCCAATCGGGAATGGCGGAAATCTTCTTCTCGCGCAGCAGCACTTCGGCGTCCTTCTGCAGGCCCGGCACGAGGTCGGACGGGAAGCCCGGATCGACCTCGACCTTGGCCAGCGCCTTGGCAAAGGTCTCCCGCGACATGGCGTAGCCCTTCGACTTGAAGAACGCGTAGATCACGTCGGCGACCTTGCCGGGATTGTCCTTGAAGTCGCTCGCCGCCTCCTGCCAGCACTTGAGATAGGCGACGACGGTATCCGGGTTCTTGTCGACGAAGTCGGGCGTCGCCGCCATGAACACCGGCATCTTGTCGACCTTGGAGTAATCCATGATGGAGGTGCCGATGCCCTCGGCGACCGCGATCTCGTTGTAGGGCTCCACGTTGACCATGGCGTCCACGGTCTTGGCGGCCATAGCCGCGACCATGTTGTTGACGTCCATGCGCACCTCCTGGAAGTCGCCCTTCTTGAGGCCGGCGGCGGGCGCGATGACGTCGGTAAAAATATTGCCGACGGAGGAGCCGGTCTGGTTCGCGACCTTGCGCCCCTTGAGCTCGCTGACCTGGCTGAGATTGAGGTCCTTGCGCGTCACGACCTGCGCGGTTCTGCCGACCTGCTCGATCTGGGCGATCACGACGAGGCCGCCCTTGTCGTGGCCGATGATGAAGGACTGCGCGGCGTAGGTGCCGAGATCCACCTGCCGTGCCACCATCTGCTGCATGGTGAGGTTGCCGGAGGGCACGGCGAATTCCTCGAACTTGAGGCCGCGCTTCTCGAGCAGGCCCGATTTGAGCAAGTAGTAGGTGGGCATGCCCCAGATGTTGGTCTGAAAGCCCTGCCGGATCGTCTCGAGCGCCCACGCCGGCCGCGCCGGCAGCGCCACTGCCAGCGCGCTCGCTACGAGCCATTGCCGCCGTGTCAATTCAACGCGCCCATTGCTCATTGCTCTCCTCCCTGATGGCGATTGTTGTGGCTTGTTGCGCGCATAGGCGCCAAGGCCGTCATGCCGGGCATAGCGCGTCGAAGAGACGCGCGTAAACGCGCTTATGACCCGGCAATCCATCCTTCTTTGTAAAAGCTTTCTACCAAGAAGATGGATGCGCGGGTCAAGCCCGCGCGTGACGGGTTGGGGGGCGCAGATCCGTCATTGCTCCTGCTGCAGGCCGAATTCGCGGATGCTGGACGCGAGGTCGTCGAGCGTTTGCGCGATCACCTGCTGGAATTCGTCCGCCGTGGACGAGACCGCGATGGAGCCGGCCTTCTCGATTATCTCCCGGTAGTCGGGGGAGGCGACGATCGTCGCGATCTGGCGGTGCAGCAGCGCGAGGATCGGCTGCGGCGTGCCGGCGCCGGCGCACACCCCGAGCCAGCCGAAGCGCACGAAGTCGACGCCGCTCTCGATCAAGGTGGGGATGTCGGACAGGTTCTTGAGCCGCTCGGGCGCCGTCACCGCCAAGATCCTGAGCTGCTTGGCTTGATATTGCGGGACGATCGCTAGCGTCGGCGAGACGTAGAAATGCACGCGCCCGGCCACCACCTCCTGCACGACCTGGGCACCGCCGCGGAACGGAATGCGGTTCATGGCGATGCCGGTGAGCTTTTCGAGTTGGCGGGCGAGAATCTCCTGCGCCGAGCCGGCGCCGATGGTGGCGTAACTCACCTCGCCGGGATGCGCCTTGGCATATTGCACGAACGCCTTGAAGTCATCGGCGGGAACCGCGTTCGCGAGCGCGAGCCCGTAATAGTATTTGGCGATGAGCGAGACCGGGGCGAGATCGCTCAGCTTGAACTGCGCGTTCTTGTAAAGGACGGTGTTGATCGGATCGAAATGGGTGCAGAGCAGCAAGGTGTAGCCGTCGCGCGGCTGCGACAGCACGTCGCGCGTCGCGATCATCCCGGCGGCGGCCGGCTTGTTCTCCACGATCACGCGCTGGCCGAGCGCCTCGCCGAGCTTGTCGGCGACGACGCGCGCCGGAATATCGGTCGGTCCGCCGGCGCCGAGGCCGACCACGAGCCGCAGCGGCCGCGTGGGATATGGCTCTTCCGCGCGCCCCGCGCCGACGCCGGCGACGAGCGCGAGCAGGAGCAGTGCACAGCCGAGCTTTGTTACCTCGCCGGAATCCATTTCATCTCTGTCCCGCTGGCGTTGCTCGCGCGCCCGCGTCCTGGCCGAGATGATGCAGCAGCGATTTCTGATATTGCAGAAATTCGACGCTGAGCGGATCGCGCGGCCGCGGCAGGCGAATGGGCACCTCGGTCTTCACCATGCCGGGATGCGGCGTCATCACCACCACGCGATCCGCGAGATAAACCGCCTCCGCCACATTGTGCGTCACGTAGACCACGGTCTTGCGCGTCTCCCGCCAGACCTCCGCCAGCAGGCGCTGCATGTCGTCGCGCGTAAGCGCGTCGAGCGCCGCGAACGGCTCATCCATCAGCAGCACCGAGGGATTGTACGCGAGCGCCCGCGCGATGGCGACCCGCTGCTGCATCCCGCCGGACAAATGGTGCGGGTACGACTTGACGAATTTTTCGAGCTTCACCAGCTTGAGCTGCGCGAGCGCGATCGCTTCGCGCTCGGCCTTGCGGACCCCCCGCATCTCGAGCCCGAAGGTCACGTTTCCGAGCGCGGTGCGCCACGGGAACAGCTGGGCGAAATCCTGAAACACCACGCCGCGGTCGGAGCCGTGACCGCTGACCGCTTTGCCGCCGATGCGGATCTCGCCCCCGGTGGGGGCGAGAAAGCCGGCGATGACGTTGAGCAGCGTCGACTTACCGCAGCCCGAGGGCCCGACGATGCAAAGGAACTCCGAGGCCTCGATGTCGAAGCTGACGCCCGCGACGCCCGGGACCTCCCCGGCGGGCGTGTCGTAGACCAGCGAGACGTTGCGGACTTCGATATGGGGCATGACCTGCGTGCCGCTGTCATAAATGGTATGCGCGTTTGTGGCCAGACGCGCGCGATCCGGCCGGGGAGAGTTTCGCTCGAATCGGATTCGGTGTAGACAGGGGCAAACGAGGCCGGACAAATAGCCGCAAGGCTCGAGCAATTACCAGGAGCAGTCGAATGGGACCGCACGCCGCATCGAGGCCGCTGACGTTGTCGGAGCAGGCGGACGAGCTCGAAGAGAAGATGATGAACGAGCTCAACGACAAGATCGCCACCAAATCGGCGTTGTTCGCCATGGCCGACGGCAGTCTCGACTACGTCGGCGGCGCCGAGCTGCAGGCGCGCAATCCGGGCAAGTATTTCCTCATGGGCGCCGATCCGCGGCTGCCGAAGATGCCGGACAAGCCCACGCTCATCGACTTCTTCAAGCACCGGTTCGTGTCGATGAACCACCTGCTGCAGAGCGCGACGCTGGCGCTCAAGGCCGGTCACGAAGAAAAGGTCGTGCTGGCGTGCCTGCTCCACGACGTCGGCGTCGCCGGCTTCATCCGTTGCGACCACGGTTATTGGGGCGCGCAGCTGATCGAGCCCTATGTCGCCGAGGAGGTGAGCTGGGCGGTGCGCGTGCATCAGGCGCTGCGCTTCTTCCCCGACGAGTCGGTCGGCTACAAATACCCGGACATGTACCTCAAATATTTCGGCCCCGACTACCAGCCCGAGCCCTACATCGTGGAGGAATACAAGCGCGCCCGCGGCCACAAGTATTACATGACGGCGCGGCTGATCTGCGTGAACGACATCTACTCGTTCGATCCCGATGCCAAGGTCAACCTCGACGATTTCGTCGACATCATCGGCCGCAATTTCAAGCAGCCGAAGGAGGGCCTCGGCTTCGACAACACGCCGTCGTCGCACATGTGGCGTACGCTGATGTGGCCGACGCGGTTTTTGTAAGCCGCGTGCTCATAAATCGCGATGGGTAAGGCGGCCCGAATTCTGACGGCGGGCAAACTTGCCTGCCGCGGCATAGATCGCGTTCAAGCCAAACGCCACACGCGAACCGGCTGCTCGTAGCCGCGGATCGGTACGTCTCCGAGCGGGACCGCATCGACATCATGGCCGATCGCCTGATGGACCGTGTCAGATATCAGGAGTTGCGACCCGAATTCCTTGTTGAGGCCCTCGATTCTGGAGGCCAAATTCACCGTGTCGCCGATCACGGTGTATTCCTTGCGCCGCGGCGAGCCGACGTTGCCTGCCACCACCTGCCCAAGATGCAGTCCTATGCCGATACGCAGCGGCCAATCACTGCGGATATTGTGCTGCTCGATCGCGGCAAGCATTTCGCGCGCGGCCGTGACGGCGCGCCGCGCCGCGTCGGGATCGGCGAGCGGCGCACCAAACAGCGCCAGGAAGCCGTCCCCGAGAAACTTGTTCACGATGCCGCCATTGCGATCGACGATCTCGACCAGTACCGTGAACGCTGCGTCCAATCTGTCGACAACCTCCTGCGGAGTGCGGGCGCGCGCTGCGGCCGTAAAGCCACGGATGTCGACGAACATGACGGCGACTTGCCGCGCATCGCTGCTCCTTGTCGAGCCGGCGGCCAGCAGGCGGTCCACCACCTGGGGCGAAACGTGTTGGCCGAACAGGTTGGTGACGTAATCGCGGGCGGTTGCCGCCGCAATGCTTGCTTCGAACTGCCGGCGCAGTTGCACGCCGACCGCGCCGGCGAGAACGCCGCAGGCAAAAATGACCGCACTGCGCGAGATCACAAACGCCGCCGCCAGCATCGGGTCGCCGGCGCTTGCCCGTGCGGCGGGATGAAACAGCGCGAGTCCGAGCAACTCGGCCGCTGCCACGAAACCGGTGAAGGTCGAAAGCCAGAAGTCGAGGCGCAAGGTTGAGAGAATGATGAAGACGAAATAAAGGAGCGGCGCCACAAAGCCCAGGGCCGGCACTGCGCCCATGTTGTTCATGTGCACAACGAGCACGAGGCTGGGCAAGCTGGTTTCAATGAACGCGCCTACATAACGCCGCGCCCAGGGAACATCGAGATCGCGTTTGAGTTGCCGGGAGACCAGCGCGAGCACCGACGCTTCAAACAGGACAAACCCCACATAGCCGGCCCATAGGTAGAGGACGGGGAAATGCCCTCGCCAAATACGATCCAAGATCGCCGGCACGACCACGTCGGCGGTCGTCAATCCGGCGGTCAGTACCGTGGCGGTGACAATGAGGGCGATGATGCGCAGCCGCTCGGTTTTGAGAACCTCGCGGGCGAGCGCGTGTTTGAACTCCGGCGATAGCGCGCGCCGTGCCTTGCGTTGAATGAAATTGCCTACAAATGACTGCATGGCGTGAGGCGATCCACGCGTGAACGCCGAGCAATCGCCTTTGCCCCTACTTGCTGGTTCCGCGGTTGCCGCCGCTACTCCGTCCCGGCCAGGCCCGCCTGCGTCACGACCTTGCCCCAGCGCGCGATCTCGGAGCCGATAAAGCGCTCGAGCTCCTCAGGCGAGGAGATGCCGCTCGGGATCATGCCGAGGTTGATGATCTGCTGTTGAACGTCGGGCAATGCCACGACGGCGGCGAGCGCGGTTTGCAGCTTGCTCACGACCTCCTTGCGCGTGCCGGCCGGCACCGAGAACACCCCCCAGCCGGCGGCGTCGAATCCGGGAACGCCAGCCTCCGCGATCGGCGGGATGTCGGGCGCCGACGGCGAACGGGTCTTCGTGGACACGCCAAGCACGCGCACCTTGCCCTCGCGGATGAGCGGCAGCGCGGGGACCGGATCGGAGAACAACAGCGGCACGTGCCCGGCGACGACGTCGGTCAAGGCCGGGGCGCTGCCTTTGTAGGGAACGTGCGTCATTTCGATGCCAGTCATGCTCTTGAGCAACTCGGCGTAGAGATGGTGCGGGGAGCCGGGCCCACCGGAGGCATAAGTGAGCTTGCCAGGGTTTTCCTTCGCGTAGGCCACGAGCTCGGCGACCGAGTGCACCGGCAGCGACGGGTTGACCACGAGAAAGAATGGAATCTTGCCGGCCAGCACGAGCGGCACCAAGTCCTTGACCGGATCGTAAGGAAGTTTCTTGTAGAGTGTGGCGCTGATGGCGAGCGATCCGCTGCCCGCCATGACTATGGTGTAGCCGTCGGGCGCAGCTTTGGCGCCTGCGGCGGTGCCGATCACCGAGCCCGCGCCCGGGCGATTCTCCACCACGACCGACTTGCCGAGTCGGTCCGACAGGTGCGGCGCGACCGCGCGGCAGAGCGCGTCCACCGCTCCGCCCGCGGGCCACGGTGCGATCAAGGTGATCTGTCGCGCGGGATAGTCCTGCGCCTGCACGATCGACGCCGCCGCGGCGACGGTAAGGCCGGCGAGAATTGCCAAGCAGTAACGTCTCATAGGTTCCTCCCAGCTGTCGTCCTACCCCTTTGCCGTGCGCACCATGCCCCAGCGCACGACGGTGGCGCGCTCGATCGAGCCGAAAACGAGCCGCTCGAAGAGAAAGCCGATGGCGCCGATCACGGCGAGCGCGGCGAGCATCACGTCCGCGTTCAAGAATTCCTTGGCGTCGAAAATGACCCAGCCCAGGCCCCAGTCGGAGGCGGCGAGCATCTCGGCGCCCACGACCGCGATCCACGCCCGCAGGAACGCCTGGCGCAGCCCGGTGATGATGAACGGCGATGCGCCCGGAATGATCACCTTCCAGAACAGCGCCCGCTCGTCGGCGCCCATCGCTCCGGCCGCGCGCAGCCACAGCGGATTGACGGCCCGCACGCCCGACCAGGCATTGAGCAGCATGGGAAACAGGGCGGCATAGAACACGATGAGGATCGCGACCGTGTTGCCGAGCCCGAACCAGAGGATGAACACCGGCACCCAGGCGAGCGAGGGGATCGGCATCAGCGCGCTGGCGAGCGGGAGAAAAAAGTTTTCGAACGGCCGCAAGCGGCCCATGAGAATGCCGAGGGGCAGCGCGACCGCGACCGCGAGCGCAAGCCCGACCAGCACGCGGTACATGGTATAGCCGGCGTGCTCCAGCATCGTGCCGTCGCGGATGAGCGCCCAAAGCGTGCTCGCGACCTTCGGCAGCGTCGGCAGCAGCGCCGGCGGAAAGGCG
>Ga0306924_10003773_pt1 | contig 14637 bp, 11 predicted proteins | sample sta12Can44000111_FD_203756 | JGI IMG/M metagenome (GOLD analysis project Ga0306924, IMG submission 203756) | Lab enrichment of tropical soil microbial communities from Luquillo Experimental Forest, Puerto Rico - statanox.12C.anox.44.000.111 (v2)... | ecosystem: Environmental > Terrestrial >... | reverse complement strand
CGGCAAAGAGATACTCGCGCAGCGACAGTGGAATCTCATCGTGGCCCTCGTGCGAGTCCATGGTCCAGAACCGACCCGCACTGGTGTTCGGTGTTCAGATACCGTGCGCGGTTGTAGTAGACGACCATGGAACATGCTTCAACCAGGCGTGTGGAAAACAAATTTCGGCCGCTCCGTGTCTGATCGCGGGGTCGCAGGCGTAGGTCGTCGTTCCCGACGAATTCACCATCGTCTGCGTGTTCCCGTTGGAATCAACTGCCGCACTTCCCAAGCAAACGAAATCCCGAACGGAAAATCCCAGGGCTGCTACCCGGAGTCCCTGATACGTTGAAGCATTTTTGAACAAATGTCCTTCCAATCTTTGTCTTTCATGGCAGAGACCTTAGAACTAAGCGCACTCATCAAAACTGAATCAGATTTTACGTCATAGCTCTTGCTACTAGCCATGGTTGCGAAAATCAAAAGAATGTCCCTGACGGCTATGTCGTGCGATTCAGAGTTCAGTTGTTCCACCAGGAATGGAACAGCCGTTGCCCCCTTCTCTGCGATTGGTTCGGCCAAGTCCATAAAGGGAGGCTCTTTCCTGTCGTTTCCGTACCGGAATATCTTGTACTGGTCAGTGAGAGGATATCTACGCAGGCGTTCCACTCTGTCTGCAGGAGGTTGCTTAAAAAAGTTCTCCTCTAGTTCGTGGTCCTCACATCCAAGCAATAAGAAGGTTCCAAGCAAAAGACTAAGGACCAGAGCAAAGCGGATATTCAGCACTTAGAAGGTCCTCCGCAGGCGTCTTTGAGCCCTTGCTTGATCTCGGCTTCCTTATCGTATGCGGGCTTTTCATACGGATTTTTGTCGTACCCGTGCCTCGATGCCCAGAGATACTTCAACCAGGTCATTCCGTTCCGGTATTGCCCGACATGAACTAGTTCATGGCCTAAAATGGCGAGACCGCCAACCGTGGAGGGATCATAGACGCCAGAACGGAAATAGATATCGTTGCCTCTGGTAATGCCCTCGTAGTCCTTTCCCAGGTACCAAGGCACACCATCGTCGTGTAGATTAGCGTTGTCTAGGTCAATCTTCGGAATGTAAGGCGCCAGTTTCTGTTTTTCACAGTCTGTCAGCGGCCTTAATCCAAATGGGTCTGTTAAATCAATTGGGTGATTCCCAATATAGGCATAAAAGTTCGCCTGTCCTCCCGCAAATGCGACCGGATCGTTACTCACAAATCGTCCGGTCGTCGGGTCGTAGTATCTGGCGCGATAGTAATAAAGGCTGGTTTCAGGGTCAAATTCCCGTCCAGTGTAGCGGAAGTTGTTTACAATGCTGCCGGAGGAAGCCACCAGGTTCCCAAAGCTGTCGTAGGTATAAGCGCTTGCCAGAGCCCCCGACGGGTTGGTGAGGGAAGTCAGCGAACCCAGTCCGTCCGCCTGGTAGTAGCTCGTTGTCCCACTGCGCAGCATCACCAGCGGCTCGTCGATGTTCAAGCCTTGCGAGTACCGTGCAACCGCTGCTCCCGCTGAATTTGTTTCCTCAACCAGATTGTCGCCGTCGTAGGCATAAATGCTCGTGGCAGAACTGGACGATTTGTAGATGCGGCGTCCGAGCGGGTCATATTTGAAATAGACAGTCCCGCCACTCCCCGGCAGCGTAACGCTCGTCAGACGATTCTCGAAGTCCCAGGCGTAGGTCGTCGTTCCCGACGAATTCACCATTGTCTGCGTGTTCCCGTTGTAGTCGTACGTGTATTTAGTTCGAGTGCGGGGCTCGTGCAGGATGCCTGTCTCGTTGGTTGCTGAAGCACGACAGTGTGTTTGAGCAGGGCCGAACAAGGCAGACACCGGGATTGATACTACTCTGAGAGCGTTCCAGAACCAAGAATGTTGTAAGAAACATATTTCTGGACAGCAACCCACGTTCACTTGTGTTTCGGTGTACGGGAAGGAATGGGTTGTGACTGTTCTGCAGCGGATAGTCTGCTATCCGCTGCAGAACGCGGCGCGGGTCTTCTGGAATGGCAGTGGTCCCACAGCCAGCAGGTGCTTGACCGTGCTCAGCAGTGTGCTGATGGGATGGCGAGCGGCGGCAGCGCGAAGATCATCGGCAGTGACATGCAAATAGATCTGCGTGCTGGTGATCAACCGATGACCGAGCAGATCACGAATGGTCACCAGCCCCACGCCGGCACGCACCAAGTGAGTTGCAAAGGTGTGCCGCAGCCGATGCGGTGAGAGCGGGAAACCAACGCGGCTGCGCTGGCCCCAGGTGCGCACGCGCTCGTAGATGCTGCCGCGCGACAGCGAACGCCCAAAACGAGAGCGAAAGAAGGGCGCAGAAGGAAGCGCCGGACCACGCGCTTGCACATAGGCACGCAGCACCTCCGTGAGTTCCGGGTTCAATGGAATTACGCGCTCGTGTCCACCCTTACCTTGCACACTGATGGTCAGCTGTGTCAGATCGACTTGACCGTTGCGAAGCGAAGCACATTCGGACGCGCGAATGCCAGTACCGTACAGCAATGCCAATATGGCGCGATCCCGCAGACCGATTACCGTGTCGGGCTTGGGCTCAGCCAACAATCGGCGCACCTGCTCAGCCGAAAGCGACACCGGCAGCTTGCGTGGTGCGGCCTTGATCGATGGGAAACCAGCCAGTGGATTCGCAGCATGATCGAGATAGCCCATGGCCACCATCGCGCCATAAAAACGGCGCAGAACCACCACCGCACGGTTCACAGCGGAATCGCCGTTTCCGCGTACCTCGCGCAAATGCTGCAGATAAGCGAGCACATCGCGCGCCGTCAGCTGATCCGGTGCGCGATCCGACAGTACAACGCTCACCCATTCGCGGAACTGCAGCAGTGCGTCTTCATAAGCGGCGACGGTGAGCGGGCGCAAGCCTCTCGCGACGCAGTGGGTACGAATATAGCGCTCGATCCAAAACGACCATTTCATGAGCGACCTCCGATTCCACGTTTTCTGAGAAACATCTCTCGCTAGGGACGCCTAGGAACGACGTTAACCAATTCGCTCAGCCTGTAACATGCCCCCTCTAGCCTTTTTCGATCGGCAGCTTGCGTACCGCGGCTTGCGGTCGTTCCGGCAACACATGCAGATAGACACCGGTCTCTTGTGGGCTGCGATGCCCCATTAACGACGCGATGATGGCCAGATCGACGCCACGATCCATCAGATGAGTGGCGAAACTATGCCGGAGTGTGCGGGGCGTAACGCCGGCGCGAAGACCAGCGCGCGCAGCTGCGCCCGTCACAATCTCGCATACATCGTGGGCTCGTAGGCGCCGCTGATGAATGTGGGTTCGGAACAGGGACCCGCGTTTTCCGTGCTCCAACAGATAGGCGAGCAACTCGGTGTACAGTGTCTCGGGGATCGGAATCGCACGCGGGCGATCGCCCTTCGCCTTGAGGATCACCAGTTCTTGACGCTCGCGGTTCACATGCGCAACATCCAGCCCGCACAGTTCACTGGTACGCAGCCCGCAACCATACAGCAGCAAAATGATCAGTCGATCGCGTCGGGCTGTGGGCCCGAGTGTGGTGGTGGCTTCGACCAGCCGCTCGGCTTCCTCCAGGTTGAGAGACTTCGGCACTGTGCGCCTCACCGTATGCTGCAGGCTAAATCCGTCGAGCACGTTGCGTTCAGTGCGGCCGCTGCGCCAGGCGTAATCGAGCAGCCCGCGCACGTGGCTGAGATACTTGGCCAGACTATTTTCGGTGCAGCCGCACTGCCGCTCAGCCTCCAGCCAATGCAAATAATCCTGCAGTGGCAGATGCCACAGCGCGACACCGGCATGCACGGCTTCCAACCGTGTAGTCGCACGGCGCAGCGTGCAACGCACATCGATGATGGTGCGCGGCGTCTTGCGTCCCACTTTATCGAGATAGCTCAGGTAGCCTTCGATCAACGGGTCCATCACGACGGAGTTCGTGTTCTTCATGCGCTTACCCTCTGATGTTCTTGTGCGAGCCAATCGTTAAGAGGGTGAAGCATCATCGCTGAGCGACGCTGCGGATCAGCAATGTGTACATAGCGCACGGTGGTGGCGATGCCGCAATGTCCGAGGATGCGCTGCACTTCGGCCAGATGTACGCCGGCCTCCAGCAGGTCGGAGGCGCAACTATGCCGAAACTGATTCACACTGTGGATCGGAACTTGGGCCCGGCGCGCGATAGCGTGAACCCCGTTGCTGATCGCGTTACCGCTGAGACGCTTCCCCGTGCGGCTCACCAACAGGGCGTACTCGCCACAGCATCCCATCTCTTCCAGTTGGTTGTGCCGAAGCGGCAGATACGCATCGAGGCACCGCAGCACCATCTCCGGCAACGGCACACAACGTTCGTGCCCGGTCTTCCGGCCATCGATACGCAAAGTTCCTTCGGTGTGGTCAAAGGCAGTGAGGTTCAGCCGCTCCAACTCGCCGCGGCGAAGACCAGTGCCATACAGCAAGGCCAACACGGTGACCCACAAATGCGAACTGTATTTGCCATGACAGTTCGCCGCTTCGCGCCACATCGCTTCCATGTGCGCGTGGTCAATCCGTTTCGGCAGGCGACTGTATGGCGTGACCTTCGGCCCCTTCATCCAGCGCAACGGGTTGATCTTCCACAGACCTTGGCGTACCAGGTAGTCGCCGAAGCCCCGCATCGTACTCAGCGTCGCGTACACCGTGGCCTTGGCGCGAAAACTTGAACAGCTCGCCACGTACCGGGTGATCATCTCGGCATCGATGTGCTCGATGGAAATGCGTGGACGGCGCCCCTTCAGCCACCGCCCCCAGCGATCCAGCCGTGCCTGCGTGTATGCCACGGACTGCGTACTGAGTCCTCTTGCCCGGTACTCTTCGACATACGCATCCAACAACCGATCCCATCTCCTCATCGCCGTCCTCCCGAACGTCCCCGCGTGCGAACTCACGTTCGCCCGCCTAAACGTTCCAGAAATAAACGATATGACTCCAATATGACTTCCTTGGAGGCTGCGATGAGCCCTGAACTGAACTAAAACCGTCATAAGAAGAGAAGGCGCTGAAATTGTTCCCGCTGCGAACAAGCTTTAGCCAGTACGGCAGCGTCGAAGGCATTCCATATTGGGAAGTGGGATTTCCTCCCGTGGTCGTCCTTTCGCTCATTGAGATACTGCCTTGCCGAAAGAACGCGAGCGCATTCGTCGCACTCGGATCAAGAGTTTCCCGAATCATCAATCCAGCAAGAGGTGAATTATTCCCTTGGGATGTTATGACCCTGGCCACAATCGTTCCGTCGCCGGACAAGGACTGGTAAACAAAATTCAAGCCGTCAGGGGTCCCAAAGATTCCGGAACCTGCTCCCGATTGGGAGAACACTCCACTGGCGTAAGTCGCACCACCGGCCACCCCCACCGATCCGATATCGGAGTCCAGCCAACCCGAGGGCAAACTTGTAACCGTGAATGTCGAGCTCTGCACCGTTTGGCCGTTCACAGTGACTGAGAACGGTCCCGAGGAAGCTCCGCTGGGCACGACAACGACGATCGCGATATCGCTCCAACTCGTTATTGAAACGGCGGCGCCGTTCAGGGTCACTGTGCTGGACCCCTGCGTTGGTTCGAATCCTGTGCCCATGATCGTGACCGACTCACCTATGGCCCCGGATGCTGGCGACAAACCCGTAATGCTCGGTGTCGCCAGAACGGTAAAGACTATCCCATTGGTTAGCACTCCACTGGTGTTCACGACGACGGGGCCCGTGGTAGCTCCCGACGGCACGGTGACCGCTATACTTGTCGCGCTCCAACTCGTCACCGTCGCCGTCGTTCCGTTGAACTTGACTGCGCCGCCGCCCTGCGTTGAACCGAAATTCGTCCCCGTTATGGTCACCGCGGCGCCCACCATCCCCAAGGTAACAGACAAGCTCGAAATGCTAGGCGTAGGAAGCACCGTGAACGCAATCCCGTTCGTGTTGACGCCACTTGCATTCACGACCACATTGCCCGTTGTCGCCCCGGATGGGACCGTCACGGCAACACTCGTCGCACTCCAACTTGTCACCACTGCCGCCGTACCGTTAAAACTCACGGATCCACTGCCCTGCGTCGAACCCAGATTCGACCCAGAAATTGTCACCGCGGCCCCTACCGCTCCCGAGGTAACCGACAGGCTCGAGATACTCGGCGTAGGAAGCACCGTAAATGCAATCCCGTTCGTGTTGACACCACTCGCATTCACCACGACGTTTCCAGTAGTGGCCCCCGAGGGTACGGTGACCGCTATACTCGTCGCGCTCCAACTCGTCACTGTCGCCGTCGTTCCGTTGAACTTGACTGTGCCACTCCCTTGCGTTGAACCGAAATTCGCCCCCGTTATGGTCACCGCGGCTCCCACTGCACCTGAGGCGAGAGACAGGGTCGAAATACTCGGGGTAGGAAGCACCGTGAACGCAATCCCGTTCGTATTGACACCACTTGCATTCACGACCACGTTGCCCGTTGTCGCTCCTGCTGGGACCGTGGTGGTAATGCTCCCCGAGCTCCACGTTCCGACCGTAGCTGCCGTTCCATTGAAGGACACCGAACCACTACCTTGGCTGCTGCCCCCCGTGGACCCGGAAATGGTTACGGCCGCCCCAACTGCTCCGGATGAAGGAGACAGGCTCGAAATGCTTGGTGTGGGAAGAACCGTAAAACTTATGCCGTTGCTCGCTTGCCCAGAGACCGTTACCACTACGTTCCCGGTCGTTGCGCCGCTTGGAACCGTTGCCACGATACTCGTCGAACTCCAGCTCGTGGCTGTTGCAGTCGTGCCGTTGAACTTCACCGTGCTGCCGCCTTGTGAGGACCCGAAAGTAGTTCCGGCGATCGTGATTGAAGCTCCGACGGCCCCGGAGCTCGGGGTCAGGCTGCTGATGTGGGGAACGACCGTGAAACTCTTCCCGTTGCTTGCGACCCCACCGACGGTGACGACTACATTCCCTGTGGTGGCAGCGCTGGGCACCGTCGCTTTAATACTTGAAGATCCCCAACTGGTGACGGACGCACTCGTACCATTGAAGGTAACCGTGCTGCTTCCTTGCGATGTGCCAAAGTTCGAGCCAGTGATCGTCACGGACGTTCCGACAGGGCCCGACGTCGGCGAGAGACTTGAAATGGTTGGCCCTGCCGCGTTGCATACCGCTGGCAGGAAACATGCCAGGAATAGCACGATCCAAATCTTCGAATACTTCTGTCCAACGTGCAGTTGGTTCATGAACGTAGCCCTCGGAGAATCACTGCGTCCCGTAATGTTCATTGGCACTTTCCGACTGCAGATTATTGGGGATAGGTAACCGTCACTGCGTTCACGCCGTTAGCTTGGGAAGCCGTCAGGCCCCGACCACTGGAATCGTAAGTGTGTGATTCCAGAACCTTCCCGTTGTTGTCTGTCACGGCCGTAATCTGCGATTGCGTATTGTAGGTAAAGGACACCGTTGCCAGATCAGGCTTGGCGAATTGGTTTAATCTTCCTTGAGCGTCGTACGAATACGAGAGAGACAAACCGAAGTCCGAAGTAACGCTCGTGACAACGTAGGGGAATGACGCATTCCCGTAACTGAAGTAGAGGTGTTGCGAGGCTGCGCTCGTGACCGTTACAAGGCGGTTCGAACTATCATAGGAGAGCTGGGTTGTATTTCCATTGCGGTCAATGACAGCTGTGAGAAGACCCGTCGTAAGATTGAATTGCCGCTGTTCCCCGTTTTGAAAAGTGATCGTCCAATAGTTGTTGCCTTGAACCAATGTAGCGTTTGCGTTTGCGGGAGTGGCTGGCAGCCATCCCGTGGGCGAGAGTCCAAATGACCAAAAATTGCCATCGCCGCGCAAATATTTAATGTAGTAGTCGCTTCCCACGAAAACCCGTTCTTCATACGTAGATCGCCAATTAGGTCCGAACATCCCAACTGAAGACGTAGCTTGTGTGCTAGGCCAGATGCTGTTCCATCTACGGATTAGTGTAATTCCGCCACCCAGGCCTGGCAGCATCACGTCCGTTTGCTGAATGAAAGTATTTCCCGTACCGAGACAAATCGGGGCATTTGCCATGGGTGGAGCCGGACTTCCAGGGCCTGGACAAGTCGGGCATTCCGGCGCAGGACATAGGTTGGTTCGGGTTGCGTAAACGGACAGTTCTCCTAGGCCAGGAAGTGTGTTTTGGTCGACAAGCATGGCCCAGCGTGGAGGCGGAGTCGGTTCCCAACCCAGGAAGGAAAGTGCCGCGAAGCACGTCCAGCATTTGGATTGGCATATATCGCCTTGAGCTGCCGAAATCGGGCTAAGGGAAAGCACCAGGAGGATTCCAAGGAATGAAACGCCGAGAAGCCGATCGATCATGACTCCCTCCGAATTTGCTCCGACGGTGACGATAAGCCTGAGAGCACACGTCTCCCTGGCTCTGAGACGGAGCTTCCTTACAAGTACATTTGTCAACTTCGTTCGACTACGGGCGACCGTTCACATGTTTGGACACCACAACCCAAGCGTTCCGAAAAAAAACCGGACCGCTATCCATCAAAGTTGCGTCAATTACCTAGTGGACCAGAGAGGCTGAAGAGCGAGCCCTTTGAGCCGTTAGGGTCTTTCTTGGGACAGGCTTCTAACGCAGCCTGCTATTCCATGTCAAGTGAATTAACAAAGCGATAACATCAATCTGTGGAAAAGCCGCCAAATTGACGATTTCTGCTCGGGATCCCAAGCGGCATTGACTTGAATTCCGGCGAGGCCAACAGCGCCGGAACAAAACCGACTGGTAGGCAACCCGCAACTTGCTTCGAGCTTCGAGGCCAATTTTGATAATTCGAAGTCGGCCCACCTGTGCAGCAAGTCAACACCGAGATTCAAAGAAAGAAAAAGGGCTATCAGAAAAACTTCGCTCTGAATCAGTCTCGCATCCTATCAGCTTGCAGCTGAGTGACGCAGTTTCCCAGCGTGGTGCTCGGTCGTTCTTGGCAGCATGCCACCGTGCGCGAGGGGTGCAGTCCACACATTGTTGAGGTTCGGGAAAAGCCAATGATCTTTGTCCTGGGCTCACGTTTTTGTACCCCTTTTGTACCCGACTCCAGCGTTGCGAGCGGTTCTGGCGTCTTGATATGCTATTGAAATAAGTAAGTTACGCGTTTTGATTGGCGGTTCCGGGTTCGAATCCCACCCTCTCCGCCAGTCAGTTGAGTAGGGAAGCACCTCAGGTCCGGGGTGGTGCAATCGGTAGCACGCCAGCCTTTGGAGCTGGATATCCTGGTTCGAGTCCAGGCCCCGGAGCCACTTCCCCTCTTGCCGGCCTCGGCAGGCGAACTCAACCTGACAACACCCGCTCTTCGTGAAATCGAAGGTGATGCGAGCGTGAACCACAATCGCGATTAGGGCAACCTCAGTCAGTTTGCTTGGTAGTGATGAGAGTGCTTGTGGTAGCGACGCACTGCCATGCGTCTTTGTTTTTGATCCAGGTATCGACAAACCGCTCGCGATGGACGAAGGGCTTCCCCTTGTCGGTGCCCTTCACGCGAAAAATGCCAACGACGACCGCCGAGTCGCCATAAACCTGGACGCTCGTCTGCTCCGTGATGGCTTGAGAGGGCTGGTAATCAGGTGCCTTGATGCTGGCCAGAAATTCAGTTTTGGAGGAGACGCTTCCATCGATATCGACCGATACCATCGTGTTGGCAAGGAGCATGTCGAGAGCCTTCACGTCTTTTTGCTCAAGTGCGTGATTCCACGCTTTCTCGAGCCCCAGGATTCTGCCTCCTTCATCGCTGTCGCTGGATTGCCGTGCTGCACTCAAGCCCACACCCGACAGAATCAGACTTACGGCCAGGATTGCCCATTTCATGGATTAGATTCCTTGTTCGTCCTAAGAGATCGTCCTTGCGGGGACACTCTTAAGGATAGGGCATGAAGCGCAGAGCACCGTCGGAGTTCGGTGAGAGAGGTGCAGAGTTTGCAAATGCCGCGTGAGCGTGACCTAGCCGCGAGGGGCGAAGAGTTCGCCGACGGCGCGAAAGGCCTGGTCGATCGCGACGCCGGTGTCGGCGCTAGCACCCGAGTCGGAATTGGCAATAGCAATACGCCCGTATGGCTGGCGGCCGCGGACCCACGGCTGCTCGCCCTCTTTCCAATCTGGGGTATCGAGGCCGAAGGGAGTGTAGGCGTAGCCGTGCGCCCAACGATTCACGGTGATCGCGGAGATGTCTGTAGCGGGATCGAAACCGGCGTCGCCGAGCATGCGGGCGAGTTGATCGCGGATGTTGCGTTCGAACTTGGAGAAGGGAGTCTGCAGGAGTTCAGCGCGGCCGACGCGATTCTGGTCGCGGACAGGGAAGCCGGGCCTGCAAGGCGTGCGCAGCATGAACAAAACGGCGGGTTGATCGGGCTGGTTTGGGAACTCGTATTTGCCAAGGCTCACGGGAAAGTCGAGTGCAGTGTAAGTGTGGTACGCGCCGGGAGCAACGATCTGGTGCACGCCGAGTTTCGCGAAAGATGACCAGTTGCGCAGCGCAACGTGCGTGTATACGAGGGGGGCTTTGACGAGATAAGAGAGGGCTTCTTTTTGCTGGGCAGGAAGTTCCGGACAAATATAGGGAATCATCACGTTGTAGCAGGCGAGCACACAGTAATTCCCTTTTATTTTGTAGGACTTTCCGCCGGCTACGTAGGAAACGTGTACTTCCTTGGCAAAATCCTTTGGCTCGGCATGTTGGACGTTGATGACAGTGCTGTTGAGGCGAAGGCGTACGGGATTCTCGGCGAGGTCGAGCCGCCTGTAGTTGGCTTTGGCGGTCACGACGTCCTCCATGGTGCCGCCGGGAATCGAACCGGGAATCAGTGAGCGCACGAGCAGGCGGGCGATGGAGGCGTTGCCGTCAGGAAAATGAAAAATGTACGGTTCTTCCTTCTTGTGCGGAGGAAAACCCAGTCCGCTGAATCCGGGGTAGCTGAAAGAGCCGTAGTCGTCCCCTGCTTCGTAACACAGATAAGCGGGTACGGCTTCGATGCCAACGCAAAAGAGATCGTGTGAAAACGTTTGGAAGAACGGAAGCGATCCGGGGGAGACGTGGCAATAGTTCGTGAGATATTCCGCATAACTGATCTTGCGCAATTTTGCGATTTTTTCGTTGTGAGACAGGCCTTTCAGGTAGTCGACCTTTTCGTTGTACACACGCGCGATATCTCGGCGCGCGGTGTCGGATAGCGGCGTTTTCGCAAGAAACTCGGGCCAAGCAGTGGAGTTCATTCCGCTGACGAGGCGATCTTCGCCGAAGGTTTCCTGATCGAAAAAGGCGGCGGTCCCGAGTCTGGCGTAGAGCTTCTGGTCGTATACCTTGTAGAATTTTTGCGTGTCGACACCCAGTTCCGTCAAGAGACCTTTGGCCTCGACGCTGTATTCTCCCGGGCTTTCAATCGATTGTGCGCCTCCGTAGCTCAGGACCATGCGGCCGTTTACCTGAAATTCGTTGCGCTTGGCATGTCCGCCGAAATCGTCGTGATTGTCGAGAAGGAGAATTTTCGCGCCCGAGCCGGCTTTCTGGCGGAAGCGGTAAGCCGCGGCGAGGCCACTGATACCGCCACCGACGACAATCAGATCGTAGTTTTCGGCGGTGTCGATGGGTTCGCCGAAGGTGTCGGGGCTTTCGCCGTCGCGCATCCGGTGAGCTACGGGGAAGCTTCCATCATGATTGCCGCGCATACCGGTTTTTGCCGGCGGGTAGTAGTCGGGGGAAGTTTCCGTTGCGTTGCCGTCGAGAATGGCAGCGGCCAAGAGGCGCTCAGGGCTAAGGGAGCCGGAGAGGAGGCCGGCACCCGCGCCAATGGCGGCCCCGTTCAGAAAATCGCGCCGGGTGATTGAGCGTTTCATGCCTAGATCGCGAGCCTTCTGCTCTTCGCTCATGGGCCGCCCCCTGATAGGCTGCAAAAGGAATACTATATCGCGATGGCGCGGCGAGGAGAGAAAGGTCAGTTTAAGCAAAGCAGGCAGATAAAGTGTTCGTGAAGGAAGGAGAATTTTCCGGTTCTAGTACTATTGAACACGGCGGCTGCGAACACCCCTTGGCGTAACCGCTGACGATCAAGCGGTTTGCACGCGGAGGTTTCCGACGGAACATGGACCAACTCGTGCACAGGGTGGCGCAGAGAAGTTTGTCTCGGTTCGCAATATCCCCAACCATTCGAGCCTTGAGCCTCCCAGCGGCTCTCCGGCGAAAACATAGCGCGGGCCACAGAACGGAGCGGGCAAGTAGCCTCGCTCAAGCGGAATCCTTGGAGGTAGCGATGGAGCCTTACGAAGAAGAAAACTCGAACGGAAATAAATGGGAAGAGGTGCGCGCGGGCGCGGAACGGTGGGTGGTGGCGGCGATGGTGTCGCTTGTGATTGTCGCGGTCATCGCGTTCGCCTACGGGTATCACCAGCATTTTCTCGTGCAGCAAATGCAGCAGCAAGCGCTGGCCACAAATAGCTCGATGAGCCAGCTGCAGAGCCAAGTCAACGCGCTGACCGCAAAGCTGAACCAGGCGGGCGCGTCGCAAGCGCCGGCGCCTTCGGTGGGCTCTACGACCCTGCCGGAGGACACTTCGGATCAATCCGCATCGTTGACGCCGTTGCCGCTGCCATCGGTGTCGGCAGCGACGCCAGCCAAGCCCGCTCCCGCAAAGCGGCCGGCGGCCAAACGGCATACGACGGTCGACAAGAAGTACGCCCAGTTGCAGGCGCAACTGAATGAGCAGCAGAAACAATTGAAAGACACGCAGGACGCGGTGGCTAAGAACCGGGAGGATCTCGAGGGGAGCATCCATGCGACGAGGGACGAGCTGAATGGCTCGATCGCGAAAACGCATGATGAGCTGGTGGCGCTGGAGAAAAAAGGAGAGCGCAGTTACTTCGAGTTTGATTTGAGCAAATCGAAGCAGTTCCAGCGGGTTGGCCCGCTCACGCTGTCACTACGCAAGTCGGACACGAAACACAAGAATTATGATTTGGCGATGATCGTGGACGACAACGAGCTGAACAAGAAGAAAGTAAATCTGTACGAGCCGATCTGGATTCACACGGAGAATGATTCGCAGCCGTTGCAAGTGGTGGTGAACCGGGTCGGGAAAGACATGGTGCATGGATACGTGAGCGCGCCAAAATACAAGCCATCGGAACTAGAGGCGGCCGGCTCTCCGAACTCGGTACCGGCATCGGCGAACGGTGCGACACAGAGCCAGACTTCGAACCCCCAGGCGTCACAGCCACAGCAGTAGCCTTCGATTTATAGGACGAACGGGGCGCATGATTTTGCGCCCCGTTTTTTTGTGGGGCCCCAGCGTGCAAAACCAGCATCCGGGGCTGGCGGGATAGGTGGTGTCAGCTGTGGGCGCAACAGTTTCCAGGATGCATCGATTTGTGGTCATTGCTGGTGCTCGAACTGAAGGCGCCCGACGTTGCGGTCGCCGGGACCCCACCGAAGGCTCTTGCGGCGGCCTTGTTGCATCAGTGTTTTGAGCGAACGCTTGTCCCTTGCATTTGCACGTTGTTGCGGATTTTCTGGGCGACGACGACTACGAAGAATACGCGGGCGTGAGGGTGCGGGTGCGCTCCTTCGGGGCTCAAGCCCGGCAGCTACGCGCTACCGAGAAGGCGCGATATCAGCCTCATTGGTAGGTCGCGACGAGCTGGCCGTTTTCGACGTGCATGTCGCTGATATCAGAAGGCAAGCGGAGTTTCTCGCGGTTTTCGGGCGAATCCATCAGGCGCTGGACAGTAGCCTCGAGCGTGGATTGCGGGATGGGCAGCGCACCAAGCTGGCCGCTGATGGGCTCGAACTTCAGAAAGCCGTCCTCGGCTCCAATCCGGCCGACAAGCTCGAGAGTCATGTCCTTTCCGTGCAGGTCAAAAACGACGTAGGCTTTGACGCGGTCGCCCTCCATTTGGACCTTTACATCTTTGACCGAGGAGCGCATCTGTTCCACGTCGGAGGCGGAAGAAGAGTCGGATGTACCGAGCGGGGCTGACGGATCGGCCGCTGAGGGCTGCGCGGTAGCCGGCGACGGACTCGAAGCGGGTGCGTTTGCGCTTTGAGCCAGGTTCAAGTGAGAGGCCAGGTAGGAGTTGAGTTCCGCCTCATCGAGACGCAGCGTCGGCTTTTCGCCCTGCGCCAGCGATTGCTGAACCTGCTCCACTTTTTCCTCCGCGCTGGCGGCGGCCTGCGCCGACACCTGGACGCGCGGCGGGTCCTTTTTGTGAAGCAGCAGAATCAGTGTTACCAGGACGGCGAGGTAGGTGGACCAACGCAGGCAGCGAAACGCCCAGACCCATGGGCTGACGGCCTGGGAGGTCGCTGGCGGCAAGGTTGCATGGTTTGGGGTCTCCATGATGAATGCCTTTTGAGCGTGCACCCGGATAAACGACATTCCAAGCTCCCGCTTGCTCTTTCTTAACCCTACTGCCCGGAAAAAGTAGCGGCAATGGAACCAAGCGGAAAAGGTCCCAATTCGGCACCTGTACCGGCTAACAGCGTGTGGGATACTGCTGTGAATATGACTCAAGAAGACATTGTGCAGGCCGGAGGAATCGTCGAGGCAAGAAGAAGAGAGGGTGCGCGGGCGCTGCCAGCGTATCTCGCGTTGATCGCCGGAATCCTGTGCA
>Ga0306924_10003770_pt1 | contig 14640 bp, 13 predicted proteins | sample sta12Can44000111_FD_203756 | JGI IMG/M metagenome (GOLD analysis project Ga0306924, IMG submission 203756) | Lab enrichment of tropical soil microbial communities from Luquillo Experimental Forest, Puerto Rico - statanox.12C.anox.44.000.111 (v2)... | ecosystem: Environmental > Terrestrial >... | reverse complement strand
ATCCCGTTCGTCAACTGGGTCGCTTCGCTGCCGCCGAACGAGCGGCCGAAGACGGCGGCCTACCCGATGGCCGACGACCCGTTCGCCGACCCGCCAGTCCAGCTGGCCCAGCAGAGGCTGCAGGCCCTCGGCGTGAAGACGGTGTACTCGAAGATCTTCCCGGCCGAGAACGCCTCGTACAAGCCGGCCGCCGACCAGGTGGCCGCCACCGGCGCGCAGGCCGTGGTGCTCGGCTCCACCGACGTCCCGACGGTATCCGCGTTCATGCAGGCCTTCGAGCAGCAGCACTACAACCCGAAGATGTTCATCTGCGCGGCGGGCCCTGACCAGGGCTCCGCGTTCACCTCCGCGGTGGGGAAGGGCAACGCGACCGGGATGATGGTGCCGAACGGCTGGTACCCCGGGTACCAGAACGCGGCCAGCCAGAAGATGGTGCAGGAGTACGTGGCCAAGTACGGCGGATCCCCGTCCGACATCAACGCCGACGTGGCCGAGGGCTACTCGGTGGGGCAGGTGGCGGCCGAGGCGGTCACCGCCACCAAGGGCACCGACAACGCCAAGATCATCAGCTACCTGCACAGCGGCGTGACGCTGACCACCGTCCAGGGCCCGGTCAAGTTCGACGAGCTGGGCAAGAACTCCGGCGCCGCGGCGTTCGTCTTCCAGTGGCAGAAGGACACCACGTACAAGCAGGTCCTTCCGGTAAGCGTGGCGGGCTCGGTGGCGATCATCAACCCCAAGCCGAACTGGACCAGCTAGCCCGATGGCACGTCAGATCTACCAGGCTATTGTCGACGGCATCCTCGTCGGTGGCGTCTATGCCCTGATGGCCGTCGGCCTGACGCTGATCTTCGGCGTGCTCGACATCATCAACATCGCCCAGGGTGTCCTGGTCATCCTGGGCGCTTACCTCAGCTATTCCCTCTCGACGCGGCTGCACATAGACCTGTTCGCCGGGCTGCTGATCACCGTGCCGGCCATGTTCGTGATCGGCGTCGTCATCCAGTGGGCGTTCATCCGGCGGCTCCGCGGCCGGGAGCGAACGTCGATGACGCTGCTGGTCACCTACGCGGTCGCGCTGATCATCGAGGGAATCCTCTACGAGATCTACGGGCCCAACCCCAAGCAGCTCAACGCCTCGTACGTGCAGTCCAGCGTGCACGTGTTCGGCTTCTACCTGTCCTACATCTACCTGTACGGCTTCGCGCTGGCGCTGGTGCTCATCGCGGCCATCTACGCGCTGCTGTACCGGACCAGGTTCGGGCGCAGCGTGCGGGCCACCATGCAGCACGAGACGGCGGCCCGGCTGATCGGCATCGACGTGAACCGCGTCGCCGCGCTCACCTTCGGCGTCGGCATCGCGGTGACCGCGGCCGGCGGCATGATGTTCGGCGCCACCAACGCCTTCAACCCCAACAGCGGCTACGACCTGATCTCGCGGCTGCTCGCGATCATCATCCTGGGCGGGCTCGGCAGCATCGGCGGCGCGCTGATCGCGTCGGTCTTCATGCTCACCCTGGAGTCGCTGGTCGATATCTGGTCCCCGGAATGGGCCATCGTCGTGTTCTACGCCGCCCTGGTGCTGGTGCTGGTGATCCGCCCGACCGGGTTCTTCGGACGCCAGCCGGTGCGGGCCCAGTGATGAGCAGGGCGATGGACACCATGAGCTGGCAGCGCGCGGCCGCCGGGCTGGCGCTGGCCGTCCTGGCCGTGGCGGCCATCGCGTTCCCGCTGGTGTTCAGCAGCCCGGTGGTCACCAACTACGCGATCTACGCGCTGATCTTCATAGCCGTGGTCTCCGCCTGGAACATGTTCTCCGGCTTCTCCGGTTACATCTCGCTCGGCCAGGCGGTGTTCTTCGGCAGCGGCGCCTACGCCGTGGGCATCGCGGCCAGGGAGTGGCACATCAACGGCGTCGGCGTGTTCGCGCTGCTGCCGCTGGCGGCGGCGGTGGGGGCGGTGATCGCGGTGCCGTTCGGCCTGATCGCGCTGCGGGTGCGCAGGCACACGTTCATCGTGATCACGATCGCGGTGTTCTTCATCTTCCAGCTGATGGCCTACAACTTCTCCTTCACCGGCGGCAGCGTGGGCGTCTCGTCGCCGTTCCTGCCCTGGACGCCGACGGAATTCAACAACCGCTTCTACTACATGACGCTGGGCTGCGCCGTGGTCGCGGTCGTTCTCGCCGTGCTGGTCCGGCGGTCCAGGTTCGGCCTGCAGCTCCGGGCGATCAGGGACGACGAGGACCGGGCGCGCGGCCTCGGGGTGCGCACCATGCGGGTCAAGCTGTCCGCGTTCGTGCTGTCCGCGACGATCACGGGCCTGGTCGGCGGGGTGTGGTTCCTGTACCTGACCCAGGTCCAGCCGCCGTCGGGCTTCGACCCGCTGTTCGACCTGTCGCTGGTGCTGATGGCCTTCCTGGGCGGCCTCGGGACGATCTCCGGCCCGATCATCGGCGCGCTCCTCATCGAACCCGCCCAGCTCTACCTGACGATCAGGTACACCAACGGGTACCTCAGCGAGATCCTGCTCGGCGCGCTGTTCCTGCTCATCGTGCTGTTCGTGCCGCGGGGCATCGTCCCGACCGCGGGCGAGTGGGTAAAGCGGTTGCGGACCCGGGGCCGCCCGGCGGTCGCGCCGGCCGAGGCCCCCGCGAGCCAAAGGGTGCCGGCCCGGAGGCGAGCGGGGAGGACAAATTGACCGTTCTGCTGCGGACCGAGCAGGTGCACAAGGCCTACGGCGGGGTGCAGGCGCTCGAGTCCTGCACGCTCGAGGTCGACGAGGGCTCGGTGGCCGGCCTGATCGGGCCGAACGGGTCGGGCAAGACCACCCTGTTCAACGTGATCACCGGGTACGCCAGGGCCGATACGGGCGAGGTGTACCTGGGCGGCCAGCGGATCACCAACGTCGCCCCGGACCGGGTCTTCGCCCTCGGGATCGGCCGGACCTTCCAGCTGACCAGGATCTTCGCCAGCCTCACCGTGCTGGAGAACATGCTGGTCGCGTCCCGGCACGGGAACGCCGCGGCGCGCAGGCGCGCGATGGAGCAGCTGGAATTCGTCGGCATCGCCGGGCACCACGCCGAGCTGGCCGGCACGCTCTCCTACGGTCAGCGCAAGCTGCTGGAGCTCGCCTACGTGCTGGTGGCGGACCCAGCCGTCATCCTGCTCGACGAGCCGGCCGGCGGCGTCAACCTCTCCCTGGTCAACCACATCGCCGAGCGGATCCGTGAGCTGAACGCGGCCGGCAAGACCTTCCTGATCGTCGAGCACAACATGGAGTTCGTGATGGGCCTGTGCGACCGGGTCACGGTGCTCGACTCGGGAACCGTGGTGGCCAGCGGGCCGCCGGACATCATCAGGACCGACCACCGCGTGCTCAACGCCTACCTGGGTGAGGATCTGGACCCGGGGGAGGGCGAATGACGGAGACCGGGGCGGGCACCGAGGCCCGTTCGGTACTGAAGATCAGGGACCTGGTGGCCGGGTACGGCGGCGGTGACGTCCTGCGCGGGGTGTCCCTGGACGTGGCCGAGGGCGGCATCACCTGCGTGGTGGGGCCGAACGGGTCGGGGAAATCCACGCTCATGGCGTCGATCAGCGGCCTGCTGCGGCCGCGCCTGGGCTCGATCGAGCTCGACGGGAAGAATCTCGCCGGCCTGTCGCCACGCCAGGTGCTGCGGCTCGGCGTGGTGCAGGTGCAGCAGAACCACAGCCTGTTCCGCGACATGACGGTCCGGGAGAACATCGAGCTCGGCGGCTACATCCTGAACGACCGCGCGCTGATCGCGCGCCGCGCGGCGGCGGTGTTCGAGGTGTTCCCCGACATCGCCGGCTGGGCCGGGAAGAAGGCCGGCAGCCTGTCCGGCGGGCAGCAGCGGCTGGTGGAGTTCGCCCGCGCGCTGATGCTGGAGCCCAGGCTGCTGCTGCTGGACGAGCCGTCGATGGGGCTGGCGCCGAAGATCCTGCGGACCGTGTTCGGCGCGATCAGGCAGATGAACGCGGCCGGGACGACGATCCTGCTGGTCGAGCAGAACGCCCGGGCCGGCCTGCGGCTGTCCAGCCACGGCGTGGTGATGGAGAGCGGTCGGGTGCGGCTGTCCGGCACCGGGCGCGAGGTGCTGGAGAACCCCGAGATCGGGGCGCTGTACCTGGGCGGGGCGGTCGGTGCCGGCTAAGTCCGGGCCGGCTAAGTCCGGGCCGGCTAGTCCCGCTTGCGGGCCAGCGTCAGCCCGTCGCCGATGGGGACCATGACCAGGTCCACCCGGTCGTCGGCGGCGGCGTGGTCGTTGAAGTCCCTGACCGCGATCACCAGGGGATTGTCGTTACCCGCGTCGATCACCCGGCCGTGCGAGAACGTGTTGTCCACCATGATCAGCCCGCCCGGCCTGATCCGCGGCACCACCTCGCGCCAGTAGCCGAGGTAGCCGCCCTTGTCGGCGTCGATGAACGCCAGGTCGAACATCTCCTCGTCCGGCAGCGAGCGCAGCGTGTCGATGGCCGGCCCGAGCCGCAGCTCGATCCGGTCGGACAGCCCCGCCTTCTCCCAGTACTTCCTGGCTACCGTGGTCCACTCCTCGCTGATGTCGCAACAGAGCAGGCGTCCCCCGGCGGCCAGGCCACGAGCAATGCAGATGGAGGAGTAGCCGGTGAAGGTGCCGACCTCGACCGCCGAGACGACGCCGGTCAGCTGGGTCAGCAACGTCATCAGCGTGCCCTGCTCGGGCGCGATGGCCAGGCCGGTCTCGGTCGGGAACAGGTCCGCCGTCTCGTTCGCCAGCTCGCGCAGGACCGCATCCGGCGGGCTGCTGTGCGCGGTGAGGTAGGCGTTGAGGTGAAGGCTGATCTGCTCGGTGCGCTGCGCCATGGGACAACGCTATAGGTAGGACCTCGCGGGCATAAGGCGTGGATGCCACATCCACGCTGCTGACACGACATGAATGGGACATCCACGCTCTATGAGGAACCCGCGAACTCGTATCACCAGTCACGGCAGCCCGCCAGGAGCGCAGGAACACCAAGGGCGAGGCCGAGGCGCGCGCTCGCCCGCCCCAAGATCAACCCGCGCCCGCGAAGCCTTTCCCGCGGGGCGGGTGTGCCTGCTGATGCTGCCGGTGCCCAGCTGAGGCGGTAGTCCGCTCAGTCCAGGCGCGAGGCCCGGTGCCGCAGCGCCCGGGCGAAATCGGCCGCGAACGACGGCGCGTCGGGCTCCGCCAGGCGGGCGAAGGAGATCCGGACCCCGGGCGGCGCCGCGATCCGGAATCGCTGGCCGGGGGCCACCGCCCAGCCCGCCGCGGCCAAACAGGACGCAACCCCGTCCTCGTCGGCGACGGGTACCCAGCAGGTGAAGCCGGATCGGCCGGTCGCGGTGATCCCGTGCTCCGCCAGCGCCGACCGCAGGGCGGCGCCGCGGCCGGCGTACACCCGTGCCGCGGCCGCGAGGGTCCGGGCCGCCGCGGCGTCCGACCACAGGTCCGCGACCATCTCCTGCAGCTGGTAGCTCACCCAGCCGGTGCCCAGCGCCTGCCGCCCCGCGACCCGGGTGATGGTGGCCTCGTCCCCGGCCACCACGGCCACCCGTAGATCGGGCCCGAGCGACTTGGACACCGAACGCAACGTGACCCAGCGGGCTCGCCCCGGGCAGGCGGTAAAGGCGGGCACCCCCGCCACCGGCCCGGCGTGATCGTCCTCGATGACCCCGGTCGCGGGGTGCCGGCGCAGCACCGCGGCGATCTCCGCGGCGCGGCCGGCGTCCCACGCCGCGCCGGTCGCGGCCTGCGCCCGCGGCGTGACGATCAGCGCGCCCGCGCCCCGGGCCAGCGCGGCCGCCAGTCCGTCGGGCCGGATGCCCAGGTCGTCGACCGGGACCGGCACCGCGGTGAAGCCCATGGCCGCGACCAGGTCGAAGGTGACCGCGTGGCCGGGATCTTCGACGATCACCCGGTCCGCGGGGGTGAGCCAGGTGGCCAGCACTCGCTCGATGGCGTCCAGCGCGCCGCCGGCCACGGTCAGGTTGGCGGTGTCTATGCCGTCGGCGGCCAGTTGCCCGGCGGCGAGCCGGCCCAGCCGCGGTGCGACCGGCGCCTCGGCGTACATCCGGGCCGGCCGCCTGGCCGGCCAGGCCGGGAGCAGCGGGAGCAGGTCCGGGTCCGGGCCGCCGGTGATCAGGTCCCTGGTGCCGGCCGGTGCGCTGAGGTACACCCGCGAGCTGACCGGGGGAGCGCCCCGGATGCGGGTGCCCGCCCGGCCGGCGCCGGCCGTGAGACCCCGGCGGCGCAGGTCGCCGTAGGCGGCCGCCACCGTGGTGGGGCTGACGCCCAGCTGCGCCGCCAGCTCGCGCACCGCGGGCAGGGGATCCCCCGGAGCCAGCTGCCCGCCGCGGACACCCGCCTCCACGCTGGCCGAAATCTCCTTGGCGGTCCGGCCCTGCGGGCGATATCGTACCAGTATGTTCACAGATTGTATTGTAACATTCTTCGGCACGGAGGTGCTGTGATGCCCAAGTTCTCCGTGCCCGGTGCCGTCGGGAACTACGAGATCGACGACGACCCGGCCAGGATCGATCCCGCGGCCGCGGTGGCGTTCCTGACCACCGGCGCGTACTGGGGCCGGTGGCGGACCGGGCCGGACATCAGGCGGCAGATCGCGGCCGCCTGGCGGCTCGTCGGGGCCTACGATCCGGCCGGGGCGATGGTCGGCTTCGCCCGTGCGTTCGGCGACGGCGGGTCCGCCTACCTGGCCGACGTCTACGTGCTGCCCGCGCACCGTGGCCGGGGCCTGGGCCGGGCCATCGTCGCCATGATGATCGAGGAGGGCCCGGGCGCGGGGTACCGCTGGATGCTGCACACCGCCGACGCGTACGGCCTGTACCGGGAGTTCGGCTTCGCGGCGCCCCCGGACAACTACATGGAAAGGCCGGCCGGTGCCGTTACGGTGGCCGGCGCCGGCCGGCAGGCGGTGGCCGGCACCGGACCGCTCGAAGGCAACCACGTGCGGCTGGAGCCGCTCGGCCTGCACCACGTGCCCGGACTGCTGGCGGCGGCGGCCCAGGATCCTTCGCTCTACCGGTGGGTCCTGGTGCCCCAGGACGAGACCGCCATGCGCCGTCACGTGCAGGACGCGCTCGCGGCGCGGGCCAGGGGGATCGCGGTGCCGTTCGCGGTGGTCCGGCTGGACGGCGGGACGGTCATCGGCTCGACCAGGTTCCACCAGCTCGACTACTGGCCAGGGCCCGAGCGCAAAGACGTGCCGGACACCTGCGAGATCGGCTACACCTGGCTGGCCCGCGAGGCGCTGCGCACCGGCGCCAACACCGAGATGAAGCGGCTGATGCTCACCCATGCCTTCGAGGTGTGGCGGGTGCGCTCGGTGTGCCTGCACACCGACGTGCGGAACCAGCGGTCACGCAACGCGATCCAGCGGATCGGGGGGACGTTCGAGGGCGTCCTGCGCGCCCACCGTCCCACGGTTGACCAGAGCCCCCGCGACTCGGCGCGGTTCAGCATCACCGCGGCCGAATGGCCCGCCGTCCGGCAGCACCTGGCGGACCTGACGGCGCTCTACGCCGCCGGTGCTGACCGGCGCCAGGCCGCCGGACAGCATCCTCAGTGGCGGTTAGGGAGCGGGGACGATGGAGCCGACCAGCCCGTCCGCCTCGTCGTTGAGGCCGGCGCTGAACAGCAGCGTGCCGGTACCGCCCGTGGCGGCGGTGCCGAACAGCAGCCCCCACAGGCCGTCGATCTGGATGGGCTGGTGGTGCTCGTCGAGCAGCGCGCCGGACGGCAGGCCGTTGGCCGGGTTGTACGCGTGGATCAGCCCGTCACCGAAGTTGCCCACCAGGAGCTTCCCGCCGAACGGCCCGAAGCCGGCCGGCGCCAGCGCCAGCCCCCACGGGGAGTTGAGGTCACCGCGGGACACCAGGCGCTTCACCAGCAGCCCCTCGTTGGTGAAGATGTCGATGAACCCGTGACCGGGCCCGGCCACGTCATCGTGCTTTTCCGCGTTCTGCAACGCGTAGCTGACGTAGAGGAGCCCGTTGATCTCCTGGATCCCGAACGGCGCGTAACCCCGGGGCAGGGATCCGTCGGTGAAGTTCCCGAACAGGCGCACGCGGTGGAACTTGTCGTTGAACACGTCCACCCGGTTGTCGTGGAAGTTGGACGCGTACAGGAACGTGTCCTGGCCGACGTTGCCGATGGCCAGGCCCTTGTAGACGGCGGTCTTGGAGCTGAACTCGACCTGCGCGGTGGAGGCCCCGTTCACGATCGGGTCGGCCGTCGGGTTCCACGCGATGATGTGGCCCGACTCCGACGAGAAGATGAACAGCGCGGGACCCTTGTTCCCCTTGGACTTGACCACGAACCCATCGGTCGGGTTGAACACCTGTCCGGTCGGGGCCGAATCCTCCGGGGGCAGGGTGACGGTCAGGTTCCGCTTCGCGGCGGTGGCGCCGCCGGCGCCCACGTTGTACAGGGTGGCGACGCTGGTGCCGTTGTCCGCCACCCACAGCGGGGTGGTCGGGCCCAGGGCCAGGCCCCAGGAGTTCACCAGGTCGGGGTCGACCACCTGCGCCCCCACGGTGCTGAGGTCTGAGACCAGGTTGGTCTGGTGGAATGCATTCTGCATGGTCCGCCCGGAGGCGGCCGGGGCCGCGGTGGCCACGGCCAGTGCGGCCGGCACCGCGACGGCCAGCGCGCCGACGGCGGACGTTCGGAGTCGCAAGAACCTTGACGACATGGACACTTCCTCTCGCTCCCTCAAGGTCGTGACCCGGCGCCCATGCCTGATTCAGGTCCTGCGCACGCCGCGAATCCCCTCTCCGGGCGCCGGACGGGCACATGCGCTGAAACTGCCGACATACCTGAACACGGATGGCCGGGCCCAGCGGCTCAACCAAGCGAGCGGAATTTGGCACTTTCGCAACCAGCCGCGCGTATCGGCACACGTACGAGCGAGCGCCCCGGCTAGCCGGTGGCGTTGGTGATGCTGACGACCTGGGCCGTCCCGGCGCGCGGCCAGGTGCGCTGGGCGCGCTGGGCGCGCCACCAGGCCTGGCCCGGCTCGGGCAGCATGTAGATCGGGTCGTAGTAGGGGTACTCGCGGGTCAGGGCCAGCTCGTCATCGGCCTCGATCGCGGTGCGGTAGTTCTTCGTCCAGTACGAGATGCCGTGGTCGGTGTCGTACCTGGCCACCTGGTGCACCCAGCGCTTGCCGACGTAGGGCACGTCGCAGACCATCCGCGGGGTGGCGAACCCGGGCAGGTAGCCCATGATCTCCTGCTGCAGGGCCTGCCCCTCGGCCAGCGTCAGCCGCCAGTGCTCGCTGCCCGGGATCATGTCGCACATGTAGAAGTAGTAGGGCATGATGCCGGCCCCGTCGAGCAGCGCGAAGCACAGGTCGAGCAGCGCCCCCGCGCTGTCGTTGGTGCCGCGCAGCAGCACGCCCTGGTTCCGCACGTCGCGGACGCCGGCCTCCAGCATGGCGGCGGTGGCCCGGGCGACCAGCGGGGTGACCGACTGCGCGGCGTTGACGTGGGTGTGGATGGCGATGCTCACCCCGCGGGAGCGGGCCGTGCCGGCCAGCCGGGCCATGCCCGCACGCACCTCGTCAGAGAGCCAGTGCTGGGGCAGGCCCATCAGCGCCTTGCTGGCCAGCCTGATGTCCCTGATCGAGTCGATCTCGAGCAGCGCGGCCACGAACGACTCCAGCCGCGGCCAGGGCAGGTTGGCCACGTCCCCGCCGGAGACCACGACGTCGCGCACCCCAGGCGTGCGGCGCAGGTAGGCCAGCATCGCCCCGAGCCGGTCCTCGCGGCCCACCGCGAACTTGTGCTTGCCGGTCACCGGGGTGGGGTTGCCGACCAGGTCCATCCGGGTGCAGTGGCCGCAGTACTGCGGGCAGGTGGGCAGCAGTTCGGCGAGCACCTTGGTGGGGTAGCGGTGGGTGAGGCCCTCGACCGCCCACATCTCCGCCTCGTGCAGCGAGTCGCGTTGCGCGTACGGGTGGGAGGGCCAGTCGGTCCGCCGGTCGCCGAACACCGGGATCATGTACCGCCGCACCGGGTCGGCGTGGAACGCCTCGGTGAACCCGGGCCCGGCGGGCGCGGAGGCCGGCACCATGGTGTTGAGCATCTGCGGCGGCACCAGCATCGACATGGTGGCCCGCTCGCGCTGGTCGCGCTCGAGATCCTCGACGAAGGAGTCGGCCAGCCCCGGCCCGGTGACCTGCCGCAGCTGCCGCACGTTCTTGACGCAGTGCGCGCGCTGCCACTGCGCGGATTCCCAGTCGGCGGCGGACACCCCGGCCCAGCCGGGGAAGCGGCGCCAGTCGGGTTCGGCTAGCTCATGTCGCCGGTATACGTACGGCTGCGAAACCATGAAAGCCACCTCCCCAATTCCCGCATGGTACCGAAGAACCTGCGGTACAACACGGAGTGAACCGTAGGTTTTCCTGACAGCAGGATACGGAGAACCTTCCCTGTCCGGAAATATCTTGTCATAGGATGGCTATCCTACTTAAAAAAATACTGAACTAGCGGCAAGAGACAGGAAAATTTCCCGAACGGACTCGGGTGCCGGCGTCACCGGCGGAAGGACCAGCCCATGATCACTTCGTCCTCACCCCTCGGGCTCCACCGGGTGATCGAGCCGTCGGGCGTCCTGCCGCAGGCCGCCTGGCGGCTCGACGCCAGCCCGGCCATCGCCGCCGACGAGGTCCGGATCCGGGTGGACCGCCTCAACCTGGACGCCGCCTCCTACCGCCAGATCCGCGAGGCCTACGCCGGCGACCCGGACAAGATCCGCCACGCGGTCCTCGACATAGTCGCCACCCGCGGCAAGATGCAGAACCCCGTCACCGGCTCCGGCGGCATGCTAACCGGCACCGTCGAGGAAGCAGGCCCCCACTCCCCGCTGGGCCTGACCCCGGGCCAGCGCGTCGCCACCCTGGTCTCCCTCACCCTCACCCCCCTAGCCATCACCGACGGCCTAGCGAGATGGGACGCCCGTTCGGAGCAAGTCCCGTGCGAAGGCCACGCCATCCTCTTCGCAAGATCCATCGCGGCGGTCCTCCCCGACGACCTCCCCGTCCCCCTGTCGCTGGCAGTACTGGACGTGTGCGGCGCCCCAGCGCTGACGAGGCGTGTGGTCACGGAGGGGGCTGTGGTGCTGATTGTGGGTGCGGCAGGAAAGAGCGGTTCCCTATCCGCAGCGGCTGCGCGCAAGGCGGGCGCCAGCAAGGTGATCGGTGTCGTCCCCACGGAGACAGAGGCCGAGCTGCTGCGTCACCCCATTACGACGGAGGACGGAGGCGCCGGAGGTGCGGCGACGGACGTTCGGCCTCGTCCGGCGACGCATCTCCGGGCGCCGGAGTCCCCTCTGGTCGACGAGATAGTGATCGCAGATGCCCGGGATCCGGTGGAGTTGGGGGTGCGGGTGGGGATGGTCGGGGGACCGGCCGACGTGACGGTCGTGTGCGTCGACGTCGCAGGCTGCGAAGGCGGGGCGATCTTGTCGACCAGGCCAGGCGGCACGGTGATCTTCTTCTCGATGGCGACCAGCTTCAGCGAGGCGGCGCTCGGCGCCGAGGGCCTGGCCGCGGACGTGACGATGCTGGTCGGCAACGGGTACGTACCGGGCCACGCAGACTTCGCGCTGGACCTGATCCGGACCACACCATCGGTGCGGAAACTGTTCGAACGGCGGGTGACCGAATGACCGGCAAGCTGAACCTCGACCCGGCGCTCGTGGCGCAGGCCCGCGAGCTGGCCAGGCTGGCCGGGCAGCCGGTCACCGACCTGGCCCGGACGCACACCACGGTGTCGGTGGAACGGGCCGTGCTGCGGCTGGCCGGCCTGGACGGGGCGGACACGGACGGGATGCCGTGGGTGAACCGGCTGACCGACGCGGTCCGCGAGTCCGTCGGGCTCGAACACGGGGTCGCCCTGCCCGCCTGGGACGCGATGCTCACCGGGGGCTACCCCGACCTGCGCACCCTGGCCGTCGACGCCGCCAGCGGCCTGGTCAAGTTCCGCCTGCCCATGGGGGCAGACGCCGACGCGGCCCGCGAATCGGCCGCCCGTTCGGTACGAAGGGGCCTGGACCGGATCGACGGCCAGCGCGCCGGACGGGACTCGATGGTTGCCGCCACCTCCGAGCCGCCGATGCCGTGGATCTACCTGATCGTCGCGACCGGGGACATCTACGAGGACATCCCGCAGGCTCAGGCGGCGGCGCGGGAGGGTGCCGACGTCATCGCGGTGATCAGGTCGACCGGGCAGTCGCTGCTCGACTACGTGCCGGAGGGCGCGACCAGGGAAGGCTACGCCGGGACGTACGCCACCCAGGAGAACTTCCGGCTGATGCGCGGCGCGCTCGACGACGTGTCCCGTGAGCTCGGCCGGTACGTCCGGCTGACCAACTACGCCTCGGGCCTGTGCATGCCGGAGATAGCAGCGCTCGCCGGGCTCGAGCGCCTCGACATGATGCTGAACGACTGCATGTACGGGATCATCTTCCGCGACATCAACCCGGTGCGGACGTTCATCGACCAGCGGTTCTCCCGGCAGGTGCACGCGCGGGCCGGCATCGTCATCAACACCGGCGAGGACAACTACCTGACCACCGCCGACGCGGTGGACGCGGCGCACACCGTGGTGGTGTCGCAGCTGCTGAACGAGTACTTCGGCCGCGAGGCCGGCCTGGCCGACGCCCAGCTCGGGCTCGGGCACGCGTTCGAGATCAACCCGGAAGTACCCGACTCGTTCCTGCTCGAGCTGGCGCACGCCCAGCTGGTCAGGGAGCTGTTCCCGGACGCGCCGCTGAAGTACATGCCGCCGACCAAGCACATGACCGGCAACGTGTTCGCCGGCTACCTGCTGGACGCGTTCTTCAACCTGGCCGGGGTGATGACCGATCAGTCCATCCTGCTCATCGGCATGATGACCGAGGGCATCCACACCCCGTTCCTGTCCGACCGCGACCTGGCCCTTGAGAACGTCCGCTACGTGCGGCGCGCCGCCGGCCGGCTCGGCGAGTCGTTCCGGCCCGAACCGGACGGGTTCGTCGCCCAGCGCGCCCGCCAGGTGCTCGGCGAGGCCATCGACCTGCTCCGCACGATCGGCGCGCAGGGGCTGCTGAACGCGATCGGCGAGGGGACGTTCGGCGTGACGAGGCGGCCGGCCGACGGAGGCCGCGGGCTGGACGGGGTGGTCAAGCAGGCCGACGGCTACTACAACCCCGCGGCCGAGATGCTGGAGGTGGCTCAGTGAGTTTGACAGGGACTCAAGGGGCTCAAGGGTCTCAAGGGGCTCAAGGGGTCGTGCGGCCGTACGGTGACACCACCGGGGACGGGCGGGTGCAGGTGTCGTTCACGCTGCCGGTTCCGTTCGGCGACGAGGCCGAACGGGCCCGGGCCGAAGGCGCCGCGCTGCAGCTCGCGGGCAAGATGGGCCTGGATCAGGCGATGGTGGTGCACGCCAAGGGGATGGGGCCCGACTTCACCTTCTTCATCGTCTACGGCCGGGTCAGCCACTGCGTCGATTTGTCGGCCGTAACGGTGCCCGAACGGGAGTTCCCGGTCCTGCCGGCCGCGGAGGTGAACCTGCGGATCCGTTCGGCGCTGGGCCGCAAGCTGGTCGTGGTCGGCGCCTGCATCGGCACCGACGCGCACACGGTCGGCATCGACGCGATCCTCAACGTCAAGGGGCACGCGGGGGAGAAGGGCCTGGAGTACTACAGGGAGATCCGGGTGGTGAACATGGGGGCGCAGGTCAGCGTGCCGGACCTGGTGGCCAGGGCCGCGGCCGAACACGCCGACGCGGTACTGGTCAGCCAGGTCGTCACCCAGCGCGACGCGCACCTGACGAACACCCGGGAGATGTCGGCGGCGTTCCGCGCCGGGTTCGGCCTGGGGCGGCCGCTGCTGGTGGTGGGCGGGCCGCGGTTCGACCCGGGCGCGGCGCACGACCTCGGCGTGGACAAGATCTTCGGCCGCGGTACCTCGCCGGGCGAAGTGGCCAGCTACCTGGTGCACGCCCTGGCTTCGCCCGGGAAAGGAGGCGAGGCGGCGTGAGCGCCGAGGTCGGCCTGTCGGTGACGCACCGCCGGTACGTGACGTACGCGGACGCCCACTACGGCGGGAACCTGGTCAATGGGGCGTACGTGCTCGACCTGTTCGGCGACGTGGGGACCGAGGCGTCGATCAGGATGGACGGCGACGAAGGCTTGCTGGCGTCCTATTCCGACGTGCAGTTCCGCGCGCCGGTGCGGGCCGGTGACGTCATCGAGGTGACGGCCACGGTCACCGCGGTCGGCCGGCGCAGCCGGCAGCTCGCGTTCGAGGCCCGGGTGGTGTGCCGCGCCGACCCGGCGCGGGGCGAGTCCGCGGCCTCGGTGCTCGCCGAGCCCATCGTCGTCGTCACCGCGACCGGGACCGTGGTGGTGCCTGCGGCTGATTAGCCCGTCGGTGCAGGTACGGTCGCGTGTCACCGTCCTAGCCGCCCCGTTCGGCATCGGGTTACGATGTAAATGCTCCGAAGGTGGTGGCGAGCATGCAGCGGTTCAAGTACCAGGCCCTGGTGACGCCCTTCGCGGACGATGAGGGCGACGCGCGCTCCAAGCTCAGCTCCGGGTCGCACCGGATG
>Ga0306924_10003765_pt1 | contig 14648 bp, 14 predicted proteins | sample sta12Can44000111_FD_203756 | JGI IMG/M metagenome (GOLD analysis project Ga0306924, IMG submission 203756) | Lab enrichment of tropical soil microbial communities from Luquillo Experimental Forest, Puerto Rico - statanox.12C.anox.44.000.111 (v2)... | ecosystem: Environmental > Terrestrial >... | reverse complement strand
TTGGACTGAAGCTGTCAGCGCTCACCTGAAACCGCGTAAATCTGGACTTCCGTCGTCGTTGTTCTTGTCTTTGTTCTTCTGAAAGAGAAGAGAAGGGCTGTGGGCGCTGTGGGAATCTCGCGTTCTCCAGCGAGATTTCCAAGCAGTTGTGGGTGCGTTCTCTGCGTCCACAGCTGCGTCAGCGTCCACAGCCTCTGCAGGGGCGCATCGAATTTCACGGTACGCTGGGCGCGTTCTCTGCGTCCACAGCTGCGTCAGCGTCCACAGCCTCTGCAGGGGCGCATCGAATTTCACGGTACGCTGGGACCACAGCGGACGAGGTGAGGGCCTGGAGCTGAACCCTCCAGACCCTCGGTGACCGCCTCGATGCTCCGACGGACCAAGCCGGTCGTCTTTGTTGTGCCACGGTTTAACCGCCGTGTCCAGTCGGAACGCGCCGCCGCTCCGACGTTGTGGACACGCCGCTTCGCCAGAAAATCTGCCGACGCTGCAACGGCCTCTTCGCGATCTGCGCGTCGTGTGATCGCGGTCACGCCTATTGCTCGCTGGCGTGCCGCACCGCGGCTCGCTGCGCGTCGGTCCGGGCTGCGCGTCGACGCCATCGGCGGAGCCCAGAGGGCCGCCTCGATCATCGCGACCATCAGCGCGCGTACCGCGCCCGCGTGAGGGATCAGACTTCCGGCGCGTCGGTCTCGTTCGTCACACTGCCCGTGGACACAGCGACGGATCGGGTGCCGACCGCGCCCCTGGCGGGCGCGTTGCGTTGCATGGTCTGTGGCCGGGAAAGCGCCTGGCTCCTTCCACCGCCCTGGCGGATTCGTCGTGTGTCCCCGGAGCCACGCCATGATCACGCCCGAGCAACACGCCGAGATTCGGCGCCTCTATTACGGCGAGCATTGGAAGGTCGGCACCATCGCCGCGGCCCTCGGCGTCCACCATGACACGGTCCGCGCCGCGATCGTGAACGACACTCAGGGGCTGCGCCGCGGCACGTGCCGCACGACCCTGCTCGATCCGTCTCTGCCCTTCGTCCGCGACACGCTGGCGCAGTATCCGCGTCTGCGGGCGACACGGCTCTTTGAGATGGTGAAGGGACGCGGGTACACCGGTTCGGTCGTGCAGCTGCGACGCGCCGTCCGCCGAATTCGTCCGGCGGCCACGGCGACGGTGTATCGCCGGCTCACCACCTTGGCCGGCGAGGAGGCCCAGGTCGATTGGGGAGCCTTCGGCTCGATCCGCATCGGCCGCGGCGTGCGCCCGCTTTCCGGTTTCGTGATGGTGCTCTCGTACTCGCGCGCCGTCTTCGCGCTCTTCACCGTCGACCAAACGCTTGAGAGTTTTCTCCGGGGCCATGTCGAGGCCTTTGAGACATGGCCGGGCGTGCCACGGACCCTGGTCTACGACAATTTGCGCAGCGCTGTCCTGGAACGCGCGGGCACCGCGATTCGATTTCATCCGCGGCTCCTGGAACTCGCCGGGCACTATCACTTCGCGCCCCGGCCCTGCACGCCCGGCCGCGGGAATGAGAAAGGGAAGGTCGAGCGGCAGATCCACTACCTCCGGCACGCGTTCTTCGCCGCCCGCGTGTTTGTCGATGTGGACGATCTGAATGCGCAGTTTCGGCGCTGGCGTGACGACATTGCGCATCAGCGCCTGCATCCCGAGCAGCGCGATCGGACCGTCGCCGAGGTCCTCGCGGAGGAGCAGCCGCGGCTCTTGCCGCTCGCCGCGCATCCCTTCGCGACCGAGGTGATGCGCACCGTCGTGTCCGGCAAGACACCGTATGTGCGCTTCGATCGCAACAGCTACTCGATTCCCCACATCCACGTGCGCCGCCCACTGACGCTGCTCGCCAGCCCCACGACCGTGCGTGTGATCGCCAGTGCCGCGGAGATTGCGCGCCATGCCCGCAGCTACGATACCGGCCAAGTGATCGAGCAGGAAGCGCACGTCGCTGGCGTCGTGGCGGCCACGCGCCAAGCGAATCCCTCGAGCGCGCGCGACCGGCTCCGCCTCGCCGTCCCCGCGGCCGCCACGCTGCTGGATCGCCTGGCGGCCCGGGGCGAAGCCCTGCGGTATCCGATCGTCCGCTTGCTCGCCCTGCTCGACGACTACGGTCCGCAGGAGCTCGCGGCGGCCATTGACCGCGCCCTCGAACGGGATGCGCTCGGCGCCGGCGCCATCGCTCACATCTTGGAAACCCGCCGGCGGCAGCGCGGGCTGAAGCCCCCGATCCCGATGGCGCTTCCCGATCGGCCCGGCGTCCGCGATCTCGACGTCACGCCCCATCGCCTGGAGACCTACGATGACCTCACCCGATCCGATCCCTCCGACGCTGAGTGATCAGCTGCGACAGCTCGGCCTCGTGCACACGGCCACCGAGCTCAATGACTTCATCGCGCGCGCGACCCAGAAGCGCTGGAGTCCCGTCGTACAGCTCGAACGCTTGGCGCACGCCGAGCTCGAGGCCCGCCTGCGACAGCGCGTCGAGCGACGCCTCCGCGACGCCCGCCTGGGCCGCTTCAAAGCGATGGCCGACTTCGAATGGCAGTGGCCGAAGGTGATTCATCGACCGACGGTCGAACGCGTCCTCACCCTGGACTTCCTGGCGCAACGCGAGAACGTGATCATCGTCGCGCCGCACGGCCTCGGGAAGACGATGATCGCCAAGAATCTCGTCCACGAAGCCATCCTCGCCGGCCACTCGGCGCGGTTCCTGACCGCCCCCGATCTGATCCTCGATCTCACTCGACAAGAGACCGCCCGCGCGCTGCAGCATCGCCTCCGAAGCTATCTCCGGCCCCATCTCCTCGCGATCGACGAGGTCGGCTACCTGGCCTACGACGCGCACGCCGCTGACCTCCTCTTTCAAGTGGCGAGCCGTCGGTATGAGCAGAAATCCATCGTGATCACCACGAACTTACCCTTCAAACAATGGGATACCGTTTTTCCCAATGCTGCGTGCGCGGTCGCCCTGATTGATCGGCTGACGCACCACGCCGAGATCCTCTCGATCGAAGGCGAGTCGTATCGCAAGCGGGAGGCCGAGGAAGCGCAGAAACGAAAGCACGAGCAGAAGCCCAAACGGTGACCCCTCACACGGCCGCTGCCCTCATCGACGTCGGTCCAGATTTACGCGGTTTTACGTGAGCGGCGACAGAAGCAGGATGCCGCCCATGCAACGCCAGAAGACCGCTTTGGTGTGTCTTGTAGTTGTGACCCTCTGCGCCGGTGTGCATACGCAGAGCAACGGCCCGCACGAGCTTCGGTGCATTCCGGGCAACGCTCACATCGGCTCGTATGACTACGGCGCGAAGCCGGTGCTCAGAATCCACTCTGGTGAGACCGTCCGCGTTGAGACGTGCAGTGATGCCGTTGAAGACCCTCTCGTAAAACCGTCCGAGATTCCGCCGAACTGGAAGCAGACCGTCGACTCCATCAAGGACCGTGGCCCCGGCGTGCATTTGCTTACCGGGCCAATCGCCGTCGAAGGTGCGCAACCTGGCGATGTGCTGGAAATCAAGTTTCTGAAGTTTGAGTTCGTCGTGCCGTTCGCGGTGGCAGCGATAGCACCGAACTTCACGGCGTTGCCAGACGACTTTCCCTATGAGAGGATGCGCGTCGTGCGATTGAACCGCGAGGCCCGCACTGCCGAGTTCTTGCCTGGAATCACATTGAAGCTGTCGCCGTTCTTCGGGTCCGTGGGAGTCGCGCCGCCCGCGTTTGTCGACCGTGTGTCAAGTAATCCTCCAGGGTTGCATGGGGGAAATCTCGATAACCGGGAACTGACGGAAGGTTCGACGCTGTTCTTACCCGTTCACGCCCCGGGAGGACTGCTATCCGTTGGAGACGCCCACGCGGGTCAAGGGGATGGGGAAGTGAGTTGCTGCGCACTGGAAACGGCGCTGGTCGGCACCATGCAGATTACCGTGCGAAAGGGTGCACAGCTACTCTGGCCGCGCGCGGAGACCCCGACTCACTACATTACGATGGGACTGAACCCGGACTTGAACAAAGCCGCCGAAATCGCCACGCGGGAGATGGTGTCGTTCCTTGTGAGCGAGAAACATCTCTCTCGCGACGATGCGCTCATGCTCTGCTCGGTGGCCGCGGAACTTCGCGTGACTCAGCTGGTCGACGGAACGAAGGGCGTTCACGCGATGTTACCAAAGTCTATTTTCCGATGACTCGGTCAGCGGTGCTGTGCTGCGTAGTCGCTGTCATCGGAAGTCGGCGCGCGCCTTGCGAACAGCGCCGCGAGGGTGCTCAATAACCGTGACAGCAGTGTCGGCCTTTCCCGGAACTATCCACTTCTCGGGATAAACGCCACCCTTCGCGCCATAACCGCTAATTCTGGCTTCTTGTCCTCTTGCTGGGCGGCCAATGCCTGCCAACGTTTGGCAGACTTCCGCAATCGTCTACGCTCTTTCTTGTGATGGCGAAATGGCGAGGCCACAGACGGGCACTTTTCTTGAATCGACTCGGGCAAACCGAGAATCTCCATAACCTACTGACCACCCGTTGCCGGTTTCCACAGTTGGCCCGGTCGAACCACTTTGCAGTGATAGCACGCGCTGTTCTGATTGTCCCTGTTATACCAGTGGTGTTCAGCACCGATTGCTTCGCAGTCTTTCCCCTTGTCAGGGAACCAGCCCAGGTCAATCAGGAAATTGGGAAGACGACGACGCAACGCAGTGCGCCAGGCGTAGGGATGCCTGCTCACCCTGATGGCCTCATCGCTTTTCTGCGAGTCAACTCCGAAGCGCCAACCGGACGCCGAAGTAGACCAGGCTGACGACGACTGCCGCCTTGACGGCGAGCATTCCGAGAACCGCGGCCATGATTTGGAGTTCAGCCACGGACCACCTCCGAGCAACTCACGTGGAAGGGTAGTGACCGCTCACGCGCTCTCCAGTAGAACTCTACCTCATCCGACTAATCAAGACGACGAACTTAGACTTGAGGTTTTCTGGAGGCGAACTTCCGTCACATCGGGCTTCACGTTCTTGGGAAAATTCAATAGCGCGATTGGCGCTACACTTGCTAACCAGCCCGCTTCCTCTCCGAGCGTGGTGTGCAAGTCGCTCAGCTCTCGCCTAGGTTCACGTCATGATGCACGACGCCAGAAACGATGGAGGCAACGACTATGAAGCGCCAAATCTTGTTCCTGATTGCCGCGGTAGCGATGATTACGGGTTGCAACTCCAAATCAGGAGGACCGTCAGAAGGTGCGCTTACGTCACCGAGTTCCTTAAAGGCGACCGCCACCACGAACTGGACCTTTAATCTCATCGGACCTAACACGGCCGAGGCGCAATCTGGCCCGTTCACGGGTGATACGATTCGAGTCACAGGGTCAGGTGCGTTCGGCACCGGCAGTATCGAGGGAAACGGGTCCTTCACCCACATTAAGCCTGACGGAACCGTTTTCGCCCGCGGGAGTTGGCAAGCCACTAGCTTCAGCAGCTTCACGCCATTCGGAGGACCGAGCGCGGGCGTCCAGGGCGGACAGCTCCGGCTGACTGTGACGCTGTTACCGGACGGCGGGTCACCGGTTTCAGGCGTTCCGATGAGCGTGACGTGCCTCGTGAATGCGCCTGCCGGATTCACCGAGGACGAAGGAACCACGGTTGCGGCCTTCACGGAAAAGACTGGCGGGCACACCTTGTTTCACAAAGTCTTTTAGGGTCGCGCTCTGGGATGCGTGAACCCCCTCGCCTTCACCCGAGGGTGGGTTCAAGTCCAAGTTGCAGGAGAAACTGCCCGCTGGATTATGGTCCGATGACGTGAACTAGGACGCTCGAAGTCGGGGCATCCTGCTCAACAGGAAAGTCGCGACGAGCACGACTGGAACGACCACTAGTCTTAGTCTAGTGTCGGTTCGGGCCGAGGGGTCGGTGGTTCAAATCCACTCGCCCCGACCACTAGAATCCCGAGAAAGAACCCGAAAAAGGCCCTGGAAACAGGGCCTTTTGTATTTTACGGCCGATCGTGTTCAGCGATGCGCACAGTGCGTGCAGCCGGTCAATCTACTGACTCCGGCCGCCGTCAAGGGAGCGATAGACCGGGACCAGCGCGAGCAGCTCGCCTCATGCCAGTGCCGAACCCATGTGGATGCTCAAGAACACGGGATGCCGCTGGGGCGATCGAGATAGCTGGAGCTCTAGCGCTGTTCGTGCCGACGCTCGCGCCGTACGGCGCGATGCTGCTTGCGGTGACGATGGTCTGCGCCGTCGCGACCGACGTCCTCATCGTCGGCGGATCGCCGCTGCCGGCCTTGGTGCTGCTGATCGCATCGGTTGCGATTGCGTGGGCGCGGCACGATCAGCTTGAGCCGAGCGCGGAGTAGGTTGCCGCGCGGCGTCAGCCTTGCAGCTGCGGTTCTTCCAGTCGGTACTTGCGCATGCGGACGTAGAGCTGCGTGCGCGAGAGTCCGAGGCGTTTGGCGGCCTGTGATTTATTCCAGCGCGTCTCGCGCAGAACGCGTGAGATCGTCTCCCGTTCGACCGTGCCCAAGTCAGAGGTGGTTGGGAGCGGAAGGGCGACCTTGCCGCCGCCGTGCAGTGCGAGGTGCTCGGCATGAATGAGGCCGCCATCCGCGAGAATCGCGGCGCGCTCGAGCGCGTTGTGGAGTTCGCGCACATTGCCTGGCCAGGTGTGCGCGAGCAACGCTTCCCGCGCGTCCTTGGTCAGACCGGCCGGCGGACGCCCGAACGACTTGCCGATGTCCCGCAGGAACGCTTCGCTAAGCGGCAGGATATCGCTCGCCCGCTCGCGGAGCGGTGCGATGCGGATGTCGAACACCTGGAGCCGATAAAAGAGGTCCTCGCGGAAATCGCCTCGCTCGATCGCCTTTCGAAGGTCGCGGTTCGTCGAGGCGACCACGCGGACGTTCGCCTTCAGCATCTTCGTGCCGCCGAGCCGCTGGAATTCGCGCTCCTGGAGCACGCGCAGGAACTTCGCCTGCGACGCGAGGCTCATCTCGCTCACTTCGTCGAGAAACAGCAGGCCGCCGGCCGCCAGTTCAATCTGGCCGGCCTTCGACTGCTGCGCGCTCGTGAATGCACCGCGTTCGTAACCAAACAGCTCGGATTCGAGCAGCTGCTCCGGCAACGCAGCGCAGTTCAACGCGAGGAACGGACCATTCTTGCGTGCCGACGCGCGATGGATGAACCTCGCTACGACTTCCTTGCCCGTCCCCGATTCGCCTGCCAGCAGCACCGTGGTGTCCGTGGCCGCGACTTGCGTCGCCTTCTTCAGGACATCGAGCCATTCCGGCGACTGGCCGACGACGCGGTTGTGCGTCTTCGAGTCGAGCTCTTCGGTCAGCATCTGCACGCGCGCTTCGAGCCGGTCGGCGCGCATTTTCGCTTCGGCGACCTGACGCGCGGCTTCGGCGAGCTGCTCGTGTGACACGGCGAGTGCTATGTGGTCGAGGATCCGGCGCGCGACAGGGATATCGCCCCGCGAAAAGGCGTTCGCCCGCTTCGACATGAAGCCGACACCCAGCCGCTGATCACGGGCGCTGGTGGTCACCGCGAGGATCGATCGAAAGCCGGCTGCCACGAGTTTCTCGCGCGGGCTCTCCCCGGTGATGGAGGCAGGCAGATCCTGGATGGCCAGATCATCGAGGAGGAAGTGATCGGGTTGTGGGAGGCTCGTGGAATGTACGCCGACGAGAGGAACGCCGTCGGTTGCGGCCTGCTGAACAATCCGGCCGCTCTCGTCGAAGAACCCCATCGAGAGCCCGTCATGCGGCAGGACCTTATTCGCGATTTCCGAGATGCGTGGAAACACCTGCCGCACGTCAAGAACATCAGAGATCGTGCGCAATAGTTCGACAGAAGTCTCGACGCTCGCCGCGCGATCGCGCTCGAGCGCCGCATCGCGCACCTGTTCGGCGAGCCGTTGGTGCGAGATCGCGACAGCGAGGTAGCTGGCGAGCCGCTGCGCGTGCACGATGTCCCGCTCGGAATAGGCATCCGGTCGCCGCGCCGCGAGTCCGAACACGCCGAAGAATTGCCCGTTGATCTCCACCGGGACGGTGAGCGCCGACTGCACGCCGCGTTCGGATCCGAAGCAAGGGGCCTGGTGTAATTTCGGCTGGCGGAGATCCTCGCCGTGAATCGCCGCGACACGCTCGTGGCAGACGAGTTCGTATTCCGAGTCGGTGCTGGCGTACAGGCGAAAATCGTCGGTGCCGTCGATCCGAAGCATCAGGGTTGCGGTGTCGTGCGGGATGATGCGCGTGGCCGCAGCGCTGAGCTGCTCGAAGATGTCGCGCACGTCCAGACCGCGGGCGAGCGTCGGCAGCACATCGTGGAACGCGTCTAATTGGTTCAGATTGGTGGGGACGTGATCCATCGCAGCTCCTCGCACTGATATGTCTCGAAGGCTACGTAACGATGATCGTTCGACGCGCCCCTCAAGCCGCAAGACCCACGCCGATGGCGAAAACCAAGGTTGAGGTCTGTTTGCAGTTTGCCGCGCAACGAGTTGCAGCTGCGTACGCGTGCGCAGTCGCAATCGCGTGATGATAACAGGCTGCTCATAGATGAGCAGATCGCGTATCTCTAGGCACCTCCCCGCCTAGTACGACTTTTATGAAGCGGCCTGTCAAGTCACCCGGATGGTCGATGAGAGTTCTGTTTCGTCTCGACGCACGGTCATTTAGCGCGCGCTCTCGTCTATCGGAAAGAACGCGCGATCCGTTTACACGCGCCTACACGTCGCCAAGCACTTGCCCCTCGCCGAGCGAGGTGGCTCCCACTTTTATGCGCGCTCTATCAGCGGCACTCCATTGGGTGCCGGCGCACGAGATGATTCGAGGGAGGAGCAGCGCCCTCTTTGTTACGGCTCTCACAAGCGGCCACGTAGAAAATGGCTCGCAAGACTCTGCTCGCCTGCGGGTTCATCGCATCGATGCTGTATATCGCGATGAACACTTTCGTGCCGATGTGGTGGCACGCCTACAATTCGTTCTCGCAGACCATCAGCGAGTTGTCGGCGATCGACGCGCCGACCAGACCGATTTGGGTACCACTCGGCATCCTCTACACTCTGCTCGTCGCGGCGTTCGGTGTGGGCGTCTGGCAATCCGCTCAGCGAAATCGGCGGCTGCGCGTGGTGGGCGGCTTGTTTGTCGCCAGCGGACTGATTGGCCTGGGGTGGCTCCCGATGCACCAACGCGCGGTCCTCGCGGCCGGCGGCGGGACGCTGACCGACACGATGCACATCGTCTGGTCGGTGGTCACCGTGCTCCTGGTGATGTTCCAGCTGGGATTTTCGGCGGCGGCATTCGGCAGGCGATTCCGCGTCTACACCGTTGTCACGATGGTCGTGTTGTTCTTCTTTGGTGCGCTGACGTTTCGCAGTGCTCCGGTGTTGCCGCCAATCTCCCGACGCCGTGGCTCGGTGTGTGGGAGCGCATCAACGTGTTGGGATTCATGGTCTGGCAGGCAGCGCTCGCGATGGGTCTGCTGCGCGCTGAAGCTGACGTCAGCCGCGTTGAACGCCCAGTGACGCGGACTCCGTTCAAGACTCCCGAAGATCAAGCCGCATACCTCGCCGCGTATGACGCCGCGATGAAAGGCTTGGCCGGTTCCGTATCGGGAACTCGAAATTCCGACTCGTTTCGGAACGACGCATGTGGTCGTCAGCGGTCCCGCCGATGCTCCGACGTTGGCGCTGTTGCACGGGTACTGGGCGACCTTGACCATGTGGGCAGCGAACGTCGCGGACTTCCGCAGCGACTACCGCGTGTACGCCGTCGACGTGATGGGCCAACCGAGCAAGTCTGTTCCGACCGACCCGATTCGAAACGCGCGAGATTACGTCACGTGGTTGACGGAAACGTTGGACGCGCTGCACCTCGACCGCGTGTCTCTGGTCGGCATGTCCTACGGCGGTTGGTTGGCGATGAAGTTCGCGGTGGCCGCACCAGAGCGCCTGTCGAAGCTGGTCCTGCTGTCGCCCGGCGGTTTCTTGCCAATGGTTCGACAATTCAGTGTGCGCGGGATGCTGATGCTGTTCTTGCCGAGTCGTCTCACGGTGAACACCTTCATGCGCTGGTTGGGATTCAGGGCAGGCGATGGCAACGTGCTTGAGTTGAGTACCTTGGTCTGAAGCACTTTCGGATTCCGCCCGAGACGGCGTGGTCATGTCGAACGCCTTGTTCGACGAGGAGCTGCGGTCACTGCACGTGCCGACGCTGCTGCTGTTCGGTGAGGGCGAAGTCATCTACGACCCAGCACGGCATTGACTCGCGCTCGGCGGCTGGTTCCTGATTTGGATGGCGAATTGGTTCCGGCATCCAGTCACGACATATGCTTCAGGCAGCACCAAATCGTGGACGCGCGCGTGCTCGATTTCCTGAAGCAAAGCCGATCCGCCATGCCGGAAAGGGTCGTCGCATGACATCCGATTCGCACGCGTGACAGCGATGGCGGGCAACCGGCGCGTCCACACAGCCTTGAAATGGGTGGCGGGCGCCCTTGGAATGGCGACCGGCGCGTATGCGAGCTACGTCGGCGTGACGTGGCTCAGGTATGGACACGCATCACCGGCGAGCGCTGAAGATGCCGATCCGCTGCTCGACCAGTTCATGCCGGGCTACGAAGTGTCAGAACGTCACCACGTCCACATTGCTGCGCCCACGGACATCACCTTCGCGGCCGCGTGCGAACAGGAGTTGATGTCGTTGCCCGTCGTTCGAGCGATCTTCAAGACGCGCGAACTCGTCCTCGGCGCTGAACCGGATACCGCCGTGCGGCCGCGCGGGCTTCTCGCGATGACCAAGTCGATTGGATGGGGCGTGCTGGCGGAAGTTCCGGGTCGAGAAATCGTGATGGGCGCAGTTACGCAGCCGTGGTACGCGAACGTCGTGTTCCGTCCGGTACCGCCTGCCGACTTCGCTTCGTTCGATGAACCCGATTTCGTGAAAATCGTCTGGACGCTCCGGGCCGACCCAATCGGCCCACGTGATTCCGTCTTCAGAACGGAAACGCGCGTTCAGACGACAGATCCGGCGGCACGCGCAAAGTTCCGCTGGTACTGGGCGCGGTTCTCACCGGGAATCGTGCTGATTCGCTGGCTGTCGCTTGGACCACTGCGTCGGGATGCAGAACGTCGTGTCGCCTCTCGCTGACCCGAAGCGATTTTACGACTCACCATTTGAAAGAAAGACGTTATTGCGGGTGCTCGTGACGTGCGGATCGAAGCGCGGCGGCACGGAAGGCATCGCGCGCACGGTGGGCGAGGCGCTGAAAGCTCAAGGGCTCGACGTTGACCTGGCTGCGCCGCGAGACGCGGTACAGGCGAGAGGGTTTGACGCGGCCATCATCGGCGGCGGGTTGTACGGCAATCGGTGGCATCGCGCCGCTCGGAGGTTCGTTACCCGCCGTGTGCGCGACCTTCGCGCGTGCCGTTCTGGTTCTTCTCGAGCGGCCCGCTCGACGACTGGAGCGAGGATCGAGATATTCCCCCGACGTTGCAAGTGCAGACGCTGCTGGATCGGGTTGGTGCGCTGGGGCATGTCACCTTCGGCGGCCGCCTCGCGCCTGACGCACGCGGGTTTCCGGCGAGCGCCCATCGGCCGACAACTCATTCGCGATCAAGCGCCGGCGACGCGGGAGTGGCCATCATGAATCACGCGTGGCACGACGCGCACAAGTGCCCGAAATCGCCACTGGCCGCGCGCGTACGCTGGCATCGTGCGCACCAGCAGCAGTGCAGGTGTCGGCCGATGCCGAAAGCCCTTGCCAAACTGGTGAAGGCACGGGGACGGGACGCGGTGCCACGAAGATCCTGTCGTGATGATCGGCATGAACGCTGAACTGCATGTGGTGTTCGGCGCCGGCCAAGTAGGGTATCCGCTCGCTGAGCAGCTGGCTGCGGCCGGCAAGCGCGCTCGGGTCGCCAAACGATCGGCCGCGCCCGTCCCGGAGGGATGCGAGGTGGTCCTCGGGGACGCAGTCGATCGAGCGTTTTGTCTGAACGCCGCGCGCGGCGCGAGCACCATCTATCACTGCATGAACCCGCCTTACAGCGCGAGGATCTGGACTGAGTTGGTCCCGCGGTACATGGACAACCTGATTGCGGCGGCTGCTCAGTCGCGCGCCCGGCTCGTCGTGCTGGACAATCTGTACATGTTGGGCCGGCCTTCGGGGCGCAAGCTGAACGAGGAGACGCCGATGAACCCCTCCAGTCGCAAAGGGGAGATTCGCGCACGCGCCGCCGAACGCCTGTTCGAGGCGCACCGCCGCGGAGACATTGTGGCGACCGAAGGCCGGGCATCCGATTTCTACGGCCCACGAGGGACGCAGACCTGGCTGGGCGACTTCTTTTGGCCGCGCGTCCTGTCAGGCAAGACCGCGTACTCGCCGTTTCTGCTCGATGCTATCCACACGTACCACTACATCCCGGATGTGGCCACGGGACTCGCGACGCTCGGCTGCGCGGACCCGAGTGTCTACGGGCAGCCGTGGATGTTGCCGTGCGCGCCTGCCGGTACGCTGCGTGAGCTGGTCACGAGGCTCGCCGGCAAGCTCGGACGGGCGATCGATGTCGCGCAAGTGCCGCGATGGATCGTCAAAGCGACGGCCCTCGTCGTGCCGCTCATGCGCGAGCTCGACGAGATGCTGTATCAGTGGGACGAGCCGTTCGTCGTCGACGACTCGCGGTTCCGGAAGCGGTTCCACGTACTCCCGGCGGACCTCGACCGCGCCGCTGTGGAGACCGTCCAGTGGGCAACGGACCACTACGCCCAAAGCAGACGCGCGTGATGCTTGACGACGGTCGGCCGATTGAGAACGGAAGTTAAGCGCTCGGACTTCGTATGACCCTTATCAACAAGGTGTACGCCCAATTTCGTCGGCCGTCAGGATTCTTGGGGCGCTTGGCCGGCTGGATCATGGCCAATCGGCCGTCCAACATCGAGCGCAATCGCTGGACGGTCGACCTGCTAGGAGCCAGTCCGAGTAATCGCTGTGATAGTCACGTTGCCTCGTGCTGCGCGCCCACGAGGGTTGCCGCCGCTCTCGGCGATGGCCACGCCGGCGTCTGGCACGTGCCCGAGCGCGACGACAGTTGCCGCCTCAGACGCAGAGACGATACAGCTTGAGAATGTTGTGCGTCGTGCACACCAGCGACCATTCACTTTGGACCTTCTCAAATCCGCGCAAGAGAAATTGCCGAAAGCCACGCGCCTGCTTGATCTGTCCGATCACCGGTTCGACGATGGCTTTCCGCCTGGCATAGACGGCAGCGCCCACCTTGCGGTGCAGCTTGCGGGACATCCGGTCGATGATCGTCGCGGTCTTCGGCAGGGGCCCGCGCGGACAGGGCCCGGGTCGTTCGCCATGTTTTTGCTTCCGTGTCGAGATGTACGCGTCGATGGGCGTGTCCGCGATGGCCGTCAGGTTCGCGTCCGAGCAATAGCCGGCGTCCGCGAGCACCTGCGGGGGCGTGAGGCCGGACTGATGCGCGATGGTCGTGATCATCGGCATCAGTTGCTGCTTGTCGTTCGTCTCCTGCGTCACCGACTGGCCCACGATCAATTGGCGCTCGTCGACCGCGACCTGCACGTTGTAGGCCTGGACGAACCCGTCGGGCCCCTTCATGATTCGCGACTCCGGATCCGTGAAGTTGTATTGCGCTTTCGGATCCGGTTTCGCCGTGTCGGTGGGCTCGCCCTTCGCCGCGGCTTCCTCCTTGGCGCGCGCCTTCAACGCACGAGTCGCCTCGCGAATGCGCTGCAGCCGACTCTCGCGTCGCTGCAGCTCCGCCGGCAGTTCGTCGCCACGCCGATCGGCGCCGTACTCCGCATCGTCCGCGGCATCGGCGGCCTCCGCCTGGGCGAGCAACGCCTGCACTTCGTCCCGCAGCTGCTGTCGTTTGTCCTTCATCCGGCCGTAACTCATCGCCTTGTGCTTCGACGCGTTCGCCTTGATCTTGCTCCCATCGACGGCCACGCGGCCGACCCGCAGCGTCCCCAGGTCGCGCGCCACGCCCAGCACCTGCTCGAAGAAGCCGTTCAATGCGGGCAGATGCATCTTGCGAAAGTCGGCAATCGTCCGAAAATCGGGGGTATTGCCGGCCGCCAGCACGCGGAACGCGACGTCTTCGACCAACCGGCGCTGGATCCGGCGCGACGAAAACACGCCCACGCAGTAGGCATACACCAACACCTTCGTCAGCATCACCGGATGGTACGGCGGGTAGCCCCGCTCCTCATCTTCGTACATCGCCGTGATCGCCGACAGATCCAAGTGATCGACGAGGTCGCTCACAAAGAACGCCAGGTGATCCTCCGGCAACCAGTCGCGCAGACTCGGCGGCAACAGCAGATCCTGCTCGGGCACATAGGGCCGATAGGTTTTGGCCATCGCCGGCAGTGTAGTACATCTATGGCACCGGCGCGCAGCACGGGAACCCACATGTCACCGGCGATTACTCGGACACGCTCCTAGCGCGTCTGCCGCGGAGGCGCTAAGCTCCAGGTCACACGGTCTGATGCCCTCACTACGCCTCCATATCGTGCGGCCCACAGCGCTGTCCGGCGTTGAAGTCTGGCACAACCATTTGAACGCCATGCGGACGGGTGGCGTCTTTGGAGACTTTTCGATCGGCGCCATGATCGGGCCGAGTCG
>Ga0306924_10003763_pt1 | contig 14652 bp, 6 predicted proteins | sample sta12Can44000111_FD_203756 | JGI IMG/M metagenome (GOLD analysis project Ga0306924, IMG submission 203756) | Lab enrichment of tropical soil microbial communities from Luquillo Experimental Forest, Puerto Rico - statanox.12C.anox.44.000.111 (v2)... | ecosystem: Environmental > Terrestrial > Soil... | reverse complement strand
TGCGGTGCCGCGGGCTGCGGTGCCGCGGGCGGCGGTGCCGCCTCTTGCGGCTCGGGCACCGCACCGGCCAGTTCCTGGCGGCTGACCCGGATAGTGACGATCCCGATGAGCAGGGCGAGCAGCGCGATCCCCGCGGCAACCACGAACCCGCGGGAAAAGCCGACCGTCAGGGCGTGATTGTAGATGGACGCCGGCGGGGGGGTGCCCGGCTTCGGCAATGGCCGGCCCGCCTTCGCGGCGGCCGCGACCTGAGTCCTGATGCTGTTCGCGACGGCCGTCCAGGCGACGGTGCCGAGCAGTGCAAGCCCGATCGCGCCGCCGACCTGCTGGGCGGTATTGAGCAGGCTGGAAGCGACACCGGAGTCCTGCTCGGCTACCTTGTGCAGGACGACCAGGGCCAGCGGGACGAACACCAGGCCGAGCCCGAACGAGCTCACGAGCATCGGGCCGAGCAGATGGCTGGCGTAGCCGGCGTGCTCGGTCAGCCTGGAAAACCAGAACGTCCCGCCCGCGACCATGGCGGCTCCGGCCAGGATCAGCGGTCGTGGGCCGATCCGCGCCACCAGCGGCGAGGCCAGCGTAGAGGCGATTACGACCCCGACGGCGAAGGGCAGGAAGGCGATGCCCGCCCGGATCGGGCTGTAGCCGAGCACGGTCTGTACGAACAGGGTGAGGAAGAAGAACAGGCCGAAAAGCCCGGTGGCGATGACCAGCAGAGCCAGGCCCAGGCGGCCGTTGCCGCCGCCGGCCGTGGCGTCGGGTGAGGCCGAACGCCCGGTCACGGGTTGCGGGCCCGGCGCCGACCGCGGGATGGGCGGGTAGCCGGGCGGGTCGGGGGCGCTAGCTGCGCCGGAGGCTGGTGATGTCACGGTACCTCCCTGGAATCTCGGAGCACGTCCCCTGGCGGCCGTGCGAGCTTTCGCGACGGGCCCAGGCTCGCCGCCGGCCAGGTACAAGGTCGTCACCGGATCCCGGTGATTCACGAGGCTGCGTCAGCATGACGCTCAACGAGCAGGCGCAGACCATCCGGGACACGCCAGGTCACGCGAGGTCGCGCCGGGAAGCCGGGACGCCGGCCTCGGCCTGCGCCTGCGCCGCGCCGCGTGCTGGGGACGGTGTGCCCGGCTGAGCCAGCGTCCCGCCGCGGATCAGGGCGCTGCAGATGACCGCGCCGCCGGCGAAGATCCCGGCGGTCCACCAGAACGCGGTGGTGTAGCCGTGCACCAGCGCCTGCCCGGTCAGGGCCTGGCGGCCGATCAGATCAAGGGTCCGGGCCGAGGCGAGATGCGCGGCGAGGTAGGCGGTGACGGCGGCGGCGAAGATGCTGTTCAGCAGCGAGGTGCCGATCGAGGCGCCGAGCTGCTGGCCGACGTTGAGGGTCGCGGAGGCGACTCCCGCGTCCTGCGGGGACACGCCGAACGTGCCGGCGTTGATCGCGGGGGCGAACACCATGCCCATGCCGATCCCGCTCACGATGGTCGGGCCGAGCACGCCTGCGGCGTAGCCGGTGTGCGGGCCGAGCTGGGCCAGCCAGACCGCCCCGCCCGCGGCGGCCAGCAGCCCGAACGCGACCAGCGGCCGGGGCCCTATCCGTGGCATCAGCACGATCGTGGACAGGTTGGCCGCGACTATGATGGCGCCGCTGAGCGGCAGGAACGCGACGCCGGTGACCAGCGGCGAGTAGCCGAGCGTCTGTTGCAGGTAGTAGGTCAGGAACAAGAAGGTGCCGAACAGCCCGGCCGAGACGAACAGCATCGACAGATAGGCGCCGCTCCGGTTGCGGTCGAGCACCACGCGGGGCGGCAGCAGCGGGTGGGCCGCCCGGCCCTGCCAGGCCGCGAAGGCCGCCAGCAGTGCCACGCCGGCGGCCAGGAACCCGTAGGTGGACGGCGTGGCCCAGCTGTGCGAGGCCGCGTTGGCGAACCCGTACACCAGGCAGAACATGCCGCCGGCCTCCAGCAGCACGCCCGGGATGTCCAGCCTCGGCCGGGCCGGGGACGGCTGCCGGCCCAGCAGCACCGCCCCGCCGGCGAAGGCCACCCCGGCGAAGATCAGGTTCACGTACAACGTCCACCGCCAGGACAGGTACTCGGTGAGCAAGCCGCCGAGCAGCAGTCCCACCGCGCCGCCGGCCCCGGCGATCGCGCCGTAGATGCCGAACGCCGTGTTGCGCTCCTTCGGGTCGGTGAAGGTAGTGGTCAGCAGCGACAGCGCCGTCGGCACCAGCAGCGCCGCGAACGCGCCCTGGCAGGCCCGCGCGGTGACCAGCATGGCGAAGTTGACCGAGGCGCCGCCGATGGCCGAGACCCCGGCAAAGCCGGCCAGTCCGGTCAGGAACGTGACCTTCCGGCCCAGCAGGTCGGACAGCTTGCCGCCGAGCAGCAGCAAGCTGCCGAACGACAACGTGTACGCGGTGACCACCCACTGCCGGTCCACCGTCGAGAAGCCCAGCGCACGCTGCGCCGACGGCAACGCGATATTCATCACCGTCAGGTCCAGCACCACCATCAGCTGGGCCAGGCCGATCACCCACAGCAGTACCCAGCGCCGTCGGTCCTGGCCACCACCGGCAACCGTGGCTTCAGCCATGACAATCACGCTCCGTTCCCTTGCTAACACGCCTTACGTGGGTTCCGTGTCGGCGTTTGACGCCGAGATCGCCTTTGCAGTCTGCTGACCGGGCGGGTGAGCGGTCGTCGCTTGATCCAGGTGATTCTCCGGCCTGCCCCGGGACCCTGGCCCGGTCACGGTACCGGGCGGGACGGCACCGGGCCGGCGCATGGATGACGGGTGAGGCAGCGCCGGGTTCGGCGCCGTTGACAGCGCGTTCACTTGCCTGGTACCGAGGGGGAAGGTGCCAGGACCGCGTGACCGGCGCCAGAGGTGTCAGGCGTAGATATCAGGACAGGCTTGTGAGGGTGGCTCCAGCAACTCCCCGGCTGATCGACCGGGGTGATCTTGTCGCTGCCCTGGATCGCGCGGCGGGGCGGAAGGTGACGATCATCTCGGCGCCGGCCGGCAGCGGGAAGACGTCGCTGCTGCGCGCCTGGGCCGGCCGTCCGGGCCAATCGCACCGGCTCGCCCTCGTGCAGGTGCACCGCGACCAGCACGACGACCAGCAGTTCTGGCTGGCCCTGCTCGGCGCGGTCCGTCAGGCCACCGGTGCCGGCAGCGGCGCGGAACCGCCGGCGGCGACGCCGGACTTCAACGCGCCGGCGATGGCCGACCGGGTGCTGTCGGAGCTCGCCGAGGCTCACGGCGGCGTCACGCTGGTCATTGATGATCTCCACGAGCTGACCTCACCGGAGGCGCTGGCTCAGCTGACCCGGCTGCTGGTGCGCCTTCCCGCGCAGGTGCACGCGATCCTGACCACGCGTCACGACGTCCGGCTGGGCCTGCATGAGCTGCGCCTGGCCGGCGAGCTGGCCGAGATCCGCGCGGCAGACCTGCGCTTTTCCGAGCGGGAGACCCGCGAGCTGCTCGACGCCTCGGGCGTCATGTTGTCGGAGGGCGGGGTCGCGCTGCTGTACCAGCGGACCGAGGGGTGGGCCGCGGGCCTGCGGCTCGCGGCGATCTCCCTGACCGGTCACCCCGACCCGGAGCGGTTCGTCACCGAGTTCTCCGGCACCGACCGCACGGTCGCCGAGTACCTGCTCGCCGAGATGCTCGACTGCCAGCCGCCCGACGTCCAGGATCTGCTCCTGCGCACCTGCCTGCTCGACCGGGTCAACGGCGAGCTGGCCGACCTGCTGACCGGCCGCCCGGGCTCGGAACGGATCCTGCTGGAGCTGGAGGACGCCAACGCGTTCGTCGTGTCCCTGGACCCCGGGCGGACCTGGTTCCGCTACCACCACCTGTTCGCGGATCTGCTCCGGCTGGAGCTGCGCCGGAGGCTCCCCGAAGAAGTACCCGCGCTGCACCGGCGCGCCGCCGGATGGTTCACCGTGCAGGGCCAGCTCGCCGAGGCGATCGGGCACACCCAGGCGGCGGGCGACTGGGCTGATGCGGCCCGGCTGCTCGCCGACCATTCGTTCAGCCTGACCCTCGACGGGCAAGCACAGACCATGCAGGCGCTGCTGCAGGCCTTCCCGACGGGCGAGGACCACCCTGAGCTGGCCCTGGTGCGCGCAACCGTTGACCTGGCCCAGGGACGCCTGGACGAGACGGCCGCCCACCTGGCGGTCGCCGAGACATACGCCGAAACGACACCGCCGGAGCGCCAGCGCCGCCTCCGGGTGGCGGTCGCGTCGCTGCAGCTGTCGCTGGCCACGCGGCGCGGTGACCTGCCCGGCGTCATCGAGCAGGTCAGGTTCCTGGCCTCCCCGGTCACTGGGCAGTCCGACGAGGACATCGCCCTGGGCAGTGACCTGCGCGCGGTGGCGCTGATGAACCTGGGGACCGCCGAGGCGTGGACGCTCGGGCTGCCAGACGCCGTGCGCCACCTCCAAGAGGGCGCTGTCCTGGCCCGGGAGGTCGGCCGCCCCTACCTCGAAGTCGGCTGCCTCGCGCAGCTCGCTTTCGCGTATATCTACGTTGGTGCTGCCATGCCGAAGAGCGATTCGTTCGCCACGACCCAGCGGCGCTGCCGCGAGGCGATCGCCCTCGCCGAACGGTACGGCTGGGGCACGGAACCCGTGATCGCACCCGCGCTCATGACGCTCGCCGGCACGCTGGTGTTTCTGGGTGAGTTCGACGAGGGCGAGCTGTGGTTGCGGCGCACCGAACGGGCCCTGCAAACAGACACCGGGCCGGACATCAGGCTGCTGCTGCACCAGACGGCCGGGATACTGAACGCCGGCCGCGGCCGCTACTACGAGGCGCTCGAGGAGTTCAGCGCGGCCGAAGACCTGGCATCTCAGATGGAGGCATCGCAGGCGCTGGCGAGCCAGGTGACCGGCTGGCTGATCGCCGCGCAAGCCCGCCTCGGGCTGACCGGCGAAGCCCGCGCCCACGTCGCGGCGCTCGATGACGAGCGGGCCAGCTCCGGCGAGATCGCTAATGCCCGCGCGGTGATCTCCCTAGCGGAAGGCGATCCGGCCGGAGCGCTGGCCGCGGTGGCCGATGTTCTGGAGAGCACGGCCCCGGTCCTCGGGTACGTCACGGTCGTGGAGGCGTACCTGCTGGCCGGGCTCGCTCACCGTGAGCTCGGTGACCAGGGCGCGGCCAGCCAGGCGGCCGAACGGGCACTGGCCCTGGCGGAATCGGACCGGCTGATCCTGCCGTTCGCGATGACCGGCTCAGCCGGGCTGCTAGAGGCGCTGCCGCGGCACCAGACCGCGCACGCCGCGCTGCTCGCCGACATCCTCGACGTCCTGAACGGCGCATCCCCGAAGGCCAAAGCGCAGTCCTCCGCGCCGCCGGCGGAGGAGCTCAGCCCGGGCGAGCTCCGGGTGCTGCGATATCTGCCGACCAACCTGTCCCGGCCCGAGATCGCCGGCCAGCTGTCCGTCTCGCCGAACACCGTCAACGCGCACATCCGCCGCATCTACGCCAAGCTCGGTGTCCGTGACCGGTCCTCGGCCGTGCAGCGGGCACGGGAACTGCGGCTGCTGGCGGCCGGCCGTACGCGGTAGCCCGGCAGTAACCCGATCCTGGTGATGCGGGGTCACCTGCCCGCCCTCGACCATGGCCGCATGGACCTCGAACCCGCCCGGTACGTGATCCGGATCGACGGGCACCTCGGCGCCACGGTGCTGTCTGCGTTCCCGGCGCTGGCCCCGCAGCACTACGGCGCATGCACCGTGCTCACCGGGCTCCTGGACCGGTCGGCACTACACGGCGTGCTGGCCGAGATCGAGGCGCTCGGCCTGGACCTGCTCGAGCTCCGAAAGCTCACGGGAAGCACGTGACCGCGCACTTCCACGTGGCCGGACACCCGGTTATCCGGTCGTACGAACCGGGCGAGGACTGGTATTGGTGTTACGTCGACGAGTCCGTGTTCGAACTCCAGGGTGCCCCGCCGGCACCATCGCACCCGTGACGGATCGGACCGCACACATGTCGATGCTCATCCAGCGGCACCAGGGCCAGCTCGCGGTCGCCGGGCGTTGCGCTAATGGTCACGGGTCACCTCTCGGTGGCGGAGCGGATCCGGCTGGCCCGGCGGCGGTCGTGCTCACAGATAGTCCTCCTCGAGACAGATCGCGCCCGGGAATCCGAGGTCCCCGGGAAGCTAACGAGCTGGATTTTCGAATGCACCCGAAGCTAGTGGCCATCAAGGTGAACGGCTGTCACCCGATTCCGGCGATTTTGCGAGCCAGCAGCCGCGGCCGTCAGGCAAGGGCCGCCGGCCACGGCCAGCGTGAGGTAACCCAGCCCAAGGTCTGGCCGTTTCGTCCCTATCGGATACCCGGTACCCGAGGCGCCACCAGATCACGGTGATTCGCGCGACCGGGCCTGGGGCGCCGAAGATCTTGATGGTCGCGGCCGGATGCGGCGGTGACCGGGCGGGACATACGTTACTGGCATGTGGTCCATTGACCGGCCGCCGCAGTGGGTGGGCCGCGGGCAGGAACTCGCGGTCCTCCGTGCCGGTGTCGAGGCCTTCGGGCGAGGTGAAGGGTCGGTGGTCTGGGTCGAGGGCGAACCCGGCATCGGCAAGTCGTCCCTGGTCGCCGAGGCCCTGGCGGCAGGCGGCGCCCCGGGGTGGGACATCGGATGGGGGGTTGCAGGCAAGCTCACCGAGCGGCTGCCACTGCGCGTGATGCTGGACTGCCTTCAGGTGCGGCCGGGTTCGCCTGACTCGCGGCGCGCGCACGCCTCCGACCTGCTCCGCAGCCTCCGGCAGGGGCTGTTCGCGGACGGCGACGCGTCGGTTACCGGCATCGAGGTGCTGGTGGGGCTGGTAGACGAGCTCTCCGCGACCGCCCCTACCGTCCTCGTCCTCGACGACATGCAGTGGGCCGACGACACGTCGCTGATCGTCTGGCACGAGCTCGCTGCCTCTATCGGCCAGTTGCGGCTGCTGCTGATCGGGACGTGCCGGCCGACGCCTCGCCGGCCGGAGGTACAGGAGCTCCGTGCGGCCGTAATCCGCCAGGGGGGTGCGGTGGTCACGCTGGGGCCGTTGCCAGAAACCGACGTGACTGCCCTGGTGACGGCGATGCTCGGCTCACCGCCCGGGGAGGCGCTGCGCCAGCTGACGGCGCAGGCCGCCGGCAATCCGCTGTACGTGCGCGAGCTGGTCGACGCCATGGTGCGCGAGCAGGCGCTGGAAATCGGCCCCGCCGCCGCCGAGGTTTCGGCCGCCGGGGAAAGACTACCGGCGTCGCTGGCTGCCGTGCTGACCGACCGGCTCAGCTCCGTGTCGGCCGACATGGCCCAGATGCTGCGGACGGCCGCGCTGCTCGGAGCGAGGTTCGCGGTCACCGATCTGGCCGTGGTGCTTCGCAGGCCAGCGTCGGAACTGGCGGCGGGCGTCCAGGAGGCGGTGGCGGCGGGCATCCTGGTCGGTTCCGACCCGGACCTGGCGTTCCGGCACCTGCTGATCCAGCAGGCGCTCTACGAGAGCATGCCGGCCGCGCTGCGTACGGCGCTGCACGCCGAGGCGGCACGGGACCTCGCGGCCTCGGGCGCGGACGTTCTGAGCGTCGCGCAGCAGCTTTCCGCCGCGAACAAGCCGGGCGAGGCCTGGGCCCGGAAGTGGCTCGTCGAATCCGGGCCCGTGCTGGCCATCCGGGCCCCGCAGGTTGGGGCCGAGATACTCCGGCGCGAGCTGGACGCGACGCCCAGCGGCGACGAAGCCAGGGACGGGCTCATGGCCAGCCTGGTCTGGGCGCTGCTCGCCGCCGGGTCCTATCAGGAGGCGGGCAGGCAGGCCAGCCGGGCGCTGACGGTGATGACTGACCAGGTGCGGCGGGCCGAGACGTACTGGGTGCTGACCCGCGCACAGGTCAGTGCGGGCCGCAGCGATGACGGGATCGCGACCATGCGGCAGGCCCTGGCATCGGCCGAACTCCCCGGCGAGTGGCGGGCCCGGATGCTGGCCTTGCTGGCGATGCTCCAGCGGGCCGCCACCGGCGACCTGGACACGGCCGACGCGACCGCGGTCCAGGCGCTGACCGCCGCCGAGCAGGCTGGCGACGAGTTCGCGACCGCGCACGCCCTGACCGACCTGTGGCTGACCCGGTCCATCCGGCGCGATCACCTGGCCGCGCTTGAGGCCATCGACCGGGCGCTGCACGTGCTCGGCGACGATCCTGCCCACGCGGACCTGCGCTCGTTCGCCCTGGATGGCCGCATCTTCACGCTGCAGAACCTCGACCGCTGGCCGCAGGCCGAGCTGGCACTCCGGTACGCCCGCGAGGCCTCCCAGCGCAGCGGGAACCCCGATCGCGCGACCTGGGTCACCGCGGCGGTGCTGCGGTACTGGCTCGGCCAGTGGGATGACGCCCTGGCCGAGCTGGGCCCGGATGATGCCGATGCTCCCGGGTTGACGCATTCCTTTCTGCGCGAGCGCTGGTCGGCGCTGCTGCTGCACGGCGTGGCCGCGCTCATCGCCGGCCGCCGGGACGAGCGCACCGTCGCCGATCAGCAACTCCGTCAGGGCCTGGCGCTGCCCATCCAGACCCTGGCCGACCGCGAGAACCAGGACTTCCTGGTCGCCGCGCACGCGCTCGCGCTGGAACAGAGCGGAGAGACGCACCAGGCCATGCTGAGGCTCGCCGCGATGCTACCCCGACGCGACGGGGAGATGACCCTGATCCACCAGTGGCTGCCGGATCTGGTCCGGCTCGCGCTGGCCGCGGGCGACCGGCGGATGGCGCAGACGGCGACGCGGGCCTGTCAGGCGGAGGCCGCGGCGGAGCTCCACCCGGCCCGGGCGACCGTGGCCAGCCTGCGATGCCGCGGACTCCTCGAGTCCGATCCTGAGCCACTCGGGGAAGCTGTCGCGCACTACCGGGCGCTCGGCCCCGCCGTGGAACTGCCCGCCGCGCTGGAGGACCTGGCTGTCGTGCTGGTCACGGGCGACCGGGACGAGGACGCCAGGGCCGCCGTGAACGAGGCGGTCAGCCTCTACGAGGGCCTGCAGGCCCGGTGGGACATCCGGCGGGCCGAGAGCCGGCTCCGTCCCCACGGCATCAGGCGCAGCGCGCGCGGCCAGCGCGGCCAGCGGGCGGCGTTCGGCTGGGCGGCGCTCACCCCGACCGAGGTCAAGATCGCCACCCTGGTGGCCAGGGGCGCTTCGACGTCCGACATCGCCCGGGGCATGTTCTTGTCCCGGCGGACCGTCCAGACCTACATCTCGCACATCCTGGCCAAGCTCGGCGTGAAGGGCCGGGTGGACATCGTCCGCGAGGCGCTGCGCCAGGGTGTCTCGCCCTAGGCGTCACGCCTGCCAGCGGCCACGCCCCCGTGCACACGCGATTCATCGTCAGATGACGATTGTCCACCGCCCGTTCGGCCGGTTCCCTGGACCTATGTCCACTATGGGTCAGATCCAGCCGCTACCGGGCGACGGCACAGTACGCCAGCCACTGATCGCCCGCGACGATCTTGTCACCCGCCTCGACCGCATGACGGCACGGAAGGTGACGATCATCTCGGCTCCGGCCGGCAGCGGGAAGACGTCTCTGCTGTGCGCCTGGGCCGAACGTCCCGGCCCGGCTCGCCGGCTTGTCGTCGTGCCGGTGCGCCGCGATCAGCATGACGCCCAGCTTTTCTGGCTTGACCTGCTCAACGCCGTCCGTCAGGCCCTCGGCACGCCTCGGGACGAACCGCCGGCCGCGACGCCGGACTTCAACGGGCGGGCGATGGTCGACCGCGTGCTGGCCGAGCTCGCCGGGCACCGTGGTCGTGTCATCCTGGTGATCGAGGATGCCCACGAGCTGGCCTCGACCGAGGCGCTCGCTCAGCTCACGCGCCTGCTGGCGAACCTCCCGCCGCTGTCGCGGGTCATCGTGTCTACTCGCCGCGATCTCTGGCTGGGCCTGCATCAACTGCGCCTGGCGGACGAGCTGTCCGAAATCCGCGCCGCGGACCTGCGGTTCACCGAGCGCGAGACCCGCGAGCTGCTCGACGCCTCGGGTATCGCGCTGTCGGAGGCCGGGGCGGCGAGGCTGCACCAGCGGACCGAGGGCTGGGCCGCGGGCCTGCGGCTCGCGGCGCTGTCGCTGGCCGGTCACCCGGACCCGGAGCGGTTCGTGACGGAGTTCTCCGGCACCGACCGGACGGTCGCGGACTACCTGCTCGCCGAGATGCTGGACCGCCAGCCCGGGGAGGTCCAGGATCTGCTCCTGCGCATCTCACTGCTCGACCGGGTCAACGGCGAGCTGGCCGACCTGCTGACCGGCCGCCCTGGCTCGGAACGGATCCTGCTGGACCTGGAGGACGCGAACGCGTTCGTGGTATCGCTGGACCCCGGGCGGACCTGGTTCCGCTACCACCAGCTGGTCGGGGACCTGCTCCGGCTGGAGCTGCGCCGGAGGCTGCCCGAGGACCTGCCAGAGCTGCACCGGCGGGCCGCCGGATGGTTCGCCCGGCGTGGCCAGGTGGTCGAGGCCATCCGGCATACGCAGGCGGCGGGCGACTGGCCTGACGCGGCCCGGCTGCTGGCCGACCGTGCGTTCAGCCTGACGCTCGACGGGCAGGCCCGGACCATCGAGGTACTGGTACGGGCCTTCCCGCCGGGCGCCGCCACGGATCCCGAGCTGGCGCTGGTGCGCGCCGGCGGCGTCCTGGTCCAGGGACGCCTGGAGGAGGCGGCCGCGCACCTGGCGGTCGCCGAGGCCTACGCCGAGACCGTGCCGCCGGATCGCCGGCGCCGCCTCCGGATGGCGATCGCGGCGCTGCAGCTGTCGCTGGCCCGGCGCCGCGGTCACCTGGCCGGCGTTCTCGAGCAGGCCAAGTTCCTTGACTCACCGGTGACCGGGGCGTCCGACGAGGACATCGCGCTCGGCAACGACCTGCGGGCAGCCGCGCTGATGAACCTGGGCACCGTGGAGGCCTGGTCCCTAGCGCTCCCGGAAGCCGAACGCCACCTGCAGGAGGGCGTGACCCTGGCCCGGGAGATCGGCCGGCCCTACCTCGAGGTCGGCTGCCTGTCGGAGCTAGGGTTCGTGTCGAAGATCCACCCGTTCGCCGTCACCCAGCGGCGCTGCCGCGAGGCGATCGCGGCCGCCGACCGGCATGGCTGGGGGGCGGAGCCGGTGATCGTGCCCGCCCTGCTGACGCTGGCCGCCTCGATGATCTACACCGGCGACCTTGACGAAGGCGAGCGATGGCTCCAGCGTGCCGGACCCGCCCTGGAAATAGACGCGGGGCCCAGCATCCGGCTGCTTGCTCACATTGTCAGCGGCATGCTGCGGGCCGGCCGCGGCCGGCTGCACGAGGCGGCCGGGGAGTTCGGCGCGGCCGAGCGCCTGCGATCGCAGCTGACGGATTCGCACGCCCTGGCGAACCAGGTGACCGGCTGGCTGCTGGCCACCCGGGCCCGCCTCGGGATGACCGGCGAAGCCCGCGCCGCGCTCGCGGCGCTCGATGATGAGCAGGCCGGCGCGGGTGAAATCGGCAACGCCCGCGCGGTGATCTGCCTGGCCGACGACGACCCGGCCGGGGCGCTCGGCGCGCTGCGGGACGTCCTGGACGGCACGGCACCGGTCATCGGGTCCGTCACGGTGGTGGAGGCTCAGCTGCTGGCCGGGCTGGCCTACCGTGCGCTCGGTGACCGGCGCGCGGCAGATCAATCGGCCGAACGGGCCCTGGCTCTCGCCGAGACCGGCCGGCTGCTGCTGCCGTTCGCGATGACCGGCTCCCGGGAGCTGCTGGAGGCCCTGCCGCGGCACCAGACCGCGCACGCCGCCCTGCTCACCGACATCCTCGACCTCCTGAACGGCCCATCCGCCCCGGCTGGCGATCAGCACCCGGCGCCGTCGGCGGCGGAACTCAGCCCGGGCGAGCTCCGGGTGCTGCGGTACCTCCCGACCAACCTGTCCCGGCCGCAGATCGCCGCCGAACTGTCGGTGTCGGTGAACACCGTCAGCACGCACATCCGCAGCATCTACGCCAAGCTCGGTGCCGACGGCCGGTCCGCGGCGGTCCACCGTGCCCGCGAGCTGCGGCTCCTGTCAGCCGGCCGCACGCTGGCATCGCGTTAAGCGGCCGACATCTGGTTCTGGTGATCCGGGGTCCGGCTCGAGCTGGCGGACCTCGAGCAGGTCCAGGCCGAGCGCGTCGATCTCGGCCAGCACCCCGTACAGTGCCGACCGGTCCAGCAGCCCGGTCAGCACGGTGTCCGCGCCATGCCACTGCGGCACCATCGCCGGGAACGCGGACAGCATCATGGCGCCGAGGTGCCCGTTGACCCGGATCGTGTACAGGGCGGGGACCGGGTCCATGACCCAATGCTCGGAGGCGGACAGGTGAATCCACATCACCGGAATCCGGTGATCGCAGGGAACCTCCGCTACCGCGCGTTTACCCGGGGTTTACCGGCCTGTTCCTGGCAGGTTACGATCGGTTCACCCAGTGGCGCGGCTCCGGCGGGCCGGGGCTGGGGCCATAAACCTGACATGGGCCTGAGCGTAGTCGTGAGTGGCAGCCGCCGGGGGGCGGTACCAGTGGTGCTGGCGGCGGCCGGTCGTGGCCTGATCGGGCCGGTGATCTGGACCAGCCGGGAGGCTCGTGTGAGCGCTCACCCCCAGCCAGGCGGCGCGGGACACGGCGGAGCGCCGGGCCGATGACCGCGCATCCCACGCGGGGCCGCGCGGCGGGGCTGACGGACCGGCGCAGCGAGCGCGGCACGCTGGACCGGCTGGTCGAGGCGGCCCAGGCCGGACAGGGCCGCGCCCTGGTGCTGCGCGGTGACCCGGGGGTGGGCAAGACCGTGCTCCTGGACTACCTGGCCGGGCAGGCGCGCGGGTGCCGGGTGGCGCGCGCAGTGGGCGTGCAGTCGGAGATGGAACTGGCGTTCGCCGGGCTGCATCAGCTGTGCGCGCCGATGCTAGGCCGCGCCGAGCGGCTGCCCGGGCCGCAGCGGGACGCGATGCGGACCGCGTTCGGCCTCGCCGAGGGGCCGCCGCCGGACCGGTTCTTTGTGGGGCTGGCGGTGCTGAGCTTGCTGTCGGAGGTGGCCGGGGACCGGCCGCTGGTCTGCCTGGTCGACGACGCGCAGTGGCTGGACCGGGCCTCGGCGCAGGCGCTGGGATTCACTGCTCGGCGGCTGGCCGCCGACCCGGTCGGGCTGGTGTTCGCGGCCCGCGATCCGGGCGCCGAGCTGGCCGGGCTGCCCGAGCTCGAAGTTACCGGGCTGCCGGAGGAGGACGCGCGGGCGCTGCTCGACTCGGCGCTGGCCGGGCCGCTGGATGAGCGGGTCCGCGACCTGATCGTGGCGGAGACCCGGGGGAATCCGCTGGCACTGCTGGAGCTGCCGCGCGGGCTGGGCCCGGCCGAGCTGGCGGGCGGGTTCGGGCTGCCCGGCGCGGCGCCGCTGGCCGGCGCGATCGAGGACAGCTTCGCCCGCCAACTGGAGGCCCTGCCGGACCAGACCCGGCGGCTGTTGCAGCTGGCGGCGGCCGATCCCTCCGGCGACCGGTCGCTGGTCTGGCGGGCGGCCCGGCGGCTCGGCCTGCCGGTCCGGGCGGGAGGGCCGGCGGTGGAGGCGGGACTGGTCGAGTTCGGTACCGCGGTTCGGTTCCGGCATCCGCTAGTCCGCTCGGCGGCCTACCGGTCGGCCGCGATTCCGGACCGGCAGCAAATGCACGCGGCACTGGCCGAGGTGACCGATCCGCACGCTGATCCGGACCGGCGGGCCTGGCACCGTGCCCAGGCCGCGGCGGGGCTGGATGAGGAGGTAGCAGCGGAGCTGGAGCGGTCGGCCGGGCGGGCGCAGGCCCGCGGGGGCCTGGCCGCGGCCGCGGCGTTCCTGGAGCGGTCGGCGGCGCTGACCGCCGATCCGGCCCGGCACGCCGACCGCATCCTGGCCGCAGCGCAGGCCAGCCTGCAGGCCGGCGCGTTCGGCAAGGCTCTGGCGCTACTGACTACCGCGGAGGCCGGGCCGCTGGATGAGTTCGCCGGCGCGCGCGTGGCCCTGCTGCGCGGGCAGATCGCGTTCGCCGTAGGCAAGGGCAGCGATGCTCCCCCGCTGCTGCTCAAGGCGGCCAAGCGGCTGGAGCCGCTCAACCGGGACCTGGCCCGCGACACCTATCTGAGCGCGTGGATGGCGGCGGCGTTCGCCGGGCACCTGGCGGGCGCCGGCGACATACGGGAGGTCTCCCGCGCCGCCCGCGCTCTCCCCCCGCCGAAGCAGCCCGCGGGCCCTCTTGACCTGCTGCTGGACGGCCTTGCCCGGCTGGCCATCGACGGGACGGGGGCCGCGGCACCGGCATTGCGGCAGGCGGCGAGCGCCTTTGCCGGCGCCGACGCCCCCGCGCAAGAACTGCTTCAGTTCGGCTTGATGGCCCACGCGGCCGCCATGGTGCTGTGGGACGAGGATGGCGCGCGCGCGATCATGGTCCGCCAGGTCCGGCTCACCCGTGACCTCGGCGCGCTCGAATGGTTGCTGCACGCCTTGCTCGCGCTCGCGCATGTTGACATATTTCGAGGTGACTTTGAGGCGGTCGATTCCCTGATCGCGGAAGTCAACGCGGTCTGTGAGGCGACCGGGGGGCGCCTCGCGCCCTTCACGGCGATGTTGCTCGCTGCGATGCGCGGCAA
>Ga0306924_10003762_pt1 | contig 14653 bp, 15 predicted proteins | sample sta12Can44000111_FD_203756 | JGI IMG/M metagenome (GOLD analysis project Ga0306924, IMG submission 203756) | Lab enrichment of tropical soil microbial communities from Luquillo Experimental Forest, Puerto Rico - statanox.12C.anox.44.000.111 (v2)... | ecosystem: Environmental > Terrestrial >... | reverse complement strand
CCTCTCCCGCTAGTACGCGCGGGATCGACCCTCGAAACTTACATGGCCAGCGCCGGAGGGGCAACCCGCGCGCCCGTTCAGCGCCTCCTCAGCCAGGGTATCGGATCGACGGGTTTGCCGCCGTCCCGCAGCTCGAAGTAGAGGTAGGGTCCCCGGAGGGAGCCGGATTCCCCGACCCGGCCGAGCTCCTGGCCTCGCTGGACGGTCTGACCCGCTTCCACCAGCAGGACGCCGGCGTGCGCGTAGACCGTCAGGATTCCGTTCCCGTGATCGACGATCGCCGTCAAGCCGTAGCCGTGAAGCGTGGCGGCGTACGCGACCGTCCCGTCGAAGACCGTCCGGAACGGCGCCCCGTCGGGTGCGTCGATGTCGAGCCCAGGGTGCGGGACGATCGTGAGGAACTTCGGGTGCACGGTCCGACCGAACCCGCTCGACACCGGACCGGGGGCGGGCCAGTCGAACAGGCCCCGGAACGACCGGACGTCGAGCGCAGGCGGCGCCGGCGACGCGCCGAGGGCGTCGACCACCTTGCCGAGGCCGCTCGCAGCCGCCTCGAGCTCCGACAGCGCCCGGTCGTGCTGCTCGCGGTCGCCGCGGATCCGTCCGAGCAGATCCGACCGCTCGCGCTGCGTCGCCGCGATCTCGCTCTCGGCGCGGGAGGCGTCCTGCTCGAGCGCTTCGAGATGCTTGGCCTGCCCGGACGCCTCCAGGCGCTCGGCCGCCAGGCGCCGCCCGGTGTCGCGCCACGCGGAGAACTGCGTCGCGTCGCGCCGCGCCAGGTAGCTCGCGTAGCGCAGCCCCTCGGTCGCGTCGCCGCCCTTCACCGGAGAGACCGCCTGGGCCAGGAGCCCTTGCGGCCCGCGCTTGTAGATCTCGCGGAGCCGCGCCGCGACGTAGGGCGCGCGGGACTTCTGGACCGCGGCGAGCGCCGCCAGGTCGCCGTTGAGCGCATCCCTGCGGGACCGCGCCTCGGTGAGCCGGACGTCCACGGCGTGCCGCTGGGCCGTGGCGAGCGTCAGCGCCGCGTCGAGCTTCGCGAGGTCGCCGAGCAGCCCGTTCTCCTTCGATTCCAGCTCCTGGCGCTCCGCGCGTAGGCGCGCGATGTCCCTGGTCAGTCCGGAGAGCCGGTGCTGCGGGTCGGGAGACGGCGCCGGGGGGGCCGCGATCGCGGTCAGGGTGCCGATCGCCGCGACGAGTGCAACGCCCGGGACGCGGCGGGTCGGCACGGTCAAAAGAGGGGCTTTCCGTCCATCTCTGCGGGGATGGTGAGGCCGAGGACGTGGAGCACCGTCGGCGCGATGTCGACCATCGTCGGATCGCTCCGGTCGAGCTTCCGGCTCGAGAAGAGGATCCCGCGCACCAGCGACGGGTCGTTCGAGCAGTGATCGCCCGACCACGCCTTGAGATTGTCCTCGAGCACGTCTGGAGGAACGCCCCCGAGCGACGTCTGCCACGACACCCGGTAGTTCAGGCTGTTCCCCGCGCGCAGGTCGGGGATCAGGTCGGCATCGAACCCGGTGTACATCTCCTCGCGCGTCCAGACGCGCGAGACCGGGTGGTCCTTGGTCACCGGGTCGACCAGCGCCTCGAGCCCCTGCTTGATCTTCGCCCGCACCTCCTCGTACTCGGCGCCGGGGAGCACGATCCCGTGCTGCTCGCGCCCGACGAGGTTGACGTAGATGCTCCCGAGCCCGAGCGCGTACGCCCTCGTCCGGGACCAATCGACGTTCTGGAAGAGGTCGCGCGTGTCGAAGAGCTTCTCGAGCGTGGCCGGGTCCTCGGTCTGCCCCTTGAGCGCCATCAGCCCGTTCCGGACGAGCCACGTGTTGATGTTGACCCCGCGACGGAACGACGAGAACCCGTGATCGGAGCAGACGATGAACGTCGCGTCGGGCCCCGCCAGCGCGCGCGCCTTCCCGACGATGTCGTCCATCTTCTGGTAGGCCTTGAGGACCTCCGGGGCGTACTTCGCCGCCGCCTGCGGGTTGTAGGCCGGGTGGCCCGGGTCGAGGAACCTCCAGAACAGGTGCCCGATGCGATCGGTGAAGTAGAAGATCTGGATGTAGAGATCGTCCTTCCCATCGCCCAGGAGGCCGGCGAGGATCTCCTCGTCCTTGGCGAGCGTGAAGTTCATGTCTTCCAGGAAGAGGTTCTCGTCGCCGACGCCCGAGGGGAGCGACCACGTGTCCTCGGGCCAGCCGATCGTCTTGTAGAGGCCGAACCGCTTCCGGAGCGTCTCCGAGTAGCTCGGCGGCCACGCGAACGCCACCGGGTGGCAATCGGGGTGAAAGTTCACCGGCGAGAGGTACAGCTGGATCTCCGGGGACAGCGCCAGCAGCTTGAACCGCGCGATGCCGCGCAGCGGTGCTGCGCGATCGACGAGCCAGTTGACCGGGAAGTCGAGCGTGAACCAGTCGCTCCACTGCCCGACCGAGAGCGTCTGGGTCTGGCCCGACACCGTGATCTTCATCGACGTGTCGCCAGCTTCGAGCGTGAGCGGCAGGTCTATCCGGCGGGCGACGTCCGCGTCGTCGAGCTCCTGCCGGATGCGCCGCTTCGCCTCGAGCCGCTCCTTCGGGTCGTGGATCGCCGCGGTCTTGCGGTCGACGACGTAGTCGTAGAACGGCTTGTTGTAAGGGCCCATCACGACCGTGCCGATCGAGCCACGGCGCTTGTCGAGGCGGATGAACTCGAGGCTGAACTCGTTCGTGGACCCGCCGCCGGGCTGGAAGTTCCGGTCGGAGGTGTAGAAGCTCGGGGTTCCAACGCGCCCGCGCATGTCGGGCACGCCGAGCCCCGAGAGCATGTGGCCGTGACCCACATCCTCCGCGGGAAAGGTCGCCGGGACGTGGATGACCTGCGCCCTGAGGCCCGCTTTCGCCGCGAGTTCCCACATCGTCGCCCCGCGCCGGTGGTTGATCGCGTCCGGAACGTCGACGGGCAGGAACGTCTTGGCGACGAATCCCAGGGGCAAGGCGGCGGCGAGGCCGAGCAGGGTCGCGATCGCCAGGCGCGTCGCCCACCCCAGGTCGAGGAAAACCACCACGAGCAGGGCGAGCGCGAAGACCACGGCACCGGCGATCACGCCGACGACCAGGCCGTTGCGCTCCCCGAAGAGAAACATGCGCCGCGACTCCGAGTTCATCGCGAAGTCCGGAAGGTAGTCGGCGGGATTGCGCATCAGGAAATCGAAGATCCGGGTCTTGCCCGGATTGGTCCCGGTGGCGAACGAGGACCAGGAGACGGGCGTTTGCGGCGGGTTCGTCGGCTGGAGAGGAGAGAACGTCCCCTCGTCGCGCAGCTTCGCGAGGTTGGGAAGCTTTCCCTGGTCCATCCACTCCGTGACCAGGCGCGCATCCGCGCCGTCGAAGCCGAGAATGACGACCTTGGGCTTGGCGGTCGCGGTGGTCCATGTCGAAAGTGACGCGACGGTCGCGAGCGCGACCGCCAGGACTCTCATGCGGCCCAGCATCCGATCCGAACCTCGATCCCCGCGAAACGCGAGGGCAGCGGACAGCTTAACACCCGCCCGGAGCGCGCGTCGGAGAACGGTGCCGGTCGCGTTCGATGCTATCCTCCGTCCGCCGCGTGTGGTGGCGGCCTGCGGGCGCGATGCTTCCGGACGTCATTCCCGAAACCCTCCCTCACTCCGACGAGGCCGAGCGCTCGGTCCTCGCGGCGGTCCTGCTCGACAACCGGCAGATCCACAAGGCGCAGGAGATCCTCACCCACGAGGCGTTCTACGGGGAGCGGCACCGCCGCATCTTCCGCGCGATCGAGGAGCTCTCGGAGGGCGGCAGCGCCCTCGACCTCGTCACCCTGCGCGACGCGCTCGAGCGCAGCGGCGAGCTCGAGCCGATCGGGGGGGTGGCCTACCTGACCGCGCTGGTGGAGGGATCGGCGCGCTCCGGCAACGTCGAGCACTACGCGAGGATCGTGAAGGAAAAGGCGATCCTGCGCGAGCTGATCCGGTCGGCTCACCAGATCCTCGCGAGCGCCCTGCGCGCCACGGACCCGGCCGACGAGGTGCTCGACGAGGCCGAAAAGGCGATCTTCCGCGTCGCCGAGGACCGCCTCCGCCAGGGCTTCCTGTCTCTCAAGACCGTCGGCGAGCGCAGCATCAAGCTTATCGAGGACCTCACGCACCGGCGCGAGGCGATCACCGGGATCGCGACCGGGTTCCTCCAGCTCGACGAGTGGACCGCTGGCTTGCAGCCGTCGGACCTCGTGATCCTCGCCGCCCGTCCGTCCATGGGCAAGACCGCGCTCGCGCTCAACATCGCCGCGCATGCCGCGCTGCGCACCGGGCGGAAGATCGGGATCTTCTCGCTCGAGATGTCCCACCAGCAGCTCTTCTCGCGGCTGCTGTGCTCGGAAGCCCGGGTCGACGCGCACCGCCTGCGCACGGGGCGGATCGGCAAGGACGAGTGGCAGCGGATCATCAAGTCTTTCTCCGAGCTGTCGGACGCCCCGGTGTTCATCGACGACACCCCGGGCGTGGGAATCATGGAGATGCGCGCGAAGGCGCGCCGCCTCTCGCTCGAGCACGGACTCGACCTCCTCGTCGTCGACTACCTCCAGCTGATGCGCGGGCGCGGGCGCTACGACAGCCGGCAGCAGGAGATCGCCGACATCTCGCGCTCGCTGAAGGAGATGGCGAAGGAGCTCCACGTCCCGATCCTGGCGCTCTCGCAGCTGTCCCGCGCTCCCGAGCAGCGCGGCACCGGGGATCGCAGGCCGCAGCTGTCCGACCTCCGCGAGTCCGGCGCGATCGAGCAGGACGCCGACGTGGTGCTCTTCCTCTTCCGCGAGGAGGTCTACAAGCGAGACGACCCCGAGCTGAAAGGGAAGGGGGAGCTGATCATCGGCAAGCAGCGCAACGGCCCGACGGGACTGATCCCGCTCCACTTCATCCGGGAGTTCACGACGTTCGTCAACCCCGAATGGCGGGACGGCTAGGGCGGACGTGACGCGGACCTCGTTCGTCTGCCAGCAGTGCGGCCATGCGAGCGCCAAGTGGTTCGGCCGCTGCCCCTCGTGCGACGCGTGGGACGCGATGGTCGAGGAGGCGGGACCCGCGCATCGCGCGCCCGGTCCTGCGCGCGCGGCCGTCGCCGTCCCGTACCCGGAGGTCGCCTCCTCGGACGCCGAGCGCACCTCCACCGGCCTTCCGGAGCTGGACCGCGTGCTCGGCGGCGGCCTCGTTCCGGGCGCGGTCGTCCTGATCGGCGGAGAGCCCGGCGTCGGGAAGAGCACGCTCGTCCTGCAGGCGGCCGCCCACCTCGCCGCGTCCGGATCTCGCGTGCTCTACGCCACCGGCGAGGAATCGCCCGCCCAGCTCAAGCTCCGCGGCGAGCGTCTCCGGGTACGCGCCTCCCATCTGCTCGTCCTCGCCGAGACCGACGTCGACGCGGTGATCGACGTCGCGCGGCGCGAGCGCGTCGTGGCGGTGCTCGTCGACTCGATCCAGTCGGCGCGATGCGCCGAGCTGTCGTCGGTACCCGGCTCCGTGAGCCAGGTGCGCGAGTCCGCGCAGCGCCTGGTCGCGCTCGCCAAGGCGACCGGCATCCCCGTCGTCCTGGTCGGGCACGCGACGAAGGAGGGCTCGATCGCCGGGCCGCGCACGCTCGAGCACGTCGTCGACACGGTCGTGTCGTTCGAGGGAGACCGGCACCACGCGCACCGGATCCTCCGCGCACAGAAGAACCGGTTCGGCCGGTCGGACGAGATCGGGGTGTTCACGATGGGCGAGTCCGGCCTCGAGGGCGTCGCGCACCCGAGCGAGATCTTCCTCGCCGAGCGCGCAGGAGGGGCGCCCGGCTCGGCGGTGCTCCCCGCCCTCGAGGGATCGCGCCCGCTGCTCGTCGAGATCCAGGCCCTGGTCGGGGAGGGGGCTTCGGGATCCCCGCGCCGCACCGCGCTCGGGATCGACCCCGGCCGCCTCGCGCTCATCCTCGCCGTGGCCGAGCGCTGCTGCGGACTGGCGCTCGCCGCGCGCGACGTCTTCGTGAACGTCGCCGGCGGGCTCGACGTCGACGAGCCCGCCGCCGACCTCGCGGTGGCTCTCGCGGTCGCCTCGAGCCTGTCGGGGCGGGCTCTGCCGGACCGCGCGACCGTGCTCGGCGAGCTCGGTCTTGCGGGAGAGGTCCGCAGCGTCGGACGGATCGACGCGCGACTCCGCGAGGCCGCACGGCTCGGATTCTCGGGCGCCATCGTCCCCGGATCGGCCGCGGACGTCACCGTTCCCGGACTCCGTCTGCGCCCGGTGCGGCACCTGGCCGACGCCCTCGCCGCGGCGTTTTCGGCGTGAGCGCGCGCAGCGTGCGCTGGCTCGTGCGGGCCGCGGCCGTGGCCGCCGCGGTGCTCCTGGCCGCCGCCGCGACGAACGCGCTCCCGCTCGTGCCCGCGCTCGCCCTGGGCCTCGCCCTCGCGGTGCTCTTCGCCGGCGAGGCGTGGCTCGCGGTCGTCGCGGGAGCGGCGCGGCCGCGGCGCGCGGGAGCGAGGCAGGCGCTGCTCGACACGTCGGTGCTGATCGACGGACGCATCCAGGAGGTCGCGGAGAGCGGGTTCCTCGCGTTCGACCTGGTGGTGCCGGAGTTCGTGCTGCGCGAATTGCAGCACGTCGCCGACTCGGCGGATGCGGGCCGCCGCGCGCGGGGGCGTCGCGGCCTCGACGTCCTGCAGGCGCTGAGCGCCTCGGGGCGCGTCTCGCTCTCGGTCGTCCCGGACGACGTCCCGGCGGAGCGCGAGGTCGATCAGAAGCTCGTCGTGCTCGCCCGGACTCTGAAGGCCGCGCTCCTCACCAACGACTTCAACCTGAACAAGGTCGCCGCGATCCAGGGCGTTCCCGTGCTCAACGTGAACGACCTGGCGCGCTCGCTGCGTCCCGCGTGGCTTCCCGGCGACGCGCTGCAGGTGACCATCGTCAAGGAGGGAAGGGAAGCCGGCCAGGGGGTCGGCTACCTCGAGGACGGCACCATGGTCGTGGTCGACCAGGCGCGCGACCTGCTCGGGGAGACCGTGGAGATCGTCGTCACCAGCGCGCTGCAGACGGCCGCCGGCAAGATGTTCTTCGCGAAGCGCGCCGTCTAGCAGGATGCTGAAAAAGTCTGTGGAGCATTGAGATATCCACAGGCAAGAGGTTTACGCTTCGCATCGCGACTTCGGAGGGACTCACCGATGCGAGGCGGAGACAAACGTGCGGATGGGATGTGGTCGACGATCCGGCCCGTGGATCGCGTGCCGGTGGATCACCCCCTCCGGCCGATTCGGGAGATTACGAACGAGGTCTTGAAGGAGCTGTCGCCGCAGTTCTCGAAGTTGTATTCGAAGTGGGGTCGGCCGTCGATTCCTCCGGAGAAGCTGCTTCGTGCTTTGCTCTTGCAGGCGTTCTACACCATTCGGAGCGAGCGGCAGCTGATGGAGCAGCTGACCTACAACCTCTTGTACCGCTGGTTCGTGGGACTTGGGATGGACGATCCGGTGTGGAATCCGACGACGTTCACGAAGAATCGGGACCGGCTGCTTAACGGCGAGGTGGCCTGGCGGTTCTTCCAGGCCGTGGTGGACCGGGCGCGATCGCACGGCCTGCTGTCCGAGGAGCACTTCACCGTCGACGGGACGCTGATCGACGCGTGGGCGAGCCACAAGAGCTTCGTGCCGAAAGACGGCAAGGGCCCGAAGGATGGCGATGGATCGCGCAATGCGGACGTGGACTTCCGTGGGCAGAAACGTTCGAACGAGACGCATCAATCGATCACCGATCCGGAGTCGCGGTTGTTCCGGAAGTCGCATGGAACCGAGTCGAAGCTCTGCTACGCGGCGCACGTCCTGATGGACAACCGTCACGGACTGGCGGTGGAAGGCTGCGTGACCACCGCGACGAGCAGTGCGGAGCGAGAGGCGGCGCTCTGGATGACCGAGAGGCTCCCAGGACGCGCGACGCTCGGTGCCGACAAGGGGTACGACGTACGCAGCTTTGCGGACGAGCTGCGACGTCGCGGGATCACACCGCACTTGGCCGCGAAGAACGCGAGCTATTCGACGATCGACGGCCGCACCAGTCGGCACGAGGGCTACGCGATCAGCCAGAAGAAGAGGAAGCTCGTCGAGCAAATCTTCGGGTGGACGAAGACGGTCGCGGTGCTTCGGAAGACGCGACACCGAGGACGCGAGCGTGTCGACTGGATGTTCGTGTTCGCTCTCGCCGCGTACAACCTGATCCGGATCCGAAACCTGACCTGGAGTCCGGCGTGATGCGCCCGAGGCACGCCCCGCGCGCGCCGAGCGGGCCTTCCGCGCTCCCACTCGAGGACTGAGCGTCGGCATTCGAAGCGTTCGAGGGTACGAAGTTGACACGATCACTCAATTCTTCAGCATCCTGCTAATGACGGTGGCCCATGTCGATAGATCAACGAATCGTGCGACTGACTGGACGCCAGACTTGATGGAGTTATTCTTCGAAGGGCAGACAACGTGAAATGGCTTGCGCACGCGCAAGCCCCTCCGGAGAAGTAAGAGGCCTTGTCGGACATCTATGCGAGGTGTGAAGGTATGGGCAAGCTCGTCTTCGGCATGATGCAGTCCCTCGACGGCTACGTCGACGGCGTCGCGGGCACGTTGGAAATGCCGCCGCCCGGCCCTGCACTTGGCCGTCATTTCACGGAGCATGTCCGCGGCCTGGCGGGCTGCTTGTATGGTCGAAGGATCTACGAGATCATGCGCTACTGGGACGAGGATCGGCCGGAGTGGGATGCCGCCGACCACGATTTCGCGGCGGCATGGCGAGCGCAGCCGAAATGGGTTGTCTCGCGTACGCTGAGCTCGGTCGGCGCAAACGCCACACTCGTCGCGGAGAGCGTCGACGCGTTTGTGCGCCGGCTGAGGAAGGACGTCGAGGGTGAGATCGATGTCGCCGGGCCCGCCCTGGCAGCGAGCCTGACCGATCTCGGCCTGATCGACGAGTATCGTCTCTACTTCCGCCCCTTCGTGCTTGGCGGCGGCAAGCCGTACTTTGCCGGCGCCCGGCCATCCCTCCAAATCATCGCCAGCGATCGTGTCGGCGAGGATGCGGTTCGGCTGACGTGTGTCCCAACCTGAGCATCATTGCGCGCTGCCGGAGAAGCGTATCGTGCCACTCGTTGTTTTTCTGAGGGGCCTCAACGTCGGCGGTCACAGAACCTTCCGGCCTGCCAAACTTGCCGAACAGCTTCGGCACCTCGATGTCGTCAACATTGGTGCGGCAGGCACGTTCGTGGTCCGGCAGCATGTGAGCCGTACCCAGCTGCGCGCTGAAATCAGCCGACGGCTTCCTTTCGACGCCGAAATCGTCATTTGTCAGGGCCACGAGATCGTTCGGTTGCTGTCGCAAGACTTCTTCGCCGGCCGCCCAGTGCGCCCCGATGTCGTGCGCTTCGTGAGCGTGCTGGCCCGGCGGCCTCGCTCGACGCCGGCATTGCCCATGAGCTTCCCTTCGAGAGGCAGGTGGCTGCTCACGGTTCTTGGGCGCGACGACCGGTTTGTCGTCGGTCTCTATCGACGCCAAATGAAGGTGATTGGCTACCTCGCCATGTTGGATCGGGTGTTCGGGGTTCCTGCCACTACACGTGGCTGGAGCACGATGACGTCCATCGCTGAGGCGCTGGACGCGCGCGACCCAAGCTCACCGAGGAGCGCGCTTGATCGCCGGAAATGACGCCTGACCCCTCCATCGAGCGGCCATGCAACTGAGTTGCCGCGGACCGGCATGATGGTGATCGAGGCGGCGTTCACTTGTTCGACAGGGCGACGAGAAGCTCGTCCAGCTGCGCGAACGTCTCGACCGTCGCATCCGCCGCGCCGGTGCCGGCAGCGTCGAGAGCTTCCTTCGAGGGATGGAGCTCGCGCATGACCAGCAGCGTCCTGTCACCCTTGTCCTCGAAGGTCACCGTCGTGACGGGCCCATCCTCACCACCTTCTTCGTTGGTCCAGACGAGGCGCGAGGGCGGCGTCACTTCGAGGTACTTCCCGTGGAACGCCATGGGCTCCGAGGCACCGTGGCCGAACACGAAGCGGTACTTGCCCCCGACACGAACATCCATTTCGCAGGAAAGCAGGGACATGTCCATCGACTTCGGCACCCACCACCGTTTGACCAGCTCGGGCTTGGTCCACGCCTCGAACACGATGCGCGCCGGAGCGTTGAAAGTTCGCGTGACGACGAGCTCACGCTCGGACTTCCGTTCCACAGTCGTGCGGTTCTTCATCGGGGTGGCCTCACTCTCTCTTCTTGCGTCCATCGACCTTCTCCTTACGTTTCAAGTCCTCGACAACCCTGTCCAACTCGTCGAAGCGTGCCTCCCAGAGCCGGCGGTACCTCTCGATCCATGCCGTCTCTTCCTCCAGCCGGCGCGGGCCGAGCCTGCAGGTCCGCACGCGTCCGACTTTCTCGGTGGCGACGAGCCCGGCCTCCTCCAAGACACCGACGTGCTTCTTCATGCCCGTGAGGGTCATGTGAAACTTCGCGGCTAGGTCCGTGATCGAAGCGTCGGAACGTCCGAGCTGCTCCAGAACGCCGCGCCGGGTGGTATCCGAGAGCGCGGCGAACGCGTCGCTGAGGCGGGTGGGCGAATACTGAACCATTCGGTTCAGTATACGTCGTCCGGAGCGGCATGCAAGGTCTTTCTTGCGGGGACAACCGCGACAGTTCCGGCGGCGCCGCCGAACGCGATAACGTTGGGCGGAAACTTCGCGCTCGGCGCGAAGCGCCCCCGGGTCACGCGGGGCAAGATCAGTGGCGCACGACCAAAGGAGAAATGCGATGCCCGAGTCCAAGCCTGTCTTTGATGCGGACGCGTACAAGCGGACGCAGCACGATCAATGGAACGAAGATGCCGCGGCTTGGCATCGCTGGGGACCGACCCTGCAGAATTGGTTCGGCGGCGTCACGAACATGATGCTCGACCTGGCCCAGATCGGGCCCGGGCAGCATGTTCTGGATATCGCAGCCGGGGCAGGCGAGCCGGCCCTCAGCGCTGCCGAACGCGTCGGGCCACGAGGCCGAGTCCTGGCAACGGACCTCTCGGAGAACATCCTCCGATTTGCTCAGCAGATCGCCGACGATCGCAAGCTGGCACACTTCAAGACCCAGGCGATGGATGGCGAAAACCTGGAGCTGCCCGACAGCTCCTTCGATGTCGTACTCTGCCGGTTCGGCCTGATCTACATGCCCCACCGCCAGCGGGCGTTGACAGAGTGGCGTCGTGTTCTCAAACCAGGGGGCCGAGCCGTGGTGTCCGCCTACTCCACGCCTGACAAGAACGGCTGGGGCGCGGTTCCGATCGGCGTCATTCGCAAGCGGGCGCAACTTCCGCCACCGTTACCCGGCCAGCCAGGTCCTTTCAGCCTGGGCGGTGAAGGCGTTCTGGAGGGTGAATTCCGCGAGGCTGGCTTCCAGGGCATCCAGGCCCGCAAGCTCGCCGCCCCGCTGCGCATGTCATCGGCGGCCGAGTGCATTCGCTTCGAGCGCGAATCATTTGGAGCGTTCAATCAGATGATGGCCCAATTGCCGCGCGAGGACCGCGAGGCGGCCTGGGATGAAGCTGAGGTTGCGATGCGGGCATTTGAAGGCCCCAACGGTTTCGAGGCGCCCTGCGAGCCGATCGTGGGCGTTGGAGTGAAGTAGCCGTGGCGCTGGCCTTGATTCTCGTGTGGTACGTATGCATCGGGTTCCTGGCGGCGATCGGCACGATTGCGATCACCAGGAAACAACTCCCCGCAAGAGGAGAGCAAGTCTTTTTCGGCCTCGTACTCGCACCCGTCGCCGGCATGTACTTGGCCTTCACGACGTACTTCGCCGCCAAGAACGCGCTCCCTTCCGAAGCGCTTGCCGCGCTCGTCTTCACGGTGCTGGGTCTGCTCGGAATGCGCCTTCCATCGGTGCTCGCGTTTGCGTATCTCTTGCACGGCGCATGGGATCTACTCCATGAGCTTCACGCGCACGCCGGGGTAGACCTCGGCGGCTCCGCCACGTTGACGGAGATCCCGCTCGCGTACGGCGCGTTCTGCGCCGTGTACGACTGGTGCGTGGCCGCGTACTTCATTACGAGGCGTGAACAGTGGCGTGCTGCAGGGCGGACAGCCGCAGCTGGACTTGCCGCCGTTTCCCTCCTCGTGGCCTCACGCTCCGTGATCGTCGCGGCCGAGACCGGTTCGGACCCACGGGTTCGCCAACAAATCGACGTCTCGTGGGACTTCGGCTCAGGCCCTGGCCGAACTTCCAATCGCTACGTTGGCAAGCGCACGGTCAACGTGCGTTATGGCGCGCCGGCATGTTCCGCCCGCTTTACACTCGAGCGGGCGTCCTTCAGATTCGCTGACGTAGAAAGAGATGGGAGGTCGGTACCGGAGGGTCCTCCATTCCTCATGCTGACGCTACGAAAGCATTTCGCGGGTTCGTTCGAGCTGCTGCCGAAAATAACGATCGCGCAGGACAAGTTAGACGCGAACGGCAAGCTGACGGGAAAGACCGAGGAGCTTGTGTTCCCGTACCGAGAGCGGGAAATGGCCTTTCCTGTCGCGGACTGGGAGCGCGCTGAGATCGATGTAATGATCGGAGCCCCAAGCGAGACAATGGGTCTTCATAACCCGCTCGACTGGTCCGACATCGCCGTCGACTGCGCGGCGGAGGCGCCCAAGTGAAAGGCACATGAGTCCGATCACACACTTTCTCGCGTCCTGGACCTTGGCCGATGTCGGCGGCCTCCGTCGCCGCGATCAAGCGCTCGTCGCGTGGTCTGGTGTCTTGCCGGACGCCGATGGGCTTGGGGTCGTAGTCGACGGCGCGAACCGTTTGCTCGGTCGTCCGGACTCATGGCTCTTCGGCGAGTACCACCACGGCCTTCTGCACGGCCTGCTCGGTTCTATCGCAATCCCAGCCTTGCTCTCGTACTTCGCCGCACGTCGCGCGCGTGTCTTCGTCCTGGGGCTGGTGGCGGTCCATCTCCACTTGCTGAGCGACCTGGTCGGCTCACGCGGGCCTGGCATCGGCGATGTATGGCCGATCCGCTATCTCGCACCGTTCTCGGACCGGCTGTCATTCCAGTGGGCGGGGCAGTGGCCGCTGAACGGTTGGCCGAACATTCTGTTCACGGTGCTACTGCTCGCGTACGCGTTCGGCCGCGCGATCGTTTCGGGTTATTCTCCAGTCGGCGTGTTCAGCAGGGGGGCCGACCATGTATTCGTCACGACCGTTCAACGCCGGTGGCTCGCACTCAGATCGCGGGCGCCCAGCCGAGCGGCCTGACGGAACGGTGGGCTCGGCGCGCTCCCGCGTCACAGCGCGATACTGCGGCACGCGCCGCGCCAGCGTTTGGAGGCATCCGTGAGGCCATCGGTGCTTTACCGGGTCGCTGCTTGCCTGCTCCTCCTCTTTGCCGTCGGGCATACGCTGGGCTTCCAGCAGTCGGACCCGGCATGGGGCGTGAGCGCACTGCTTCAGTCGATGCGGTCGTCTCAATTCACCGTTCAGGGCTTTACCCGCACGTACTGGGACTTCTTCGTTGGAGCCGGGTTCACCGTGGGTGTTCTCTACGTGTTCACCGCGGTGCTGGCGTGGCAGCTGGGCGGCCTTCCGGTGGCGACTCTGGCTTCCATGCGTGCCACGGCGTGGAGTTTCGCGGCCTGCTTCGTGGCTGTCACGGCTCTTAGCTGGCGTCACCTGTTCTGGATTCCGATTGTCATGGCCGGTCTCATTGCAGTTTGTCTTGCCGCCGCTGCCTGGCTGTCGGGAAGCCGCGCCTATTCCGCACGGCATGAGAGCGCCACATGACGACGAGAGGACCGGGCAGAATGGTTCAACGAGCTGACACCAGCATTGGAGGATACGCACGATGAGTATCGCGGAGACCTTCGGCCAGACCGGCTTCGCTCAGTTCATCAACAGCCCTACCGGCCGAGTGGCGCGCATGGTCATCGGCGCCGGCTTGATCACCTGGGGATTCGTTCATCGTGGCGGCACCGCGGGTGTCGTCCTTATGGCGATCGGGGCTGTGCCTTTGGTGGCCGGGCTATTCGACCTGTGCTTGATCAGCGCCGTGCTGGGCGGCCCGATCCGGGGTGCCCGGATCCCGAAGTGCCGGCCATCGGCGTGACGGTCCTGACAACCACTCGCCCTCGGAGGCTCCATGAAGCGCGTCACCGGCATCGGCGGGATCTTCTTCAAGGCAAAGGACGCTCCGGCGCTGCAAGCTTGGTACAAGCGGCACCTCGGAATCGACGTCCAGGAGTGGGGCGGCGCGGCGTTCACCTGGACCGACGGTGAAGGCAAGCCGGTGGCGGGAACCACGGCCTGGCTCATCGCCTCGGCGGAAAGCGACCAGTTTGCGCCCAGCAAGGCACCATTCATGGTCAATTACCGGGTGGAGGATCTCCGCGCCCTCGTCAAGGTCCTGCGTGATGAAGGCTGCAACGTTCTCGATCGGTTTGACGAGTCCGAGTACGGACTGTTTGCCTGGGTCGTCGACCCGGAGGGGAACAAGGTGGAGCTCTGGCAACCGCCCGCCGGCCAATGACGGTCCGCAGCCGACCCTGGCGTAGGAGGAGGCCATGGCGAAGGCATCCAGGCCCACGAAGGCATCCGCGAAGAAGCCGCGCCTCCTCGCCGGAGGCAACCCGC
>Ga0306924_10003759_pt1 | contig 14656 bp, 15 predicted proteins | sample sta12Can44000111_FD_203756 | JGI IMG/M metagenome (GOLD analysis project Ga0306924, IMG submission 203756) | Lab enrichment of tropical soil microbial communities from Luquillo Experimental Forest, Puerto Rico - statanox.12C.anox.44.000.111 (v2)... | ecosystem: Environmental > Terrestrial >... | reverse complement strand
AGTCCCGCCTTGCGCATGCCGCGCTGGCGCGTGCGGGAGATGTATTTCCAGCTCTCGGGAAGCTCGCCGGCTGAAGGCCGCGGTTAATCAGGACCCCGCCGAGCGCAGGTGTGCGGTACCCAGGTGATCCGCGACCAGCACGTGCTGCGCGGGTTCAGTGAAATACGGACATCCGAGTGCGGCGCCCAGCATTTGACGGCCTGTGCGCAAGGCGTGGCGAGCGATCCAGTAATCGCGGGCGGTACGTGCGAGGATCGGAAGCTGGCTCGGCTGCCGCAGAACGGAGCGCGAAACGGCCGGCAGGTCCGGCCTGCCGCCCGGACCCAGCCCTACCAATGCCGCCGGTGGCAGGTCGGCATTGACGTCATCAATGACGGCCCGGCACACCACGAATGGAATCTTGTGCGCTGCGGCAACCACTGCCGCGATATGGGACTCCATGTCGACGGCAGCGGCCCCGGTCTGATGGTGCAATTGTCGCTTGTGCGCTGAGGTCGCGATGGGAGCATCGGCGCCAAGAATTTCTGCGTGCACTGCACCCGGAAGGGCTCTGAGGAGCTGCCGCGCCCATCGCTCGTCCACGGGGTGGCGCTCCTCCCCGAAGCGTACTCTCGATGCGATCACCCAGTCCCCAGCAGTGAGATCGGGCGCCAAACCGCCCGCAATCCCAAAGCTTATGATGCCCAAAGTACCAGGCTTGATGGCTGCCTCGAGCGAGGCAAGCAGCCTGGACGCGTGATGGCAAACAACCGATACCCCCGGCCCCAAGGCGATTCGGGCCTCGACGGCAAGAGAAGTTACGGCGAGAACCGCCGCTCCACCCGACATTCCATCGCCCCCGCGATTACGCCAGTGTTATACGCTTTCGGCGGAAATCGGAGGTGGCAGATTAGTCACTTTTCGCAAGAAATGAAAAGTACGCTGCGACAGTACGCCGCTACGGACCGGCCAACCCGCTCGAGCACGCTTGCCTCAGGGGAGGGCGAGGTTAACACCGTGACAACGTCCCGCTTATCAACGGTTGAGCTCGCGCCGGCGCGGTTCTCATCCTGGAGCGATCAATGAGCTTCGACATCACCGAACTCTTCGCCGAGCGGCAGGGAGAACGATATGCGTTGCATACCCGCTATCTCAACGAGCAGATGGTCAGGGTGCTCAAGGCCATCGGGTTCGACCGTGGATACGTGCGCGGCGCCGGCCAGTATCTCTTCGATCGCGAGGGCCGACGATACCTCGATCTTCTGAGTGGATGGGGCGTATTCGCTCTTGGGCGCAATCACGGGCTCGTGCGCGATGCCCTGAAAAAGGTGCTCGATGCTGAATTTCCGAATCTGGTCCAGATGGACGTGTCCGCTCTGGCGGGGCTGCTGGCCGAACGCCTGCTCCGTCACGTCCCCTATCTGGAGAAGGTTTTCTTCGCAAACTCGGGAACCGAGACAGTCGAGGCGGCGCTGAAATTTGCACGTGCCGCAACATCTCGGCCCGGCATCGTCTACTGCGGTCACGCTTTTCATGGTCTCTCCTATGGATCGCTCTCGGTGAACGGCGATCCGATCTTTCGTTCCGGCTTCGGTCCGCTGCTGCCGGACTGTGCTGAGGTTGCGTTTGGCGACCTCGCCGCGCTGGAACGGGCGCTGGCATCGAGAAGCGTCGCAGCATTCATTGTGGAGCCGATCCAGGGCAAAGGCGTCACCGTTCCCGACGATGGTTATCTGCGCGCGGCGCTGGAGCTCTGTCGCAGGTACGGCTCCCTGCTCATCGCCGATGAAATACAGACCGGGCTTGGCAGAACCGGCCGTTTCCTTGCGATCGAGCACTGGGGCATCGAGCCTGACATGGTGCTGCTCGCCAAGTCGTTGTCGGGTGGGCACGTGCCGAGCGGAGCGCTGCTGACCAGGAAGTGGATTTTCGACAGGGTTTTCGATCGGATGGATCGCGCCGTGGTGCATGGGTCGACGTTCGCAAAAAACGATCTTGCCATGGCCGCGGGGCTGGCGACGCTCGAAGTGATCGAGACCGAGCGACTGATGGAGAACGCCACGCGATTGGGCTCGCGTTTGCTCAGCGCATTTGCGGCAATGTCAACCCGCCACGAGCTGATAAAAGAGGTGCGCGGCAAAGGGCTGATGATCGGAATTGAATTCGGCGCACCGCATTCGCTGTCGCTGAAGGCATCCTGGAGCTTGCTGGAGCGCGCAAGCAGCGGGCTGTTTTGCCAGTTGATTGTCATCCCTTTGCTCAAGGAGCACCGCATTCTCACTCAGGTAGCAGGGCACGCAAGCCACACGATCAAGCTCCTGCCGCCATTGGTCATCGATGCTTCCGACTGCGACTGGATCGAGCAATCCTTTGAAGCCGTGATTGCCGATGCGCATCGCGTGCCAGCAGCGGTCTGGAGCCTGGGCAAGACATTGATCGACAATGCGGTGCGCGCGCGCGCCGGCCACTGATGCCTGCGACGCGAGGCGATGATTGCTCGCGCTTCGGCGACGCCGGCTCTCAGTTGCTCCTGATGGCAACGTTTTGTTATGCTCGTTGGCGAACCACGTCGGTCGGGAGAATGAATAATGAATGATCTGTTGCTGAACTATGCGCAGGGTTTGGCGGAATACCAGGTGCTGATTAGTGCATGTCTGATTGTATTTGTGTTTTTTGCGATCGGCCGCGATATCAGCCGCAGCATTGGGCGCGTCGAGGATGAGCTCTCGAAGATCGTGGCCGCAATGAAGCAGACACGGCGGGACTGAACGCGCGCCATTTCATATGGCTACTGCCGGTTTGCTTCGCAGCTTCCGGACAATCGAATGGCAGCGCCGCTGGCCTCTGAGAGCATTAAAACTCGATTAAATGTAAGAGAAAAAAGCCTATCCACCTCACGGTGGTGGAATAGCCCGGAAACATCATTGGGGTACTGACAATGTGGCGGCGATTGCACGACCGCTTCAGGCAGGGCTCCATCGAGGCGGCAAATGGCGTTGCTGGGCAGCATCCGGGGAAAGCTGTTGGCGCTCGTGCTGGCCGCGGTTGCGCCCTTTCTGGCGCTTATCGGCGCCGGCCTTTGGAGCGAATGGCAGAATACCCGAGCGGCTGCGGAGCAGCGCGCTCTCAATGATGCGCGCGTTCTGGCGGCCCAGGTCGACGATCATATTGGCAATCTCGAGCACCTGCTCGCGGGACTCAGTCGCGCCGTATCGACTGATCCGGCTGACACCCTTGCCAACGACGCTCTCCTGCGGGAGGTGAAAGCGCAGCTGCCCGATTTCATCACCGGCATCTCGCTGTTTTCGCCCGCAGGAGACAATATCGGCAGCTCATGGGAGGCAAGAGGACGCACCAACATCAGCGACCGTCCTGATTTTCAGCAGGCGCTGACGGGCCAGCGCCTCACGATCGGCGATGTACATGTCGGACGCACGACGCGGCAGTGGGTCGTCAACATCGGGCGCCGGGTCGATGATCGAGAGGGACGGATACGGGCGGTTTTGGTGGCGGGTACCCGTCTGGAGCATTTCCAGGACGCGCTGAGAGTGGGTGGGCTGCCGCCGGGAAGCATCGTGCGGATCGTCAACGAGCACGGCGTCGTCGTCGCGCAGAGCCTCAACGGCCCCAGCTGGATCGGCCGCGTTGTTGCAGATTTCGACCACACCGCGGGCCGCCTGGGCGTCAAGGAGGCGAGCGGCATCGAAAGCTGGCCAGACCGGGTCGAACGCATAACCGGCTCGTCCAGCGCTCATCGCGCGCCCTGGCTCGTTTCCGTTGGCCTGCGCAAGGATTCCATGCTGGCAACGGTCGCCTCTCAGCTGCGCTGGAGCGCGTGCTTCAGCGCGATTGCATTGGCCTGCGCATTTCTCATCGCCTGGATGCTTTCAGGACGCCTCGTGCGGCCTCTGCGGCAACTTGGGCGCGACGCATCCGTCCTGGCGCAAGGCGAGCTCAGGCATCGCACTGCGGTGAGCACGCGCGATGAGGTCGGACACCTCGCTGATGCATTCAATCGAATGGCTGTGTCCCTGGAGAGGCGGCAGGATGAGCTTCAGCAAGCCAGGGATACGCTATCTGCCATCATTGACGCGTCGCCGGTCGCGATTACCTGCTGCGACCTGGAGCGCCGGGTCGTACTGTGGAACCGCTCGGCAGAGCAGATCTATGGCTACACGGCCGAGGAAGCGATCGGCCGGCGGGCAAAGGTCGTGCCACCCGATGAAGCTGCGGAAGCCTCGGACCTGTTCCGCCGTGCGCTCTCCGGTGAGACCATCCGCGACGCGCAGGTCCCGCGCATGCGCAAGGATGGGACGCTGGTGCAGGTCAGGATCGCTGCCGCTCCAATGCGCAATCGTGATGGGTCGGTCCGCGGCGTCGCCTTGGCGGTCGAGGATGTTACCGATCGCATGCGGGCCGAGCAGCAACTCAAGCGGCTGGCCCATTACGACCCGCTGACCGGGCTGCCCAACCGGCTGTCTTTGCAGAAGGAGCTGGGCAGGCTGCTGACAGGTAACGGCAGCGAGCGCTCCACCGCAATCGCGGTATTCGACCTCGACGATTTCAAGGACGTGAACGATACGCTCGGGCACTCGATCGGCGATCAGCTGCTCATCGAGATCGGCCAGCGCTTAAGCGTGGTCAGCAAAGGCTACGCCAAGGCCGGGCAGGTGTTTCGTCTCGGCGGGGACGAGTTTGTCCTGGTCGTGCCGGATTGCGCCGATCCTTGCCGGATCAATGAGGTAGTCGGCGCGATGCTGGACCAACTCGCGCAGCCCTTCGTTATCGGTGATCATACGCTGCACCTGGGCGGCAGCGCAGGCATCGCGATTGCTCCCAATGATGGGCTCAACATCGACGATCTGATCGCGAACGCCGATCTTGCGCTCTACCAGGCAAAGTCCGACGGGGGGCGCATCTGCCGTCATTTTCAGCCGGTGCTGCGAGCGCAGGCGCAGGCACGCCGCGCGCTCGATGCAGAGCTGCGCAGAGCATTTGCGGAAAACGAGCTCGACATCTTTTTTCAACCGCAAGTCCGGCTCGCCGATGAAAGCGTCGTCGGTGCGGAGGCCCTGCTGCGCTGGCGCCATCCAGAGCGCGGCCTGCTTGCCCCGGGCGCGTTCATCGAAACCCTGGCCGAGAGCGCCATCGCACCGGAGGTCGGTAGATGGATCATCCGCACGGCATGCGCGACAACCTCCGCCTGGCGTGCCAGGGGACTTGCGATGGACCGAATGGCTGTGAATCTGTTCCCTTCACAACTGCAGGACGGCGCCTTGTTGGACGTCATCCAGGACGCCTTGCGCGAGGCCGGCTTGCCGGCCGATGTCCTGGAGCTGGAAATTACCGAGAACATCGCGCTTGACCGCAAGAACGCAGCAGAGCCGCTGCGCGCCCTTTGTGCGAAAGGGGTGAAGCTCGCGCTCGACGATTTCGGGACCGGCTATGCCTCGCTCAGCTATCTGCGGCGGCTGCCGCTCTCAAGGATCAAGATCGACCGCAGCTTCGTGCGGAGAATCACCGACAATGCAGAGGATGCAGCTATTGTCCGATCATTGATCGCCATGGCGCACAACCTCAATCTGGTTGTGATTGCCGAGGGGGTTGAGACCGAGGCACAAGCATCTTTCCTGATCGAGCGCGGATGCGAGGAGGCGCAAGGGTTTCTCTACGCCATGCCGCTTCCTGCAAACGAGTTCGAAAGTTTTCTTCAAGCGCGAGCGCCCGCTTCAGCGACCCGCCTCGATCACATGAAAAAGCGGAGGCTGTGACAAAATACACTGGTCAGCCCTCAAACGAGAGAGCCATTGCACCCGCGCTGACCTTCTGCGATGGATACGCAGTTGCGTCCGCGCACTGACGATGGCGAAATCACCAGAGCCGTGAAAATTGCAATCAGGGTCCAGAACAAGTAACGCAACTCCGTCGCGACACCGATAATGAGATAAGCGCTCCCGTAAGACAGACCGGACAGAACCAATGTCAGTGCGGCGTCGCCTGATGCTGTGCTCCGGATGGAGTTCGCAGAGGCGAGTTGAAGTAACAAGCCTGCGCCAATCGCGAGCCACAAGGCAGGCGCCGTTATCAAATCATAAAGCACAACGGAAAGGGGCTTCTGCGCTGTGGCATCCAGTGTCGCCATTGAAGCTCCGCGCACAATCTCCGAGCTGAAATAACCGACCCTATGTCTTACGTAAGCCAGCGGATGGCGGACGATCGCTGCTATCCAAAGGTCGGGCAATTGCGAATTAGGCTCTGCCCCCATGACAGATCGAGCATCGAGCTTTTCCACGATCTCTTTCACATTTGAAGATACGGCTAGACGATTCCAGAAAAATCGGCATTCCCCCCATGGCGCGAGGCGGTCCCAGCCCACTGGCGTGTAGCAGTTGCCTACCTCGTCTCGGGTGAAGGGCTTGTCCGGCGCGAACACCGTCATATCGCCGGAATAGAAGGATATCCCGGCGATATCGAAGATCTGCAGGGATCGAATGGGACTAAGCGATTCCGCGCGGAGAACATGATGATTGAACAGGTTGGCTGCGGGAAGCAGCGCCAATGAAACAGGAATTGAAACCGCCAGCAGGCGCCAGGGGCGGCCCAACCACTGCGGTCGGATCATGTAAGCCAACAACGGCACCACCGCGAAGACCGCGTTGGCGCGTACCAGCGCGCCATAGAGCAGGAGCACAAACGAGAGTGCGGCGATTGCTGCGGGGATTTCGCGATGCTGCGTCCGATACCAGAACACTGCGGCGAATGCAGCAAGCAGTGCCACGCCCATGCCGACGTCCTTGACCAGAACAACATTGAGCGTCAGCAAAGACGGAAACAGCGCCACACCCAGCATAGCCGAGGCCGCGAGCAATCGACCGGTTTGGGCCAGCCCGATCGCGATCAACCCAAAACCGAGCCAGTAGCCAACAACCTGGAAGCAAAACATCGGCCCGTCCCCGTCGGCAACCAGCCGAAAGAGAGACCATAGCCAGGCCATGATCGGCGGATGCCAGTCATCGAATTGCCTGGCAACGGCCTGCGCATATTGTGATTGGCTGTCGGGCCCGGACTCACCCGGAAACCAAATAGCCAGATTGACCCCGGCGACGAGTGCGGCGGTCATGGCGATCGAAATGGTGGTAAAGCCCACTCGGGGAATGGCTCGGACGATCGGGCCCATGAACCGCATTGAACCGCATTGCAAAGCTGCTGGGATCAGCGGCTTAGTCGCCAGACATCCACTTCTAGTGTCAAGTCCCATCCTTACGATGGGGATGCAACAAGGTCGAAACCGCGTGCAATCCTGACCTATGGACAAATGCGTGCATGTCGGCTGCGAGCCCGTCCCCTGACCTCACCAATGGCATGTGCATTCGACGCGGAGCGCGACACCGCCATCACCTTTTGACCGTCAGCGTGAGAACTGCGCGACTTGGTCTACGCGTGAGCCGCGCCGCCGAGCCGTGTCGCGGGCCTCGCCTTGCGTTTTGCGCCGGCAAGTTTCTCCACCAAGTCCTTGTCCTTGGCGAGCTCGGCGGCGCGGCCGGAATGCACCACCTTGCCGTCGTCGATGACATAGACGCGATCTGCGACCGCCAGCGACAGCGGCGCATTCTGCTCGATGAGCAGCACCGAGAGCCCCGCTTCGCGCATACGACGTACGACCTGCATGACCTCTTTGACCATGAGCGGCGCCAGACCTTGGGAGGGCTCGTCGAGCAGCATGAGGCGGGGATTGAGCAGGAGCGGCCGAGCGATTGAGAGCATCTCCTGTTCGCCCCCGGACAATTGCCGGCCGAGCTGAGATTTGCGCTCGCTGAGGCGGGGAAACAGCTCGAACACCCGCTCGATACTCCACGAACCCGGCCGCGCCTGCGGCACGCGCAGATTCTCCAGTACGGTGAGATTGCCGAAAATCTTGCGCCCCTCCGGCACGTAGCCGACGCCGAGGCCGGCGATGCGGTACGCGGGCCAGCGCGTTGTCTCCTTGCCGAAGGTTTCGATACGGCCGGAGCGGGGTGGTGTAAGCCCGACCAGGCTGCGCACAGTCGTGGTCTTGCCGGCGCCATTGCGCCCAAGCAACGCGACGATCTCGCCCTCGCCAACCTCCAGGGACACGCCGCGCAGGATGTGGCTCTTGCCATAAAAGGTATGAATCTCGTGCGCGCGCAAAACGGCCTTCACTCGACTTCTCCCAGGTAGGCGGCGCGGACCTTCTGGTTGGCGGAGATTTCGTCGGCTGTCCCCTCCGCCAGCACGCAACCTTGATCGAGCACGGTGATGCGCTGCGCGATGTCGAACACGATGTCCATGTCATGCTCGATGAACAGGATACTCATCCCCTGGCTGGCATGCAGGCCGCGCACCAGCTCCACCATGTGCTGGGTCTCGCGGTCGCCCATGCCGGCGGTCGGCTCGTCGAGCAGCAGCAGGCGAGGCTGCAGACTGAGCGCCATGCCCACTTCGACCACGCGCTGATCGCCGTGCGCCAATTCTCCGACCAGCCGATCCGCGTTGTCGGCGAGACCGACCAGCTCGACGATCTCATCGACCTTCCCGTCAAGCACCCGGCGGCGCGCCGCGGACACGAACGGCTGTCCGCTCAACCCCGCTGCGGTTTCAACGCCGATGCGAATGTTCTCAAAAACGCTGAGGTCGGGGAAGATCTCGGTGATCTGGAAAGTGCGAACGATGCCGCAAGCGACCCGCCGCACCACCGACCAGTTGGTGATGTTATCGCCGGCGAACCAGACCTGACCCGAGCTCGGCGGTAACAGCCCGCTGATCAGATTGAAAAAGGTGGTCTTGCCGGCGCCATTCGGGCCGATCACCGCGCACAGCTCGCCCTGCTTCATGGCGAACGAGACCTGCTGCACCGCTTTCACGCTGCCAAAATGACACGACACGGCATTGAGGCGAAGGAGTTCATCGGCACAGCCGCGAGCGGGCGCATCGGCGCCGACCCTGCGCGCATCCGGCCGCAAGGAAGACATGTCCAGCATGCCGGTTCTCATGCCGCTCTCGCGCGCCGCGGCAAGGCGCCCAAAATGCCCCGCGGGAACAGCAGCACGATCACCACGAACATCAGACCGATGATCGTCATCCAGTTGCCGGTGAGGCCCGAGAGGTAGTCCTGCGCGACAACGAAGATGACAACGCCGAGGAGCGGTCCCCAAAAGCTGCGCATCCCGCCCAACACGATCATGATGACGAAGTTGCCGGACAGAATCCAATGCAGGTCTTCGGGCGATGTGAAGTTGAAGAGCAGCGCGTTCAGCGTGCCGGCCAGCGCGGTGATGAATCCCGCAACCGCAAAAGCCGCCCATACGTAGTAGCCGACGCGAACGCCAAGAAACTGCAGGCGGCGGCGGTTCTCGCGCAGCGCGACCCAGGTATGGCCAAGCGGCGATTGCAAGAGGCCCCACATGATTGCAACCGCTGCGGTGAAACAGAGCAGGACAAGGTAATAGAAAGTGGTCTCGCCGAGCGCGATCATGTGACTGCCGAGGTGAATCGGCTGGCGCTCAAAGCCAGCCAGCCCGTCCTCGCCGCCGGTCACATTGTTCCAGCGCACCGCAATGAAGTAGAACAATTGCCCGATGGCGATCGTAATCATGGCGAAGTAGATGCCGCGCCGGCGCATCACCAGCGGCCCAAGTATCGTCGCCGCCAGACCGCCGGCCAGCGTGCCGATCAAGATCGCGAGCGGCGTGCTCGCGGCAATATACTTGAGCGTCATGCCGGCGCCGTACGCGCCGAGCCCGAAATACGCCGCCTGGCCGAACGACAGCGCGCCTGTGAATCCGATCAGCAGGTTCAGCCCCATGGTCGCCAGGCCGTAGATGAGGATCTTCGAGCCGAGCGCCGTGTAGCCGCCGAGCGCGGGCAGCCACCAAGGCAGCGCGAGCAAGGCTGCCCACCCCGCTGCCAGCGTGAGATACCGCGTGGCTGTCGGCGTCGAAGCAAATTGCTTCATTCGAACAACCCCTCTTCGCCGAGCAGGCCGCGCGGCCTGATGGCGAGGACAATCAGCATCATCAGATAGATCACAGCCTCGCTTGCCGCGGGGTAATACGTAGTTGTGATTCCGGCCGCGATCCCAATGATCAGTCCGCCGAGCACGGCGCCGGGCAGGCTGCCCACCCCGCCGACGATGATGGCGACGAAGCTAGGCATGATCAGGCTGTTGCCCATGGGTGGCGTCAGCCCGAGAATTCCGGCCGCGAGAACGCCGGCCAATCCGGCGAAAAGACAGCCCAGGCCGAAATTGAGCGCGCGCAGTCGGTAGATGTCGACGCCGAGCGCCGAAACCGTTTCGAGGTCGCGGATGCCCGCGCGGATGCGGATCCCGATCAGCGTGTAGCGGAGCAGCAGATATAATCCGATGGTGGCAACCGCCGTGACCATCACCACGAACAATCGATATCCGGTGATGAAGAACAATTGGTCATTGAGCGGCGAACCAAGCGCATCCGGAATCCCATAGGGTAATCCCTGCGCACCCCAGATGGTGCGCGTCATATCTTCAATGATGAGCGCAAGCCCGAAGGTGAGCAGGAGCGTATAGAGCGGATCCGATCGCCGGTAGAGCGGCCGGATCAGGCCGCGCTCGACTGCGAGCCCGACAAGGGCGACGATGAGCGGGGCGACGATGAGCGAGCCCCAAAAGCCGACATAGCCGCTCAATGTGTAGGCCACATAGGCTCCGATCACCAGGAAACCACCATGGGCCATGTTGATCACCGAGTTGAGGCTCAGAATCTGGGCCAGCCCGAGCGCCATCAGTGCGTAAAAGACCCCTTGGATCAGTCCGTTGAACGCGTTGAAGAAGAGCAGCGTCATCGCAAGGCCTCACTGCGTGCCGGCGCCCCGCAATAGTTTGGCACGAGAGCCAATCGAAGCAGCCTCCCCGAGCCGCGGCAGTGACTCGGGGAGGCAGGCAACACCGGCCTTGCTCCAGCAGCCGAGGATTTCAGGCGGAATAATCGAGCTTGCAGCCCGTCTGGTCGACCGGCAACGCGATCTTGTCGCCGGCAACGATGTCCGCGACCTTGAACAAGTTCGGATACGTGCCGTTCTGGAGCACCTCACCGGGAAATTCGCTCGACATCAGCTGGTGATCGCGGGGCCGGAAATAGACCTTGTTCGGCTGCAGCTTGATCTGCGGCGGCAGCTCCAAACCTTCGAGCGCGTGCGCCACCTTGTCCGGATCGAGTGACTTGGCCTTGCCGACGCCGAGCGCGAGCGCGTGCAGCCCCGCATAACCGAACCACGTGCGCGCGCTTGGGTACGAGCCGTCGTTATAGGCTTTTTGGTAGCTAGCGACCCAGTCCTTGACGTGCGGCGTGTTCGGCTGGTCCCACCACCATTCCAGGGTCCACCAACCGAGCCTGGCCCGGGCCGCCAGCAATTCGTCCTGAACGTGCAGGCGGGATGGAGCGGCAGCACGGCGGCGACAATCGGCACGCCCCGCACGCTGCACTGCCCGAATCAGGGCAGTCTCGAATCTTAGCCCTCATGCGTTCGCGTCAATGACACTTTTTTTCAAAACAACCCCGTGCAAAGTACGATAATCGCCCCTTGCGACTCGAGTCACTGCGATCCCATTTTGCTTTGTACAGCCACCGACATGCGCGGCGGCTGTGCAGAGCGTCTCGACACCGGAGAATTTTATGACAGGGAAAATCAGCAAGCTGCGGACAGGCCGAGAGGCGATCCACGCAATCTCGGAGGCAGAGCGAGCCGTTATTGGCAAATGTCTCCTGAGGCATGAGTCAACGGCTCCTGTCCGTTTTAAGGTCGCAAAGAATGGAAACGAGAGGAACCTTGAGCTCGACCATCCCAACCCAGTTGTCGGGCATGCGCTTAGGATGAATGCGTTCGGCTCGGCTGACCCGGAATTTTGCGCGGGCATGCTGGGGCAGCTCATGAAAGCCAATCAGACGGCTGAAGGAGTCGATGAGGGTGGGCTAAATTTCATGGTCTCGATCGTGAACGGAATGCAACCCCGGGATCAGGTTGAGGCAATGCTCGCGGCGCAAATGGCGGCGGTTCACGTTGTCCGCCATGAACTTTGCGCACCGGTTGGAGAGGGCTAATACTAGCTACGAGCAGGATAGCTCTGAGCGTGCCTTCACCAAACTGACGCGAACTTTCACGACGCAAATGGAGGCGCTGAAGCGCTACCGCAGTCGTGGCGAACAGAAGGTAACCAACGTTTCCGTCAGTGATGGCGGGCAGGCCATCGTGGGCGACGTCACGCGAGCGGCCCGCGAGAATTTACAGGACAAAGCGACTACATTAACGCCGGCTACGAATGTCGTTCCTCTGACTGGCGCCGAGGGAGGCAGTGTTGAACGCGAGGAACGCGCCGTGGCCGCGGGTGGGCGCAGATAGCGATGGTCAGCGCACATCCGCGCAACACGGGACCTATGCTTGCCAGCCGCCGCTGCGGCGCCAGAACCCGTTCGGGCAGCGCCTGCAACTCACCCGCTGTTCAGGGTAAGAAGCGCTGCCGCATGCACGGGGGCGCACGGGGTTCCGGCGCGCCCCGCGGCAACCAGAATGCCCTGAAGCAGGGTCGGTTCACGCGCGCCGTGTTTGCAGAACGACAGCGCATCCGCGAATTGGTTCGCCAAGCCCGCAAGCTGGTCGCACAAATAAAGTAGGCGCGCCAGCGATCAACTTTTCGGCCATCTCGCCGGGATTCTCTGACCTGACGGCTCCAAGTACACAAGAAAAGGCCCGTGACGCCCGAGCATGCCAAACCCGGGACTTCGCGCAAATATGCAAGTATAGGCGATCACCTCCGCTCGCTCATATCCATGAGGCAGTCGTCGAACGAGCGATCGCTCATTCTTGGCCGGAGAACGAAGGTTTGAGCTCGCCGCGAGACAGATGCAAGTGACCACCACGCCCTGCGCCGCAAGCCGATGGCGTTGCTCAATCTGGTCGATCTCGACCAGCTCTTCCCGCGCCGCGCCTATGTGCGGGCGTTCGACAAGCTATTGGCCGAGCGCGGCGACAACCAAGCCTGCCGCACTATGGTAGGCCTGCTCGCGCTCGCCCATGATCGCGCCTGCGAAGCCGAGCTCGCCGCGATCCTCGACGCTGATCTTGCCGCCGGCAAGCTTCCCGATCGACGCCGCCCGTCTCGATTCGGGCCGCTGGACCGGGGATAACCGATGAAGAGATCGAAGTTCACCGATCCGCAGATTGCCTTCATTCTGCGGCAGGCTGAGGAGGGCATAACGGTCGGCGAGGTGGGCCGTAAAGCCGGGATCAGCGAGGCGACCTACTAAAACCGGCGCAAGAAATACGCCGGTTTGGCGCCGTCAGAGATGAAGCGATTGGGCCAGCTCGAGGAGAACGGCAAGCTGAAGAAGATCGTCGCGGATCTATTTCTCGACAAGGCGATGCTGCAGGATGTCATTCGCCGAAAATTTTGAAGCCTGCCCAGCAGCGTCATCCACTTCAGGCATCTTTTTGATGAAACTAGCCTAAGCCTAGTGTCCCGATTCTGAAGTCCTTTGATTCTACAAGTTGCGGCGAGAGCAGAAATGCTGGATGTTGGCGAGAATATCATCTTCGCTCTTGGTCCAGCGGAATGGCTTGGGCGCGGAGTTGTTGCAAACGACAGCCCGCTCGGGTGGCGCCAGATAGAGACCGCGCACCTTCTCCACACAAAAACGGATTGGACGAAAGTTTGAAGGTTTTGATACGATGTGGCTGCAGCCCATAGGCCTGCCAGATACCCTGCACCGTCGAGGGCGAATGGCCGACCTCCTTGCCCATAGTTCGCAGGCTCTATTGGGTCGCGCCCCGCGGCTGGCTCTCGATCGTGCGAATAATGGAAGCGATCTCGTCGTCGCCGATCTGGCTCCAGGCTTGCATCCTATAACGGTTTTGCTGAACTAGCGCATCGACGAAGTGATGCAGCAACTGTGTAGATTGCTCCTGCGTGTCAAATAATCCGCCCCGCTCGGTGCGCGGTTATGGCCGCGCCAGGTGCTCAGCCGCGTTTTTGTTGCCGCTTGCGCAGCCGCGGACCGCAATACCTTCTCATCGATGAATATCACGCCGCCAGCTTCTAGGGCGCGACGGCCGGCCCTCATACGGAGCCCTTTAGCGCGGGAGGCCGCGCCGTCGGCTTGGAAGGGGGCCGTTTCCGACGTGTCTTGCGATTGAGCAGCCAGTCTGGGGCGTCATCCTTCGGGATCCTTAGACGAACGCCGGGCTGGGTGTGATTGAGAAATTCGATTCCTAGCGCCTCGAGAGCAAGCTGCACTCTCCGGATCGTAACTGCGCCGCTGGTGATGGGTTTAGCGCCGCGTGCTTCCATGTTTCGGATCGTGTTCACGTTGACCTTAGCAGAATCCGCTACCTGGTGCTGATCGACGCCTGCCAAAGCGCGTGCCGCTTTCAACTGGTTGCCTGTGGTAAGCATTAGTGTCCATACATACTTTTGTGGTTGACAAAACTAGACGTCAACGCCTATATTTTAGTTATTAAGCCTAGCCAAAACCGGTGCAGGTCTCATGGATACAGGCCGGCGACAAGGGAGCTACCGCGCCGCTGGGCCCAACCCAAACCGCGGAAACCACCATGGTTCATGCCAAGAGCATTACTACGGCAATTCGCGAGGTGATGTCTCGCGGACAGCCTCTGTAATCCACAATAA
>Ga0306924_10003758_pt1 | contig 14662 bp, 10 predicted proteins | sample sta12Can44000111_FD_203756 | JGI IMG/M metagenome (GOLD analysis project Ga0306924, IMG submission 203756) | Lab enrichment of tropical soil microbial communities from Luquillo Experimental Forest, Puerto Rico - statanox.12C.anox.44.000.111 (v2)... | ecosystem: Environmental > Terrestrial >... | reverse complement strand
CTTTATATGTGTTGCGGGAGTAGGCATCGAGCGCGGTGAGCCCGCGCCGGTAAAAATCCTGCAGATCGGCGTAGGCGCCGGCGAGCGCGAGGTCGATGTAGTTGAGCACGCCGGCGTCGCGCGCACCGGGCTTTCCCGGAGCGCCCGGCATCAGCCGCTCGGTGAACGCCGCGACCGTCGCCGCATCCTCATCGTTGAGAAACGCGCCGTGGCCGCTATGCCCTTGGGCATGCGCGGTCGTGGCGTCGGCCGGCGGATGTTGCGGCGGCGTTTGCGCGAGCGCGGTCGGCACCAATCCGGCGCCGGCAACCGCACCTGCACCGACCGCCGTGCCTACCAGAAAGGCGCGGCGAGACTCGTTGTGCTTGGTCATGCTGGATTCCTCCCACGCTCGCGAATGGCCCCAACCATCCGCGTTATGAATAAAAGCATGCGCCGCTTTCGCTCAGGCGGCAAGCGATGGGCCAGTCGCACTGACCTATCATGCTGCGGATTCATTTTCGCGCCTCGTGGATTGCGCGCCAGATGCGCTGCGGCGTCGCCGGCATGTCGATGTGCTCGATGCCGAACTCGGACAACGCATCGATCACCGCGTTGATCAGCGCCGCCGAGCTCGGCGTGATGCCCGCTTCGCCGCCGCCTTTGACGCGCAGCGTATTGCCTTTGGTCGGATCTTCCGTCAGCTCGACGTCGAGATGGGGCAGATGATCGGCGCGGGGCATGCCGTAATCGAGAAAGCTCGCGGACAAGAGCTGGCCTGATCCATCCTCGTACACCGCTTGCTCCAACATGGCTTGACCCAGGCCTTGTGCCACTCCGCCGTGCACCTGGCCGTGCAGAATGAGCGGATTGATCGGCTGGCCGCCGTCATCGATCGAGGTGTAGCGGCGCACCTCGATCGCGCCGGTTTGCGGATCGACTTCCACCTCGCAGACTGCCGCGCCGGTCGGATAGGCGGGAATGCGGCCGGTGAAGGTCGCTTCCGCCTTGAGCGGCCCTTTGAGGTCATCGGGCAGCGACGGCAGCTCATTGATGCCTGCGGCAACATCAAACAATGTCAATCGCCGATTGCTCTTGGGTGTCACGAACAAGCCATCGGCGAAGGCGATTTCGCCTTCCGGCACATTCAGAATGATCGCGGCGATGCGGCGTGCCTTGTCTATCACCGTCCGGGATGTCTCCATCATCAGCGATCCGGCAAGGCGCATGGAGCGATCGGAGTGGGTGCCGCCGCTGGAGGCGAGCATCGCGCTGTCGCCGCCGAGGAAATTGATCGCCTCGGGCGCAACGCCGAGCTGATCGGCCATGACTTGGCGAAAGCTGGTCTCGTGCCCCTGCCCGCTCGATTGCGTGCCAACGACGAGGTCGACCTTGCCCGCAGCCGAGACGTTGAGCGCCACGCGCTCGTGCGGCATGCCGACCGGCGTCTCGACGTAATTGGCGACGCCGATGCCAAGCAGCTGCCCGCGCTTCTTTGCCGCCTTGCGGCGCGCGCTAAAACCGTTCCAGTCGGCGGCGGCAAGCGCGCGGTCGAGATTGCCGGCGAAATCGCCGCTGTCGTAGGTCAGTCCGGTCGCGGTGCGGTGCGCCAGCCGATCGTGCCGGATCAGATTGCGGCGGCGCAATTTGACGCGATCGATCCGCAGGCGTCCGGCCGCGATGTCGATGAGCCGCTCCATGACCGCGGTGGCTTCCGGCCTACCGGCGCCGCGAAACGGCGCGGTCGGCACGGTGTTGGTCATGACGCCGCGCAGGCGCACCCAGGCGATCGGCACGTCGTACACCGTCGGCGCAACGCGATAGCCGTTGCTGAGCGGAACATAGGAGACCGTGTGCGCGCCGATATTGCCGGTGAGCTCGAGCGCGAGCGCGCGCATGCGGCCCTTGCGATCGAAGGCGAGCCGCGCGGTGGTGACCACGTCGCGCGCAGTGTAGTCGGTGAGGAACGCCTCGGTTCGATCGCCGGTCCATTTCACCGGCCGGCCGACCCGGCGTGCCGCCCAGCAGACCGCGACCTGCTCGGGATAAAGATTGGTGCGCGATCCAAAGGCGCCGCCGACGTCGGGGCAGATCACCCGCACGCGCTCCGGCGAAACGTTGAGACAGTCCGCGAGCGGCTGGCGCACGCGGTGCACGCCCTGGCATCCCGAGATCAGCGTGTATTGGTTTTCCGCCGCGTCATAGCTGCCGAGCGCCGAGCGCGGCTCCATGAAGGCGCTGGCGGTGCGCTGGCTGCGGATGGTCTGCTCGACCACGAGATCGGCTTGCGCCATCGCCGCTTCCACGGCGGCGCGATCGCCGAACGCATTCTCGAGCGCGAGATTTTTTGGCGCGTCCGGCCAGAGTTGCGGCGCGTCGTCGGCGAGCGCCGCCAATACGTCCGCCACCGCGGGCAACACATCGTATTCGACGCCAACCGCCTCGGCGGCGTCGCGCGCCGCAGCGAGAGTCTCCGCCACGACAAGGGCAACCGCCTCGCCGACGTAACGCGCGCGTTCGACCGCGAGCGGCAGCTGCCGCTCGTCCAGAATTTTGCGATCCGCAGTGGGCGCAAAGCTCCGTTCGCGAACATCGAGCGCATCGGCCGGATTGGGATGATGCGGCATGCCGAGGTGGCCGTCGGCCACGTAATCGCGGCCGGTGAGCACGGCCAACACACCGGGCTGGGCGCGCGCCGCCGCCGTGTCGATCGCAATCACCCGCGCATGGGCGTGCGGCGAGCGCACGAACACGGCGAATGCCTGCTGGGCGAGCGAGACGTCGTCGGTATAGCGGCCGCTCCCGCGCACGAGGCGCAAGTCCTCGAACCGCGGCATGGGCCGGCCGATGAATGGCCCGCGCGCGGCCGCGGTGTTACTTGCCGCGACGACGATAGAGTCCATTCGTTTCCTCGTTTATGATCGGCCGAGCCGCCACCGCCGCCCCCGCCGCCCCGTTATAATGCACCGCGCCGAAGGACAGCCAATGGGCATCGTCGAGAAGCCGCAGACGAAGACGCAGGCGGCCGACTTCGATCGTTTCCGGCTGCGCCGCTTCGTGGAAAGCCTCGACGACGCGCTCGACACGATCCACGGGCCGAGCGACCTCGCCGATGTTGCCACGATCCTCGAGGGCAATCCGAAGGCGGTGCTGTTTCACGCGCTCGGGCCGGAGCGCGCGGAGCTTGTCGCCAATGTCGCGGGCGGCCGCGCGCGGCTTGCCCTCGCGTTCGGCGTCAAGCCAGATGCGCTGCTCGCCGAGGTGCTGCGCCGGCTGCGCAAGGCGCCGGAAATTTTCGAGGTGTCGCGCGCGGACGCGCCGGCACAGGAGGTCGTGGTCACTGAGGAGGACGCGGATCTCACAAAGCTGCCCGTGCATCTCGGCCATGGCGCCGACGGCGCACCTTATATTTCCGCCGGCATCGACTTCGCGATCGACGCAAAGACCGGCTGGACCAATGTGGGCATCCGCCGCCTGATGCTGCGCGGGCGCCGCGAAGCCGGCATCGATCTGGTTTCGCCGAGCGATCTGCGCGCGATCTACGAGGCGAGCGCGCGTGCCGGCAAGCCGCTGCCGATAAGCTTCGTCGTCGGCGCGCATCCGGTCGACCACGTCGCCGCGGTGCTGCGCTTGCCGGTCGATGAGCTTGGCCTCGTCGCATCGCTGCGCGATGCGCCGCTCCCCGTGGTCAAGTGCGTGACCAACGACATCCGCGTTCCTGCGGATGCGGAGTGGGTGCTCGAAGGCACGCTCGATCCGCGCGGGCACGTGGAGCCGGAAGGACCTTACGGCGAATTCCTCGGCTACTACGGCGCGCTCAAGCGCAATCCGGTGTTTCATCTGACCGCGATCACGCGGCGCCGCGACGCACTGTTTCAGACCGCGACCATCGGCGGCTGGTCGCTCGCGCGCACCGACACCGCGCAGCTCAACGCGCTGCGCACCGAAGTGATGATCTGGCGCGCGCTGGAAAGCGCGGTGCGCGAGCCGGTCGCGGTTAACGCCACCGCCGCGAGCGGCGGCATGTTCAATCTGCGCGTCGCGCTGCGCCAGCGCGTGCCGGGCGAGGCGCGCAACGCGATCGCCGCCTGCTTCGGCGCGCTGGTCAACGTGAAGAACGTGTTCGTGGTCGATCCCGATATCGACGTTTTTTCCGACGAGCAGATGGACTGGGCGCTGGCGACGCGCTTCCAGCCCGACCGCGACCTCGTGGTGATGACGGGAATGCGCACCTTGCCGCTCGACCCGTCGCTCACGGAAGGCCGCACCGGCGCCAAGGCCGGCTTCGACCTGACCTGGCCGTTCGGCAGCAGGGCGCGGCTCGAGACGCGCGTGCCCGAGCCGCCGCGCTTTGCCAGCCGCCGCTTCCCCTCGCTCGAGGCGGCGCTCGCCGACGGGCCGAAGTCGTTCGAAGAGCTGATGGCGGCGCTGGGCAGCCGCGACGGGCGCGAAATCGTGCGCGCGATTGACGCACTGCGCGAAAAGGGGCTCGATCGCGACGGCGATGGACGCTATTTCCTGAAGCCCAAATAAGAAATCACCAGGGGAGAAGTCATGCCCGCCTTCCAGCGCACTCTGCTCGCGTGCCTTGCCGTCATGGCCGCGGGCGCGGTTTTCAATAGGGCTGCGCCGGCACAAGAGACCACGGTCAAGATCGGCACGGTGCGTTCGATCTCCACCGTTTCGATCCTGTGGGCCGTCGAGCGGGGCTACTTCAAGGAATTCGGCATCAAGCTGGTAAGCGAAAATCTCGACACCGCGTCGAACTCGATCGCGCTGCTCGCGCAGAATCAGCTGCAGATCGTCGAAGGCGGAATTTCCGCGGGTTACTTCAACGCGCTGGAAAAGAATCTCCCGGTCACCATGGTGCTCGACCGCGTGTCGAGCCCGCTCGGCCACAACCTGATGCTGCGGCCCGACCTCAAGGACAAGATCACGCGCCTGCGCGACCTCAAGGGCAAGACCATCGCCACCAACGGCCACGGCGCGGTGTCGACCTACGAGGTCGGCAAGCTTTTGGAAACGGACGGGCTGACCATCAACGACGTCGACATCAAGGTCATTCCGTTCACGCAATACGCGGTCGCGTTCGCCAACAAGGCGATCGACGCCGCCATCGTGATCCCACCGTTCACCGCGCAGCTCATCGACGGCGGACACGCGGTCGCGTTCAAGGATCCGGACGATCTGGTCAAGCCGCATCCCCTCACCATCGCGGTGAGCATGATCAACACGGATTGGGCGAAGGCGAACCAGCAGCTGCTGCGCAATTATTACGTCGCGTACCTGCGCGGCATCCGCGATTATTGCCAGGCGTATCACGGCGGTTCGGTGCGCCAGGCGATTATCGATCTTTCCATCCGCACCGGCACGGAAACACGGCCGGAGCTGCTGCACAAATATCCCTGGCCGGCGCGCAGCCCGAACGGACGCATCAATGTCGCCAGCATGCTCGACATGCAGGCCTGGTTCGTGAAGAACAAGATGAGCAGCGGCGAGCTTCCCGCCGAGCGGCTGCTCGACACCAGCTATATCGATTACGCCGTGCAAAAGCTTCCGCCCTGGCAGCTCGAAAACAAAGAGAGCAAGCTCGCCGGCTGCCGCTGAGTTTGCCGACACGCGCCAGCTCTCGTATCTGTCATGCCCGCGCAAGCGGGCATCCAGTAACCCCGGACAACGTGAGCTTGCACAGCCATTGAATAACTGTGTTCTGTGGTTACTGGATTCCGGCTCTCCCCCGCTTGCGCGGGGTCGGCCGGAATGACAGCAGGGGAGAGGAACGCGATGGCCGTTGAGCGGCGCGGCGCGGCGGTCGATATCGCAGGCTTGCGCAAGGAGTACGCCGCCGGCGCGCATCGCGTGCTGGCGCTCGACGGCATCGACCTCACCATCGCGCCGGGCGAGTTCGTCTGCATCGTCGGCCCGTCGGGCTGCGGCAAGTCGACCTTGCTGCGCATTCTCGCCGGCCTCGACACGCAATCGAGCGGCACGATCAGGATCGAGGCGCCGGGCTGGAAAGTCCCAAACGCCATGGTGTTCCAGGACAGCGGGCTGTTTCCCTGGATGACCGTGGAGGCGAACGTCTGCTTCGGGCTGATGACGCGCGGCGTTCCCGCGGCGGAGCGGACCGAGCGCGTGGAAGCGGCGCTGCGGCTCGTCGGCCTGAGCAAATTCGCCCGCCATTATCCGCACCAGCTTTCCGGCGGCATGCGCCAGCGCAGCGCGATCGCCCGCGCGTTCGTCACCGATCCCGGCATGCTGCTGATGGACGAGCCGTTCGCCGCGCTCGACGCGCAGAACCGCGTGATCCTGCAGGCCGAGCTGGTGCGCATCTGGGAGCGCACGCGCAAGACCGTGCTGTACGTCACGCATTCGATCGACGAGGCGCTTTTGCTCGGCGACCGCACCGTGGTGATGACGGCGCATCCCGGCCGCATCAAGGACATCATCGCCGTGCCGTTCGCGCGCCCGCGCGACCTGATGACGGTGTCGGCGTCCGCCGAATTCGGCCGGCTCAAGCTTGCGATCTGGCAGGTGCTGGAAGCCGAGGTGACGCGCGCGCGTGCGGAGGAGGAGAAATAATTTGTTTGAACTCGGAGTCGCCATTTCGTCATGCGCGGGCTTGCCCCGCGGACGTGCCAGTTCGTCATGCGCGGGCTTGGCCCGCGCATCCACGTCTTCCTTTGTGGCCCCAAAGACGTGGATGGCCGGGACAAGCCCGGCCATGACGTGGAGAGACATGGCCAAAAATGATTTGTTTGGACTCGGTCTTGCCAATTCGTCATGCGCGGGCTTGCCCCGCGCATCCACGCCTTTCTTTGTGGAGGCAGCAAAGACGTGGATGGCACCGCAACTCGGGCTTGCCCGAGCTGCGCAATATGAATTGCCGCAGGTCGGGTAAACCCGACCTGCGGTGAGCCCGGCCATGACGTGGAGAGACATGAGCTCAACAAGCCCGGCCATGACGAAGGATAGAGAGTACCGATCATGAACCTCAAACTGTCCGGGAAGGCGCGCGAGCGGCTGCTCTACCTGATTTCGCCGATCGGCCTGATCATCGTCTGGCAGCTGCTGCTGATGGTGGGGATCGGCGACCGCCGCTTCGTTCCGGCGCCGAGCGACATCGCGGAGCGTTTCGTCAAGCTCACCGCCAACGGCGAGCTGGAATGGCACGTCGCGGTGACGCTCTACCGCGTGTTCCTCGGTTTCATCATCGGCGCGGTGCCAGCGGTCGCGATCGGGCTTCTCATGGCGATGTTCAAGCCGGTGCGCATCTTCTTCGATCCGCTGATCGCCGCATTGTTTCCTATTCCGAAGATCGCGCTGATGCCGCTCTTGCTGCTCGCCTTCGGATTCGGCGACGCCTCGAAGGTCGCGCTGGTCGCGATCGCCGTGTTTTTTCCGGTGATCGTCAACACCTATGTGGGCGCGGCGAATATCGAGAAAATCTATTGGGACGTGGCCAAGAACTACGGCGCGAGCCAGACCGTCATGTTCACGCGCATCGTGTTCTTCGGCGCGCTGCCGACGATTTTCGCCGGGCTGCGCATCGCGCTCGCGGTCTCCTTCATCGTGCTGGTCGCCTCGGAATTCGTGGCGACCAAGAGCGGCATCGGCTATCTGATCTGGAATTCCTGGGAGCTGCTGCAGGTCGACGTGATGTTTGTCGGCATCGTCACGATCGGCATCCTTGGGCTGATCACCTCGCTGCTGTTTGCTGAGATCGAGCGCAAGGCCATTCCGTGGAAGACGGAGTGAGGGATCAATTGCAATGGCCGCAGGCTCGTCATGCCCGGGCTTGACCCGGGCATCCACGTCTTTCTTCTTCCTTTGCCCCAAAGACGTGGATGGCCGGGACAAGCCCGGCCATGACGGTTGAAAGACCTTTAGCATGGCTATCATTTTCGCAAACCGATCTCGGTGAGGAATGCGGTCCATCGCTTTATTTCCGAGGCGTGCAGTGCGGAGAATTCCTTCACGCCGAGGCCGGTCGGCTCGAAACCGATGGCGCGGAATTTTTCCTTGATCTCGGGCTGCGCGATCACCTCCACGATCGCGGCGCCGAGTTTTTCCCGGATGTCTTCGGCAAGGCCGGGCGGACCGTAGACGCCGCCCCAGCCGGTCAAGGTCACGCCGGGCAGGCCGAGCTCGGTGAAGGTCGGCAGATCGGGAACGCTGGGCAGCCGGTACGACGTGCTGACCGCCAGTCCTTTCACCAGGCCGCTTCGGATCGGCTCCATCACCACCGGGAACACCTCGATGATGACGTCGATCGCGCCGGCCATGAGATCGTTGAGCGCGGCCGGCCCGCCGCGATACGGCACGTGCACCATGCGCACGCCGGTCTCGCGCATGAACAGCTCGACGGCGACGTAGTCGAGCGCGCCGACGCCGGTCGAGCCGAAGCTGAGTTTCCCCGGCCGCGCCTTGGCATAGGCGATGAACTCCGCGACCGAATTCACCGGCATCGATTTGTTCACGACCATCGCCGTGGCGTATTCGGCGGTGCCGGCGATGCCCACCATGTCGCGCACCGGATCGAACGGCGCGGCCTGCGCGCCGGCGAGCGCCGTCTCGCGGCCGCCGGCGTCGATCGCGAACGCGATCACCGAGGTGCCGACGGTGCCGACCATGACGGTGTAGCCGTCGGGCGGAGCGCGGAGGAGCTCGCGCAAGCCGAGCGCGCCGTTGGCGCCGGGCTTGTTCTCGACGATGACGGGCTGGCCGAATTTTGCGCGCAGGCCGTCGGCGACGAGGCGTGCGGAGAGATCGGTGATGCCGGCGGGCGGCGCCGGCACCAGCGTGCGGACCGGCCGCGAGGGATAATTCTGCTGCGCGCGTGCCAGGCGCGGCCATGCGGCGGCTGCGGCGAGCGCCGCCAGAAATTCCCGTCTCGCGACTCCGCGCGCCCCAGACTCGGTGCGCTCCCCTCCCCCTTGTGGGGAGGGGTTGGGGGTGGGGGTCGGAGTTTGTCGACGCGAGTCGTGCAACAACAACTACCCCCCTCCCCAACCCTCCCCCACAAGGGGGGAGGGAGCGCACCGTGATTCTGGCTCGGGTGATCTACACAACATCGAGCGTGATCCAGCAAACATCGCTACAGCCCCGCGAGCGGGTAGCGCGAGAAGTCGTAGCCTTCCTTGACCACGAACTCGAGCAGGAACGGCGCGCCGGATTGCGTGACCGAAACGGCCTTCTTGATCCCCGGCACGATGTCGGCCGGCTTCTCCACGCGCAGCGATGCGACGTTGAGCCCCTCCGCCACCTTGGCGTAATTGCCGCCCACCGCGAGCGCGCCGTATTTCTCGATCGAGATCGGCAGCACGTCGCGCTCGGCCGCCATCACGCCGTTGTTGAACACGACGGTGAGGATGGGAATGCGGTTGCGCGCGGCGGTCTCGATGTCCATGCCGGTCATGCCGATCGCGGCGTCGCCCATGATGTTCATGGCGAGCTTGTCCGGGGCGGCGAGCTTGGCGCCCATGGTGATGCCGAGCCCGTAGCCGAGCTGGGTCGACTTGCCCCAGCCCATGTAGGAGCCGGGCGCGGTCGTCTCCCAGAACGGGATCATCTGCTCGCGCGGGCTGCCGGAATCGTGGGTGACGATGACGCCGTCGCGGTCGACCGTGCGCATCAAATCGCGGATCACGCGGTACTGGTTGAGCGGCACCTCGTCGGAGTCGATGTGCTTGGCCCATTCCGCGAGCCACGCTTTTTTCGCGGCGGCGACTTCGTCCTTGAGCGCGGCGAGCGCCTTGTCGCCGCCCTTCCCCTTCTGCTTCTCGACCTCGGCGATCAGCGCGTCGAGCACCAGCGCCGCGTCGCCGACCACGGCGTGGTCGGCGCGATGCTCCTTATTAATGTCGTCGGGATCGTTGCTGGAGTGGATCAGCGTCTTGCCCCGCGGCACGCCCGGGCCGAACGGAGTTATGGTCAGACTCGAGCCGATCGCCAGCACGACATCTGCCTGCTTCATAAAGTCGGTGAACATCTTCGGGCGCGAGCGCGTCGAGGCGCCGAGCGCGAGCGGATGGTTTTCCGGTATCGCGCTCTTGCCCGGATTGGTGGTGGCAACCGGCGCCGGGACGAGCTCGGCGAGCGCGACGAGTTTTTCGCTCGCCTGCGCGTAGAGCACGCCCTGCCCCGCCAGCAGCAGCGGATTTTTTGCGGCGAGCAGCAGGCGCGCCGCTTCCTTGATCGCGTCGGGATCGGGCGCGGCGCGGGCGACCTTGACCGCCGTGTAGTCGAGCGCGCCTTTGTACTCGGCCTCGAAGATCTCGTTGGGGATCTCGACCAGCACCGGCCCGCCCTTGCCGCTGCGCATGGCGTGAAAGGCGCGCCGCATGAGGTCGGGCAGCTCGTCGACGGTGTGCGCCAGCGCCGACCATTTGGTGACGGGACGATAGACGTCGGAAGCGCGGAACACCGGCCGCACGTAGCGCCGCGCGAGCGGCAGCCCGGCCGGGATGATCAGCATCGGCACGTTCTCGGCGTAGGCCTGGGCGATGCCGGGGAACGCATTCTCGATGCCGGGACCGGCTTGCGCGGCGAACACGCCGTTCTTCCGGCCGCGCTTGATGCGGGAATAGCCGTCGGCCATGCCGACACCGACCCGCTCCTGGCGGCACAGGATCGGGCGGATGTTCAATGCGGCGCATGCCTCGATCAGCGGGTTGCGCGGATAGCAGGCGAGAAACTCGGTGCCCTCGCGCTTCAAGATTTCGGCAACGACCGCGGCCCCGTTCATGGATCTAGCACGCCCTCATTGTGAATGGACTTGCCGAGCCGCAGACTCGGTGGGCTCCCCTCCCCCTTGTGGGGAGGGGCTGGGGGTGGGGGTCGGAGTTTGTTGACGCGAGTCGTCCTACAACAACCAGCCCCCCCCCCAACCCTCCCCCACAAGGGGGGAGGGAGCGCACCGGGTCCGCGGCGCGGTTTGAGTTCATCCCGCGGCCTTCCTCCGCCCTCATCCTGAGGAGCGCGAAGCGCGTCTCGAAGGATGGGGGCGGCCTCATGCTTCGAGACGCGCGCTTCGCGCGCTCCTCAGCATGAGGCCGAGCGTCACCGCCCCGCGGCATAGCCTTGCATGCCGCGCGGATTGGCGGCGGCGCGGCGGTGGCGGCCGTCGCGCACGGCAGCGGTGAGGCGGCCCTCGCACCAGTCGGCGTCGACCTCGACCTCATGGCCGCGGCGCTCGAGCTCCTTCACCGTCGCCGCCGGCAGCCGCCGCTCCACCACCAGCACGCCGGGGCGCGCGGTGCGCGGCCAGAACGAAATCGGGAAATGCTCGGAGTGCCAGGCCGGCGCGTCGATCGCCTCCTGCAGATTCATCTTCGCGTGCACGTGGCGCAGGAACAGCTGCGTGGTCCACTGATCCTGCTGGTCGCCGCCGGGCGACCCCCAGGCGAGATAGGGCTCGCCGTCGCGCAGCGCGAGCGTCGGCGAGAGCGTGGTGCGCGGCCGTTTCCCCGGCGCGAGCGAAGCGGGATGGCCCTCCTCGAGCCAGAACATCTGCGCGCGCGTGCCGAGGCAGAAGCCGAGCTCGGGGATGACCGGCGAGGATTGCAGCCAGCCGCCCGACGGCGTCGCCGACACCATGTTGCCGGCCTGGTCAACGATGTCGAAATGCACGGTGTCGCCGCGCATCTCGCCGGTCCGGCCCACGGTCGGTTCGCCGGCGCCGAGCGCAAAGGCGGAGCGCTTTTCATCTTCGGCGCGGCGCAGCTTGACCACCGCGCCGAATCCTTCCACCGAGCCGGGACACAGCTCGAGCGACGCCTTGTCCGTGATCAGCTTGCGGCGTTCGTCGTTGTAGGCATCCGACAGCAATGTCGCCATCGGCACCTCGCCGAAATTCGGATCGCCATAAAATTTTTCCCGGTCGGCATAGGCGAGCTTCGAGCACTCGACCAGGAGATGCACGAAATCGGCGCTCATGGGATCAGCGCCGTCGAGATCGAATTTTTTCAGCAGCGCGAGCTGCTGCAGCATCACCGGCCCCTGCGCCCACGCGCCCGGCTTGCACACGGTGTAGCGGCCGTACTCGTAAGTGAGCGGCGCCTCGATGGTGGCGTGCCAGCGCGCCATGTCGTCGCCGGTGAGCACGCCCTTGTGCGGCTCGCCGTTCGTGTCCATCACCGCCTGGGTGCGGCAGAAGCGGTCGATCGCCTCGGCGATGAAGCCTTGCGACCAGGTCTTGCGCGCCGCTTCGATCTGCTTGACGCGATCGCCGCCGGCGGCTTCCGCCTCGCGCAGCACGCGGGTGTAGGTTTCGGCGAGCGTCTTGTTGGTGAACAGCGCGCCGGTGTCGGGCACCTTATTATTGGGCAGATAGACCGCGGCCGACGTGGGCCAGTGCTGGCGGAACAGCTCGGCGACCGTGGCGATGGTGGCGTTGGCGCGCTCGACCAGCGGATGGCCTTGGCTCGCGTAGAAAATCGCCGGCGCCAGCACGTCGGCGAGCCGCATGGTGCCGTAGTCGCGCAGCAGCAGCGTCCAGGTGTCGAACGTGCCCGGCACGCAGGCGGCGAGCAGCCCGGTGCCCGGCACCATGTCGAGGCCGAGGCTTTTGTAGTGCGCGATCGTCGCCTGGGCCGGCGCCGGGCCCTGTCCGCAGATCACTTCGGTCTTGCCGCGGCGCACGTCGTTGACGATCACCGGCACGTCGCCGCCGGGGCCGTTGAGATGCGGCTCGACCACCTGCAGGGTGAACGCGGCGGCGCAGGCGGCGTCGAACGCGTTGCCGCCTTTTTCCAGGATGCCCATGCCGACCGCGGTGGCGATCCAGTGGGTCGAGGCGACCACGCCGAACGTGCCGTCGATCTCGGGCCGCGTGGTGAAGGGATTTGGGTTGATGTTTTTCATGCGGATGCCGGGGCGCTGCTGAGGCATGCGACTACATCAGTTTTCCGGGGTCTTCTCAATCGGCCTCCGCCCTCATCCTGAGGAGCGTCGCGCAGCGACGCGTCTCGAAGGATGGGGGCGGCCTCATGCTTCGAGACGCGCGCTTCGCGCGCTCCTCAGCATGAGGCCGGGAGGTACCGCGCCATCCGAAAGAAGAATTTGGCTTCGTTTTGTCACTTTGGGTTCGTTCTGCGCCTACTGTTCGACCTATTCTTTGATCCATCGACTCACGCCTCTTCCTTCCCGCGCCCTTTCAGGCCCGAGTTGTGTCTTCCTATCGCTCTGCGAAAGCTTTCTGCAGGTGCCTAACTCATCCCGCGAAGCCTTTTGTTCCCTCCCTCGCCCCTCAAACCTTCATTCACACACACCTTTCCTTTTGCGCGGCCCGCTTGCCGCGCTTCTCATCCTTCCATCTGCCCGCCCCGCTGAAGGGGCGGACGGAGCGCCGAGAAGGCGCATTCAACGATCGCGCTTGCGAGGCGCGTCAACCACGCTTACGAGGCGTGTATCGCACCGGCTCCGAACCGGTGCGCTCGCCTCTCGGCGCTCCGCCTGGCGGTTTCGGTGACGGCTGACCGCACTTTCCATTGTCCTCGGCAGCTGCCTCGGCCAACTTCCAGCGGTCGATCCGCGCCCGGTCGTAACTCCGGGGGTCGGACACCCGCCCCTCCTCCTGCCGCGACTTTTCACCGTGGCTCCGGAGGACGCCATCCTCGCTCCGCCTTCAGGAATCGCCCTCTAGAAGACGCCCCTTCGAAGAGCGCGGACGATGCGTTACGTAGCATATGTTCGAAATGTAGTCAAGCGAATTATTTCGAGACGCGCGCGATAAAGTGCTCGACAGGTGAATTGCTGAATGGCGTTCCCTTTGGGCTCGCGGCCCAGGACACTGAGACAAACATTGGTAAGAAGCGCCGCCACGGCGCTTAATGCTGTGTGAGTTACTTCACATTTGAAACGCGCATTGTCATGAAAAAATCTGTTACCGTTCCGAGAGCGCGGTCTCGTTCGGTTGCTCGTCCACTCCAGCCGGAACAAGAGAATCTAGTGCGCTCGTGAGCGATTGCAAAAAACTGAGTTGATGGTTCAGGAGGCGAACAATGTTCGGTTCCGCACTGTACTATCCTTACATCGATATCGAGGACGGTAAATGGCTGCGCTCCGCGATCCTGTTCTGGGACGAGATTCAAACGATCGTTCCGACATCTATTAAGAAGCCATACAAGTCAAAAGATACAAGAATTTGCGCTGAGGAAGGCTACCTCAGTCCCCTTCCCTGCGACCTTCACGGAGATGTTCTCAACCAGCTCGGCAAGCGTGTTATCAATCTCGTTCAAAACCCTGAGGGTCCTAGCGATCTGGATCCCTTCGCAAGCAATGCTGATCCAAATTCGTATGCCCTCGTTCACGCCCACAAGTTAGGCCATGCACTCCGCCACGAGCTTCGTGCAGCGCGGCTTCATCCAGCCAAGCTATCGGCGGAACTGCGCGCACTTTTTCCAGGCGCCGAGCATACTGATGCTAATAACGACTGGTTGCTTGTCGACGCAAGCTTTGCAAGTACCTATATGTCGGCGCTGGCAGCCTTGCTGTCACGCGAGATCCGAGTCTCGCCTCTGACGAATGAGGAGGCCGCCTTAGGAATTAATCTCCGCTGCTTAATTGATGATGTTGCCTCTAGCAGCGCCTCAGATGCCAAGGGGGCTATCGTAACTCTTCTGATGGAGAGCCTACGCGTCGATCCGAATACTAAAGTTGAAAAGCTAATTTCATTCCGTCG
>Ga0306924_10003757_pt1 | contig 14662 bp, 10 predicted proteins | sample sta12Can44000111_FD_203756 | JGI IMG/M metagenome (GOLD analysis project Ga0306924, IMG submission 203756) | Lab enrichment of tropical soil microbial communities from Luquillo Experimental Forest, Puerto Rico - statanox.12C.anox.44.000.111 (v2)... | ecosystem: Environmental > Terrestrial >... | reverse complement strand
GCCTCCGTGATGTCCTCAACCCGGCGCACCGATACCCCCGCCAGATACATCTCGATCAGTGCCTCCTCGACCGAGCTCTCGCGCCGCCGGTAGCGCTCGATAATCGCCGTCTCGAAGGTCTGCGCCCGAAGCTTCGGGACCTTCAGCCGTACCTCCCCGGCCTTGGTCTGCAGGCCGCGCTCGTAGTGGCCCGCGCGCGTGTCCCGGCGCGCCTCGCTGCGCTCGTAGCGATGCGCATTGCACAGCCGATCCGCCTCGGCATCGAGCAAGGCGTTCAACGTCTCCTCCACGGTGCCCCGCACCACTCGCTCGAGGTGGCTCTTGATCCGCTCGTCGTCAATCGTGATGACATTGTTCAACAGACTCGGTGTAGTCTCGGTCATGGCGGCTCCTTCTTGCTGACCTGGTTGCGTTTAGCCACCTCCAGTTCAGCCAGATTCGGGGCCGCCAGCCCTACTCAATTGTGCGAAAGATTCCGTACCTCATCGACAACGGCTTTGCGGGCCAAGGCGTGCTCGCGCCAGATTTCTGCGGCGCGCAGCGATCCGCGTCGGTCGCCTCAAGCCGACGGCGATCCACTTGGGTGACGTTGACGACAATTCCTGCTCTCATGACGAGAGCTTGAACTGCTTCGGGCGATTTGGGAATCGCCCGAATGAATCAGACCACTAGCGTGGTATTGGTTCAACTTCTGGAGACGATCGATGCCGAAGCCGTATTGGCCCTGGGCTCGCTCCGACGCAGCGCATGATCGACCGCCCAAATGGCGGCCTGCGTCCTGTTCTTCACGCGGATTTTTCTGAGAATAGCTTTGATATGCACTTTGACGGTCGCTTCGGCGACGCCAAACTTCCGAGCGATCCTCTTGTTGGATTGCCCTTCTGTGAGGCACGCGAGAATGGCGGTCTCTCGGTTCGACAATGTTCGCGCCAAAACGCCGTCACGAAGGTGCAGTTCGCTCGGCGAGACCTCATCGCATGCCTCGCTCATTTCGCCGCCCTGGACGGTGTTCGGGAGCGGCGCGGCTTCGGCTGCGACCGGAGCATGGGCAGCTAAGACTTCGGAGGGAGGACCGATCTCGCCACCTCCGTCGGCCAACGCCGTTGACAGGATGCTCGATTGGAGCACCGTCTCTCCCTGCATCAGCAGGTCGAGCGACTTAATCAGGGCCTCGGGCGTGATGGTCTTCAGGACATATCCGTCCGCGCCGGCGCGAAAGATGGCCAGCACCTCGCTGAGGTCGCAGCACTCGCCCAGCACCATCACGCGCGCTGACGGATGCCTCTGCTTGAGGAGTTTCACGTCGCGAACAGAACTCTCTTTCGCCCCGCCCAATCGGCCTCCGGTCAACATCAGCACGGCGCTCGACGACTTGAGCGAAAGCATCCTAAGCTCGCCCACCTCTCGCAAGGCCACCGCGACCCGAGAGCAGGTGGTCGACAGGATTTTTTTTAGGCTCTCGCGGAACAGGCTATCTTCATCGATGACGACCGTAGCATCGAGACGAAGACGCATCATGAGAACTTGCCCCCTCGGCAACGCGTAAGTGAACGCCCGCACCCACAGACTACAGTGTAGCGGCTGCCCCCGGCGCCGCTAAATTTAACACAGTAGCGCAGCTAATTTAAACCCAGTAGCGCAGTTAATTTATAGATAATTTACCCCTCGTTTCAAAACGCTTTGATGACACTGAAAAAGTTATCCACTGAGATAGCCCCCGACATCCACGGAGTGTTGTTGCGTTGCCCCGGCCATTAGTCTTAGTCTTAGTCTTAGTCTTAGTCTTAGTCTTAGTCTTAGTCTTAGTCTTAGTCTTAGTCTTAAGTGTTGCCACAGATCCTTGTTGCGCTCCCCGAAGGAAGGAAGCGGACTTTCGTCCGCAACGGCTTCGACCTGGAAACGCATCGGTGATCTCCTCGACCACTTCACTCCAGGCGAGCGCAAGGCACGACAAGGATAACGTTTCCGAACTCGTCGGTGATCTCAAAAACCGCACCTTCGAGATTCTCCTCGCTGAGAGCTTCTTTGATGCCGGCAGCCCCATCGGCCAGAGCCGTCGGAAGGTCTGGAAACTCCAGCCCGTGCGAATCAGGCACAAAATTGTCCCCTTGCCGGAAATTGAAATAGTAGCGGGGCATGAGTCGCCATTCCTAGCTCGGGACGCAGACGAATAGCGCGATTCGACGCGCCGGACAGCAGCTAAAAGGCTTAGCGCGCGGCGCCCAACCAAATCAGCGCCACCGCCTCGGCGAAGGCGTTCAAGGTGGTGGCCAGTCTGTCGTTCGAAAAAGCGTGGTCGATGCCCCCCGAACGGAACTCGGGGCGGACCCATTCCTGGACTGCGGGCCAAACGCGGCCGACCTCCGCCCTGAGAAACGCTCCCAGTCCCTCGCGAATCCAGCGTTCCTGGTTGATCTTAAAGCCGTTCTTGACGCGCGCGAGGCGGATCTGCTCGGGAATCTTGCCGGCCATTGCGGCCCGCACGATCCATTTCCCGTAGCCGTTGCGCAGCTTTAGCGAGGGGCGCAAGGCCAGTCCCAGCTCGACCACCCGGTAGTCCATGAACGGCAGCCGGCTTTCAATGCTGTGAGCCATGGAGTTCCGATCCTCGTAACGCAGCAGCGTCGGCAGGCTCACCTCCATGACGTCCTTCGATTGACGCAGCCACTCCTCCTCGCCGCGTTCCGCGCCCAGATGGAGAGCGGTGTCGGGAAGCCTGACGACCGAATTCAGGCCCCTGGCCTTGATGTAGCGATCGCGGTGCCGCCAGTAGTCGATGAGCGAGAGATGTTCGCTCATGATCATGGGCAGGAGCGACAGCGCGAATGCGCTGGAGCCGAGGGCATCCTTGCGTCGCATGAGCCGCGCCAGGTGGAACAGCTGATACTTGCGATAGCCCATGAATGACTCGTCGCCGCCCTGGCCACCGAGCACGACCTTGAAGCCCTGTTTACGGGCAGCGGCATAGACCCAGTTCTGGGCGATGATGCTGCCGCCGGCGAAAGGCGAGTCCTGCGAGTGAAGCGTCTCGCCAAAATTCTCGACGATTTCCTTGGATGTCGGCCAGACGTAGTGCGCGTCTATGCGGCGGGCCTGCGCCAGGAGCTTCACCAGGGGTCCTTCGGACTCGCCGGCATCGGGATGGCCGAAGCTAAAGCCCGTGACGTTGGTATGGAATTCGCTCAGTAACGCGGCGACAGCCGAGGAATCGAGCCCGCCGCTGAGCGAGACCGCCACCGGAACGTCGGAGCGCAACCGCAGGCGGACCGCGTCGGTGAGGAGATCGTGCACCGAACGAATGAGTTCAGCCTCGCTCTTCCCCTCGATCCTTCGTCTGGTCTCCTCGACGCGTTCGACGATGTCGTAGTAGGATTGGGAACGCGGGCGGAGCTCGCTTCCCGCGAGATCGACCTCCAGGAAATGCCCGGGACGCAGCGCCTTCAGCCCTTCGTAGGCTGATGTCGTGTCACCGCAATCATAAACGAAGTAGCGCAGACCGCGCGCGCAGTAGGCGAGGTTCGGCTCAAGGCCGAGCTCGCGGGCGAGAGGAGTCATCGTCGAGGCGAAGCTCAGCCTGGCCGGCGTGTCATGGTAGTAGAGCGGTTTTACACCGAAGCGATCGCGGACCAACCAGAGGCGCTTCTGCTCGCGGTCGAGACAGGCGAAGGCAAACATACCGTTGAAGCGTGCGAAGGCAGCCGTTCGCCAGGCTTTGAAGGCTTCGAGAATGACCTCGGTGTCGCTTTTTGTCCGGAAGCTATGGCCGAGTTTCTCGAGGACATCTCTGAGCTCCAGGTAATTGTAGATCTCGCCGTTGTAGACGATGCAGTAGCGGCGCGAGTGGTCCCACATGGGTTGGTTCGCTTCCGCGTTGAGGTCGATGATGCTGAGGCGGTTGTGGCCAAACACCGCCGTCCAGGCCCCCGCGTCGATGCTTTCGACCTTCTGATGGTCTGGCCCTCGGCGGCGTTGCGCTCGGACGATGTTCACAATCGTCGGAAGGAGGTCAGGAGAGGGGCGGCCGAGTGCGCCAGAGACGCCACACATCGATTGGTCCCGTCTAGGAAGGCGCCGCGGCAAACGCGGATTAGCGTTTCCCCGAAGCGCGGCCGTAGCCCCGCTCCGCGCGAAGAGTGTCCGCGGCGGGGTGGGGCGAAGATACCCTGCTGTGGACCCGATACCGGCAGGATCTTTGGAGTTGCCATGCGACCTTGCGGCACTGCGAGCCTCGCCATTGTCGACTACCCCGAAAGGAGTAGCATGGCGCGGCCGGCCCGGAGCGCGGCCGCTCTGGGAGCGCGTGCGGCTGGTCCGTCCTTCCAGGAAGTATCCGAGCGGAGTGCGCTGGCTTGTGATGATGAGCACTTCGGACGGCGTGCCTGGACTAGAGCTGCACACTCTTCGGGGGCGCGAGCTCCGCATTGCCGAGTTCGATGTGAGCGAGAAGCTCTGGCCGCTAAGCTCATCGGCAAGCGCATCCGCCTAGACCGCGCACCTTGCCGGTGATGATGGGCAAGCTGCGCTGTTTGAGGGCGCTCAGCTTGAGGTCGGCGTCGAGTCCGGCACGAACCCGCGTCGATGTCGAGCGACGTGATACGGACATCGATGATGAGCCTGTCCCCTTGCGGCCCGATATCGAGTAGCGGCTCTCCGGGCTTGAGGACTCCGCCGGGCGTGAAGCGTCTTATATTATTATTATTAGCTTGCCCCCGGGTTGCGTGGCGCTTGTCCACAAGACTCCGCGATTTGGGCAGCTTCCATTCGAAGGCTCGATCGCGCCGAGACGGTTCTGAGGTGGCCCGGAAAGCGGCCACGGGGACCTGCACAAGCTTGGGCGTGACAACCGATTGGAAGAATTGATCCCGCTTCAGGTCAGCGCTTCACGGGCGGAGCCCTTCGCCGGTTTGAGGAGGCTCGCGTAAAGCCCCAGCAATGCCTCGAATTCCCGCTCCCAGGCGAAACGCTGCAGCACGAGTTCGCGGCCGGCTCGTCCCATGGCTCGCGCCCGTTCCGGATCGTCGAGTAGACCGTTGACGGCCGCAGCGACCGCCTGATCATCGAGCGGGTCGACAAAGTTCACGCAATCGAAACCTTCCGTGAGCGCTCGCCATGAGGCGATGTCTGAGGCCACGACGGGAACGCCCGCGGCGAGATATTCCAGCAGCTTGGTCGGAATCGAGTCGTCGAAGTTCTTCATCGGCAGGAGGATCGCAAGACCCACTTGCGCCTCGCACAGGAGAGAGACGACCGCTCTGCGATCCAGCACGCCTCGATAATCAATCAGGCGCCAACCGCTTTCTCCGCTCAGCTTGCCAAGCTCGCACTGCGGAAGGCGTCCGGCCACGACAACCTTGGCCGAAGTGTGCGCGGCGAGGCGGGCGATTTGCCTGGAGCCGCGGAATTCGCTGACGAGCCCCACATAGCATCCGATGCGGCGACGCTCGTCCCAGCCAGGAAGCTCGGGAAACTCCGCCCGCTTCGGCAGATTGCGCAGGAGCACCGTCCGCCCGGAGGGATAGGCCTTTCGCATGCCGGGCGTTGTGACCACCACGCCCGACATGAAGCGGTCGGCCACGCGCTCGATGGCACGTCCGAGCGCGCCCGCGAGGCGTTGTCCGCGCGGAGAGAGCCAGCTCTTTTCGGCGAGGTCCTTCGAGATGTGCTCGTGTGAGTCGAAAACGACGCGGCGTCCGATCAAGCGCAGCATCAAGCCGGTGGGCAGGAGCTCCGGGTCGTGAAAATGGAAGATGTCGGCACGACACCACAAGAGGATACCCAGTATCCTGAACTGGCCCACCGTCATCCGCAAAGCTCTGCCCTTAGGCACGCGCAAGCTCCGGCAGGTGACGCCGTCGCGGATAATGGTCGTGCCGTCGCCCGGCGCGACGAGGGTCACGCGAAACCCAGCTTCGGCGAGCGATACGCATTGCTTCGTGAAGATCCGCGTGTCGTCGGCCGGATGGACCGTCGAGAAATGAACGACGTGAATCCTGTTGCCCTGCATGGCCCGCTCATGCGATGCCGTTCCGAAGCGAACTTTCGACCCCGGCAGGGCGCTGCGCGTCTGCCCGGGCAGCTCGCAGCAGATGTGCGAAGGCGGCGTCGTTATCGCCAGTGAAGTGCCCACGGATGCCGAAGGGGCCGCGGAATTCGTCGACCTCGTAGCCACCGGCGGGTAGCTGGGCGTTCATCGGGAAGTAGCCGAAGACGTCGTCCAGGCAGCCAACGGGCCAGAGGCCCAGCCGCTCAACGAGCGGCGCGTATCCGGCGGAGACCTCGGCGCTCATCATGAAGAGCTCGAGCTGATCGCCGATCGCGAGCGTGCAGGCACGGCAGTATCCACGACCTAGCTCGCCTAAGATAAGCGAGAGCGGTATGTAGGCTTCGCCGCCACGCAGCACCTCCGCTGGCCTTCCCGGACCTTCCGCCGCCTCGTCGGCAACCGCCGCCACCTGCGTGGCCACCTGCGTGGCCCAGTTCTGCCACTCGTCCAAAGTCGGTACCATGAAGACGGGGCCGCGTATGAGCCGCCGGATCGATCTCGACAGCCTCGGGCGCATGGGGATGTGGGCGCGCACGTCACCGGAAAAGCCCTGCAGGAATAGCACGGGGTGATCGCCGAGGCGCGACCGGACGGCCCGCCGAACGGCTCCGACATAGTCAGGAGAGACCCGATCCGTTGCCGGACGGTCGGCCGGATGACAGGCGCAGGAGACCAGCACGCAGGCGATCGAGCCGTCAGCATGGCGCAGCACGCTGACGCGGCAGGCAGAAGCGCGCGGCGCGGCGTGGTTCGGCCCCATGAGCGTGCCCGATTGCTTGATCCTGCGGCCGTGAAGAACGGGCCGCCTGATGTCGGCCCGGCGACCGACGCTGCCGCGAAGGTCGCGGCACGCAGTGGACAAGGTCAATCCGGGGCGACGTGATTGCAAAGCCTGCCGGGCCGCGCCGGCAAGCCGGCGAACGACCTCGCGATACCAAGCCTCGTCGCATTTGCCGAGAAGCGGCTTTCCCCGATCCAGCATCGGCGCCCAGTGCGTATGGGTCGCAAGTGCATGGACTTGCATCGGATAGCCCTGCCGGGCGCAGCGCGTCGTGAGGTCGGCGGCGAGGTCAGGGCCGGCGAACAGGGCATCGATCGAGAGCAGTATCACGCGTGTCTCGGCGCTTTCGAGCAGCACCAGATTGGCCTCGATCGCCTCATCCACGCCGGTGGAGCGCAGCGGGCCCTTTCGCGACCATGATCCACCGAGCTCCAGGGGCCGGTCGGGCGTGATATCGACACAGGCCGAGGAAACGTAGATCATGCCGCCACTCTCGCTCAGGCGCTCCGAGCGGTCGCCGCAGATCGGGCCTCGCTCATCGCGCTCCTTTCGTCACGCCGACCAGGCACCTGGGTGCAGCACGACGGTGCAGCCCGGGCTGGACCCGAATACCTCACCGAAAAGCCGGTCATCGCGCCCATGCCGAAGAACAGGACGCGCTGGCTCGGCCAGTCGCCGCCGACCATGCTGGCGGCGAATCCAGCCATGAAGATCGCAAGGATGATGTTTTTGTCCGCCACATCTCCGCGCCGGCGGATGAATTCGTAGAAGACCGCGCCGACGAACGCGACGAACGCCACCGTGCCGATGATCCCCGTCTCCGCCATGAGCTCGAGCACCAGGTTGTGCGGCCAGTTGCCCGCCACATCCGTCAATCCGGCAGCGAGCGGAAAGCCGCCCCATCCGACCCCGACGAGCGGCGAGCGCAAGAACACCTCGATCGCGAGACCGTGGAAGACATCGCGGGTACCGGCCGCTACGTCCCCCTCCCTTTGGAGGAACGCGTAGAGCACTATTCTCTTCAGAGTCGCCGGCACGTCGGGGCTGAAGGCGATCTCGCGCGCATAGCTCTGAAGCACCACGGCGATGAAGGCAATGACAAGGAAGCAGGCGCTGAGCAGAATCGCAGCCAGGACGCGATCCTTCGTTCCGTTCCAGAGAAAAATCAGGACGGTGAGGAATACGAGCAAGAGCCCGATGCGACCGCCCGAGAGAACGATGAAGTAGACGAAGACGAGCAAGCACATGAGCGCCCATATATCGGCGCGCGGCAACCGTCGCCAAAGTCGGTCGATGGCCCAAAGCCCACCGAGCGCCATGACGAAGGCGAAGTTGTGATAGGTGATGATGACGCTGCGCACGCGTTCGTCTTCGGCGAACAGGGCCGGTGTGTGCCCATTCGCCGTGAAGACGATGGCTGCCAGGCCGGCGAGCATCGCGCCGGAGACGAGCGACAGTCGTAGCCGCCCATCGCGCGCCACGACGAAACCGGCCGTTATGCAGAGCGCCGGGACGAACAGTGTCAGCAACGTCTTGTTCAGGCCGTAGCCTCCTGATGGCGACCAGAGATAGGTTGCCCCGAACAGTACGCTCACCATCAAGCACGCGAACAGGACCCGGATAAATTTCGCGTCGACAGCCGTGGCGCCGATCGCGACCAAGCTTGCCGCAACCGTCGCAAGGAGAACCGGCCAGGGGTTCAGAAACTCGCTGCCGAGAGAGAAGTGCGCGATGTAATAGATGACGCCTTGATTGACGAGCAGCGCGAAAAGGATGGCCACGGCGGCGGAAGCCTTGCCACTGGGAGCTCTAGCGGCGTCCGGGCGGTTCCCTGCTCTCATCCGCCGGCTCCGCGTCGATCAGAGGAGCCGTGCCCACGCGCGGCGTCGACCGAGGGCTGACCGGACATAAGCTGAGGCACCGTGATCGCCTGTCGCGTAGCGATCGAAGTAGCGGATCGCTCCCATGTCCACCATGTTCAGGACGCAGCCGAGCATCCGCTGGTAGACGATGTCGGAGCGGGAAAGCGCCCGCACGACGACGTCTTGATCCGTCTGCCCCCAAGCCGTCACCAGCACGAAGGCGTCGACGGCAGGCGCGACCGCGCGCACGTCGACGAACGTCGCCAGCGGCGGCAGGTCAAAGATGAGGAGGTCGAAGCCGTCGCCTTCGGTGTTGGCGAAATTCCGCATTCCGGGCGAGCCGAGAAGGTTGCTCGCATTTGACGACGCCTCGCCGCCTGCCGGCAGCACCTTGAGCCTGGTCTTGGGATCATGCCATGCGACGTCGGCGAGGCGCTCCCGCCCGAGGATCACGTCGCATAGGCCCTTCTTCGAGCTTTTCCTCGGCGAGCCGATCATTTGGCGGGTCAGGGACGAGCTCTGCAAGTCGGCATCGACGAGCAGCACGCTTTGGCCGGAGAGCGCGACGATCTGCGCAAGGTTGCAAGCGATGGTCGAGCTGCCCTCGTTCGGTATCGCCGAGACCACGCCCAGCGTTCGGATAGGTCGGTCCCGGCGGGCGATGTCGAGGGCAACCTTGATGCCTCGGATCGCTTCGGCGAATTGCGTATCCGGCTTCTCCACCGCATAGCGCAATAGCCCGAGTTCTTGCCGGCACATACGGTCGCCGCCCCGGCTTCGTACTCGGGCTGGAAGGCGCCTTTGAGGCGATCGCGGCACCAGTGCCAAGCAGCGGAGGCCGGTTTCCCGCTCGACCTGGTGGCCGGTCCGGAACACTCGGTCGAGCCGCTCGCGAAGCAAGCCGATGCTCAGCCCAGCGACGAGCCCGAAGCACAGCGCCCCACCGAGAATGATCGTCGTGCGCGGCTTGCTCTTGCGGGGCGGGCGCTCCGCCGCGGTGATGATCCGCGCCTCGGTGATGGGGAAGGACTCCTGCTCGATGGCTTCCTTGCGGCGTGTCAGGAGTGCCTCGTACACCGCGCGAGCCGTATGCGCCTCGCTTTCGAGTTGCCGCAGGACGATCTGCCATTCGTTGGTCACCATGTTTTGCTCGATAAGAGCCTTCAACGATGTCTCAAGGGAGCGCTCCCTGGAAATGGCAACCTCGTAGTCGCTCCGCTGACTCGACGCGATCCGGTTGAACTCGTCGAGGATCGATTGCTGCAAGCCCTTCGCCTCCTCGCGGTACTTGGCGGCTACCCCATTGTCCTTGCCGAAGCGCCGGGCGAGGTCGGCCGCCATGCGGACTGCGTCGAGCACTCGCGACCGAAGGCGGCTGATCAGCTCGCTCCGCAGCGCATCGCTGACGACGGCCTCAGCGTCTCCATTTCGAATGACCGTTTCGACGCGCTCGAGTTTCGCGCGGGCCTCCGCCGTGTGCGCGCGCGCCAGGATGAGCTGACTATTGAGCTCGTTGAGTTGCTGTTCGTCGACAAAGCCGCGACCGGTATTGACGATCTTGTGTTCGGCGCGGTAACGCTGTGCGGCGCGATCCGCCTCAAGCGCTGAAGAGCGGAGCTCGACGACCCTGAGGTCCATCCACATGGCAACGAGCTTCGCCGCGTCGTATTTGCCCCTCAGCTCGTCGGTGACGTAGGCGTTTGCGAGCTCGTTGGCGATGCGGGCTGCTTTCTCTGGATCCTCCGACGTATAGCTGATGCCCAGGACATAGGTCAGTCCCAGCCGGCGAACCGTCAGGTTTTCCCTGAAATTTTCGATGAGGTGCTGCCTTTGTGCGTCTTCGGATGCGGCGGGTCCGGACGCGGCGGGCGGGGATGCAAGCCCCATATGGCTGGAGAGAGTCGAGAGAATTTTCGTTGCGGATGCGGCGGTGCTGCGCACGAAGGATAGCGCTTTACTCAACACGCTGCGGCTCGGCGTATTGAGTTCGGGGTCTTCGTCGAGCTTGAGGTCGCGAATGACCTTCAGCACCACGCGTCCCGATTGGGCGACCTCGACCTGGCTGTCCACCAGCTCGCTTTCGATGTGCATGTCGGAGACAGACCGACCTTGAAGGAGACGAGCCTTTTGGGGCTCAATCAGCACCAGGGCGTCTGCGGTGAACCGGGGGACGGCCAATAGGATATATGACGTCGCAAGAAGAAGGCAGAGCAGGGTCATGCCAGCAACTATTGATCGCCGGCGCCGCAGAAAATCGAGCATATCGTGGAGATCAATGCTCGAGGCGACCTCGGCCTCGGGCCGGTGGTCGCCATAGGAAGCCTGTGTCGCTTCGCGGCGGATGACCTGTGTCGCTTCGCGGTGGATGAGAAGCATGGTGGCCCCGGGACAAAGGAACCGCGCGGGAATACTACTGCTGAAAAATCAGATCGCCTCGCGGAGATTCCGGATTAGTCCGCCTTCGCGCCGAGGGCGCCTCGCACCGCCTCGATGATCCGATCCTGCACGTCGGGCTCCAGGTAGGGGTGCATTGGCAACGAGATCGCCTGCCGGGCGAGGTCTTCCGATACGGGCAGACCCGGGTCCGGAGTCGGATAGGACGCGTAGGCGGTCTGCCGATGCAGCGGCTTGGCGTAGTAAACCGCCGTCGGGATGCCCTGTCGTTTCAGCGATGCCGCGAAACCGTCGCGCCGTTCTGGCGCCAAGCGGAGCGTGTACTGCGCCCAAACGGAGGTGCAGCCGCCGAGCACCCGCGGCACCCGTGCTATGTCCGCGAGATGGGCGGCGTAGCGGGCTGCCACCCGCTGCCGCGCCTCGATCTCCTCGCCGAATATCCTCAACTTCTCCAGGAGGATCGCCGCCTGCAGGGTATCGAGCCGCCCGTTCATCCCGATGCGGACATTGTCGTATTTGTCCGCTCCCCGCCCATGAATGCGCAAGGAGCGGATCACCGCCGCAAGTTCAGCGTCATTCGTGAATACGGCACCGCCGTCCCCGTAGCAGCCGAGCGGCTTCGCCGGGAAAAACGAGGTCGCGGTGGCCAGACCAATATTGCCGACCTTGCGGCCTTTGTGCGTCGCGCCGAACGATTGCGCGGCATCGCACAGAACCCACAATCCGCACGCGTCGGCGATCGGGAGGAGCGCGTCGTAGTCGGCGGGCTGGCCGAAGAGATCAACCACGATGAGGCCGACCGGGTCCAGCCCCAATCGGATGGCGGTCGCCAGGCCGGCCTCGAGACTTGCGGGGTCCATGTTGAACGTCTCCGGGAGGACGTCGACGAAGACCGGGATGGCACCGAGCCATGCGATCACCTCGGCCGTCGCCGCGAAGGTGAAGGTTGGGCACAAGATTGCCTGCCCCGGCCGCACGCCGCGCGCCATCAAGACCAGCGCCAGGGCGTCGGTGCCGTTGGCGCAGGAGATCACCTCCGCAGCACCGCAGAACGCCGCGAGCTCGGCTTCGAGCTCCGCGACCTCTACCCCCATGATGTAGTCGCCGCGCTCCACGACCCGCAGGAGCGCTGCATCGATCCTCGCCCCGAGCCGGCGGCGCTGAGCCCCGAGATCGATGAACGGAAGCGGCGCGAACGGTGCATGCCGATGTTGCAGCATCAGCTCGCCTCTTCCAGGATGCCATGGGGAGTCAGGCGGTAGCGCTCGCCCGTGTCGCGGCAGACGAGGCTCGGGCCGAGGCGGCGGCCATGCTTTGAGACCCAGCCGACCTGCCTTGCCGGCACGCCGGCGACCATGGCGAAATCCGGCACGTCCTTCGTCACGACGGCGCCGGCGGCGATGAAGGCGTAGCGGCCGATCACGCGCCCGCAAAGGATCGTGGCGTTCGCCCCGATTGTCGCTCCCCGCTTGACGAGGGTCTCGCGGAACTCGTTCTTGCGCTCGATCTCGGCCCGCGGCTCGAGCACATTGGTGAAAACGCAGGACGGCCCGCAGAACACGCCGTCCTCCAGCGTGACGCCGGCATAGACGGACACGTTGTTCTGGATCTTTACGCCGTTGCCTACCCTGACATTCGGGCCAATCATGACGTTCTGTCCGACGACCACTTTGCGGCCCAGCCTTGTCGCCGCCAGGATGTGGCTGAAGTGCCAAATCTTGGAATCTTCGCCGATCTCGACATCGGCATCCACGATGGCTGTCGGATCGATATGGACGCCGGGAAAGCGCACCCCGTTCAGCCGGACCGGCGCCTCCGGCGCGGGCGGTGTCGACAGCGACACGCTGCCGCGTCTCAGCACCGAGAGGACACGAAGCCCTTCAGCTGCATCCGTACGCGGACGGGCCCCGCTCGCACAGCACTCGAGGAAATGCTGCATCTCCTCTTTGAGCGGCTCACCGGCGGCGAGGGGGATGGAAATGCCTCCGTCGGTCCGCGGCGTCGGAATTCCGCCCGCCCATCCGACGGTATAGGGGAAACGCTTCACTTTGCCTTCGAGCGGTGCGACATCGTCGAAGACCACGGCACCACGGTCGCCGATGACCGTGAGGCGCTGCTCCTTGAACGGATGCAGCCATGACACGAAGATGTGAGCCTTGACCCCCGACGGAAAGCCCATGTCGACGTGGCACGTGTCGCGGATCGAGGGATGGAGGACTGGCACGCCGGCGGCGATCACCGAGTCCGGGTCCTCGCCCACGAGGTCCAGCACCATGGATATGTCGTGCGGGGCGAAGCTCCAGAGCACATCCTCCTCGCGCCTGACCTTTCCGAGAGAAAGGCGGTTCGAGTAGATGTACTGCAGGCGGCCGAGGTCGCCTGAGCGGGCGATCTTCCGCACCGCCTGATAGCCGCGGTGATAGTGCAGGAGATGGCCGACCATGAGCACGCGGGACGCGGCCTGCGCCGCCCGGATGAGGGTTTCAGCCTCGCCCAGGTCAAGTGCGATCGGCTTTTCCACGAAGACGTGCTTGCCGGCCGTGATCGCCTGCATGGCGAGGCTGAAATGCGCTTTCGCCGGGGCGGCGATGGCGACGGCGGTCACGCTTGGGTCCGCGAGCGCCGCCTCTAAGCTGAGCGGCCGCCCCTTGAACGTGCTCACCAGCTTATCGACCGTCTGCCGATTCGTGTCGACCACTGCTTCCAGCGCTCCCAGCTCGGCTACGGCGCGCACGATGTTCTTGCCCCAGTAGCCACATCCGACGACGGCGACGCGTACCGCGGAGACGCCTGGGCGGGCGTGTGCTGCGGGGGCTGAGCGCCGGCGCCGGGTGCGGCTGTATTCCACCGTCGCGACCGGTTCCTGCGGCAGGTCAAGATCGGCGGCGCGATCGGGATGAATGTGGGCGTCGGATGAATGTTCCATGAGGAGGGAGCGTCCGCGATCCCACTATGCCTTGACCACCCGCCCGTCGGCGACGCCGGCGCGATGCAATGCGTTGCGCGTATCGACAATGAGCTTGGCCGTTAGCGAAAGTCCTGCGTAGTCGATCCCGTCGTGATCGGTGGCGATGACGACCGCGTCGTAGGAGGCGATTCGTGCATGATCCCAGGCTATGGATTTGCGGCCAGTGAGCTGCGGGTGGTCGCGCGTGCGCGGCACGAGCGGAATGAAGGGATCGTAAAAGTCCGCACGGCCGCCGCGCTCTTCGATGAGCTCGATGAGCTTCAGGGAGGGGCTATCTCGTAGGTCGTCGACGTTCTTCTTGTAGGCGATGCCCATGAGCAGGATATTGGCGCCGTTGAGCCCGCGGTGGGTCGTGCGGTCGAGCGCCGTGCTCAGCCGCTCGACCACGAAACGCGGCATGGCATTGTTGATCTCGCCGGCGAGCTCGATGAAGCGGGTCGGAACCTCGAACTCGCGCGCCTTCCACGAGAGATAGAACGGGTCGATCGGGATGCAGTGCCCGCCGAGACCCGGTCCCGGATAGAAGGCCATGTAGCCGAAGGGCTTTGTCTTCGCCGCCTCGATCACCTCCCAGATATCGATCCCCATGGCGCCGTAGACGAGCTTCAGCTCGT
>Ga0306924_10003755_pt1 | contig 14669 bp, 14 predicted proteins | sample sta12Can44000111_FD_203756 | JGI IMG/M metagenome (GOLD analysis project Ga0306924, IMG submission 203756) | Lab enrichment of tropical soil microbial communities from Luquillo Experimental Forest, Puerto Rico - statanox.12C.anox.44.000.111 (v2)... | ecosystem: Environmental > Terrestrial >... | reverse complement strand
GTTTTCCGCCCTTTTCCGCCCTTTTCCGGATTCTTTTCGACAACAAACCGGCAACAACGTGCTGCGTTTCCGCTGGTTTATTAAGGACGTCAAAGAGGGCCTGACGAGCCGTCGGAATCCACTTGTACCTGAACCGTGATCGCAATGCTAGCGTGTCCGCTTTCCCAGCCCCGGTAAGACCGCGCTGCTCGATTTCCGACTGTAGATCTCTAAGAAGGTCCATGAAGAGGAATGAGGTTTTTTGGATAGAAAATCTGTCGTCCTGTGTGAAAAATTCTAGAAATCATGCCGCAATCGGCTTGTGATATCAAACTTCAAAACCCCTGCAATTTAGGGCAATTGAGTAATTCGCCACCGACAGGTCTGGAACGGCTGTCTTGTCCTTATGCCGAGCAGCACGGCCTCGTTTTCGTGAGTTTGGTATTCATCGCAGTTCACCGAGAATGGACTTTAGACTGCCCGCCGAAACATCGCTGCCGAATTCAACCGCGCTTTGCTTGGATATAACGACAATCCAGCCCATTGGGGCGCATGTGACTACGAAATTCAGTCCAGGCGAGCATATCGGTTGCCCGTAATTTGCCCAGGAATCTTTCGGTGGTTGGATCTCCTGCTCTCCAAATCGAGATTCGGCTGCCTAAATGTATTAGGTGCTCATGGGGCGACATATAACTTTGGGCATGTTTATTATGCTGTTTGGCATGAGCGGCAATGGAGCCGCAAACCCTTTCGGTCGGTTGACCGTCGATGATTTCGACAAACTTAACGACAACTACTATCGCGGGGGCCAACCAAAGCGAGAAGACTATGTCCAATTAGCAGCGCTTGGCATCAAGACTGTAGTTGACCTGAGACAGGGTGGGCCTAATGACGAGCAAACTCTTCTCGAAAATGCAGGAGTGAAGTTCTATTCGATTCCGATGACTACATCATTTCCGCCCTCGGAAACTACCATTCATCAGTTTTTCCAAATTGTAAATGATCCCGCCAAACAACCCGTCTTCGTACATTGCGAAGATGGCCATATTCGGACGGGTGTCATGACGGCCCTATATCGCATCACGCACGACGGCTGGACCGCAGACCAGGCATACGCCGAGATGAAGGAGCATCACTTTCACTGCTTTTGGCGTCATGCTCTTAAGCGACACCATGCCCTAAAACATTTCGTCTATCGCTACTACGATTCTCAGTCGCATCAGGCTGTGGCCAAAGCAGGAAGCTAACTCCAGGTCTCTGGTACTTCCAGAGGGCGTTGGGGTTTTGACTCATCGAAAGCTGCCCAGTTCTCAGTGCCTTTGAAATGGTTTCATAAATAATCGCCCGAAATCGTCGATCTCCTGAGCCACCGAAAATCGGAAAAGGGTTCCCACGCTCTGATCGGTTAAACCAATGCCAGGAGAAAGCCCGAAAGTCGTGTGGCTGGGTAACGTCCACGAGAGGACGGGGGCAAGATACTGAGAGGTTCCATGGACCGTAAAATCATTCCAGGTGCCAAGGCCACCGTACATTTCAACGCCTGCTGCGAATGCTTCGCGGCACCACGCGCACTTTCTTCCAGTGGCAGCTGCCAGAGGGCGGCTCAATCCCATGGCATAGCCAAATTCCCAAGGTTCTCCGTGGATATTCTTTTCGGTAATGAAATTTCCGGACAGGTCCCATGACTTGAATTCTCCCGACAAGATCAACCTTACCTCGATTTCATGCTTTCGTTCCTCGCGGGCCACGCTATTGGGTACGATCAAATCCTTTATCCCGTCAAATCCGACGATTTCCCTTAAAGTCTTGTCCGCGCCGTTGAGATGCTCATATTCGACGTACAGTACCGGCTTGAGGCGGTGGTCACCTGCCAGCAACCGAAATCTGTTTTCGAAGCGAAATCCAGTGAACAGGCTTCCCTCGTGATTGGTATGCTGCCAGTCCAGGTAGAGTTCCGTAGTCCACCATTGAATGATGCCGTACTCGAACTCGGTCGCGTTACCGAAGAACCGATTCCCGCCTTCCGGCCGGCCTGTCACAGTATCGTTTTGAATGTCGAGACTGCCGACCTCCGCCATCTGACTGCTATACGTGATGGAGTAAGGTTTTTCGGACTCATCTTGAGCGAAACCGGACTCGGAATGAGCGAATAGCAGCAGGCTAACCAGGAGGAAAATGGAACGACGCATTTTAGTCGTCATAACGAACTCGCCTTCAGGGGTTGGGTAGAGAGAATCACTAAAAGTGTTGTTACCAGCAAGACTCCTGCCATCACATAAAGTTGTCTTTAGTGGAAGGCATGTGCTGCGAATGGTTCCAGTTGATACCGCGTAATTTTTCCAGTTGGGAGTGTTGTAAGCGCGATGGATTATCGACAATGGGAAATAGAGCGCCGGAGCATCAGTGGTATTCCGACTTTAGGTTACCCAGCACGTCGCCTTCTAGAACATTTGCATTCACTTCGATTCGGCATTCACGGGGGTTTTCCGGGAGGAATTACGGGTGATTGCTTCGTACTGTCCGCTACGAACCTTAGCTGACTTGACGGCACTTCGGATGCTTACCATTTGATCAAGACCTGTAAACGGTCATTTCACTAAAGCCCACGCAATTTCTGTTTCTCCGGAGGCTCGCATTTCTGCGGGCCTCAACTCTTTAGCCTCCGGTGAAATTCCATTCGTAATAAAAGTGCGCCACGTTCAGAACATTTCCGGGTTCTTTGCAATTGGTCCTAGTACGTTCGTCTAAATTTAGAGGCGCTAATGTCCAACATGTTGAACTGGGTCCGTGAGGAATTTCTCCAGATCCTGCCAGTTTGGAAGGAAGGCACTCTCCACACTGCACTGCGTGTGACTGTCGAGGGCGCTGATCTCGCAGACTCTTGCCCTCTTTGTAGAGTTCATCCGATGACGGAAAGGACTTTAAGGAACGCACCAACGGAGAGACGGGGCGTCGAGGCTTTGAGGCAACTCGTGGAGCTTGTGCATAAGAGAGCTTCTGATCTCTGCGGATTCCCGGGAAACACTGCCGAGGAATCCGCAGACTGCAGCTGGACAGCGAAGTCAGGCCGCGCGCTCGCGCAATATATGAGCCAGGGCCAAGCGTCGCAGCTTGCGGCGTCGCAGCATCCGGCCACCGAGCAGGAGGCGTACGATCTGACGTTCGTCGCCGCCACCTTCCTCTTCCATTTCGTTCTCCTCGCCCTCGTCACCTTCGCGGCCTTCGCGGAGCAGGTGAGCCAGGACCAGGCGGCGTAGCTTACGGCGGCGCAGCATTCGGCCACCGAGCAGAAGGCGTACGATCTGACGTTCGTCGCCGCCGCCCTCCTCTTCCATTTCCTCTCCTTCCTCGCCCTCGTCACCTTCGCCTCTTTCGCGGAGCAGGTGAGCCAGGACCATGCGGCGTAGCCTGCGGCGGCGCAAGCCCCGGCCGATCAGGAGGCGTACGATCTGACGTTCCTCACCGCCGCCCTCCTCTTCCATTTCCTCTCCTTCCTCACCCTCGTCACCTTCGCCTCTTTCGCGGAGCAGGTGAGCCAGGGCCAGACGGCGCATCCTGCTTCGACGCATCATCCGGCCACCAAGCAGGAGGCGCAGAATCTGGCGTTCGTCACCGCCGCCTTCCTCTTCCATTTCGTCTTCCTCGCCCTCGTTGCCTTCGCGGCCTTCGCGGAGCAAGTGAGCCAGTGCCAGACGACGCAGCCTGCGGCGTCGCAGCCCCCGGCCACCGAGCAGCATTTTCAGTATTCGCCGGTCTTCACCTTCGACCTCGGGTTCGTCCACAGCCGATTCAGCTTCCATCGTTTTACTCCTGTGTGAAGTTAATAGGGTTGTCGTTGATCAAAGGGGCCATTACTTCCGCTCGCCGATCCGGACTGCCTGACAGATGGAAGCGGGACGGCTCGCGGATTCGTGCCTCGCTGGAGACACTCTTCTTTTCTATTACCGCTGCCGGGCTTTGGGAACCCGGCGGCGGAGCATCCGGCTCAGCAAAAGTCGATGCAGGATGCGTCGGCGGACCGCGCGCGGTATGAGGAGATCACTGATGAGAAATCGCCGGATGGCTTTCTCCTCGTCATCCTCATATTCTCCTTCGGCCTGATCCCCGACGACACTGACAACAGCGGCCTCAAAGGCTTCGTCGAGAGCGGCCTCAATTTCCTCCACTTCATCCTCGCCGACGAGCCTCCCACACTCCTCCTCCGAGAGTTCTTCGTGCTTCCCGGCTTTGTCGATCTTCTCCACCTTGACGATCCCACCCATCGCAGGATTGATCGTCACGACCAATTGCTCCAACTCCGCTTCAGGTCCCGCTTTGAAACTTGAAACTCCTTTCCGCTCGGACTCTCTGTGTGCATCGGCCATCGACGTTTTCTCCTATTCCTGAGGGCTCTACTCTGCTGACTGCACAGCAAAGCCAGTTTCCGCGTTTACCGGCTGCGCGCAAGCCGCCCTTATACGTCAGATTCTTCTATGACTGCGCCCTGCCGAGTAGTCAGCTGACAAAACCTATCACAGAGATTTGCCTTGGGGACTCCGCAAAAGTACCGCGCGGAAAATAGGAAATTACTTGCAGGTTCGGTCGCAGGAAAACGTCTGATGGCAAGTTCAGGCGCCATCTGAAGTTGATACGGTGAACAGCCACAAACGCATGGCGTTAAGCAGGCTCATATCGGAAGACAGTTCTGCTTTCAGTTGTCGTAACGCTCGCCAACTTTTTTATTCCAACTTAACACTCAGTATTGAGCACCACGTCGCTATTGTTACAGGTTTAGCAAAATGACACGCAGAATCCATCGCAGAGAAAAGAATTACCTTCTCAGCACTCCGCATTTTTCCGGCGCCCCATAAGGATTCACACTGGAGAGTTGACGATTTCAAGGTTAACCGATCTGGCGAGCGGATTGCTTGTTCAGACGCGTCGCAAAAGAGTTTGCATCGAAAGGAAAGATTATGTCGAAAAACATGGATCTGAACGCTGCTACTGAACAAGAACTGACGGTCATTCAGGGCATCGGTAAAGACCTTGCCAAGAAGATCGTGCAGCATCGTCTTCAGAATGGTTCCTTCAAGACCTGGGAGGATCTGAAGCGGATACCTGGCCTGCCTCCCCACATGATGGATACGCTCAAGCGTTGTGGCTTCAGCGTCGGAAAACCAGCCGCTTAACCCCAAATAGCCGCCAATGACGCGGCCTGTTGCGTGATTGGTGGCTAAACCAAATCAAGAGCCGTCGCGAGGAGGGCTTCTCCAGTTGCTCGGCGCATCCTTGTCATCGTGCTGTCACTGTCACCCCGTTAGTGTGTCTCGCCGCCTCAGTCAGTCTGCGACGATTCATGCTGCCTTCGCCCCATGTTGAAAGGCTCGATCACTGAGGCTACCGTTTCGAGGCTACCTTCGCGTTGATTGATTACGGCCCGATGACTTGCATCCTTATGATGGCTTTGTCGATAGGCTTTCAGAATTTAGTTTCCTTCCTCCTGACTATCCAAGCTACAGGGCTCTGACTTTTACCCTGGTGGGACTATCTCCCACTGAATACGCCAGCCTTCGCTGGACACACCAACAAGCCGGTTTAGCCCGGCGAAAGGCGAATTACCGACAGGCCAGCCATTGGCGCATGTGACTTCGAATTTACCGTCAGGGGCGTTGGTTTGACCGAGCAAAGCGTCGAAACGCTTTTCCGATTCTCCGTGGCTCAAGAAATTGACGATTTCGGACGATTGTTCACGAAGCCATTTCACAAGCATTGAGAACGAGCCCGCCGCCCCAGGCAACCTTGGAGTGAGGGCTGTAGATCCAAAGCCATTAACGGTAGGAGAGAGTGGCCCGGAGGACCGCTGTCCTCCCGAACGTGGATTGTGGTAGTGGCTTTGGCGAGCCGGACTGCAAAACGTGCCGCCGGATTTTCAAAATAGCGGGGTTGGAAGATTCGAACCTCCGACACCTGATCCCGAATCGATCGATTACTGAAGAGTTGTGAATATTCCCCGCACACCGACTCGTAGCCTGACATCGACCGTTTGAATCGTCTAACAGAGTAAAGGCGAGGTAACACGAGTGTCTAAGGTATTGAGATGGCTTCGTGAGGAATTCCGGCAGATTCTGCCAGTGTGGGGTTTCTTCTTCGTCGCATTCGGGCTTGTGGCGCTAACGCGAATGGCGACTTACGGGGAGTGCTTGCCTTGACATTCAGCTTTGGCATGCTCCGCGAGTGATCCATGCGATCGGACGGGATCGCTGCTCCGAAATGTTCTTCGGACGGCACCCGGGGCGCCCTGGAAAAGATATCCGCCGGGTTTCGTGATGCCTCATAAACGTTAAGACTTTGGGAAAGGAACGCCAAATCGGTCCGCAGGCGTGAAACAAGATGCTGAAACTGGTTGATGTAGGGCCAAGGGCCCTCGCAGATTATCGAAATATTGCGCCAGACCACATCCTTGATGCTCTTTTGACAGTCGCAAAAGACCTGAGGGGCGCTCGGGTGGCGCACATCAACGCAACGCCTTATGGCGGGGGCGTCTCGGAGCTGTTGCGCTCAACCGTACCAATTATGAATAACCTTGGCCTGGTTACGCACTGGAAGACGATTTCAGGCGACGACCGCTTCTTTCAAGTAACGAAGAAGATCCATAACGGGCTGCAGGGAGATCCGGAGGAATTAACGGAAGCGGACCGCGAAGCCTATCTCGGAACGTCTCAGCGCAACGCACAATTCTTTGAGGACGACTACGATTTCGTTTTTCTTCACGATCCGCAGCCTGCGGCCATTCCAACCATGCGTGGTAAAGGCAACATCCACTGGATCTGGAGATGTCACATCGACACATCTTCACCGAACCCGAACACCTGGGCATTCTTCCGGCCTTACTTGCAAGCCTTCGATAGCGCCGTGTTTACGATGAGCGATTTCGTCCCGCCGGATTGTCCAGTAGCAAACATTCAGATCAGTCCACCGGCAATTGACCCCCTCAGTCCGAAGAACATGCCTCTCGCGGATGAAACCGCGCGCCAGGTGCTGCACTGGATCGGCATCGACCTTGATCGCCCATTGATTACACAGGTCTCCCGCTTTGACCCATGGAAAGATCCATTGGGAGTGATTGCTGCGTATCAAATGTTACGGCAGGATTTCCCGGGCCTTCAGCTCGCATTGGTAGGGTCCATGGCGACGGATGATCCACAGGGCTGGGAGATTTATGACCTGATCCGGAAAAGCGCGCGGCAAGATCCGGGAATTCACATATTCACCAATATGGTCGGCATAGGGAATGTCGAGGTGAACGCGTTCCAAAGATTGTCTCAGGTGATCATTCAGAAATCTATTCGTGAAGGATTTGGGCTAAGTGTGTCCGAAGCCATGTGGAAATCGACGCCGGTTGTCGCGGGAGCCGCGGGTGGCATTCCTTTGCAGATGGCTGATGGAGTGGGAGGAATTCTCATCAACAGCACGGAAGAATGCGCTACAGCCGTTCGCCGTCTCCTGCTGGATCCCGGTCTCGGACAGGAACTGGCCCGCTCAGGCAAGGAGCGCGTTCGTCAAGATTTCCTGCTGCCGCGTCTTCTGCTCGATGAACTGGAGTTGATGAAGAAATTCGCCGGAAGGAATTGGCGCGCCGCCTAAACCCATGAGATGCCGGCGCCAACGCGGCGCAGGCATCACCTTACGTTGCAATAGCAGCAGTTGCGCGACCGATTACGGGAGGTAGAACGTAACCTATGGTGCGGAAGAGCAGAGAGAACCCCAGGCATGTGGTTTCGATCATTCTTGCGGGCGGAGCCGGCAAGCGTTTGTTTCCGCTGACACAGGATCGATCGAAACCGGCGGTCCCGCTTGGAGGCAAATACCGGCTCATCGACGTGCCGATCAGCAATTGCCTCAACTCCGGCTTGAAGAGAATCTTCGTACTGACGCAGTTCAACTCGGCGTCATTGAATCATCACATCATGAGTACGTATCGGTTCGATCCCTTCGCGGAAGGGAACATGGAAGTCCTTGCGGCGGAGCAAACGATGACGAACCTTGACTGGTTTCAGGGCACGGCAGACGCCGTTCGCCAGCACCTGCATCGTTTCACAGCCCGCGAGAACGATTACCAGTTGATTCTGTCGGGTGACCAGCTCTACCGGATGGACTATCGCAAGCTCCTCGAAAACCACTGGAACCGGGGCGCGGACGTCACAATCTGCGTGATCCCGAAAAACGAGTCGATGGCGTCAAGTTTCGGCCTGATGAAGCTCAGTGCGGATAGCCGGATCGAACAGTTTCGCGAGAAACCCAAAGGCGAAGCGTTGCATGAAATGCAGACAGACACCGGGGTACTCGGCCTCAGTCCAGAGGAAGCGGCGAAACGGCCATACCTCGCATCGATGGGAATTTATCTTTTCAAAACGGACGTTCTGGTCGATCTGCTCGGCGATTCATCGATGATCGATTTCGGTTATCAGGTCGTTCCACGAGCGATCGAAAACTACAACGTTTACGGATATCTTTTCGACGACTACTGGGAAGATCTCGGCACCGTCGAAGCATTCTATAAGGCCAATATGGATCTGGCCTCCAGCGATTCTCGCTTCAATTTCCACTTAATGGGCGCGCCTATTTACACGCACGCCCGCTTTCTACCGTCGTCGCGCATCGATCACTGCGAAATCCGGGAGTCGATCATTTCCGAGGGATCGATCCTGCGCGGAGCGCGCATTCACCATTCGGTGGTTGGAATCCGGAGTCAGATCGGAGAGGGCGTCGAGCTCAAACAGGTCATGATGATGGGCGCAGACTTTTACGAAGACACGGATGATTTAGACCACAACCGTCAGGCAGGCATACCGAATATCGGAATCGGAAGGAACTCCATCATTCGGAACGCGATCATCGATAAAAATGCGCATATCGGTGAAAACGTTCGAATCCTCAACGACCAGAAGGTACTGAACTTCGATGGGTCCGGGTATTACATCCGGGATGGGATTGTGATTGTCCCGAAGAATGCAGTCATCGCGGCCGGCGCGGTGATTTGACCGGAGGTGACGCAGTGTGCCGGCGCGTTCACTGCCTTACTATGTCGACGGCAGCGAACATTTCCTGCTGTCCCGCCTGTGCTCGATGAACTCCAGTTGATGAAGAGATTCACATCAGGACAAGGCTTCGTAGCGACTTAGGCTCCGCGAGGCAGGTCTCGCCGGATCAACTGAGGAGGCTGGCGGGATGAAAAGAAGAGCCTCCGAATGATGAACAGAAAGATCACTCCGGCCAGAAATAAGCATGCAAGGATGATCGCCGTAAGCTCGGAAAGGCGCCACAAAGCATGGTCGACGATTTTGAGCCCTGCCTGCTCGATGTCCCGGCCAAGCGCCATGCGTTCGTTAGTTGCGATCTCGCGGAGTTCCCCGGCCGCGGCCATACGTTCCATGTCCAGTTGCTGAAGGACGGCAATGCGTTCCCGGCTGATCTGCTCGAAGCTCGCGATGCGCTCACCGTGCAGGAAGGTCAGTGTCTTTCGCAGATCTTCATTAATTGCCTCGACAGCAGCCTTTCGTTCGGATGCAACGAGCGTCGGCAAATCCGACGTGAGCTTCGTGGCGGCGTTCGCCGTAGTGGCCGCCGCCTCTACGGCGGTCTTGATTGTGGGCGCGAGATCGTCGAGAGTATTGACGGCGTGCTCACTCGTCTTCACTGCGCGCTCCGCCATTGGCAATACCTCTGATGTGGGAAAATCCAGCTTCAGGAGCTCGGCTTCCCAGCTCGCCTGCCGGAAAAGTTGGGCGCTGTAGATCTGGATCTCGCGGTTTACGTCGTCCGCGGTTATATCCACCTCGGCGATGAGATCTCCCGCTGTCCCCTTCAGTCCGACGTCCTGTTCCGTCAAGCGGCCGACGATCGTCTCTCTGTCGCGGATGGCATAGCGAATGGGATGATCCATCGCCCACTTTTTGACTGCCACCCGGACTTTTGTGGTATCGCGTGAGACGAGGAAGGTCGCAGCGAGCTGGTTGAGCTCATCTTCCATCCGGAGGCAGGTGTCCACCGCGTGAGGCGCGGCTGGCCCGAGGTCGGTGCGGCCGGGTCCGCTCTCAAAATAGTTCGCCATCTGGTACATCAGCACCCAGGTGTCAGCCACCGCTGAGAAAGGATTCGGCTGAAAGAGCGCAGTGCGCAGCGCAGGCACGCCTTCGATTTTCCATCGAATTGCAGCGCGTTTCACCGAGATATCCGGAGTCCCCGCTGAGATAACATCGGCAGAATGTTCGATCTCGCCCGTAAACGGTTCCACCAGACCGCGCATCTGCAATCGTATCCGGTTGGGCTTGATAGCCAGCTCCTTGGACGAATACATCATTGAACGAGGCTGGTGCGGCCGCATCGTCAGTGAGCAACTCGACGAAAGGACCAGCGGCGGCAGTGCGATACATGCGACAGTGAGAAGTCTTGTAGCTCTAGTCATTCTGTGCCCGAACGTAGAACGGTGTTCTGCATTCCGGAGTCCTAAAACCGTTTTTTGGGGCCAGACCAGTATTTTGGGGCGCGGCCTAACGTAATACCCAGAACGCGCCACCGCAAAATTCCGATCGTCTTGTTGCCGTTTCCCACTTGCAGAGCAAACCTGCAGGCGACGATCAAAGCCCGCCACCCCAGCGGCGATACTGCCAGACAATTCCGATCAAATCGAAATTGTCGCCAGTACGCGCCGCCACGCCTCTGCTGGCGTATAGCTTAAGGGAGTTGTGCGTGTCGATCGGCACTGCAAGCGTACCGCCCGTGCGCCAATTCGGCTGGAGGTTGTCGCCGCGAATGCCGTCGAGTGTCGATCGGCCGCCTGCGAAGTAAGTGCCGTCAAGGGATGCCCAGATGCCTCGCTTGAAATTGTAAATAACGTGGCTTTCACTCGAGTAGATCGGATCCTGCAAAGGAGTGGTCCCTCGATAAAAGTCCCTGTTAGCGGAAAACAGAGTTGCGCCTGCCGTGAACTCGAGTGTCCACGCGCCCACTGCCTTGGAGATCCCCATTTCCGGCCTGACAGACCAGCGGTTTGCTCCGAGATTGACAAGCCGGCTTTTATCATATTGACCTGAAGGCGTCGACAACAGCAGGCTCGCGCCGATGATCCAGTTCTGCCGGTAATTCGCGAATTCCTTCAGCGTCAGCGCAGGTGCTCCGTAGAGATTGACTGAAGCTCGAAATAAGGGATCGCCGAAGCCGTTGACAACGCGCGTTACCGGTTCCCCCGCGAAGTCCGCGGAACCCGACAAAAACGTGTACGGAACCAGAAAGTCGATCTTGCCGGACTTGTCCCAGAGATCGAGAACCCGTGTATACGTAAGAAGCGCGCTTTTGGTTTCGAGGCTGACGTTGGTTACCGGCAGCGCTGGATCGAACGAGAGGCCGCCTCGCGTGTATCCATAACCAACCATCAGGAAGTTCACGCCAACCGGCGCATTTGAGTAAACACGCGGCTCGATATCCTGCGCATATGCGCACGACGCGATTGCCATAAGTGCGCAGGTGACGAGCGCCGCCGTGGAGAGTCCCAACGACGGACGCCCGTGGTTCAAAAGAATTTACCGCTCTTGTTTCGGAAACTGGAGAAAGTCGATTTGCTTTGCATCTGCCGGTTTCGTGAAGGAAAAGGTGTCCGCCTGGATTTGAGGATTGAGATTCCAGTCCGAGAATTCGATCATCACACGGGGTTCACGCGCGAGAGCCATATTGATGACCTGAAGACCTTGAATGCGTGGGTCCGGTAAACCTGTCACCCATAGCTGATACTCGGCATCTTTTTCAGTAAATGCCAGCTGATGAACCGGCTTGTCATGCATCTGTACTTTGCCGATCACGTAGCCGGTTTTGATATCCGGAACGAGCGTTTGGTAAGGATCGCTGGCCAGAAGGTTTTTTGCGGGCAAATAGACACCGCGCTTATCCAGTTCTTCCAGCATGCCGTCAAGTGTTTTGGCTTTGGACGGAATTACCGCGTACAGTTTGGGGCCGGGTGCGTAAAGCACTGTCTGTTCCCCATCATGGTACAGTTGCACGTCCTGTCCGCGTCCCTTAAAGTCCACACGCAACTTGTCCGGCCGGCCAACCGTAACATCGCTGGTGGTAAAGTAGGTGATGATCTGACCGTTGCTTCCCAGGTATTCGCGTATTCCTCGCGTCCGGAACGAGAACGCCTTCGCGTCGCGAATCGGGTCGGTGACGGCTTTCAAAACCTTGAGGGCTAGCGGATCAATATCCTTCTGTTGGTCTGGCGCTGGGGATGCCGGCTTCTCTCTAGTAGTATTCTGAGCCACCAGCAGAAGCGAACTACAGAGCAAGAGCAAACAGTATTGAAAGAATCTGTACATAGCTCCTCCTCATCTGTGGATTTGTTGCACGAAAGTGTCCACGCGCACTCGTAAGCTGAAGGCGCGGTCGATTCCTGAGGCAGCGCGCTGTCGCGCTTGCTTTGCGCTTCGCCGACCGCGTCTACAGTCAATGCGGTTGGACCTGATACACCACGTTCGAACCGTCAAAGGACGGCTGGTAGTTCACACCGCCACAGCTGCCTCCAGCAGCCGGACACCCAGCGGGCAGTGACGAAACGACTGCACCGGCCTCAGGAGCAGCAACCGCTTCATTTCTGTTGGCAATCGCAGATCCTACAGCAGCGCCGGTAGCGGCGGCAGCCGCGCCGCCTGCGAATGAACCCCAACCCCAGTGGGCGTCGTCAGCCACGAAGTGGTTACCCCATCCATTGGCGTTGACGTTCCGGTTGATGTTGGCGTTGTTGAACTGTCGATTAACGTTGCCGCGGTTAACGTTTCCTCTGTTTACGTTGCCCCTGTTGATATTCCCAGCGTTCACGTTGCCCCTGTTTATGTTGCCCCGGTTTATGTTGCCTCGATTGATGTTACCGGCCGATCTGTTTCCGACAGACGGCCGCGCACCTCCTCCACCGCCTCGCGCGATGCTGGCCTGCGCCACTGTCATCCACATGCCGCTCGTAACCAGAATTGTCAAAACTACGATAATCCTGCGCATGGTCCCTTCTCTTCTCAAAAGATCTCTTTCTTCCAATCTACTCCAGTTTGAGACTGCAATCTGTCGTCTGACTGGTCGCCGCGACATCGGGAGTTCCTCGAAAAAACACTACTGCGAGCCCGTATTTCACCCAATGGGCACAAACTTGCCTCACTAGTAGATTTCGAATCAAGCCTTGGAAATGACGAAAACGGTCCCCGTTTAGTCTCAAGTGCGATGTGACGCTTCAAAAGGGGTTCAATGGCATCGAAAATTGAAGACTACGGATTAATCGGCAATACCTACACCAGCGCTCTGGTTTCGCGCAGCGGATCCATAGACTGGATGTGTGCACCGCGCTTCGATTCGGACGCCTGTTTCTCGGCGCTGGTGGGTTATGACGAGCACGGCCGGTGGTCCGTGCGGCCGACGGTCGAGGTTCGCGAGACGCGACAGCGATATCGAGGCGACACGATGATTCTGGAAACCGAATTCGTGTGCGATGGCGGAGTGGCCCGCCTGATCGATTTCATGCCGGTGGGCAGCCGATGCGATGTGGTCCGCATTATCGAAGGCGTCGAAGGAGAGGTGCCGCTGGAGATGATCCTCAATGTCCGCTTCGGTTACGGAGCCGATGCGCCATTGATCCGGAAGATGGACGATGGAACATATTTTCTGGCCGGTCCGGACGCTGTAGTCCTGCGCTCTAACTTGTCCCTAACGCATACACGCCGCCGCGCAACGACATATTTCCAAGTCAGGAAAGGTGAGCGAATACCGATACAACTCACGTGGTTCGCTTCGCACGAGAAGGCACCTGAGGCCATCGATGTCGAAAAAGCGTTGGCCTCCACAGAAGCATTCTGGCGTGACTGGGCCGGACGCTGCACTTACCAGGGCCGTTGGCGCGACGCCATCGTACGCTCGATGCTCACGCTCAAAGCGATGACCTACGCGCCCACCGGCGCCATCGTGGCGGCTCCCACGACATCACTGCCGGAGGAACTCGGAGGCGTGCGCAATTGGGATTATCGGTTTTGCTGGCTACGCGACGCCAGTCTGACTCTGGGTTCGTTGATGATCGGAGGATACGTTGAAGAAGCACATCAGTTTCGTGACTGGGTGCTACGTGCGGTCGCAGGAGATCCGCCGGACTTGCAGATCATGTATGACGTATTCGGCGGGCGGCGCCTGACCGAGTTCGAACTCGGCTGGCTTCCCGGGTACGAAGGTTCGAAACCCGTGCGAGCGGGCAACGCGGCCTCCGGCCAGTTCCAACTCGATATTTACGGTGAGACCTTGGCCGCTGTGTACTCCGCACGCAAGATGGGTATGAAGGGATCCGCGGAAGTCGGCTGGCAAGTAGTGGAAGATCTGATCGCCTTTATGGAGGAAGCTTGGCAACGTCAGGATGATGGCATCTGGGAAGTGCGTGGCGGACGGCGTCACTTCACACATTCAAAGGTCATGGCCTGGGTGTTCTTTGACCGGGTTGTAAAAACGATCAATGAGTTCGGGTTTGGCGGCGATGAGGGCCGGAACATGTTGCCGCACCTGAGCGCGATCCGAGACCGGATCCATGGCGAGGTTTGCAGCCGCGGGTTCAACCCGCGCGTCCAGGCGTTCACGCAGTCCTACGGCAGCGACGTTCTCGATGCGAGCGTGCTGGTCATTCCACACTACGGGTTCCA
>Ga0306924_10003751_pt1 | contig 14683 bp, 14 predicted proteins | sample sta12Can44000111_FD_203756 | JGI IMG/M metagenome (GOLD analysis project Ga0306924, IMG submission 203756) | Lab enrichment of tropical soil microbial communities from Luquillo Experimental Forest, Puerto Rico - statanox.12C.anox.44.000.111 (v2)... | ecosystem: Environmental > Terrestrial >... | reverse complement strand
CCGCCGCTTGCCGAGAAGATGATGAAGCGCATCGCTGGAGACCCACAGCGCGGGAAGTACGCGCCGGTTTATGTGGTTCTCAATTGACAAACGCAACGGACCGGGCAGCATCTCTGCGGTTTCAACGGTGCCCAGCGGGGCCCGCACCTTGCTAAACACGATCGACAGCGCCTGCCTGTCGCGCGTCGGTTCGCCCTTGACGGCGATGATTTTTCTGCCGTGCGTCACCGGGTCGAACACAATCACGAATCCCTCGGGAATTTGAACCGAGAGCACGGCCTTTGCGCCGGGCGGCACTTCGACGGAATCGATTGTGAACTCGGCGAGTCTTGCCGCCAGGTCATCCGGCAGGTCCATGCCTGAGCTCCAGAATATCTGACGGTAATATTCGACCTCAGGCAGCGTATCGGGATCGTGACCGGCGATGCGGCGCACACGCGGATTCACCGTGAAGGTCACTTCGACCATTTCGTCGAGCGTCGGCTTGTAGCCGGCGGCACATAGCGCGCAGCTATATTCGTCGTGATTGACGGTTTTTAGTGTCGTCCCGGCGTCAAGCACGCCGCCGCAGTCTGGACAGAGTACGTTCCACGACAATTCGAAGAGGCCGAGCCGCGCAGCGTGCAGAAACGCAGCGATAGTTCGTTCTTCGTCGAGCTTGTTCTTGGCGGCAAAAGCAAGCGCGTTGACCCGGCAAAGTTCGTGATCTGGCGCATTGGTCACTGCGCCTTCGATGGCAGCGGCACAGCCGGCATCGGCCGACTGCCGCAAAACACCGAAGAGGGCTTCCGTCTCGCTCACCTGACTCCCTCACGCCGCTGTCTTGACTACGTAAGCGTCGGGTGGTGCCACCACAAGGAGTGTGCCTTTGTCAGGTAAGGTCGTTTAACAGGAAGTGAAGTAAACTTGAAATTACGCACTTGTGTTTGACGCAATCGTGACCCTGTAGACGGACCTTATTTCAGAAATCAGCTAATCGAAGTTGTCGTCGGGCTGACCTGGAGCAAGCGTCTAATGTCCGCTTCCTCGTGGTCGCTATTGAGAGTCAAAGCGGACGTGACGCGGACGGTGCTCGAATGACTGGCGCGGTCCAATGCTGCACAGTGGGAAACTCATATTCGCCGTCGTAATCGTAAATGTTCCGATGCCGTGGTTGCGATTGTTCGTTCGGTTGCGGCGGCGATTCACGCGTTGATGACTTAGACATTGCTCAACTCCGTTGGTACGGATCGAGGTCTGGCCGGGTTTATTCCCGTTAGCCAAGCCCGTTGTAGCTTTGGTGCAGCCACGAACGCATCGCGGCAATGTTTGAACAGTAGCGCCGCTTGCTGAACCAGCCACGCCCATGAGCGACAAGACCAATACGGCGATTGCAGTCTGGATTTAAACATTTCATAACGCTTTCCTTTCGCGATGTTGGATGTCGGATATCGTTATGTGTGCCCCTCCTGCGAAACACTGCGTATCGCAGTAGATCAACCGCGTCTGTGAATCACGAACGTAGCCTTTCTCAATAAGGCCACCGCACAGTGCGCAGTGTTGGCTCAAGCGCGGGACGCGGTTATTAACGAGAACGAACCGAGTTGCGTGCGGAAATCTGCCGGCGGCGAAAGTCAGATCGGTACTCATGTTCCACATCCATCGGTTCGGAAGTGAGCAAGGGCAGAGCCGTGCACGTTCTAAGTGACTGACACTTGGTTACCGGTGATTCTACTATCGAAGACGCCTTTGTTATTGAAATACTTGATTTGTATTGACGCGATAGCGGTCGACTATCTCCAAAAAGCCCCGGATCGCTCCGGGGCTAACTGGATTTAGAAAGGACTCACGGCTTCACGGTTGCTTGGACATTTGTTAGCCGATTTTGGTGATGCCTAGTCACCGGAGCCGTGGCTTCCGCGTACCCAGCCGCACCACTGGGTGTACGGACAATAACCAGGTCACCGGAAATGCTGCTGGCATGCAGTTCCGCGGCCGGCGAGCCGGCTGTCGTGGGGGCGGTCTGTGCTGATGCGAGCGAAATTCCACTCGCCAGCAACGCTGTCGCCGCGACGAGACTTTTCACCGTCACGATTTGCTTCTTCATAGTTAGCTCCTGTTTGTTTCGAGGACTTCAGGTGCATCGCGGAGCCATGGCCTCCAGGGCTATCATGGCCCGCGAAATACGTGAGACCGAGGTAGCGGCAATGGCGGCATTAGTGAAATGCGGAGTCGTTATGATTTCGATAGCTCTCGCCTATGCGGTACCTCGAAGGTGCGGATCTTTGCGCTCGTCGATCAGCTTTTGGGACGTCGCTGAATTTGCACGCCAGAACTGGCCGCGTGGACGATGGTGAAACTTGGCGTCAGGCGAGAATAAAGAGAGGGAGAGCTTATTTTGCCGACGCTGCGCGGGCTTTATTTTTGTTACGAGATAAATTGACCGCGATCGCATTATTGCCAAACCATTTCTTTTGCATCGCTTCTCGAATCAGTGCGCCAACACCGGGCGAGTAGGGGCCGCCGCGCACGGTCACGAGGTTCACCTGCCGCCAAAATTCCGGCTCGACGACGGGCAATGCAACGACGCCCGCATGGTCAACCGTATTGATCGGCATAAAAGCAAAACCCAAGCCGGCGGCGACCATGGCCAGCGTCCAATCGTCTCGCTCGCTCCAGTATGCCGGTGTACAGGTCACCCCTTTTTGCTGGAGGATGTGGTCCGCATAGCCAGCGAATTCGCAATTCGTGCGATGGATATAATTTTCGCCGTCCAATTCCTCGACCGGAAATGTGCCTTGATTGGCGAGGCGATGGCCGCGATGAACCGCAATGGCCATTTGCTCCATGAAAAGAGCGGCAAGGCGTGAGTCCGCTCATCGCTTCTTCGCCGGGCAGCGCATAGACTGCAACCTCGAGCTCACCTTCGAGCAAACGACCACGTAAGTCTTTGGCGCTCGCATCGCAAAGCTTCAGCTCGAGGCCATGGTGCCGGGTCTTTAGTGCTGCAATAAGATCCACGATTTCAAAGGGCGAGATCGTGCTCATAATACCGAGCTTGAGGGGTACTTTTCTGAATTCAGTCAGATCCTGAGATACGCCCTTTGCTCTCACGGCGGAGCTATAGATGGTCCAGATGCGGTCTGATCATTTGGCCAAGGTCGGTGAGATGCGTAAATTTATGCTCGCGATGAAAAAGTAGTCCGCCGAACTCCGCTTCGAGTTGCTGGATTGCGCGCGACAACGAAGGCTGCGTGACGTTGCACTCCTCTGCCGCACGCGAAAAGTTCAAATGCTGTGCGACTGCGAGAAAATAGCGCACTTAATGCATTTCCATTGGGACATGCCTCACGGCTTGGGAAACGCACTCCGCTTAATAAATTGCACAAATAGTCGATGGTGAAAACTATCATCCTTCCGCACCCGCGGGTGGCACAGATGCGCGGCGTTTAATGTGATCCCTCAATTGCTCATTTCTGGAGCACCAAAAGTGACGACTCGATGAGGACGATGCTCATCTCTGTTCGCGTCGTAAGCGATCCGGGCTCTACACGGTTACTGCAGAGGCTTGAGATCCTGCATCATGGTTGGAAGGAATTCTGAAACAGTTGGATGAATGTGCATCGCACGCTCCAACACAGTATACGGCGCCCCGGCGTACATGAGATCCAAGATACTGTGAACCACTTCGTCGCCGGCGAGGCCGAGAAGGGATGCGCCGACGATTAGTTTGCTATCTCGGTCCACTAGGATTTTCATGAAACCCTTGGTTTCGCCTTTCTCATAGGCACGACTGACATCTTCCATAGCCACGGTCGAAATCAGTGCTGGACGGCCGGTCTGGCGCACTTCCGATTCGGTCATGCCGACGCGACCAAGAGGTGGATCAGTATATAGCGCGTAGGCGGTGACGCGATCGGACACCTTTCTCCGATCGTTATCTAGAAGATTCGCCGCAACAATCTCGAAATCATTGTAAGAGGTGTGGGTGAAGGCGCCGCGCCCGTTACAATCTCCCAGTGCCCATATTCCGGAGACATTGGTCCGCAACTGATCGTCCACTTTGATGAAACCCCGGGAATCAACTTCAACTCCAGCCCTATCCAGACCGAGATCATCCGTATTCGGCCGACGTCCGATCGCGATTAATATATGCGTTCCGGTACACTGAGAGATCTTTCCGGCCGATTTCACTGTCACGTTCACACCATTACCGTGCTTGTCGACCGCCGTGACATTGCTCGCGATATGCACGGTAATACCTTCCTCCATGAGAAATTCGGTGACACTTTTTGAAACGTCCTCGTCTTCGCGCAAGAGCAATCGCGGTGCGGCCTCGATCACGGTAACCTCGCTGCCGAAACGGCGATACATCTGCGCAAATTCAAGCCCGATATAACTGCCGCCAAGAATGATCAGGTGCGGCGGCACGAAATCCACGTCCATCATCGAACTATTAGTGAAATAGGGAACCTGACCCAACCCAGGAATTGTTGGGATTGCGGCACGCCCGCCGACATTTATAAAAATTCGATCGGCATCAAGTTTCGAATCCCCAACAATGATGCTTTTCTGTCCGACAAAGCGGCCGTGCCCCTCATACACCGTACAACCATCGAGCGTCTTGAGGGAGCGTTCGACGCTTCGCCGCGAGGCTCCAGCGACCGCATCTTTTCTCGCTTTGACCGCTTTCATATCGACCTTTACGGGACCGTCGATTCTTATGCCAAAGTCACTGGCGCGGCGGGTCAAATGTGCCGCGTAGGCGCTGGCGACAAGCGTTTTAGTCGGCGTGCATCCAGTATTGACACAAGTGCCGCCAAAACACTTGCGTTCAATAACCGCGACTTTCTGACCAGCGGCCACCAGCCTTCGCACCATCGACGGTCCGGACTGTCCAGTGCCGATTAATATCGAGTCATAGCTACGCATCTCTGAACCTTTGATCACGTTTTGGCTCGCCCCGGTGGCCTGTCATTCCGCCGCAAGCGGCATTTCGGGCATGGCCTCGTGCAAAATGACGCCCTCAATTGGGTCGAAATTTCCCTCCCACGGGGCCTGCTGGAGTGCCTGCATGGCTGCGCTATAGCCCGCGGCCCGACGCGCTCGGATCCCCTCAGAGCTAAAATCGATATCCTTCGTATGGTTTTCGTTACCTATGCGAGGAGCTAAAAGACGCACAACGTGCATCTGCGTTACACAGCCATAACCGGCGAGATCCTTCACCACTTCGCTTTCGCGTAAGTTGCTTGGAATTTGTTGAACCAATTGGCTGATCACGTGACGCAGTCGATGCGTCTGTTGTTGTCGCGAGATGTGACTTGCGATGCGACTTGAATACTGGATATCTTTTTGTCGATGAAACACTTCCCAGATGGAGCGTGGCACCGGACCAATGGGATTCCACAAGTGAACAGCAAAGATCAGTGAGTTGCGCCGTGGGAAATCATCGAAAATAACCTCAGTCGGCGTATTAGATAGAATGCCGCCGTCCCAAAAATATTCGCCATCGATGCAGATAGCCGGAAATGCGGGCGGCAAAGCGCCCGATGCCATAATCTGTTCGCTTCCAATTTCCGACTCTCGGTTATCGAAATAACGCATCATGCTGGTTTGTATGTTTGCGGCACCGACCGTGAGGCGGGGCGAGCCCTTGTTAATAATCGAGAAGTCGATGAGCTCCGCCAGGGTCTCCCGCAGCGATGCGGTAGAGTAAAATGCTGCGTGGTCTACCCCCCACGGAAAATGCATGCTCCAGAATGCCCACGGATTGGGCTTAAAGAATCCCGAGATCCCGCCGACCAGCGTCGACCAGCTGGACCAGGCTTCTGAAACGCCGGGTAGGTAGGGAATTAAAGCACCGCGACGAGACTTCACGCGTTGCCAGAACTCGTCCAGCCTGCCCAAGCGATCTTCAGGCTTGTTGCCGGCAATAAGGCCGGCATTGATGGCGCCGATCGAGGTTCCAATGATCCAATCGGGTTCAACTCCCGCCTCATGCAGGGCCTGATAGACACCGACCTGATAAGCGCCGAGCGCCCCGCCACCCTGCAGGACAAGAACCACCTGCCCGTTTTTTTTCTTTCGAAACTTATCCACCGTCTCTTTGACCGATGCATCGCCCATGTCTCTACTCCGATGGTCACTTCGGTGCAGTGCTTCCAGTTTACCCCCGTCTGCGTTCTATTTCGGCTTTTTCTAATGCGCCGTCCATCCACCATCGACGGGTAACGCAGTGCCGGTGATTGACGCCGCCGCATCGCTTGCCAGGAATACAGCGAGCGCGCCGAGCTCTTCGACAGTCGCGAACCGTTTGTTTGGTTGCTGGGCCAAAAGCACCTCACGGATGACTTGTTCACGAGGAATGCCGTAAGCTTTTGCCTGACCATCGATCTGGGCCTCGACCAAGGGGGTGTAGACGTAACCAGGACAAATCGCATTGCAGGTAATGCCGTGCTCCGCAGTCTCCAGCGCGATCACTTTGGTGAGTCCGAGGATGCCATGTTTGGCGGCGACGTAGGCGGATTTGAAGGGCGAGCCTACCAACCCATGCGCCGACGCGATGTTAATGATGCGGCCCCATTTGTGATCAAGCATCGAAGGCAATACAAAACGAGACGTATGAAACGCCGACGATAGGTTGATGGCGAGAATCGCGTCCCATTTTTCAGGTGGAAATTCCTGCAGCGGCGCCACATGCTGAATTCCCGCGTTGTTGACCAGCACATCTAGTCGACCGAATGACCCGAGTGTCGTTTCGATCATGTCGCGGATCGATGCCGGCTTCGACATGTCCGCGGGCGAATGCAACACCCGAACGTTGAATTCGGCCGCAATCTGGGCTTGCGCCTCCGCGATGCTCTCGGGCGAGCCGAAGCCATTGAGGACGATTTCCGATCCGGCGGCTGCTAGCGCACGAGCAATGCCAAGTCCGATCCCGCTGGTCGACCCAGTAACAAGCGAAACACGCCCGGTAAGCGCGCGGGCCGCAGTGATGCTTTTGGACTTAACCGGGACGTTCATGATCGGGGCTCCCGAAAGAATTGGGTCGTTCCAATGTGCCCCAGCAGGATGTCCAAGGGTCTTCCGGAAGGCCAATGCCAATTGGCTACCGCATCGATAGAGTCCCGCTATAAAGACCGCAGCGTGAACCTCAGGGTACCCCGGCCAATGAGCTTTTTAGGCAAGGCTCATAGCTGCCGCGCATGAGGTCTACAGCTATTCGGCATTTCCGTTCTTCAGGCATCTCGTAAATCCTCTTCAAAGGCCTCCCATGACGGTGTGGAGCTTTGGCTCATGACCGACATGTGAAGATCGCCGCAGGAGTCCGAGGCTACTATGTTGGACAGCGGAGCTTTCCAAATTGAGCTAATTAGAGGTTCATTGCTCGGCTAATCAGTGAAAGCAGATGGAAGGATTTGGGACGCGATTCGATGGAAATGCACCAGGTTCGGTATTTCCTGGCGGTGGCGCGGACGCTTAATTTCACGCGCGCCGCGGAGGAGTGCAACGTAGCACAGCCTTCGTTGACCCGAGCTATCCGCCAGCTCGAAGACGAGCTGGGCGGCGACCTCTTCCGCCGCGAACGTCCACATGCCCAACTCACTGAGCTCGGCCAACGCATGCAGCCGCTGTTACAGCAGTGTTACGACAGCGCGCTTGGCGCCCGCTCGTTAGCCTCATCGATCAAGAGCGGCGAAGTGGGTTCGCTTCGCATTGCGGTGTCAGCGACGATCGAGACAGCGTTGCTGATGCCATACATCCTTGAGCTTCGAAAGCTTTTCAAGCGGCTTGAGGTGAAGCTGATGCGTGGAACGACGACGCAGGTTGCCGAATTCATGAAAACTGGCAGCGCCGAGCTCGCAATCGCTTCGTCATTGGGCGACGCCTGGGACAGGCTCGATACGTGGCCGCTATTCAGCGAGGGCTTCGTCTTAGTGGTGGGCACTAGCCATCGCTTGGCTGGCCGTAACTCCATCCAATTGTCGGATGTCCGTAGCGAAGCACTGCTCATGCGCATCTACGCCGAATATTTCGAGTCGCTTTCCAGCGTGTTGCGGAGCCATGGCTTCCCTATCGACCGGGCGCATGAGATGCCTTCGGAACATGATCTTGAAGCATTTCTCCAGCAGGGTTTTGGTGTCGCTTTCGTGCCGCAGAGCGTGTTGTTTTCGGATTGTGTGAAGCGAGTTCCCGTCACTGGGTTGGATCTTCGGCGGGCAACGCACGCCGGTTGCCAATATGATTGTGAAAATGCTGCGAGCAGCCGACTGGTCACGCTACGCTGCGTAGTAGCCCTTGCATTACGTTGCGCTGCATAGCGCCGCCACTAGATCGTCGATGGCCATACGCCTGCGATAATCCGGATCGACGAAGCGAGCGCCGATCGTGCCGCTGCGACCGACAATGAAGGTCGCGGGGATCGGAAGCATCCACGAGTCATTACCTTGAAATTTAGCAATATCGCGATCCGGCCGCTGTCGCATGAACTCTTTCATCTCCTCGCCCATCCAAAATGCCAAGTTGAGCGACATCGCATAGCCGTTGTCCATGTCCGTTAGGACGGGAAACGGTATGTGGCCATCGTTTTTGAACTCAGTGGCGTATTTCTGCCGCTCGGGGATGATGGCGACGATTTGCGCACCATTGCCGACAATGACGTCATGCACTTTAGCGAGAGCATTGATGCTGATCCGGCAGTAGGGGCACCAATGGCCCCGATGAAAGGTGACGGCGACAGGGCCTTGCCGCAGCAGATTTTCGAGACTTACTAAATGCCCGGTTTCGTCCGGAAGGACAAACGGCGGCATCGGGTCGCCTGGTTTAGGAGCAGCCTCACCAGCTCCACTTTCACGTAGTCGCTTCACCAGACGCTCGATGGCATCGCTGAACGCGGGCCGCGGGTGCGGACTGCTTCCGCAAAGGTCGCCAGACGTTCGGCCAGCGATGCGTCCATGTCGCAGCATTGCTCGAACACGTCCTCGAGCGAAGGTGAAGTGGCTGACAAGTTACGCTCTCCGAATTCGGACGCTTGCGAAATTATCAAGCAACGTCTGAGCAGGCAGCGTCCCAGATCTGCAGACCTGGCGCAATCGGATCCGGCGTCACTGCGCCGCTTTCAACGCATCGAGCAGTTCCTCCACCGTCATCCGCCTCCGGAAATCCGGATCTATGAACCGTGCCCGGATAATGCCGTCTCGCCCGACGACAAATGTAGCTGGTATCGGCAGCATCCAGGAATCGTTGCCCTGATAATCAGGAAGCACTCGACCATATGAGGTCAGCAATCGCTCAAGATCGGGCCCGACCCAGACGGCAAGGTTAAGCGACAAGGCGTAGCCGTTATCCATGTCGATTAGGACTGGAAACGGTGATGATGCTTCGCGTTTGAACTCAATCGCGAAAGGCTGCCGCTCGGGCATGATGCAGATGACCTGGCCGTTTGCTTCGGCGATCTTGCTGTAAACGCGGACGAGAGCATGGATGCTGATCCGGCACCATGGGCACCAGTGGCCACGATGAAACATGACGGCGATTGGCCCGCGCTCAATTGACTGTTCAAGACTGACCAGACACCCGCTCTCGTCTGGTAGGACAAACGGCGGCATAGCATCTCCAACACCGGGCGCGCCCGATCCCGCGCCGCTGTCTTTCAGGCGACGGATGAGAATCTCCACTGCATCGGCATAGGGCGGGATGATCTGGCGGACCGCGAGCGAATAGGTGTCGAGCCTCTCTTTGAGCGAGGCATTCATCTCACGAGAGCGTTGGAAGGCGTCGCGGAGGGCGGTGAGGGAGGCGGAGTTCATGAAAGTGAGCGTCAAGCGGCGTGGCGGGCTTGATTGGGCTGAAGCGGATCCATCGGAACTGGCATTGGCATGTCCTCCATTCGAGATCCCGACAGGCCGGTAATCAAACGTGTCCCGCGCTGAAATGTGGCGTAACTCCAGGCCCAGCTCATGGCGACGACGATCCGATTGCGGAACCCGATAAGAAAGTAAATGTGCGCCACGCTCCAAAGCAGCCACGCAATGAAACCGCGGAGCTTCATTTTTCCAATTTGCGCCACTGCGCGTTTGCGGCCAATCGTTGCGAGCGAACCGGAATCACGGTAGCGGAATGGAGGTGGAAATTTTGTTCCGGCAACGCGTGCGTTGATCAAATCGGCAACATAGCGGCCTTGTTGCTTGGCAACAGGAGCGACGCCTGGCAAGGGTTTGCCGTCCGAACCAAGAGTGTGCGCAACGTCGCCGATCACAAAAATGTCGGGCGAGCCTGCGACCGAAAGATCCGGCTCCACGAACACGCGCCCGACGTGGTCGGTCGGAACGCCGAGCCAACGACCGGCTGGAGATGCCATCACACCGGCGCCCCAAATTATGGTGCGCGCTTCGATCCGTTCGCTTGCGAGCGATACACCGCCGCAATCCGCAGCCGTTACGCCCACCTCAAGCCGGACCTCTACGCCAAGCTCTTCGAGCGATCGCTTCGCCGCCTCAGAAAGCGACGGGTTGAAAGCAGTGAGCAATCGCGGCGACGCCTCGACCAGAATAATGCGCGCCTGGCGCGGATCGATGGCGCGAAAGTCAGACGCGAGTGCGCGTTTTGCGAGCTCAGCCACCGCCCCGGCCATTTCGACCCCGGTGGGTCCGCCACCGACGATAACGAAGTTGAGAAGGCGGCGACGCTCTGCAACATCTGGCTCGGTTTCTGCCTTCTCGAAGGCAAGAAGGATTCGACGGCGAAGATATGTTGCGTCGTCAATGGTTTTCAGGCCCGGCGCATACCCCGCCCAGTCGTCATGACCAAAATAGGCGTGCTGGGCGCCGGTGGCGATAATAAGTGTGTCGAATGGAACGTGACGCCCTTCGGCAATCACTTCGCGTCTATCGACGTCGATGCCGGAGACCTTGGCAAGAATCACATTCACATTCTGAGAGTGGCGGACGATGCCCCGGATTGGTGAGGCGATGTCGGCGGGCGAGAGCGCCGCGGTCGCCACCTGATAGAGCAAAGGTTGAAATAGGTGGTAATTGTGCCGGTCGATCAGGGTGATCCGGCAGGGGCTCTTTGCGAGCCTCTTCGCAACCGACAAGCCGCCGAAGCCTGCACCGATGATGACTACTCGCGGATTTCGGAAAGCTCGATTGAGACTGGCCATTGCCTTCTCCTGACTCGTCTAGGCTTATTCCGACCGCATCGCGGACCATGCCACTCCTGCGCACCGTATGAGCCCGGCTAGTCCGTGGTCCAATACTCTGTAGCTATGGCTTCCATGAAAATTTGTATTTGCAGCGAAGAAGGCGCGGCCCACTAAAACGGGGCGATCGCGTTAACCGATCTCAATAGCGTCACTATAGCCGCTAAGCATCAACACGAGAGCCACTTGGCATTTCCCTAAAAGCAGTCATGCGGCGATGCTCTCTGTACTGCTGAGGCTGCGGTTTCCTCGGGCCGAAGCGTGATAAGGGAGAATCAAGTCATGACCACAGGCATCCCGCTCGGCCGCGCGACCGGCCAAAGCGTACTTTTTGCTACCCTTCTTATTGGCGCGACAATGGCCACCACTAACGCGTTCGCCGGTGAATGCCCGGCTGGAAAAATGCAGGCCAATGTCCGCCCGCCGGTCAACACGCCGGCGTCGGGCGTGACCGACACGACCTTGGGCTCGATCGATCTCGGCAAGGAACAGGTGATGCTCAAGGACCACGAATTGCGCTTCCGCAAGCTGACGATTGCGCCTGGCGGCGTTGTGCCCTGGCACAGCCACGCCGATCGTCCTGCGCTGATCTTCGTAGCCCAGGGCGAGATTGTTGAATACGCCAGTAATTGCAGTGAGCCGATCGTTCATAAAGCGGGCGATATCCGTCCGGAAACCAGCGGCACTTCACACTGGTGGAAAAACCTCGGCGATCAGACAGTGATCCTTTACGTCGGCGACGTGCTCCACGACAAGAACGACCACAATATGTGAAGCGAACTTCCCGATCGCGTGGCGCACTGTCTCGGCACGGCGCCACGCAAGGTTCAGGAGGATGTTCGACATGTTGCAGATGGCCGCGGCAAACCAAGCGTCGATGATGCGCACCGATGCAGATATGCACAACCATTCGGAAGGGGTTGTTCTGCGCTCGCTCGTGATTGGACTCACGGCATTCCTCACCGTCGTAGACCTCTTTGCGACACAGGCGATCTTGCCGTCATTGGCACGGCACTATGATGTTACGCCAGCCGCAATGGGCTTTGCCGTTAATGCAAGCACAATGGGGATGGCGGTCGCGGGGTTGGCGGTCGGATTCTTCAGCCGGCGCATCGACCGCCAGTTGGGGATTCTTATTAGTCTAGCTTTATTGTCTGTACCAACTGTGCTGCTCGCATCAGCCCCAAACCTGACTGTTTTCACCGGATTGCGTATTTGCCAGGGCCTCTGCATGGCGTCGGCATTCACGCTCACCCTTGCGTATCTCGGAGAGCACTTCAATGCCGCGGATGCCGGCACTGCGTTTGCCGCTTACATCACAGGCAACGTCGCGAGCAACTTGGTTGGGCGTCTGATGTCCGCCGCTTTAGCGGATCACTTCGGCCTGGCCACGAACTTCTATTTTTTTGCTGCACTGAACCTGTGCGGCGCCGCACTCGTCTATTTTACAGTGTGTCGGACGCCAGCGATGCGTGACGTCACACCATTGACGGAATCGCATCTCGACGCTTGGCGACAACACCTACAAAGTCCGCAACTGCGTGCGAGTTTTGGTATCGGCTTCTGTATCCTGTTCGCCTTCATCGGCACATTCACTTACGTGAATTTTGTGCTCGTCGGCTCACCATTCATGGTCGGCGCCATGGCGCTTGGATTTGCCTATTTCGTCTTCTTGCCCTCAATCATAACAACGCCGCTGGCCGGCCGAACGGTCGCTTCGTTTGGAACGCGTGCGACATTTTGGGGTGCGCTGGGCCTTGCCGCGCTCGGTCTGCCGCTTGTTCTGTTGCCCAGTTTGGCGGCCGTGCTGACTGGACTCGTCCTCATCGGCGTTGGGACGTTCTTCGCACAGGCAATCGCAACAGGCTTCGTCGGACGTGCCGCGACCTCGAACCGCGGCGCCGCCAGTGGTCTCTATCTGGCGTCGTATTTCTTTGGCGGCTTGGTCGGCAGTGCGGCTCTAGGCCAGCTCTTCGATCGGCTCGGCTGGGCAGCCTGCGTTGCCGGTATCGGCGCGGCGCTTGCCGTCGCGGCGATGCTGGCCCGTCGTCTCGAAATCCCGACGGCTTCCGCAGCACGAGGGCCTTAAATCAGGAGCACGGCCATGTCGCATCTAACGCTCCTCGCGCCATCCTCTCCTTCAAGGCTGAGGCCCGCGCTTGCGCACGACATCCGCAACGCCATGGCGGTGATTGCTCTCAACGTTGAAAAGCTGGAGCATTTTGCCGGACCGGCGGGGATCAAAGCGGCATCGGCAGCACATCAGCTGCTGACGAAGGTCACGGCTCTCTGCAACGATTCACTTCGTGAAAAAGCCAATGAATTCTCAGCACCCAGGCGGATCAGCTTCGACATTGTCGAGACCGTCCGCCAAGTCATCGATATTCTGCGTCCAATCACGCCAGCGGGCTTGACGATTACGCTTCATCCCGACTACCGCCACATGGTTTTAGGTAATCCGAATGATGTGTTCCGTATCGTTTTCAACCTGGCTCATAACGCGGTTACGTTGGCGCGGCTCTCCGGCAAAATCACATTACTCGACTTTCATCTGGAAGGCGTGAAAGCGCTCACGCTGCTTCGGATCACGGACAACGGGCCCGGTATTTCGCCGCAGGCTCGCATGCAACTGTTTCGCACCGCATCCGCGCCCAATTCCAGCGCGACGAACGGGCACGGTCTGCTCATCGCCCGCGATCTGGCCGAGCGTAATGGAGGGACGCTTCTGTTCGCCGAAGTGCCAGCCGGCGCGCAGTTCGTTCTTGTGCTTTCGTCGCTCGCAGCGGTCGATACCAGTACGAGCCGTTCCCTCGGCCAGCGTGCCGCATCTAGCTCGCGGTGATCTTCGCGCGGAGCAAATATCGGAAAATGTAGACAAGAGGAGAATCCAAATGATCACGCGTATGGTCGTTACCGTCTCAGGAGCCCTGATTGCCGGTCTTCTGCTGTTCACCTTGGCCAGCCCGCGGGCGGATAACGAAGACGGCATCGTGCGGGTTAAGAGCGCATATCCGCTCGCCGAGACGGTGAATCGCCTCAAGAAGGATGTCGCCGATAAGGGCATCATGTTCTTCTCAGAGATTGACCAATCCGAACTTGCTGCGAAAGCTGGCATCAAACTCTTGCCATCGACGCTCTTGGTCTTCGGCAATCCTCCGCTCGGAATCCAATTCTTGACCTCAAATCCGGATTCCGGCCTGGACTGGCCAGTGCGGCTATTGGTCTATCAAGATGCGAATGGTGATGTCTGGGCGGTCTATACCGATTTTGATTGGATTGCGCACCGGCACCACATCAGAGATCGGGGGGATGCCTTCAAGATGGCATCGACGGTCATCCAATCCATCACTTCGAGTGTGAAGGGAAAGTAGTGTCGCGGAGGCAGCTGATTTTCCGGATCGCCGTCTGGTACGACCGAGGTGTGCAGAGGAAGGATCAACGCTTGAGTCGACTCAAATAACGGGGATCGCCATCGCAGACGTATGCGAAGCTAAAGCAATTCAT
>Ga0306924_10003749_pt1 | contig 14685 bp, 10 predicted proteins | sample sta12Can44000111_FD_203756 | JGI IMG/M metagenome (GOLD analysis project Ga0306924, IMG submission 203756) | Lab enrichment of tropical soil microbial communities from Luquillo Experimental Forest, Puerto Rico - statanox.12C.anox.44.000.111 (v2)... | ecosystem: Environmental > Terrestrial >... | reverse complement strand
GTAAACCAAAAATATGCTGCGGGCTTCCCGCACCGGCAGTACCCGCCCACGCCTTATCAGGGTTTGCTCGTAGCCATGCGATCAAATCTTGCAAGTCGTCGGCCGGCATAGATTTCCTTGCGACCACGATCTGCGAAGCGTCCGTCACGTGAGCGATCGGTGCGAAATCGTTGAACACGTCGTAAGAGAGCTTGTAGACGACGCCATTGACGACATGCGTGCTCCAGATGCCCTGAATAATCGTATAACCATCGGGTGGCGCTCGAGCGACGCGACCAACACCAATGCTGCCAGCGGCACCGCTGACGTTTTCAATGATGATTGGCTGCCCAAGCAACCCACTCATCCGCTCCGTCACAATGCGCGCGAGCGTATCCTGGGGACCGCCAACGGGAAAAGGAACCACCCAAGTGATCGGCCGACTTGGATAATCCTCGGCAATTGCAACAAACGACCCGATCGGTAAAGCGGCAGCACCCGCTGCCCAGCGCATTATTGTGCGACGAGGAAGTTGCATGATGTTGCCCCACGAGCTTGCGCGTCTCGGTGCAGGCTGCAGAAGGCGCCAGCAACGACATTACTTTGGTTTGCGCAACTTCGGCATGTCGAGCTGGCAACTCGATATCGAGTTATAGAATAGATCCTCGGCTGTTTGGAGAGGGGTGGGTCAGAGCACATCTGACGCCGCCGTGATGGAATAGATGCTTGGACTCTTCCGGTACGCGGCCGCTCATCACGCCGACGACCGCTGTTGCCGGCTGCTGCGCGTGGGCCGACTGTGGTCGAAGCGGCTGCTGAGCCGCTAATAAGCGTGTGAACTCGCGCCGCCTCATTCGATCACCAGGTCGGCGCGGCCAAGCAACGGAAGCGGTATGGCAAGACCAAGAGTCTTGGCGGTTTTCAGATTAATGACCAGTTCGACTTTGGTGGCTTGTTGAACTGGAAGATCGGGCGCCTTTTCCCCCTTAAGAATCCGGCCGGCGTACCCCCCGAGCAGGCGATAAGGCTCCGTGAAATCCGCCCCATAGCTCATGAGACCGCCGGCGATCGGAAACTCGCGGTACGCATATATGGTTGGAACTGCGTGTTGGGCTGCTAGCTCAACAAGTCGATTACGCTGGCTTAAAAAGAACGTTTCACCGCTTACCACAAGTGCGCCTGCACGCTGGTCGACAAGGACCTCGAAAGCCGATTCGATCTCGCCAGCGCTACTTGCGTTCAGAAATAGCACATGCGCGTCAAGGGCACGTGCCGCATCCTGGATGATTGCCCTTTCAGTCGCGGCTTGGGCGATGTTAGCTGGGTTGATGAGCACCGCGAACGTGACAGCCGGAGACATTAGGCTGTACATCAGTTCAAAGCATTTTTTGAATAGCTCGACGTTCAGGTTAGTAACGCCGGTGATGTTGCCGCTCGGGTGCGCTAGGCTCGCGACGAGACCAACTCCGACTGGGTCGGTACCGATATAAAAAACGATTGGGATTGTCTGTTTCGCCGCCTTAGCAGCCAACGAAGGTGGTGTGCTGGTCGCAACGATGACTGTTACCTGACGGCGAACCAAATCCTCAGCCAGTGCAGGTAGCCGATCGTTGTGATCCTCTGACCATCGGTACTCGATCGCTACATTGCGACCTTCAACAAATCCTCCGTCGGATAAACCTCGATGGAAGGCGGCGACATAGTCACGCATGCCTTCAAGCGTGCCGGCACTGAGAAACCCGATCACGGGCGTCTGCTGTGCGCGCGCCGCAAGCGGACACATGGCCGCCGAGCTAACAAGCGTGATGAACTCGCGGCGCCGCATATGCCGCCCTCGGCCAGGACCAGGCAAAAGTGGCTCGAAGCCTAGCACGCAGCGCGCGACGCGATGTCCACTGTGGGTCATTAGCGGACATTTCGCTGAGTCGCTGTGATGCCGCTTCTCCTAAAAGCAGACTCTTGCACCGCTGCAAATTGCAGTCTATTCGAGCAGTCCGTCAGCGTAGGCACCGAAGATTATGGCTCGGCTAGTCGACCTTACCCAAGCCAAGCATTGCCTTGGCCTTGACTAGATCGGCGGTGTCAAAACCCTCGGTAAATGATGCGTAGACATTGTCGAGTTCTGAACGATATTTGTCGGCATCTTCGGTCGATTCATACAAGTCACACATACTCAGGCAAATTCTAAGTTCAAGAGATTTAGTTTTTTGCTCGCGAGCAATCTTAAGACCTTCACAAAAATAATACCTCGCCTGATCCCGATTTTGGCTCGATCGCAGATATGATTCGCCGAGCAAACGATATATCTCGGCTGCATAAAAGCGTTCAGAGTTCTTGTCATCGAGTCTCAATCGCGCTTGCTCCAAAAAGTCGAGCGCTTGCCCGTAATGTTTGTTTTTTATGCAGGCATCCGCCAGTAAACCCAAAGAGTACGTCTCCAGTAATAGGGCGCCGGTGGCCCGTTCCTTTTCCAAACCTTCTTGAATATCGGCAACCCCATTCTCAAACTCGCCTTGCTGGGCATTTGCCCATCCGCGCAAAATCAAGCCCATAGCCAGATAGTGCACAAACTCATGCTCTTCGCACAATGCGATGGCCGCGTTAGCCTGATCTGCGACAATGGCGGCCTCACCGCGAAACTGATGCAGGCGAAGAGCTATCGTTCGTGCAAATGCCTCGCTAAACGGATGTTGAGATGCATCTGCATAATGACGAGCCTCCGCGCAAATTCGCAACGCCCGATCTGGATAGCCGAGCAACCAAAGCACCATGCCATCGTATGACCTTACATGCACTCGAGGGTCTTGCGCTGACAGATCAAGATATGCCCCGGCCATGCTGTCCTCACAGAGGCCAATACTGCGCTCTAACTCGGCGTGGGCAGAAACAAATTTTCCTTGGGCAAATAAGGTAAAACCTACAGCTTGGTGGGCAAGAACCTTGTAAACCGCATCGTCCACATTCTCGGCGGTTTTCAGCAAATGTTCGGCAAGGGTTTGGGCTTCACCAAGCGTTGCCCGGAGGAAATTCCAAGTCCATAAACCAAACACCGCAGGCAAGATATGTTCGTCTAACCCACTCTCTTTGCAGAGTTGCAGCGCTCGCGTGTATGCGTGCTTAACGCTGTCGGTGCTCCAGCCCTTAATCGCCCTCAGGGAGTTGCCGAGCAAGGTTTGAAGCAACAACTCCGACTTGTTGCGTAGCATCGGATTGTCGATATTGGGTATCAGTTTCAACCCTTGTTTCAGATGACCTACAGCTTCTTTGTCCGCCGAACGAGCCACCGATTTCTTACCTGCTTCGTACCAATGATGTACGGCCTTGTCGTAACTTCCCGCCTCAGTGTAGTGGTACGCAACAATCTCTGGCTGAGTTTGAACGACTTCTGGGAATTCTTGCTCGAGCACCTTGGCGATAGCGGCGTGAAGCTGCACGCGGCGGTTTTTTAGGAGTCCAGCATATGCGGCGTCCCGCAGCAGTGCGTGTTTGAAGGTATAGATTGCGTGTGGAATTTCGCCCCGACAGAAGATCAATTCGGAGCGCACCAATTGGTCGAGCGACTCGTCCAATTTCTGCTTCGACAGCCCAGCAACGGCGTTCAGAAGTTCGTAATGAAACTCACGACCGGCGACGGCACCGATCTGGGCCACTTCCCGTACGGGGGACAAGCGATCAAGGCGCGCCGTCAGCGATGCCTGCAACGTGGTCGGGATCGCCAATGGCGGTAGAGAACCCTCGAGCACATATTCCCCGTCCCGCTCTCGCAACAACCCTCCCTCCAGCACCATCTTCGTCAGTTCCTCGATGAACAGGGGCACCCCATCGGTCTGAGCGAGAATCTGGTCCATCACCTCCTTCGGAAGTGTTTTGCCCCCCGTCACTCGCATGACCAACGCTGCGCCGTCGCGTCGGCCGAGGCGCGTGAGCGCGATTGTTGTGAGGTGCGGGTAACTCGGCCAAGGTGGCGTAAATTGCGGTCTTGCAGTGATAACCAGCAACGCCCGAAGCCGCGGCATGTGCTCCACAGTAGCTGCAAGGAACTCGAGCGAGGTTGGGTCGATCCAGTGCACATCCTCGAAAATGATTAAAACAGGCTGTCGCGACGCCAAGCCATCCAGTTGAGCCAATAACGCTTCGAAGGTTTTCTCTCTGCGCCTTTGCGGCGTGAGGTCCTGCAGGCTGTAACGATTATCCAGCGGCAAAGCGAACAAGCTGGCTAACACGGCCCCATGTTCGCGATTGTCTGTAGATCGCGCGACAAGAGCGTCGAGCTTGGCGAGCTTCTCCGCAGGCGAGTCGTTGTGCTTGAAACCGGCAGCACGTTCGATCTGGTTGATGAATGGAGACAAAGCGCTGTGGGTATGATGCGCAGAGCAGAAATAGCGCAAGGCGATGTGTGATTCACTCTGCAGCCGCTCATCAAGCGCCAGCGCAATGTGCGACTTGCCGATACCCGGCTCCCCCGTAAGAAGCACCACCCGACCTTCTTCCCGTGTGGCCTGCCGCCACCGGCGCAACAGCAGGTCTATCTCTTCCTCACGCCCGAACAGCGACGGCAGTTTGCTAGTGTGCATTGCCTCGAACCGGCTCTCTACTCCACTCGTCCCCAGCACCTGCGAGGCAGATACGGGCTGGGCCCAACCTTTCAGGGAAAGCGGACCGAGATCGCGATAATTGAAATAACCTCCAGTGAGTTGGCGCGTGATCGGGCAAATCAACACTGATCCTGGCTCCGCCAGTGTTTGCAAGCGGGCTGCGAGATTCGGCGTTTCACCTACTGTGGCCTGTTCCGCGGAAATCTCATTGACCAGAAGCTCGGTGACAACGACAGTGCCGGTCGCAATACCAATTCGAACCTGAAGAGCAGCCCCGACATTGGTTCGAAGCCTCGCTACTGCATCAACAATTTCGAGGGCGGCGTGTACCGCTTGTACGGCACTATCCTCTTGCGCCACTGGATAGCCGAAATAAGCGAGCACACCATCGCCCATGTATTGCGCAATCGTGCCTTGGTAGCGCCCTATGACTGCGCGAATAGCGGCCTGATACGAAGCCACCACACTCCACATTTCTTCTGGATCCAAACGTGTCGACAGCGCAGTCGAGCCGACGAGGTCGCAGAACATAACCGTCAGGTGGCGTCGTTCAGCTTCGTCACGTGACTCTGTTTTTGGTTGGGTTGCCGAACCCGCGGGCGCAATAGCAGCCGCGCCAAGTCCTGCGATGGCGCGCAGCATCTTGCGACGATGCCCCAGCAGCACGCCAAGTTCTTTGAGATCTTGGTCCGTCAAATCGCGAAGAATCGAAAGATCGATGGCGTTCTCGGCGAAGCGTTGGGCGTACTCTCCAAGGCCGATTGATTTGAGCCACTCGACGGTGCTCGTCATGGAACTTTTATAGCACTCATGGAACCTCGCAAAAAGCGCAGGAAGCAGGAACGCAGGTACCCCCTTAGCCGGTGACACCAGACGCAAATCCCCGTCGAGGGCAACACGGTTTTGGATTCCTAATCGACGAGTGAGGATCGCGTTTGTGCATCACAGCAAAATGGGCCGCTCGACTTCCGCTATGGGTCATTAGCGGACGTGGCCGCATATCCGACCGCTTTATTCCCGAGAGCGGACATTGGGCGGCGTGAATTGTTTTTCCGCATCATTCGCAGTCCAGGGCATCTTGGGGGACTCAGATGGGTAGCCGGACAGGTCAATCGTGTCGATAATCAATCTCAATCGGTCATAATGAATGGGCTGCGATGAAGACATGGTTCGGCGCTCTCATCTTTTGCACGTGCATCGCCGGCAACGCCACGGCACAGTCGGCCTATCCCAATCGACAGATCACGTTGATCGTCACCTCGGCGCCAGGCGGGGTCACTGATGTCACCGGCCGGGCCCTCGCGCAGGAATTGACCAAGGCCTGGGGTCAGCCCGTCATCGTCGAAAACAAAGGCGGCGCGGCGCATATTATCGGTGCGCAGGCGGTCGCCAAGGCGGCCGCCGACGGCTATACACTCCTGGTCGGCGAATCCGGCACATTCGCTGTCAATCCGGCGCTCATTCCCAAGGACAAGGTCCCGTACGACACGGAAAGGGACTTCGTGCCCATCACCGGCTTGGTGCGCATCTATCAGTCGTTGCTCGCCGCGAAGTCATTGCCAGTAAACAATGCAGCTGAACTGATTACCCTTGCCAAACAGCAACCTGAGCAGCTGACCTATGGCACCGCCGGAATTGGCACCGCGCTGCACATGAATGGCGCGCTATTCGCCAACATGGCCGGCATCAAACTGGTCCCCGTGCACTACCGCGGTGCGGCGCCGGCGCTCAACGATCTTGTCGCGGGTTCGATCAATGCCATGATCGTGAGCGTCTCTTTGGGACTACCGGCCTACCGCGCCGGACAGATCAAGATGCTCGGCGTCGGCGCTCCCAGGCGCATGCCACTCGTCTCCGAAGTTCCAACTATTTCAGAAAGTGGTCTGCCCGGCTACCAGGCGACGGCCTGGTTCGGCCTGTTCGCCCCGGCGGACACACCCGACGAAGTGGTCTTAAAGATCAATAAAGAGGTGACGCGCATCTTCAGTGATCCAGGTTTTCGCCAACGTTTTCTCGATCCGCAAATGTTCGAATCGATGACCGGGCCCGCGGATGAGTTCGCAGCGTTCGTCAAGGCGGAGCGCGCGAAGTGGGCCAAGCTCATTGCCGAAGTGGGCATAAAGATCGAATAGCGACGCGAACGTCACAACCATTCTTGGCGAATGGCGTGCTGATGTCCGCATTGGGCCAATACGCGACATTCCAATGGATCGCTGTGATGTCGGCTCTTCCCCCAAGTCCGGACATTCTGCAGCTGCAAACCGCTATACCTGCACAGTGGTACCGGGTCGGAATCTAATCGCCGCGATGAGCGCTATAAGAATGAAAATCGCCAATACTACCGCCTGCGTAAGCGCGAACGGTGGCTCAGTCTGCGTCGGAGCGTGAAAGCTCCAATCGACATCCCTAGGATCATGGAAAGCTCCGCCTTTGGCCCTATTGGTACTAAATACCCGACATCTGACCCTCATCGAGTGAGTATGTCAGCGCGCTCCAAGCGAAAAATATTTGAGCCGGGTCTGAAACGCAAACGCTGCTCATTGCCCGCGACGAACGGCGATCTAGCAACTCATCCCTCGCATGCCCCCGGTTCAGGAGATGGAACAACGCTAAGCGCTCCGATCCCAAAGGAAAATTTGCAAATTCAAGGTGACCATTCTGATCGCACCGAACATCGCTAGATTTTCAGGCTTAGATGGGTTACGGTTCAGTTGATGGGTATGGGGCGTGTAATGCTATCGCTCAGGCATTCGACTGCAGGGCGCAGCACACCTAAACATTTCCGCATCGTGCTCATAAAGCCGTCGCACTACGACGACGACGGTTATGTCATCCGCTGGTATCGCTCGCCCATGCCGGCAAACTCGCTGGCCAGCGTTTATGGGCTTATCGACGACTGTGCGCAGCGTCGTATTCTTGGCGCCGACACTGACATCGAAATCGTAGCTATCGACGAAACTAATACCCGCGTGCCGATCGATCGCATCATTAGTGACATGCGGGCAAATAACAATTTCGGCTTTGTCGGTTTGGTCGGCGTGCAGTCCAATCAGTACCCGCGCTCGCTGCATATCGCGAAACCTTTGCGCGCGGCGGGCATTCCAGTGATTATCGGCGGCTTTCATGTCTCCGGCATGCTGGCGATGTTCGACAAAATCGGCCCTGACCTGCAGGCTGCGCTCGACATGGGCATTACCTTGTTTGCCGGCGAAGCTGAGGGTCGCATCGATGAAGTGGTGCTCGATGCAGCCAAAGGCACGCTCAAGCCGATCTACAATTACATCAACGAGCTGCCTGCGCTCGAAGATGCGGTGATTCCGTTTTTGCCAGGCATTTCGGTGCGCAAAACGATCGGCAATGTGACAACCTTTGATGCCGGGCGGGGTTGTCCATTCCAATGTTCTTTTTGCACCATCATCAACGTTCAGGGCCGTAAATCGCGGCGGCGGAGCCCTGATGATGTCGAGCTCATCCTGCGGAGGAATTACGAGCAAGGCATTGATCGGTTTTTCATCACTGACGACAATTTCGCGCGCAATAAGGATTGGGAGGCGATTTTCGACCGCATCATCAAATTGCGCGAACAGGACGGCATGGATGTGCGCTTCCTAATCCAGGTCGACACGCTATGTCACAAGATTCCCGATTTTGTTGCCAAGGCAAAGCGGGCTGGCGTTACCCGCATCTTCATTGGCTTGGAGAACATTAATCCCGATAATCTTCTTGCCGCAAAGAAGCGACAGAACAAAATCACGGAATACCGGAATATGTTGTTGGCCTGGAAAGCCGTCGGCATTTGGACCTATGCCGGCTACATTCTGGGCTTTCCCCATGACACGCCCGAATCAGCGCGGCGCGACATTGAAATCATCAAGAAGGAAATGCCGCTCGACGTGCTCGAATTTTTCTTCCTGACGCCACTACCAGGCTCGGAGGATCATAAGGTTCTATCGGGAAAGGGAGCGCCGCTCGATCCCGACCTCAACAAATACGATCTGGAACACGCGCTCACGCCGCATCCTAATATGAGTAAAACGGAGTGGGAGAAACTCTATCGCGACGCTTGGGCGATCTATTACACGCCATCCCATATCGAAACGATTTTGCGTCGCGCCCAAGCCTACGGCATCAACATTTGGCGCTTAGCGCAGATTATTTTGTGGTTCGCGCAATCGCTGACGATCGAGAAAGTGCATCCGCTTCAGGGCGGCTTTGTGCGGCTTAAAAATCGCCATGAACGGCGACCTGAATTGCCAGTTGAATCAGTTTGGAGGTTTTATCCGCAGCTGACCTGGGAAGTCATCGTTAAGCATGCGCGCGTAGCTGCCGCCGCCTGCAGGATCTTTCGCATTTACCGTCGCGTCGCCGCAGGCGCTCAGATGCCTTATACCGACCAGTCGATGACCCCTGTGAGCGATGATGAAACCCAAAGGCTCGAATTATTCACCCACAACAAGTCAGCGCGTGAGGCCGTGGATCGTGCTCGCAAGATCAAAATGCTGATCGATTCGTCGGCAGCGCAACCCACCGCTTAAGGCCGAGCGCAAGGTTTGATGCTCTCGTTTGCGCATTTTTAGAAACGTTTGACTGCATCCCTCCGGTTTTCGCGGACTAGTTGGAATGCGTAAAGTCGCGGGTTTTGAGTCTTCATTGGCGCTAACACAGAGTTGAATGAATGGAGTGACTTGATTCAAGCAGCATGCTGTAACAGTGCGCGCCGTTTGCCGCGTCTGACGGCAATCGCTGTATTGGAGTCGGTCTTCGCCACCGCCGTTACCTTCGCGCCGATCGGTCCGCGCGCGTCGGCGAGCGCACCGGGCTTAAGCTCAAGCGCCAGCAGTCGCTCGCGTTCGTACTCACCGGGCATCCACATGTTACTGGTCAGCGCCGCGGAAAAACCAAAGCGACCGTAATAGGCCGCGTCACCGACCAATAGAATTGCACCGTGGCCCGCAAGTCGTGCACGCGCGATGGCGCGCCGCAGCAACGCCGTACCAACGCCGCGATTGCGATAATCCGGGTCAACTGCGAGCGGCCCCAGCAACAGCGCGTCATGCCCCGGACCAGCTTCGACGTTCCACAGCCGGACTGTGCCGACGATCTGGCAATGATCGACCGCGACCAGCGACAGCCGGCTTGCCGGGCAGCGCCCTTCGCGCAGACGCTCGGAAGTTTTGGCAAAACGCGCGCCACCGTAGGCCTTGTCGAGCAAGGCATCGCGCGCCGCAACATCAGCAATTCGTTCCTCTCGGATGGTTACCATCGATCCACTCCTTTCGAGCCTGAGCCCTCCGGCGCAGGCCGAAAGGTGTGCCGGAGCAGGCGGCTTCAGATGTGGAAGGTCCGCAGCGGCTGGAAACCGTTGAAGGCTACCGCAGCGTAGGTTGCGGTATAGGCACCGGTGCCCTCGATCAGCACCCGATCGCCAATTTCTAGGCTTACCGGGAGCATGTACGGCTCCTTCTCGTACAACACGTCGGCCGAGTCGCAGGTCGGGCCGGCGAGCACGCACGGCGCCATCGCCTCGCCGTCGCGCGGTGTACGGATCGGGTAGCGAATCGACTCGTCCATGGTCTCGGCGAGACCGCCGAACTTGCCGATGTCGAGATAGACCCAGCGCACGTCGTCTTCCTCGCCCTTTTTAGAGACAAGGACGACTTCCGCCTCGATCACGCCGGCATTGCCGACCATGCCGCGGCCCGGCTCGATGATCGTCTCCGGGATACGGTTGCCGAAATGCTTGCGCAACGCCTTGAAGATCGCCGAACCATAGGTTCGCACCGAGGGGACGCTCTTTAGGTACTTGGTCGGAAATCCGCCGCCCAGATTGACCATGGCGAGCTCGATACCGCGCTCGCCACATTCCCTGAATACAGCCGCTGCCGAAGCGAGCGCCCGGTCCCAGGCGTGCTGATTGCGCTGCTGCGAACCGACATGGAATGACACGCCATAAGGTGCCAAGCCGAGCTTCATCGCGTGCTCGAGCACCTCGACAGCCATCGCTGGCTCGCAGCCAAATTTGCGCGACAACGGCCACTCCGCGCCGACACAGTCGGAGAGGATGCGACAAAACACGCGGCAACCGGGCGCCGCGCGGGCGACCTTTTCCACTTCGGGCTTGCAATCGACCGCGAAGAGACGGACGCCAAGCGCAAAGGCGCGCGCGATGTCGCGTTCCTTCTTGATAGTGTTGCCGTAAGAGATGCGGTCGGCTGTAGCGCCCGCCGCGAGCACCAGTTCAATCTCCGGGACCGAAGCAGTGTCGAAGCAGGAGCCAAGCGAGGCCAAAAGTGACAACAATTCCGGCGCAGGATTGGCCTTTACGGCATAGAACACCCGGCTGTCGGGCAGCGCCTTGGCAAAAGCGCGATAATTGTCGCGCACGATATCGAGATCGACGACCAGGCAAGGCCCGTCATCCAATCCGCTTTGGCGCCGACGGCGCAGGAAGTCGTGGATGCGCTCGGTCATGGGCGCGCTCCTTCATCAAGGTTCAAGGGGCTTTTCAGCCGGCATTGAAGTTCAGCCGCCCGCGTTTTCGCGCGCGCGACCGGCGTCAGCGGCGTGGAGCGTTGCGCCGACCATGCGTTGGGGACACGGTCAAAGCGCGCGGCTCTTACGCCGGTAATGCTGCCTTGGATTGGAGCGGGAAAACCCGTTCCGCACGGCCGGCAAGATGAACAAGCCTCTTCGGTGCTGACCTTTGGACAGCCAACGAGACCAAAAAAGCCCATCCGTCGTTGCTTTAAGCCGCGTCCCCCGTTGAGCGCGGGGTGCGCCGGTTTCGCCTCCGGCTGCCGATCACGTAGTGAGGTCCGTAACTCTAAAACCTCAGGCGACTGTCCGGCCTCTTGTCCGGATGCCTACCGATCGACACACGGCCACAGGCACGTGCGAATTTGGGCGAGCGGCACATAGTAGCAATCGAACGGTATTGCAAGAAAATTCGACACACGAAGCTAAAAATTTCTAGGCAACGGCTTGCGAGGCGAGAGGTTTGAGAATGCTACTGCCGTCAGCCGCTGCTTGCTGCACACGCCTGTGGCCCGTCAAGACAAATTTTTGTCCCCGAAAAACAAGATCGTATAAATTGGCTTTGGTACCTGAACCAAAAAGTGGGGATGGGATGGCGCGGCCTATAGAGCCGGCCAAACGACTTTATGACCTTCCCACCCCCAACCTCAAAGCGTGTATGTCCGTGCGCGAAAAATCCGACCAACCGAAGCTGCAGTTACACCACCGTCCTGTCGAGATCGAGCGCAAATTCCTAGTCACCAATGACGAATGGAAGCAGCTAGTGAAGCGCAGCGTGAAACTACGCGACGGTTTGATCGCTGCATACAAGGACCGCAAAGTCCGGGTTCGGATAGCCGGAGATGACATCGCGACGGTCGCCGTCAAGGGACCGCGGATCGGTATTGCGCAGGCGGAGTTCGAGTATGAGATCCCGATCGCCGACGCCGAGAGGATGCTCTCGACCATATGTCGAGACGATACTTTGGAGAAAGAGCGTTTCTTCGTCGAGGACGCCGGGGGAACGTGGCATGTCGACGTTTATAGCGGCATTCTCGAAGGCGTCGTTATTGCCGAAATCGAGCTTAAGCACGAGAGCGAAGAGCTGATTCTTCCGCGTTGGATCGGCAAGGAAGTGACCGGCGATCCGTTCTTTAAGAAAATCAATATGCGCGCGCGTGCTTTAAACGCTCATCGCGATAAATAGCGCCGACTGCAGGTTGAGTCAGCCCTTACCCCCGTCATGCTCGGCTTTCGTGCGTGAGCGCTTGGCCGCAATATCCGCTTTGCCCCCGAAAGCGGACATTCAGACAGATCGAGGGAAGCGCCAATGAGAGACGCAATAACCGGCATCGGTCGCCTTCGGCACGATTGCCGTGCTGGCACGTGTATTGGCGTCTGTGCGCTGGCCGACGCGGTTGTTAGGGTCGTGGCATGACAGTAACCTTTGTCGCCGCGATGCTGACACTCGCCATCGCCATCCTGACCACGCTGTACGGCACCGTCCGGAACGCGCCGCCGCAACCGCAGCGGCAATCCTATCGTCGCCACCGCCCGTGGAACTTCAAATAGCACAGGGATTAAGGTTCACAACGAAGAAGGGCCGCTCGGTCGAGGACGGCCCTTCTGTTTGTTAGTTTGCTTATTCCTCGTTCTGGCCGATAGTCAAAACATTCAACTGCGCTTGCGCCGGTCGTGGACTTTCTCGAAGCTGAGTGAGGGGTGCGCTGTTAGGATTGGACCACTGCCTTCGATCATCGGCATGTACACAATGAAAATTTCATGACCGTCGTATGCCCAATCTGCAAATCCTCAGCACAAGAGCTTCCAGCCGGGGACGCAACAGCCTTCCATTGCCCAACTCATGGTGACTTTAAGGTTGCCGACACCGTCTTGACGAAGGCAAAAGACTACACCCGAGACCAATGGGAGGCTGCACTGGACAAGGCAGAGGAACGAGCGGAACCTGACGAGTGGCCTCTAATTATGGTAGATGATTTCTACTGATCGCCGCCGAATTCGTTGTGCACTCTGTCGCCAACTCCGAGGCCCGAAGGGCCAAGAGCAATGACGACACTCAAGATTATTTTGTTGGGTTGCTGTTGGCGGCTATCGCGATCACGCTCAAGGTCAGGCTCGACACGCCAGAGGGGCCGCAGCCCCTTGCTCGGGCAATCGTGACCACGCATCTGCAAAAGCTCCGGAGCGACCTGGCCCTGCCATGACGATGAGCCTCAGTAAGTGATTGTGTGTAGTACGAGGGCGGGCTTGGAAGTGCGAGGCAGGGCCACGAATTAGAGTTGGATGGGGGATCTAAGCCCACCATCATCTCACTGCTCATAATCAGTGCACACGTAATGACCGTGATACGGATAATACGGAAGAGCGAACGCCTGAGCGGCCAAAGTCAAACCCATCGCAAGCGCGACTCCAACTAACAGCGTCTTCATAGCTGACCTCCCCAATTCTCGTTGGATGAACAATCTCGCAACCCTGTCATTCGTGGTCATCCACTCGACGACGGTGAATGGGACATCAAAGACAATAAATATCGCGTCTTCGTCGAAGGCGAGTGGACTGTTGTGCCTGACGATGCGGTAATTTCAGTTCCCAACAAGTTTGGCAAGGCAATAGTTTGGTTCAGAAATCCATGGGGCGTAGAGCCTGATACCCGTATACAGTGCTTTATTCCTGGATCGGGAGTTTGACGGTCTTGGCCTGAAATCACCACCTGTGACTCGTCATCATCGGGAATGGATCGACAGTCGAAGCAGGTCGCCCCGTCATACGGGCGGCGCCCGCAGCGGACGGATGGTGTTGAAGCGAAATATTTGGCACCGTTGATGATGTGGATTTTCGAGGTAGATCGACACGCGGTTTAGACGCGTCGCGTACATCACCGGGCCGACATTTGGTTTGTTAGTGGCTTTTGCGTTCAAAACTCCGAATACCACCGAAGCCCAAAGACGGATACCGGACCCCTGTCGCGATTGTAAGCTGGATTGGAGACGAACTGATAATCAAGCGTCACTGTCGCCTTATAGACTGGAAACGCATAATACGCCTCGATGATCTGTTCGAGGCCTGGATGTGGCAGCATACCGTCGCCGACCTCGATGCCGAGGCCGCCCGCATTGAGAAATTCCTGGTGCAATTTAGTGATCCCATTGATGACGCCAGCGAGGCCAAACGTGTCATCCGGCCGATTCCATCCCTTGCCGGTCAGCTGAAAGCCGGCCGCGATCGTGCGGTCGATGTCTGTGAAATCGAAAGGTTCGATACTGCCATTGGAAGTGCCAGCGCGCATGAATACACCGAAATCGGAAGTCACTTCCTGCTCAGCATTCATGCTGATGCCGCCGCGTCCACGATATTGTCGGACCGCGGCAATGTCCGCCGGCATGCCGGTGGTTTGCGCCAATTGGACAGCATCCTGAAAGGCCCCCATGCGACCGCGGCTCAGAAAGCCGGTGATCGCGATCTTGCCCGGATGTGACCACAGCTCCCAACGCCGCTCCACTTCGCCGACCCACTGGAATTGGCTGAACGTTGTGTCCAATTCAGTAGTGTTGGGCATCGTCGACAGGGTGAAAAGACC
>Ga0306924_10003747_pt1 | contig 14687 bp, 13 predicted proteins | sample sta12Can44000111_FD_203756 | JGI IMG/M metagenome (GOLD analysis project Ga0306924, IMG submission 203756) | Lab enrichment of tropical soil microbial communities from Luquillo Experimental Forest, Puerto Rico - statanox.12C.anox.44.000.111 (v2)... | ecosystem: Environmental > Terrestrial >... | reverse complement strand
CGGCCAAGGACGTACCGGGGGCCGGGCGGCAGGATCGTCGGCAGCGCCGCGGACCGGACTCCCTGATAGACCGGTGCGATCAAGCCGTTGGCGAACAGCAGCGCGAGAAGCCCGGGCACCGGCATCCCCGGAACCATCATGCAGGCCACCAGGACCGCGCTGGCCAGGTCGCACCCGACGAGCACCCGGCGTGCGGGCAGGCGATCTGCGGCCGCCCCGAGCAGGATCCCGCCGAGCAGGTACGGCAAGAACGACAGCGCCAGCACCGAAGCCGCGAGCGCCGGGGAGCGGGTCTGCTGGTAGACCAGCACGGTGAGCGCGACCGCCGCCACAACGTTCCCCAGCATGGATACGACGTGTGCGACGAAGATCACCCGGAACTCGCCGGCACCGAGCACGTCACGGTAACTCGCCCGACTGGCCGGCGTGCCCATGCCGGGGCCAGCGCGGGCCTGCTTGTCTCGCGTGGCCATGGCAGCCAGGTTGGCGGGCGGCTAGCATCTGGGCTACGTATTCGGCACGAGCCGAATAATTCTGGAGGATGCCTGGGTGCGCCTGGTCCTGGTGTTCGGGCGGGACGACCCCGCGCGCGTCCGGTTCGCGGTCTCGCCGCTATGGGAAACGATGACGGCACTGCGGGTGTTGCGCGAGCCGCGCCGCCGCCGCTATCACCTGCCCTGGCTGGATCTGGTCCGGCCGGACCTGGATCGGCTGGATCTGTGGCCATTGCTGGTGCTCTCCCCGCACCCCGGCTGGACCCCGGACTTTCTCACCCCCGCCCCAGCGGGGCCCGGCACCGACATCGCCGATCAGCTCGCGCAGGTCCGCGCGACACCTCCCGAGCAGGTCGCCCGGGAGGTGCAACGGTCGCTGACCCAGCGGTCCGGGCAGCCCGCGCCTGAGGCGGCCTGGCTGCTGGATGACCCGGTGGCGACGCGGGGCGTGCTGGCCGATCTGCTCGAGCAGTGCTGGCAGCTGCTGATCGCGCCACACTGGCCGCGGCTGCGGGATCTGCTGCAGGCCGACGTGCTGTACCGCACGCGAAGGCTGGGCGATTACGGACTGGAGCCCATGCTGAATGACCTCGACCCCCGGGCGCGCTGGACCGGCCACAGCATCCTCATCGACGGGCCCGCGGCTGGACGGCACCGGCTCGGCGGTGCCGGGCTGCTGCTCATGCCCAGCGTGTTCGTGTGGCCCGACCTGGCAGCCGTGATCGACCCGCCCGCCCAGCCGGCGCTGGCCTACCCGGCCAGGGGCATCGCCGAGCTGTGGCAGCCCGCGCCGACCCCGCATTCGGCGGCGCTGGCCCGCCTGCTCGGCCGGACCAGGGCCGCCCTGCTGGAATCGCTCGCCGAACCGGCGTCCACGCACACCCTGGCCCGCCGCCACGGCCTCGCCCCGAGCACCGTGTCCGAGCACCTGGCCGCGCTGCACGGCGCACGGCTGATCACGCGCCGACGACACCGGCACGACGTCTTGTACCAGCAGGCGCCCCTGGGAGCGGAACTGGCCAACGGCGGGCCCCAAACCCGGCGAACGGCGATGAGCAAGGCGCAGGTCAAGCAGCGGCTACCGTCGGAGTAGCCCAACCTACCAGCCACACCCCGACGTCCACCCCAGCGCCCACATGCACGAGCCGCTAGTGGAGGCTCTGGTCGGAGGCGGGCGGGCAGAGGCTTTGATCACCGTCGGCGAAGTCCACGCCGACGGGTCAAGAAAGGCCTCCAGCGAACGGAAGCCCCCCTGAACGAACGTCGCATTACCGAACGTGAGCAATCGCCAGAGCTCAGCGCCGAGCCGAATAGGAGCGCATAAGGACTGCGAGGGCATCCGGCACATCCACGCGCGGATCAACCAGTTCTGCGCGTCTTCCCCATCGCGGAGCCGACCCGCCGGTGTGGCTCTTCCAGGTTCCACAGCGATATCACCGAGATCAGGGATTATCGCTTTATGCTCACTCGTAGCCGGGCTTTCTCCCGTTCAGCGCGATGGAGTGCAAGGAGGTCGGAAGGTGGCGGCACACGACGAAGAGAGTTCCCTGGTGTTGGTGGTCGGGTACGAAGGATCGGATCCTGCCCGCCGGGCCCTGGCAGCTGCCGGGCGTATTCTCCGGGACCGGGAGGGATGGATCGAGGTCGTCTATGTAGGGCCGACCGAGGGTGGCGCTGAAGATTCGGCTGGGCCCGCCGCCGACGTGATGGACAGCCTCGGGCCGGCGCAGGTTGACCTGCACTATGAGGTTCGCTCGGTGTTGGACGCGGAGAAGCAGCCATGGCGGTTGCGCAGCACGAGGGGAGCGGTGGCTGAAGAACTTACCCTGGCCGCCCGAGCGATCGCCGACGAGGGTGGACCTTCCCGGACGGTTGTGATCGTCGTGGGTAGTGACCGTCGGATGGCGTTCAGTGTGCCGATCACGCTTGCTCGGCAGTCCAGCTTCCCGGTGATCATTGTGCCGTGATGTAATGCTGTCTTTCGCGGGTTAGGCCACGAGCATCCAGATTGGGAACGGCGCACTCGCGACCCGGTTATCTGCGCTCCCCTGGGTTAGTCCGGAGCGCGGTCCCGGCGATCTGGGTGTTGATCGGAAGGAACAGGGTTGGCACGTGGTATCTCTGCACGTCCAGGTGTGCCCAGCCGATCCGGGCCAGGGCCGCCTCAGTGTCGCGCAGCACATCGCAACCCTCGAAGAACCAGCGCCACGGCCGGGCCACGGATCGCTGAACCATCCGCAGGACGGGATGGCTCTGGCCTGCCCGGACGTGCTCCAGGAAGAGAAACCGCCCACCCGGCCGGAGAATCCGACGGACTTCGCGGAGCGTCGCAGCGGGGTCGGGCACGGTACACAGAACAAGCGTGCTCACCACGGCATCGACGCTCGCGTCGGGCAGACAGCCTCATTACCCAGCGGTTGAGCCGCGATTGCGCCGGTCCTCAGTCGGTGGCGGAGTTGAGCGTCATGGAGCCACGCATGTCACCCATCACTGGACCGGTCATTCAGCCCGGCGAGGATCGCTTGCGCGCACTCCTGGGGTGTGGTGACCGAGGTGTCGACATCCACGTCGTACTTCCTGAACGTGTGCACTACAGCGTTCTGACCGCGCACCGTGCCAACGACGCGGTCGCCGCGCTCTCGTTCCCGCTGCTCGGCGATGGCCAGCGGGCAATGCACCCCCACCCACAGCGTGTTCGCTGCATGCAGGGCGTCCTGCAGCCCGGCTGGCTGATCGGGCACCAGCCACACATCGTCGATCACCTGATCGAGCCCGGCACCGGAGCACGCAGCCCAGTACGCATGGCTCGCCTTGATCATGCCCAGCCCCAGCGGACCCGGCACGACATCGAAGGCGGGCTGCCCGTCAACGGTCGCTGGGACCCAGCTGAACCCGGCCGCCGCCTGCCCGCCGATCGCGAAGAATCGTTTGCTCTGCGAGGCCAAGAACGTATCAATACCGGTTACCTGAAGAGGCCTGGGCCAAAGCTCCTGCAATGCCACTGCGATGCTCGACTTGCCAGAACAGCTCGTACCGTTCAGGACAATGCAGACTGCCGTCATCCCGTAAGGATGCCTCGAAACTCACGCCAGCTGCAGGACGGGCGATACGGCCGTTCTTCTTCCGGCGACGGTAGCTTGGGCGTCATGGGAGCTGAAGAGTCTCTGGCGGCGGCGCGGAAAGACAGTGGTGATGCGGCGTCACTGACCAGCCGGCTATTCCGTGACATGGTCGGCGCGCTGGAGCTGCTCACCGTATATCTGGGCGAGCGGCTGGGCCTCTATCAGGCCTTGTATGCCGGTGGGCCGGCGACCTCCGCGGAGCTGGCCGCCCGGACGGGCACCACTGAGCGGTATATCCGGGAATGGCTGGAACACCATGCTGCCAGCGGCCTGCTGGAGGTGGATGATCCGGCGGCTGGGCCGCTGGCTCGCCGGTACTCCTTGCCGCCCGGGCACGTACCTGTTCTCGCCGACACCGGCGATGTCCGTTACCAGGGGTTCAATGGTGTCGAGATCGTCCGCGCCGCGCGCTGGATGCCGGAGGTGGCGGCGGCGATCCGCAGCGGTGGTGCGCCGCCTGCGCTGCCGTGGGCGCCGGAGGGCCGACCGGAGTTCAACCGGGCGGTGTTCCTCAACCTGCTGGCGAGAGAATGGCTGCCGGCCATCGCGGACGTGGACCGGCGGCTGCGCAGCGAGCCGCCCGCACGGGTGGCGGACCTGGCCTGCGGCACGGGCTGGTCCAGCATCGCCATGACGCAGGCGTACCCGCTGATCAGGGTCGACGGTTTCGACCTGGACGCGGACGCGATCCAGGAGGCCCGGCGCAACGCGGAGGACGCCCGCTTGGCGGACCGTGTCACGTTCACCGTCGCCGACGCGTCCGGCCCTGGTATGTCCGGCCGGTACGACCTGGTGACGATCATCGAAGGGCTCCACGATATGTCCCGCCCGATCGATGCGCTGCGCGTGGCACGCGGCCTGCTCACCGGACCGGGCTGCGTCATCGTCGCCGACGAACTGGTCCAGGACGAGTTCACCGCCCCCGCCTCGATCGAGGAGCAGTATCACTACGCCTGGAGTGTGGTCGCATGCCTGCCTGCGGTCATGAACGACCCGGATACCGCCGCGACCGGAGCTGTGATGCGACCCGCCACGCTGCGCCGGTATGCCCTGGAAGCCGGCTTTCAGGGCATGGAAATTCTGCCGGTCAACGCGGGACTGCTGCGCTTCTACCGGCTGACACCGGGTGGGGCTGTCAGCAGGTAACTGACCGCGTCGGCGTGGGGTGGGTGAGGGCGTCAGGCAGCCGCCGGGCTAGCGTCGCCCGGGGTCAGCCTTTCAGGGGACACTGTCGCGGCATCGGCTCATCTGGCGGCGGGGAACCGGTCATTGACTCTCGCCGGATCGTGCCCGACCAACGAGGGTTCTCGCGCCGGACGGAAACAGCGATGGCCGGTGCTGCCCTACCGGGCCGGTTACGCGATAGACCCGCCCTGACCATGTGCCGCTCTGTATTGTCCGGTGTCGTGGAAGGCGGGGATCACAGGGCTGGTCATGCGCGCCCGGCTGGCCGGACCCGGCTACGGGACGCGATCAATTCCTGGCTGGAGGAGACCAGCTTTCGGGCCGCCCTGACCGCTTCGGCTGCGGCGCTGGTGCTCATCGGGGCCGCCGTCGCGTTCGCGCTGCTGACGTCCGGCCATGGCGCCGCCGGCGGCCCCGGCAGGGTGCCCGGTGCGGTACGCAGCGATCTGGCTGGCACGGCAGCAACGCCGGGCGCGGCGCCGGCCTCGTCGCTGCCGCCGCGCGCGATCGCCGTCCCGTCAGCGTCCCGGGCGACGCCGGATCCGGCTCCAGCGTCCCCAGCTACGAGCCCTGCTGTGTCTGAGACGAATCCCGTCCGGGCGGCGGCCAGTTCCGGGCCCGGCTGCCGACACGGCCACGGGCACGGGCACGGCAGGCATCGTCACTGCTGAACCCCGGTCGACACGTTCCCCAGACCGGGCCGCAAACACCTGCCGGGCTAGCTGTTGGCCGGGACGGGCGGTCAGATCAGCCGGCCCAATGTTCCGTCGCAGCGTTGCTGTCCGGCTCCGGGTCGGCCGGACGGGGTATGTCCGCGTCCGCGAAGCGCACCGGCCCGCGCTAGGACGCGAGCGCCGTGCCAAGGCCAAGCGCGAGGTCGCGGGCGGCCGCGGCGCGGAGCGTCAGCGCGGTGGCCTCGTCGACCCGCCCGCCCTGGAGAAAAGCCGCCATGCGAGCCGACCGGGGCGAGCAAGCCGATCACCCCGATCCGGATTGCTGGTCCCGGGCCGGGTGCGGGTGCTGATCAGCCAGCCCGGCTTAGTTAGTAACCTGGCCAGGTGCCGCTCGGCTTCCTCGGCTGAGCGCAGGATGGGCCGGGTTGCCTTCCTTACCTTGCCCATCAGGCGCAGCTGAGCCACCGCGCGCGACGTCGTTGCCGGGCTGATGGTCATGCCCGACGACATCACCGCGGTGTGCGGGTCGGCGGCCGGCCGGGATCGGAGCGGCCCTGGGCTGTGCCGGCGAGCGAGGAGGATGCGGTGAGCGAACTGGACCGGCTGGAAGCGGCGATGAGTGAGTGCCGTGAGATGATCCGCGAGGCGCACGCCGCGACCAAAGACCTGCGCGCCGCGGTCCGTGAGGCCAGGCAGGAGGCGCGCGCCCTGGCGGCCGACGAGGTGGCCACCCAGATTCAGGCCGAGGTGACCCGGCAGCTGGAGGAGCTGGGCGAACGGACCGGCGAGGCCGTTACCGCAGCGACGCAGAAGGTGATTGCCGAATTCGACCGGTTCGGTGAGGCGCTACTGGGCAAGGAGGCTTACTGGCAAAAGGCCAGCGGCCGCCGTTCCGCCGCGCGTCCCGATACCGATGTGGTACCGCCCGGCATCCTGCCCGGTGACGACCAGGGCTGATGCGCGGGTCATCACCGCATTAAGGCCGCCCTCAGCAGAACCCTTGCCCGGCCGGAGCACCTCAAGGTCGACCTCTTCCGGCCGCCTGCGCCCGGCTCGGGTGGCGGCCGGGCTGGCGCCGGTGAGCAGGGGCGATTGGCCTGCCAGCTCCAGCTCGCAAAGACCCTCTGCTGCCCGTCCGGCCGACACCAGGGCGTGCCCGAGGCATACCCGCACGATGCCCTCCAGGGATGGGTCCAGGTGGGGGCCGAGCAGCGAACGGCAGGCTGCTTCGGCGTCGGCGATCCGCCCGGCCCACATGAGGCTGCTGGCCTGTTCGGCGAGCAGGCCAGCACGGCCGGGGTCCCCGCGTGGCATCAGCCCAGCCGCCCGGCCCAGCAGATCCGCGGCGACATCGGGTGACCGCGGCGCCGCCTGGCGGGCCGCCCTAGTCAGCCAGGCCACTGCCTCGGCGTCCCCTGGCCTTGCCCCGCGGGCCAGGTGCTCGGCGACCTGCAGGGCTGGTGCCCCCGCCTGCGCCAGCCGCTGGCCGGGTTCACGGTGCAGGGCCCGGCGCACGCTGCCGGCCAGGTCCTCATAGATGGCATCGCGGATCAGCTCGTGCCGGAACCGCAGCCGGTCGCCGTCGTCTTCCAGCACGCGGGCCCTGATCGCCTCGGCCAGCACGACGGACAGGTCGACGGCGGGGCGGCCGGTGATCGTGGCCAGGTCGGTGAGCGTGAACCCCGATCCCAGGATGGAGGCGGACCGCAACGCCTGCAGCGCGGTCTCGGGCAAGAAGCTGACCCGGCGCAAGATCGTCAGCCGCAGCGTCGGCGGCACCGTCTGGGCGACTTCAGCCCGGCCGTCTACGGTCGCGATTGCCCCCTCCTGGGCCAGCGCGCCGAGCACCTCGGTGACGAACAGCGGATTGCCCGCTGCCCCGGCCACCTCGGCGAGCAGCCGCGGGCCCGGCTCGGCCGCCACCGCCTGGGCTACCAGGCCGGTGACCGCCTCCCCGGTGAGAGGGCGCAGGGTGAAAAGGCGGGCGCCGGCCGCCTCCAGCACCCCGGCCAGCCGGTCCAGCTCGGCAACGCGCGGGGACAGCCGCAGGCACCCGATGACACCCACCGGCAGATCGGTCAGACGGCGGGCCAGCGCACCCACCGTCAGCAGGCTGGACGGATCGGCCCACTGCAGGTCATCCAGGCCCAGCACCAAAGGCCCGGCCAGCGCCAGCTCCTCTACCAGGTCGGTGAAGGCGTCCACCACGCGGAACCGCAGCCCCGGGTCGCTGGTCACCGTAATCGGATCCTCGACCCCGGCAGCCGGGGCGGCCAGCAGCCCGGCGATGGCCGCCCGCCGCGGGTCCGGCGATGACCGTGTGCATCCGAAGGCGGCGGCCAGCAGGCCGACTGGCCGGGTCCGCTCCAGCTCCTCGGCCTGGCCCACGGCCACCTGCATGCCGCGGCCCCGCGCATCCTCCAAGACCTGCGCGAGCAGGCGGGTCTTGCCGATCCCGGCCTCGCCCTCCACCAGCACGATCGCTGGCCCGCCAGAAGCGACCCGGTCCAGGGCCTCGCCCAGGCCTGGATCTCATCCTCACGCCAAACACCACCGCCGGACGCACATATCAGCCATGTCGCCGATGATCCGGGAACCGGGATGGGCTCATCATGGAAAGATCGCCTCGTCCTCGCTGAATTCGTGCTCTGCGATCGATGTGCCGCTACTGGGCCTCTCCGGGCCGTCTGCGGTCGGCGGTGATTAGCCTGATCTGGCGGTGATTATCAGCATGAGGAGGGACTGTGCCACTCACCACGCGCACCGTGGCCTATTCCGACCAGGACACACCGCTGACCGGCGAGCTGTACTGGGATACCGGCGTGCCGCGTCCGGGCATCTTGCTGATCCACGGCGGCGGAGGTCTCGACGACCATGCCCGCGGGCAGGCCGGCCGGTACGCGGCGCTCGGGTACGTCGTCTTCGCCTGTGACATGCTCGGTGACGGGGTCGCGGGTGACCGCGCGCGGGTGATCGGTTCCCTTACCGCGATGCGCGACGATCCCGGGTTGCTGGCCGGGCGAGCCCGAGCCGGGCTGGCCGCGCTCGCCGACTGCGGGCTTGCCCGGGAACCCCTCGCCGCGGTTGGTTTCTGCTTCGGTGGGCTGGCCGCGCTGACCCTGGCCAGGTCCGGCGCCAAGCTGGCCGCCGCCGTCAGTATCCACGGCAGCCTCGTAACCACTCGCCCGGCCGAGCCAGGTGCGGTCAAGGCCCGCGTGCTGGCCTGCCACGGTGCTCTTGACCCGCACGTGCCGATGGCCGATGTCGCCGGCTTTGCCGAGGAAATGGACCGCGCCGGGGCCGACTGGCAGCTGATCATCTACGGCGGAGCCATGCACGGCTTCACCCACCAGCATGCCGTGCCAGGCGCGGTCCCCGGCGTCGCCTACCACCGGCTCGCCGACGAGCGCTCTTTCGCGGCCACCCAGGCTTTCCTCGCCGAAGCGCTGACCTGACCCCGACCTGCTCGCCTTTCACCCGGTCCTGACCGTCCGTCCCTAGGCGGCCAGTTCGGCGTAGCGGCCCTGGCCGGCCAGCAGGCTGCTGTGGTCGCCGGCCTCGACGATCCGGCCGTGGTCCAGCACGACTATCTGGTCGGCATTGCAGACCGTGGACAGCCGGTGGGCGATGGCGCGCTCGGTCTCGGTGTCCAGCGCGCTGGTGGCCTCGTCGAGCACGAGCACGCGCGGGTCGCGTAGCAGCGTGCGGGCGATGGCGATGCGCTGTTTCTCTCCGCCGGAGAACCGGTGGCCGCGGGATCCCACCATGGTGTCGTAGCCGTCGGGCAGGCTGGCGATCAGGTCGTGGATCTGCGCCGCGCGCGCGGCGTCCTCGATCTCGGCGTCGCTGGCATCGGGTTTGGCATAGCGCAGGTTCTCCCGCACGGTGGTGTGCAGGAGGTAGGTCTCCTGGCTGACCACGCCGACGATCGCGGCCAGGTCGGCCAGCCGCATGTTGCGGACGTCGGTGCCGTCGATCCGGACGGCGCCGCGGCTGGGATCGTACAGCCGCGCGACCAGCGAGCCGAGGGTGGTCTTGCCCGATCCGGTCTCGCCGACCAGGGCGAGGGTGTGGCCGGCCGGGACGTCCAGGTCGATGCCGGCCAGGGCGGGGCGGTCGGCGCCGGGGTAGGTGAAGCTGACTTTTTCGAAACGGACGTGGCCGGCGATCTGGGCTGGGTCGATGCGGGCCGGGCGGGCTGGCTCGTCGACCTCGACCGGCAGGTCGAGGTACTCGAAGATCCGGGCGAACAGGGCCAGCGAGCTGATCACCGAGACGCTGGTGGACAGCAGGCCGGTGATCGGGCGGAACAGGCCGTTCTGCAGGGTAGTGAAGGCGATCAGGGTGCCGATGCTGACGGCCCCAGCGGTGACAGGCAGGCCGGCGGCGAGGTAGATGACGGCGGGGATCGCAGCGAAGATGATGCTGAGCGAGGCCATCCGCCAGCGCCCGGCCAGCTGGGAGCGGAGCTCCAGGTCGATCAGGCGGGCCGAGGAGCCGGTGAACCGCCGGATCAGGGCCGGGCCGGTGCCCATGGTCTTGGCCAGCTGGACGCCGTTGACCGACAGGCCTTCCTCGATGGTCACGTTGAGGTCGGCGAGCTCGCGCTGCTGCTGGGTCGTGATGGCCCGGCGCATCCTGGCTACCTTGCGGGTAAGAAAGATGGCCGGCGGCATGATGACCAGCGAGATGAGCGAAAGCCGCCAGGACAGGGCGACCATGGCGACCGTCGTGGCCACTGCGGTGGTGAGGTTGGACGCGATAGAGGTCGCGGTCGAGGTGACCACGGATTCCATGCCGCCGATGTCGTTCTGGATGCGGGATTGCACTTCGCCGGTGCGGGTGCGGGTGAAGAAGGCGATGGACTGCCGCTGCAGGTGGGTGAAGACGCTGGTGCGCAGTTCGTGCATGACTTGCTGGCCGACCTTGGTGCTGATCCAGGTCTGGATGACACCGAACGCCGAGGTGACGGCGGCGACCGCGACCATCGCGGCTACCAGTGCGGCCAGCAGCCGCACGTTCCGGTCCGGTAGGGCGGTGTCGATGACCGCGCGGAGCAGGAATGGCGAGGCCAGCCCGACCAGGGAGGAAGCCACGATAATGGCGGTGACGATGGCCAGCGGCCACCGGTATGGGCGGAACAGCCGCCCGATGCGGCGCAGCGACACCTCACGTGCCTGCGCCTTTTCCGCGGCGGTGACGGTGGCCGGGCCGCGGCCTCGGCCGGGGGTATCTCGGTTCGCGTGGGTTGTGGCCAAGAGGTTCTTCCTTTCGCCGGAACGTGACCTCATTCGTGAGGTTACCTCAATATGAGGATATAGCATAAAATTCGGGTAGGATATTCCCGTGACCTCCGAACACGACGATGCAGCCCGGCCCGGGCCCGCTGACCCGGCTGGCGATGAGTCGCTGTCCGAGGCCTTCTGGGCCGTCGCGCGTGAGCTCCGCGAGAGGTCAGCCGAGACGCTGGCGCCGTGGGACATCACCCCGGCGCATCTGCGCGCGCTGCGCACACTGAGCAGGCACGGGACTATGCGGTTGTCCGCGCTTTCTGAGCAACTGCAGATCGCGCCTCGTACGGCCACGGAGGTCGTGGACGCACTCGAGGCCCGGGACCTGGTCCGGCGGCGACCCGACCCGGCCGACCGGCGAGCCACCCTGGTCGAGGTGACCGAGCACGGCGCCAGCGTCCTGGCCGAGATCCGCGCCACCCGGGGCACCGAGGCCGGGCGGGTCTTCGGCCGCCTCGGCCCGGCTGACCGCGCCGAACTGGCCCGCATCCTCGGCAAGCTCCGAGACTAGACCTCGGGTCCGCTCGCGGCCTCCACGCACCGCGCCCTGCCTTCCAGGTTTCTGGAAGATCCCTCGCGGATGCGCTGAATTGGTGTAGGACCACCTATCGTGAGGTCGTCATGGCAGCAATAATCTGTGCGCGAGGGTGCCAGGATCGATGAGTGACGATTGGCATGGCTGGTACCAGAACAAGCCCGGGTCCGGGTATCAGCCGACCGAGACTTACCAGGGTGGAGCGGCGGGCGGCTACGGCGAGGCGGGCGGGGCCGCCGCGGACCGGGCCGGGGCGTGGCCGACCCAGCCGCCGACCCGGTCCACGCCCGGCGGGGGCGAACCAGAACGATGGGATCTGGGCGGTGGCGGCGGGCGCCGCTGGCGGTTCTGGGGCCAGCCGGGACGGCGTGGCCGGCGGATCGCGCTGATCATCGGCACGGTCGTGGCCGTCCTGGTCGCAGGCGTCGCCGGAACCTACTTCTGGCTGAACGGCAAGCTGAACCAAAACGTCACGCTGCCGACGACCTCACTGACCTCGGCGGGGACGAACTGGCTGATCACCGGCTCGGACAGCCGGGCCGGACTGTCCCGCGCCGAGCGCGACGCCCTGCACGTCGGGTCCGATCAGGGCACGCTGAACTCGGATTCCATCATGCTGCTTCACCTGGGCGGCGGGCGCCCGGTGCTGATCAGCATCCCGCGTGATTCCTATGTAGAAATTCCCGGTCACGGTTGGAACAAGATGAACGCGGCGCTGGCCTACGGCGGGGCGAGCCTGCTGATCCAGACGGTCGAGAACGCCACTGGGCTGAAGATCGACCACTACATGGGGATCGGCTTCGGCGGGCTGGTCGCCGTGGTGAACCAGATCGGCGGCGTGCCAGTCTGCCTCAAGACCGGGATCCACGACTCCTACTCCGGGGTGAACCTGTCCGCCGGATGTCACAATCTGAACGGCGATCAGGCGCTGGCCTTCGTCCGGGACCGGCACTCGTTCGCCACCGAGGATCTGCAGCGGATACAGGACCAGCGCGCGTTCCTGTCCGCCCTGCTGAAGAAGGCCACCTCGCCCGGCGTGTACTTGAACCCGTTCACGGCGCTGCCGTTCGGGTCAACCGCCGCGAGTTCGATGTCGGTCGACACGGGCACGAGCCTGCTCGACCTGGCGCACGCGGCGTCCGGGCTGCGCGACCCGGAGACGGGCACGGTGCCGATCGCCAACTCCAACTACGTCACGAACGCCGGCGACTCGGTGCTGTGGAACAAGACCCAGGCGACCGAGCTGTTCAAGGCGCTGAAGAACGACTCGGCCGTCCCGAAGGGCTTGCTGGGCGGCACCACCATCGGCTGAGTGCTCAGCTCAACGAGTTTCTAGCAGTGACCGCCGAGCAGCGAGTCATGGCGTCGCGATCTCGAACTCAAGGCTGTGTCCGTCGCTTTGCGAATGATTCTCCGGAGATGCAGTCGGACTTGCGGGTTGCGGGAAGACGACACTCACGCGGAGGCCGCCGTCGGGCGTGGGGTGCGCGGTGATCGTGGCGTCGTGTGCGGTCGCGATGGCTCGGACGATGGACAGTCCGAGCCCATGCCCCTCCCGGTAGCTTGCCCGGCGCCGATCGAGCCGTTGGAAGGGTTGGAAGAGACGTTCGACTTCCGCTGACGGGATGACTCGGCGGGCACTGGTTCACCGTGGTCGACATCTTGAACCCGGTGGATCTGCTGTCCCAGCTGGGGAGCATGGCCTTCATCGGGTTCCCCGCCGCCGAGCAGTACTTCGGCTTCGACGGCCACCCCACCGGGCTCTACCTGCGCAGCGTGCCCAGCCAGGTCACCGCGGTGGCCGCCATCGTGCCCGCCACCGTGGCCCCGGCCAACCCCGCCATCGTGGCGGTCAGCTATCCGTCGGACATCCTGAGGGCCGCGGTGGCCGCCAAGGGGCGTACAACGGGCTGCTCCTCGGTCTCGGTGCCGTGGCCCTGCTCGTCGGCGGCGTCGGGATCGCCAACGTCATGGTCATCTCGGTCCTCGAACGCCGCTCCGAGATCGGCCTGCGCCGGGCCCTGGGCGCCACCCGGCGCCACGTCGCCGAGCAGTTCCTGGCCGAGGCGGTGCTCCTGGCCGTCCTGGGCGGCCTGGCCGGCACCATCATCGGCGCGGTGGCGACCGTCATCTACGCCGTGAGCCAGCACTGGTCAGTGCAGATCCCCGCCGTGGCCTTCTACGGCGGCCTGGGCGCCGCCCTCGTCATCGGCGCTATCGCCGGACTGTACCCGTCGATGCGGGCGGCCCGCCTCTCGCCGACCGAAGCGTTGCGCACGGTATGAGTGCCCGGACTCGATGGCCCACCTGCCGATGACGTGGCAGCTCATACGTATTCGCGCCGACGCATCCAGGCCAGGGTCGCCCAGCCCCAGACCGGCGGCAGGTAGGCGGCGAAGAACCGCTGGATGAGCACGGCCGCGACGGCCTGCTCCTGGGGAATACCCGCGGCGGTGAGCCCGGCGATCAGGCCGGCCTCCACCACGCCGAGGCCGCCGGGCACGGGGACGGCGCCGCCGATAAGGGCGGCCAGTGTGTTAATCGTTATCAGCGTGGCGATGCTGGCCTGCTCCCCGACTGCGTGTAGCGCCGTCCCCAGGGCCAGAATGACCAGCAGCTGGGCCAAGGTGGAGCCGACCAGCACATAGACGATCTTGTGCGGCTCGGCGGCGACCGTCTTGACGTTGGCCCAGATGTTCAGCAGGTGCGGGCGGATCTGGCGGCTGGCCAGCCGGCGGAGCCTGGGCACCAGGGCGATGAGCGCGGCGGCGATCCCGGCGGCGAGGATGACCGCCAGGATGACCCAGACCGCGGTCTGGCGGTCGCCAGAACTCGAGGGCGCATGGAAGGATCCGGCAGCGAACGGAATGGCGATGAGGAAGAGCACGGTTTTGACCGTCCAGCTGGCCGCGGTGGCGGTGGCGCCGGCGCTGACCGCGGCCTCGGCGTCATACCCCTGGCGTTGGAAGAACCTGACCCGGAGGGCGAACACGCCGACGTCGCCGGCGACCAGCGCCATGAACGTGTTGGATGTCTCCAGGGCGACGCACCGGCCGAATGGGAGCTGGCCAGTGGCGGCGCCGAGCAGCGCCCAGCCCTCGGCGACCACCGGGAGCGTAGCGAAGAGGAACGTCAGCGCCACCCAGCCCCAGCTGGCGCCCTTGATGGCGGCTATGGAGTCGCCGGCGTCGGACAGGATTCCGATGATCAACCAGATCCCGAGCAGCGAGCCGACGGCGAACAACAGGTTGGCCCAGCTGATGCGTTTGGCCTCCGCGAGCTTAGGCACCTCGATCCCGGCCCCGCTGGCGATGCCCTCGCGCAGCCGGGGCAGCAGGTCCTTGTGCTCCTTGAGCTCGGCCACGGTGCCCGGGTCCAGCGCTGAG
>Ga0306924_10003746_pt1 | contig 14688 bp, 16 predicted proteins | sample sta12Can44000111_FD_203756 | JGI IMG/M metagenome (GOLD analysis project Ga0306924, IMG submission 203756) | Lab enrichment of tropical soil microbial communities from Luquillo Experimental Forest, Puerto Rico - statanox.12C.anox.44.000.111 (v2)... | ecosystem: Environmental > Terrestrial >... | reverse complement strand
GGTCCTACGGGATGCCAGCCAAGGGGCGGGAATCGGCGATTTTGCCGTCATACAGGCCATAGCGCCATTGCTCAGGATGCAGGTAACCGCGATCGACTTGCGCGAAGGTAGCGAGATTGAAAGCGCTGTAGCGGCCTTCGCGCGCTCTCCGAACAGCGGTCTGATCATGCCGGGGAGCGCGGCCGGAAGGCGCTATCGCGATCTTATCATTTCCCTTGCAGCGCGGCACAAGCTGCCGGCGGTATACTCTGAGCGCCACTTCGCGGCCGCTGGTGGCCTGATCACTTACGGAGGTAATTGGATTGACCAGTACCGCCTCGCCGCTGGTTATCCTCAAAGGGGAGAAAGCCGCCGATCTGCCAGTGCAGGTGCCGACGAAATACGAGTTGGTAGTCAATCTCAAGACCGCGAAGGCACTGGGCCTCGACCTACCGGCCTCGGTGCTCGCCCGCGCCGACGAGGTGATCGAGTAACTTGACTGTACCTTCGGCAGTGCATCTTGCTGCACCTGCTCAGGTCCGGTCCTAGCCACATAGCTGCCCAAGGCTGGCTGCCCAAGGCTGGCGCTGCCTCATGTCCGCAGCTGGAGAAAGTGGACAATGGGCGGTGGAAGGGGGAATGCCATGACCCGCTGCGGTCAAAAGCCAGCTCATCCCGCAGCGCAGCAAACCCTGACACACCCTCTGTGGATATCGTCGAAAAATATTTGTCGCGGCTTGACCGTGCCCAGTGGAGGCATACGATCCGCATTGTCCATCGGCACTGTCGTGTGTTCCGGCGCGGTCGTCGTGGGGCAACGCTCCGATAGGGGCGTTCCATGATGGACCAAGCACGAGAGTGTACCTGCGCTGAGGGTCAACGTACCGGACGTTCGATCGACCGGTCTGAGCCATTACATGGATGGCTCCATGCGATGAACTAGGTGACAGGCGAGACCCTGTTGGGCTCGGGAACAGCGTCGGCAGTAATGCCGGCGCTGCTCTCACTTCAAAGCTGTTGCACGGTCGAGTGGTAAATTGAGCCACTCGACCGTGCGGCTCGGGAACGGGAGCTCGGTGCGGTCGACCGAACTCCACTCCGCGAACCTCTCGCCAGAAAACCGATTCGAGGCAAGCCCTTTACGCGGGAATTCCACTGCCACCGGGACTTTCCGGGGCCCGCCTTTTTGTTTTCGTCCCACTGAGATTGCGCCCTAGCCGCTCGGAGCGCCTTGGACGTTCACTTCATGCCGGCGTCATTCTCGAATGGCGATCAGGTAAGGAAATTTGTGCCAATCGCTGATTGAGCGGATAGAGATGCGCCGTGAGTTTGTCGATGCGGGCGGGCTGATGAGCTATGGAACGAGCGTCTACGATGCCTGGCGCCAGGTTGGAAACTACGTCGGGCTGACGATCCCGAAATCGTGACGAGGTTATCGAATAAGGGGCTGAGTTGCTGCGATTGCCACACCACGTCGAATTCGCTCCGGTACGAAGGCGAGGACGTGATCGGAGCGAAGCGCTCTCTCTCTCACTCGGGGTGACATGAACGACAGGGCCTACTGCTTGTCCCTCAAAGCTGAGTTTCGATCCTCAAACAGGGCGAGGCATTCGACTGCACGCCGTGCTTGCTTGGCCTCCGATTCGGCTGCATGCCGCGCCTTCTCAACTCGCTTGGCCTCCAAGCGAGAACGCTTGATGGCCATGGCCTCACGCATCGGCGTCCCACTCCGCCTGGGGATTGCCTTCGAGAACAGCATTGCCCGCCGCATACCACGGGACGTGCGCACATCCACGATCTGATATTGCTCCGGCGAGAGCACTCGTTGACGTTTGGCAAAGGCGAGCATTGGTGCTCAGACTACCCTGGGCGAATGACAGCAGTCGTTGTCCCGACCTCCACGAATACCGGTTTGACGCAGGCGGAGCTAGCGGCAAATACAGACACCACGAAGTACCGGGACGATGCCGCTGAGGCAGTACCGCAAGGGCAGAGCGAGCTGACGGGCCGTCTGCTGAGCCGCGTAGCCACAGGGGCTCAGGCCACCGCAACGGCTCGAATGGTTCGACACGACGGCGATCCTTGCGAGGGCCCGCTCACTGAAGGGCGCAGCGCCAGCGCCATGCGTAGCGCGCCATGCGCGATGACGCGCGATGTCTTTGCAATAAGCCGTTTCGAGCCGGCAAGAATCCCCTAGGCCTTAGCTGCCCATTCGATGTCCGACGATCCGTTGTTTGGTGGCTTGATACGCCGTCATCGGAGCGGTGATTCTCTTTGTTCGTGATGGGGCTTTTAAAAAGGGATGACGACTTTCGATAATGCTGGCGTATGCCCTGGCGCTGCAACAGGGTCCAACGGGATTGGTGGCACATTCTTTCGGCGGCATGATCGTTACGGAAGCCGGCGTCAACCCGAAGGTTTCAGCAGTCGTTGACATCGCCGCGCGCTGCCGATGCGGGCGAGGATTACACGGCGCTCGCAAACCGGTTTCCAACGCCGCCAGTCGCTTTGACCCAGTGCCCGCCACAACCCCACCCGGTAGGGCGTGTCGGTGCGACCCTCAGTCGGCCCTCGTGCTGTGGATGTCGGGGATTATAGACGTGCCGTTAACAACAAGGCTTGCACGGATAGAGCTACTTCGCCTTTTCGACTGTTTCCAGGTGGGCGCTGCTACGCGAGGGGTCGGCGCTTGCCGTGGAGGATGCCATGTTTCAAGTGGATCCATGGGAGAAGGCGGCGGACTGTGAACGGGCACTTAGGCTTACTATTGATCCAGTGCACCGCGAAAATTTAGCCAATATCCGGGAGTTCTGGATTTCACTGGCTAATGCGCGACCGTTTCTAAGCGAGGGTGACTTCGTCAAGCAGGTGGAGGCGATTGGACGCTTTCACGCTAATCTGTGACGACACTCGTCCCGAGGTAGCGTCCCCGCCATCGGATTGCGCGGTTGTTGCAGAAGGGTGGATTTGAAACCCGCCCCTACGCCTGCTCGGCAAGCTCGGTGGCCGCGGTGCGCGCGAACCAGCTGCCGCGCGGGGTGAGCGCTGCGATCGCGTACTTGCCGGTGACCGTCACCGTCACCATGCCATCACGGGCAAGGTCGGCGACCGTGACGCCGAAGATGGGTCGCTCGCCGGCTTGCGCCGCCGGCGATTTCCACACCCCCATGCACTTGTGCAGCGTGCCGTCGCCCTTCACGCAGGCAAGCAGCGCCGCCCGCTTGGTCGGCGACAGGTTCGCGGTGGGCGCGCGCGCCTCGTGCGGCGCAAGGACCGCGGCGCGCGCGTAGTGCATCGCCTGGCCGGGCACGACCGAGGGCGTGGCCGGCGGCTCGACGGGTGGCACGACTGGTGGCACGGCTCGCGACTCGGCTTGGCTCAAATTCATCCCCCCTCCCGCAAGCATTCCCCGATCGGCGCCTTTGCGCCCCGCTCAATACGAGGCAGGAGGCGTGCGCAATGAGTAACCGGGCGCTGCGCACTTTCACAATAGACACAGCCCGCCATTGCGCCGACATACGCGCAATCCACGCGTTTCACAGTGGCGCGCGGCCAGTGGCGGTAAGGTGATGGCGGTTGCGTACGGGTAGGAACCCGCTGCACTCCGGGATTCCGATCCGGCCCATGTCAACAGTGGGTCTTGTGGCAGGGCTTGCGCCGTATTGCGCAGGCAACCTGCTATCTACGTTTAGGCGGCCGCCCCTGCCATCGCTTCGGTCTATTCGGCCGCGTAGATGCCGACCTGACCTCTCTAGTCGGCGTCGGCCTTCCGTCGATTGACAGAAGATAGCCTTTCCCTCGGCACACCTCACATTCAAGCCCTGCGAACAGTCCGCTTGCGTGACAACGTTCGCAAGGGATGGGTAATATTTCCTTCATCCGCGTCGTCTCCAAAGCCACACGCGGCAGCCGTCACCGATGCGGGCATACCCGGTGGTAGTATCTCGGAAATGTCCAGTCCCTCTGTTCTGCCGCGTTATGGACAGTCCGGGGGACCACCCGACATAGCTATGACCGAGAGGCGCCATCCAACCCGGAATGTCTTGCTGTTGCTGAGCACTGTCGGAAATGAGCGCAACGCCGAAGCTGGAGCTGGCAACTTTTTAACCGAATTTTTTTGCAGGGTCGCCGCGACAGAATGGTTTCCGTCTATGGAACCTTTCCCCGCATGGCGTGTTCTCAGGTGACTTTCTGAGATCAAGCGTTGCGACATGTCATAAAACCTGGCGCGATGAGTACTGTGTTGTTGCACAATGAGGTTTGACATGCTTGGTTTGCTATGGGTTTCATTTGAAAAGTGTGATGTGTCTGCGTTTCATTCTGCATGCCAACGGACGTAATGCCCAGGCTCCGGCGCCTTTGGCGCAATGTTCAGCTCGAAACAGTAATATAACACCAATCTTTATTAACGATGCCGCCCACCTTGAACCATCTGATCAACCAGCCCGACAAATCAGTCGGGAGTTAAAATCGCAGCGGGGGTGATATGCACACACAAAGTCACCTTCAGATCGATTGTGATGGCTCGCTTAAGGTGTCGTCGGGGTCATTGCTTGCGTTGGGGTGTTGGTGAGTTTCGCGTCTCGCCATGCACGCGAAGACCCCAGCGCGCGGCACCCTCGCAAGCTTCGTCGGCGCGATCTTATGTTCGACCGCCAGTGCCGCATTAGCCCAAGAACCGCTGAAACTCCCGGGCAGCCAGCTCGAACCGATTAAATGGGCAGAGCTCGCAGGCTGGCCAGCCGATGATCACCTCGCCGCATTCGCAGCCTATCAGGCAAGCTGCCGAGCGTTGCGCAAAAATCCGTACCCCGGCGACGACAGACCAATCCACCGCGCACTGTGGAACGTCTGCCACAGAGCCTTGGATCTGCATCCGCAGGACTCGCATAGCGCCCGTGCCTTCTTCGAAGATAACTTTCATCCGGTTCGTATCGCGCCTCTCGGCGAGGCCGCTGGATTGTTGACCGGCTATTTCGAACCCATCGTCCAAGGCTCGCGCCGTCCCAATTCGGAGTTCCATGTCCCGGTTTATCGCCGGCCGCCTGACCTGGTCGCAGTCGGCTACAAGCCTGGGGCCAATGCATTTCCAAACAAGGGTGCGCGGATCGGTCGCCGCAATGAGAAGGGTCAGCTCGTGCCGTACTATGACCGCGCCGCAATCGAGGCCGGTGCACTAGATGGCCAGAACCTTGAAATCTGCTGGCTCAAGGATCCATCTGACCTGCTTACGATTCAGATTCAAGGGTCGGGGCGCGTCATTCTTGAGGATGGAACGCCGCTACGCATCAGCTACGACTCACATAACGGCTATTCCTATGCCTCGTCGAGCAACCGCGCCCTGATCAAGCCCAATCGCGCTCCGCGCGGAAAGACGTTCATCCAACGTAGCCGGACCGCGCCTCCGGACGAAACTGCGAACGCCCACGCTATCAACCGCTCCTATGTGTTTTTCCGCATCACTGGACTTTCGAACGATGGTGAGGCGATCGGAGCGCAGGGTGTGCCGTTGACGCCAGGCCGGTCCATCGCTGTGGATCGGCTGCATGACTACGGGACCCCGTTCTTCATCGAAGCCAATCTGCCGATCGAGAGCGCAAAGTATGCTTCGGCCTTCCAACGCCTGATGATTGCGCAGGATACGGGATCGGCGATTGTCGGGCCAGCGCGCGCCGATCTCTACTTGGGTGCCGGCGATGACGCCGGCCACATTGCCCGTCGCATTCGCCATCCAGGCCGGTTCGTCATGCTAATTCCACGGGGGCTCGATATGATCGCGGCTGGCAAACAAATGCCATTACCTCTGCCAAAACCAAAGTTCGCCGAAGTTGAGGTCAGGAAACACAACGGCAAGGGCGAGGCGGATTGGGCCAAATCCAAAGTCGATTCGCGAGCGGCGGCGGCCTACGCACGCGGCGCCACTGGCGCGCGTATTGACTCAAAACCTCCAGCATCGCCCTCGGCGCCACGATCCGTGGCGGTGAGTAAGCAGGCTAAGCAAGTCGAATATCAGAGCACGGGTATTACCGTGCCAATTTATGGCAGGAATTTACGGCAGGCCGGTAACTCGACCGCGCACAACAAGCAGGTTCGACTGAATTCTCCTTCGAGAGGACGAACGTCAACCCAGAATTGGGTCCGGTGACCATCCGCTCCGTCCGGAAATGCTGACCAAGTAGTCTGGGTCTGCATGAGATCAAGGCCGAGCGTAGCAGCGTGGCAAATTCCTGGCTGTCGATAAGTCGCACGGGCCTCCTATTCGCGGGCCTGGCCGCCATGAGCGTGGCCTTCGCGCAGGAAAACGCTGCGCTGGAAAAGCGCGGAGAATTATTGCTGGCGATGAATTGTTCTCGATGTCATGCGATTGGCCGTAAGGGCGCGAGCAGGCACCCGGATGCGCTGCCCTTTCGAACGCTATCGAGCAGGTATCCCATTGAAGCATTGGCCGAGACATTGGCAGAGGGGATCTCCGTCGGTAATCCCGACATGCCAGAATTCGTATTCGAGCACGACGAAATCGCAGCGATCTTGGCCTACCTGAAATCGATCCAGGAGCATTGAATCCCCTTGTTGCCGACTGCCTCTCGCCGTGCGGGATGTGGCTCCCACTATTACGGTGTTGCTCAACCTCCCGATCCTGTCAGATTGGCTGAAGCGGGCGACTAACTCTAACTGATCCCGGTCAATTCAGCATCTTCGGGGGCTGCACTTGCTACGGTGTCGGCTACCATTACTCGCCTGTTGGAAAGCAAGCCATGAAACGACTTCTCCTCGCTGCCATAGTTGTGGCGTTGGCGCATAACGCAGGAAACGTGCTCAAGCAAGGCGCTCGGCAAGAACGGCAAGCCGCTGGCTGGTGCGGCATTAAACAGCTTCCTCAAAAAATGCAAACGCCGGACATGCTTGCCAAAGGCGGTGAGCGCGGAAGGCAAGAAGCTCTCCGGCGCCGCCAAGAACAGTTACATGCGGAAATGTATGAGGAACGCCTGAGGCGTTGAATTTGACACGCTAAAACGCAGCATTTCCTGTCGTCCCGATACTCAAATCTCCGCCACCCGGTCGGGCAGCTCGTTCGGGTTGAGCTCGCCGGGTGGAAAGTTCGGGCGAGCTCCGCGACGCATAGCTCAATCGCAGCCACAAAACCGTCGCCCGGATGCCCCGCCTTGATGGCTCCGACCAAGGCGTCGGCCGCCACCTTGGCATTGATCCCGCTGTCGGCAACATCTCGGCGTAGTGCTCGGCGGCAGACGCGAAAATCAACACCCCGGTGCGTTTGGATGCCCTGCGCCAGGAACTACCGCATCGCCACCAGGCCAGCGAAAACGGTCAACGGCAGGATGCGGACAAGGCGAGGAATGCGCAAGACGTTTTTCATGTGACAGCTCCCATGGTTGGAGCCCAGGATTCCACCCACAGCCAATGAGTATTAGTTGGTGGCCGACGAAAGAGTGCGCTTGCTCTCGGCATGGATACGCCTGCGAATGCTCGCTCGGGCATGTTCGGAGGGCTTATTGCAGCGCAGCAAACAATTTGTTGTCACATAACTGTCACATAACATCACATCACCCATGCGCTCGTCGTATTGCTACAATAGTTGATTAGCGCAACATATTCGCGGCTTTCCGTTGCCGGCCACTCGCATGTCGGCCGGACAGGCTTTGCTCCTATTTTCAGTACCAGAGGAGAAACCGCCATGATCAATCTTGTCTCACTCGTCATGCAGTTCCTGACGCCCGACATGATCGGGCGCATTGCGTCTGCGCTTGGCTTTGACCGCACTATCACCCAAAGGGCCATCACCGCCGCAATACCCGCAATCTTGGCCGCGTTGAGCAAGGTGGCTGCACAACCCAGTGGAGCGCAAAGGCTGGCTGACGTGACGAGGCAACAGTCAAGCGTGCTTGATTCCTTTGCGAACATGCTTGGGAAGGGGGGGCAATCCTCCTTCATCGAGCAGGGGTCACAGTTGCTCTCGTCGCTACTGGGCGGCCGGGACCAAAATGCGCTTGCGCAGGCGGTTGGCAAGTTTGGAGGACTGGGCCAAGACGGAGCCGGCTCGCTGCTCGGAATGTTGGCCCCTGTCGTCATGGGCACCATCGCCAAGCATACCCGATCCGTCGATGCAAGCGGCATGACCAGCCTCCTCACGAGCCAAAAGGACAATATTGCCGCGGCACTGCCCGCAGGCTTCAGCAACCTGCTGAGCGGGACTGGCGTGCTCGACGCGCTTGGCGGTGCAGCACGGTCTGCAACAGCCGCTGGAAGCGAAGCGGCACGAGCTGCCGGCTCCACGGCCCGAGCAGTTGCTGATAGCGGTCAGCGTGCCGCCGGCGCGGCAGCAGCCGCATCGCGCAATTGGCTCTACTGGCTCATCCCAATTGCAGCGATTGTTGCCTTGCTTATCTACTTTTTAGGTAGACCAGCGGAGCAAGTCGTCCAGCAGGGTGTGACCCCCGCACAAAGCCTGGTGGTTGGCGGCCTCGATCTCGGCAAGCAGGTCACCGACAGCATCGCAAGCCTGCGCACCACCCTCGGCAGCGTCACCGATACCGCTTCCGCGCAAGCGGCGCTGCCAAAATTGCGTGACGTCACGGCACAGATCGACAAGGTTGATGGACTGATCGGGCAGTTGTCGCCGGAGCAGCGGAAGACCCTCGCTGGGATGGTCAATCCGGTGATGTCCACACTTAACGGGCTGTTTGACAAGGTGCTTGCCATTCCCGGTGTAGGCGATGTGTTGAAGCCGAGCATCGATCTCTTGAAGAACAGACTCGCGGCACTGACGGTCTGAACATCGTCAACCACAATGGTCAAAAAGGCGCTAAATCAGCATCAGCAAAACACACGGTACAAGTGAGGAGAAAAGTTCATGGTCGACAAATCGAATTTTACACCAGATGAATGGAAGCTCTTGCTGGAGAGCGTGATGATGGCAGGCATAGCTGTCACCGCTGCCGACCCAAGCGGATTGTGGGGACTCCTGAAGGAGGGCTTTGCGAGCAGCAGCGAACTCATGAAGGCGAAGATGGACCCTGGGGCAAATCCGCTCATTAAGGCAGTTGTCTCCGATTTTGACACTGCCCAAGGGCGCAGCACCGCGCGCGATGGGTTGAAGGAAAAGCTCCGAGGTTTAAAGTCAGCCGAGATCACCGCCAAGTGTATTGAGACACTGCGGCAGGCCGGCGCGGTGGTGGACGCGAAGGCCCCAGGCGACGCAGCCGCCTTCAAGGGATGGCTGCGCCAGATCAGCCAGCACGTTGCCGAGGCAGCGCCCGAGGGTGGCTTTCTGGGTATAGGCGGGGTGCTGGTAAGCGATGCCGAGAAGGCAACGCTGGCACAGATCTCGAATGCGCTCAAGCTGGCGGCGTGACGTGATACACACGTGTAATAAGCTAGGGAGCGTAACGCCCCTATGGGCATATCCGACGCTAACTGGGCGCTAAAGCGCAGTGACATGGCTTAGCGGTGGACCAACCCGCTTCGCGATGTAAGCGTTACGTCTGCGATAGGCAGAATCGCCAGATAATTAGTAACAACTATGCTTCTAACTGTAGGAGAGCACCATGGAAGACGCGCAAGCATTTTTTGGCCAGCCGGGTGTTGGGTTCCTGGAAATGTTGTTGATCGGGGCCATCGCCGGATGGATTGCCGGAAAGGTAACTGACACCAATCATAGCATTTTCACAAATATTCTGGTCGGCATAGCCGGGGCCTTTGTGGTTGGGGTGCTCGCCAATATCCTCAATATCCCAGTGTTTGGTTTCTTTCGTACCTTAATCGCTGCAACCATCGGCGCCATTTTGATCTTGTTTGTGTGGCACCGAGCGCCTCAGCACATATAACGTGTCAGGAGGGAGGTGTGATTGCTTAAAAGGAGGAGAGTCGAACCGATGGTCAGTATACCGGCCGGCACGCTTACCCAGCGCTATGGTCATGGCCTTCGCCTGCGGCAAAAAACGCCCCGTAAGCACCACGCGGAGCTGGCTGGGCCCGATCATCGCGACCCGGTGGCGATCCTGGCAGCAGGCGACCGTACTCGCATTCCAGAACTAATTCCGGTTCGCTATGAGCGCATGCTGGCAAGCCCATTCGCCTTTTTGCGCGGTGCGGCAGCCGTGATGGGGGAGGACCTGAAACACCAACCAGCTCCGGGGGTTGCCGTGCAGGCCTGCGGCGATTGCCACCTAATGAACTTTGGAGCGTTCGCCACCCCAGAGGACAACATTCTATTTGATATAAACGACTTCGATGAGACGCTGCCGGGAGTTGATTTTACAGCCGACCTCAAAAGATTAGCTGCGAGCGTGGCGGTAGCCGCTCTTGCAGCGGGCTTTTCTAACAAGCGAGCACGTGCCGCTGCTGCAACGACCGTTGCAGCGTACCGAACGCGAATACGCGCTCTCGCCAAGCTATCGCCGCTGGAAATCTGGCATAGCAGAATCGACTTGGCGCGTGAGGTCGAACATATCGAGGATCGACAGCTGAGACGGCAGCTCCACGCTATACTGGCCAAAGCAGGTAAACGACTGGAACAGGACGATAACTTCCCACATCTGGTAAAGGGGGCACAGGTCCGCATCGCCGATAAGCCACCGGTGATTTATCATTTCACACGGAAGAGCGACCCACGTCATCGAATTGATGCTGAGCGCATTTTTGTCACCTACAAGAAACGCCTTTCGCCAGAAATACTGTATCTATTTGCGCGATATGCGCTCCGGGATATGGCCTTCAAAGCAGTAGGGGTTGGAAGTGTCGGCACGTTCTGCGCCATCGGCTTGTTTACAAGCCATGATGGTTTTCCTTTGTTCCTTCAGATCAAAGAGGCAGGGAAATCAGTGCTTGAATGCCTTGGACCGAAATTCGGCGGTCATCCCGGCCGGCGGGTCGTCGAAGGTCAGCGTACCATGCAGGCAGCGAGCGACATCTTCCTGGGGTGGACAGAAGACGAGGCATCCGGCCGACATTTCTATGTTCGCGAGCTGAAGAATCGACGTCTCGGGTCCATCAGCGAGCTCGTGGAGGAGAATGCCTTAGTCCACTATGCACAGTTGTGCGGTCGCACCCTCGCCCGTGCGCACGCACGCTCCGCCGATCCGGCTATACTCGCGGGATATATGGGCAAAAGCGGTGCCTTCGACGATGCGATGGCATCTTTCGCGATGGCCTATGCGGACCGCACCCAAAGCGATTACCACAAACTCGCGAAATCGAGGCGGGGTTCCGAAAACAAGCGACCCTATTCTCAGGCAGCTTAGGCGTGATCACCCCTTGCCAGAAGTGGCCGTTGAGTTTCGTTCTTGGTGGTGGGAGATACAAATCTTGGAGGCGCAGATGAGCATCTTCGGCAATATCGCATCGGCAATTTTTAAGCATCGCAGTGCTGCCGCAAAGACTTCGGCTACGGGATCGGCAACTTCGCCTGTCGGGGGCGCGGCTGCTGGATCGCCCGTGACAACCGGCAAGCCGATGACGCAAGATTAAATCGAAGAGATAATCCAGAAGATCGCAGACTCGCAGGATGAAGACCTCGATTGGAAGGTATCGATCGTCGATCTCATGAAGCTGCTCAAGCTTGATAGCAGCCTGCGCGCGCGAAAGAAGCTCGCGCAAGAACTCGGCTATCGGGGCAAGCTTACTGGGTCGCCGGCAATGAACATCTGGCTGCACAAGCATGTTATGCAGAAGCTCGCAGAGAGCGGCGGTGTGGTCCCTTACAGCCTCAAACACGCTTGAGGGTCTCGTCGAGCAGCTAATATTTACGATAGGCTCCGCTCAATCCTTTTCTCGGTATGTAACAGGGAGGTTATGCGGTGCGTTTCCCCCTTCTACGGGCTGAAAATGAGATGGTGCTGAATCCTCAGCTAGCCAAAGAAGGAGTACGTAGCTATGGCGAGCTTGTTTCAAGCCCTGAACAATGCACACGATGGTGAAGCGGTAGCCTTGCTCGGCCGCGAATTCGAGTTGACGCCGAAGCAAACCGAAGCTGCAGTAACGGCCCTGCTTCCCGCTATCTCCGCGGGCCTAAAGCAATCGACTGCGACGGTAGACGGTCTTGGCAACTTGTTCGCGGTGATGGGGCAGCAGAAAGACCTGCCTGCTTTGTATGACGATGCCGATACGGCGCTAGGACCGGAGGGACTTGCAGCGGGAAATGATGTCCTCTCCGTGATCTTCGGCTCGCCTGACGTGAGCCAGGCAGTCGTTGATCAGGCGCAGAAATTCTCAGGAGTGGATTCGAATATCCTGAAAAAGCTGTTGCCGGTGCTCGCCGGGATTCTGGTCTCCGGTCTCACCCAAAGTGGAACTGCATCCGCGTCTCCAGGAGGACCCGCCCCTTCACCGGGGATGCCTACACCTTCGGGAGGTGGTGGTGGGCTCGGTGATATTCTGGGGCAAATATTCGGACGCGCGATGCAGGGATCTCCTGGCACGCCTGCCGGCCCGGGTGCTCAGATTCCTGCTCCAAGCGGTCCGTCGCCCTCTGCTCCGACGGACGCGGGCGACCAGTCTGTGCCCGGCGGCGATCTGCTCGGTTACATCCTGCGGGAGATGGAGAAAGGGATCCGCGAGGGCCGCATCAAACCGGTGGTTATCGGGCCTATGCAAATACCCATACCGGGCGGACAAACCGGCTCTATGCCATCGGGGCCTGCCGCTCCACAGGTGCCGGGCGGCGACATCCTTGGCCAAATTCTGCGCGACGTCCTTGGGGGACTTGCAGGCGGCCAAGCCCAAACGTCCCCGGGGCAACAGGGACCGTCACCTCCGATGAAAGACTTGTCGGATCGGAGCAAGCACCTGGGCTTGATGGGCGGAGTAGGTGCGGCGGTCTTCGGTGATCACTTTGAGGCTGGCCGAGACGTCGACCAGAGCCATGTCGATAGTATTCAGAGGGTGCTTGACCGCTACTTCGGTGCCCAGCAATGTTGATTACTTAGCGTTGGCGAGCGTGAAGTCGTCGTACTGGGTGCCCCGACGGACGTCATGTGTCGCCTGAGGTTGGGGCAGGTTGCGGGCTGCGACACTTTTCAGGCAGCCCAGCTCTGACGACAATCGCATATTTCGGCGTTTGGAGGGAGATTTTTCATCGCGGCACCGTCTAGTGCGGTCGTTTGGCGCGGGAAGGGACTGCTTCGATCTGCGCTTCTCGTTTTGGCGGGCGCGGTGATCGCAGCGGCCGCTGCGGCTTTCGGCATCGTGCACGACTACGGCTATCTGCACGCCTCCATTCTGACTGGCTCGCGGGAAGGCTGGTACTACGCACTCGCTACCCATGTGGCTGACCGGGCGCGGCGCGAGCATGGCAGCCTCCTCGCTGTGACGACTGCCGGGTCGGTTGAGAATGTGAGCCGCCTGGCCGCCGGCCGGGGCCATTGCAGGGAGATGTTTGCGCTCATCCAAGACGGAATCCCTGTGCCTGCTGATGCGGGACTGGAGCTGCTCGGCCGCCTGCCCGAGCCGGAGACGCTACTGCTGCTCGGGAGATCGGATCACGCGATTCATACCTTCAGTGATTTGCGTGGAGCGTCGATCGGGATCGGGCCAGAAGGTTCCGGCCCGGCGAACCTCATGCACCAACTGTTCGAGGATCCGGATTTGCGGGAGTTGGACGTCCATATGTCGTTCCACGAATTGCCAGAGCAGGCCATGCTGGTAGCGCAAAAGAGACTCGATCTGGCCGCCTTCGTGATGCAGGAAGACGCCCCGTTCCTGCGCAACATCATCCGCAAGCACGACTTGGATATCGTGGCGCCCGAAGACCTCCAGGGCTTGGTTGCGCGGTACCCATGGCTCAGTCTCGGCCGTATCCCGGCCGGTCGATATGATTTGGTGCGCCGTATCCCGGGGCTGGACAAGCAGGTTGCGCAGCTTGCAACGCTGGTCGTCGCCAATCTATGCGCCCAGCGCGCCGATCGGATCGCGCTGCTCATGTTGCTCGCAGGTGAGTTCCCGAGTTTCGTGCACAACAATCCTCCGAGCGCCACGGCCGCCGCCACAATCTTGCCGCTGGCACCGGAGGCGCTTCAATTCTTTCGAACCGGCCAGCCCGAGCTCGCCGACCGCTATTTTCCCTGGCTGGTGAACCTCATGTCGCCGGTCTACTGGGTCTATCTGGTGATGGCTGTGACCATCCTATTTAACGTGCTTAAGGCATTAAGCCGGTTTCGCTTGTGGCGAATCGATTCTGCGCGCGAGAAGCTCGAGACCGCCCTCAAGGCGCTCGTTGATCGCGGGCTTACCCATGCGCAGATGCGTTCGGCTCCCGCCGATGGCGTGGTGGCGGCGCCGGAACAGCGCGCCGTCGCCCGTTCGATCATGGAGCAACTAACGGCCCTGCGTGCGCGCTGCCAGCGCCAGGTGGGCTCCATCGTCACCCCTATGGGCGATGAAATGTTCTATCGCTACCAGCAAGCCCTGATCGACGAGGCAATCACCACGCTCGGCACGATACTTTCATCCTGCTCGCACGCCGAAACACTACCTCGATGATAAGAGTATCCAGCACACCTTTTGCAACAATATCCATCCAATGGCCGTATCGCCAAACCTGCCTGATCGTCGATGGCACTCGCTAAAGCGGGATGAGTTTAGCCTGAATCGATTGGGGATTCCCAAATCAGTCGATTTCTGATTCACCATGCGGGCTGGGAAGGAGGCCAGCATGGGATGGGCAAGCCTTGTTCGAACGACCTTCGGGAGCGCGTC
>Ga0306924_10003743_pt1 | contig 14692 bp, 21 predicted proteins | sample sta12Can44000111_FD_203756 | JGI IMG/M metagenome (GOLD analysis project Ga0306924, IMG submission 203756) | Lab enrichment of tropical soil microbial communities from Luquillo Experimental Forest, Puerto Rico - statanox.12C.anox.44.000.111 (v2)... | ecosystem: Environmental > Terrestrial >... | reverse complement strand
GAGCTCAGCGAGGACCAGCCGACCGTGTTGGCTGACCGCAACCGTGTTGTTGAGGTCTTGGACAACTTGATTGTGAACGCGCTGAAGTATGCCTGCGCTGGACCAGAGCCTCGAATTGTGATCGGCAGTGAAACGGCCGGCCGTGAGGTGCGGCTGTTCGTAAAGGACAACGGTCCAGGGATTGAGGAAGAACACCACGAGAAGATCTTCGGTCTGTTTCAGCGGTTGGATGACGGCAAGGAGGGAACCGGGGTGGGGCTGGCCATCGTAAAACGCATCATGGAGGTGCACGGCGGCCGGGTGTGGGTCGAGTCGGCCATCGGCGAGGGGGCCACCTTCTGGCTGGCGTTCCCGGCCGCTGTTGGCCAAGCCGCAACGAGTCTCCAGGTGCAAGGCGTGGGGGGTGTGCATGATGCATGACCAGGCAGTTCATCTGTTGCTCGTCGAGGACGAGGACGCCCACGCAATGATCGTCGAAAGGAGTGTGCTGGGCAGCGGCGAGCGCGTGACGATGGCTCGAGTGCATGACGGTGTGCAAGCGGTCGCTTACGTGCGGCGGCAGGGCGAATTCCAGAACCGCCCGCCCCTGGACCTGATCCTGCTGGACCTGGAGCTGCCGGGCATGCACGGACACGAGGTGCTGAGAACGCTCAAGGCGGATGACGATTTGAAGATGATCCCGGTCGTAGTCCTGACGACCTCCGATGCCGAGCAAGACCGCCGCAAGGCTTATGGCCTGCACGCGAACAGCTACCTGGTGAAACCGACCGATTTTGAGCAGTTTCGCCAGATGATGGGCGCCGTGACCTCGTACTGGGGAGTGTGGAACCGGCCGGCCAGTAAGTCTGCAGGCTGATCTGTTTTGGCGGTCGGAGCATTCCTGCTTCGGCGAGTCGAAGACAGATGGGGGAACCGGTTTGACCGATTCCCCCACCGAACTTTCCCGGAGGCAATTGCCTCGTCAACACGACCTCGTTATGAGACGTTTGTATTCGGTGTGATTCCCTTCACCCTAGACTATTGCACCGCCTCGCGGTCGGTTCGTTCCAATCGCGTTTCCCTGGCCAGCCTGCCGTTCAATTCAATCTTGACTTTTCAGCAACTTGGCAGTCGCTCCCCCAAAAGCCCGCGATGCGAGATAGCGAGGCGCAGAATTCGTCGTGGCTGGGCGACTTCGTGACGAAGGCGTTGGCGCCAGCATCGAAACACCTTTCAATGTCGAGCGGCTCATCCGATGCGCTCAAGATCACCACCGGAGTTCGTCGCAGTTGGCGGTCGGACTTGATTCTCATCAGTACATCCAGACCGGACATCCGGGGAAGCCTCAGGTCCAGCATGATCAGATTCGGCCCCGAATCGGAGCCATGAGACTGATCTACATCCCAAAGCCTCTCGACTGCCTCCTCCCCGCTGGAAGCGACCGCCACCTCCGCCGCAGCCATTTTCGAGAGGATGCGTGAAATGATCTTGGCATGCACCGGGTCGTCCTCGACCAGTAGAACAGCGAATCTCGATCCCTGGCGTCGTTGGTTTCGGTCATCTTCGAGCAACTGCTCATCATTCGGCTGCTTAGAAAGCTCGCCTCGCAAAATCTGGATCGTACGAGGTGCCTGAATACCGACTTTGGCACCTTTGCCGCGGACCGAAAGGAATTTGATTTCCACGTTCGACCCAACATGAATTGATTCCCCAATTCGGCGTGTAATCACGAGCATGTTTGATCCTCCTTGAAAAATTCTCTTCCATTTGACGACTCAAGTCGTCGCAAGACCGTTGAGTCTGCGATGACCTAAAATGCAATTGCGCTGTAGCTGCAAAGCATCAGACCGGAGTCGGTCCGACGCTGACACTTGATGGTTGATTCGAGTGGTATTGTGAGATATGGCTGAAAAGAACCGATTAGGCATGGGCGTTCCTTCCGACAACAAACGGTCGGCGGAAAGGCCACCAATGAGGAAAAAGGCTTCTGGTTCGTATTTTGAGAGAGGGGACATACCGGGCCTCCTTTCCCACTGCGATGGCGAAGCGGACGTTTTGCTAGCCTGTGCGAATTACTTTAATTCTACACAGCAGTCAGGTTTTTGGGCAAGAGCAAAACTGCCATAGCCATCGACGACCGGGTATTTGACGGCCTGCACGCCGTCATCGGACGGGGCCACATCGGTAAGTTTCTCGAAGACCTTGCCCGGGCCTTCGTCGTGACCGACACCCTGTCGGCCGCGTATGCGGAAATGTCCGACGACAAGGCCCGCGACGCCGAGGCGGCGGAATGGTGCGAATTCCTGGCCAGCGACGAACCCGATGCAGCGTGGTGATGTCTGGTGGGTGAGCTTCGCGGGAAGCTCCGGAGGGGGCCTCCGAGAATAGGACAGCTGCCGAAGCGTCGGTAGGCCTGGGCAAACTCGAGGCCGACATAACCGCCGCCCAGGATGATGAGGTGCTCGAGCAGGTCGTTTGAGAAGAAGAAGCGACTTTGCGCCAAGGGCGTGCCGTATCGGCGTGACGCACGCAAGCGATGAACGGAAGATCGCGGTTGCGAGGCTGCGCTCTCCGGTGGCGTTCGAGGAGGTTTGCGCATTGTTAACGGCTCAGATTAGCGCGTCCAGCAGCGGGCTGCGCCGATCCCGGTGCTGCAGCCAATCGGGGCCGAATACACCATCGCGCGGTATACTGTCTCGCGGCGGCCCAGGCTGCTGAGCTGTGTCGTTCGGCGTGACACCAGATACAGCAGCCGGTGCGCTCTCTCGGCCGGCTGAGGAGGTTGTGTTCCAATGCACCGGTCGGCAGATCACTCGAGTCCGGATGGTGTTCCCGATTTCGGAACACGGCGGCGGTTACGGCCCGCTGGGCGGATCCGTCGCAGCACGATGTGCGGCCCGACATCCTCCGCCGGCTGATACTCCCGGGCGATGAGCTGGTTGATCGCCGCGTCGCGATCGAGGGGGGCCTGCCGGCAGGGCAGGTCGGCCGGGTACAGGAACCACTTCTTGATGCTTTGGACTTGAGCGCGGCACGGGTCACGCGCCCACGCGCTCTCCCACCCACGGTGCACCAGCAAATACTCCTGCCGCGACACGACCGCCAGCTTCCGCGCCAGTTCGGCTTCGTCGCACACGCCGACCGCCCCAACGTAGTACTCCGGCGCGACCTTCCGCTGCGAGAACAGGTATGCCTCAACCTGCGCGTCCGCGCCATACGTGGCAAACGGTAAACCAATCCGCGGATACTTATCCAGGGTTGTCAGATCGCCCAAGTCGTTTGCCGCTTGCCCCGCCTGCAGTCGCTGGTGCAGGTGTTGCACGGCACCGCGCGCCAGCAGCGCCTTCGGCGAAACGAGTAGAACACGATCAAGTTCTTCACCTGCATGAGCAAAATGAAAACGGCCACGTAGGCGCTGGCGTACAGCCCGAAGAGCGTGCTACGCTCACGGCGGATGCCGTGTCGGTGCTGGCGCTGGCGTTCGCACCGGACAGCCGGACGCTGGCTGTGGCCCTGCGCAACCGGGACGTCAAACTGTGGGGTCAACTGTTAGACTGAGAACTAAACGAGGAAGCAGAAGCGGAACCGTCCGGTCGGATTTTTTCCCAGAATTCTCAAAGCGCCGTGGCCCTATTTCTCATAAGGAACTTCATCACTTCCGAAATCTCCTCAGGAGAAAGCAGATTAATAATACCGTTTAACTGATCCCATTGCTTTTCTGTAAATTTACAAAGCGCTCGGAATTCTGACGGTAGCATCGTACTGCAACCGTTCAGCTTGAAACGGGCAATCGGTAAGTGATCCCATACATTCACAAGCAGCGAAACCCTTGGGTCATCTCTCGATTTCAAACTTCGGATCGGTGCCGCATAGTGGGGCAGCGACCCCTTGAACACAATCAACCGATTTTGTTTTTGAGGGATGTCGACCCACTCACGGGAAAAACCGCGGACTTCGTCAACTTGGACGTATTCATGCAGTTGCTTCCGCATTTGCTGGGGGATCGGCCATTCAGTGCAGAAAGACGTTTCGCCACCGAGCATACCAGCACTTGGGCCGAGATGAAACACCGAGCCCCAAATTGGAAGCCGAACATTGTTTACCCACCCATCAGTTGTGTGATTGCTATCGGTGTGCAGATAGACTAGCTCGGATGTGTTTACTTCGCGCTCAAGATTGAACCACAATTCAAACGCTTCCGCATCGTATAGCGACTCCGCGGGCAGGATATCCAGCAATTTCGTAAAGTGACCAAACAGGAATTTATCAAACTGTCCAAAATAGTCACTTAGACGAATAGAGCCAGGTAATTCGTGCTGGTTGTTTCGAACAGTTTTAACATCGAACCAAAAATCTCCGGACGATGCTATTCTGGGGAATGCTCTGAAAAAATCATAAGCTGACGCCACCCCGTCTAGCTCATGGAAATCATCAATTATTTGAATTACTTGAGGGTGCCCAACGCTTGGTAGGTCGCTAGAGAAGGTAATTTCCTCCTGATCCGATTCCGGATCAGCTTCCGGCATGGGCCGCATATTGCTCATAACTTGTCTCCTATGTTCTCGATATAACTTATCGCTACTGGCAATTAGCTTGCGCAAGCGGAAATGACGCTCTCTCCCGCACAAAACGCTTGTGCTATTTCTGGGTGGCTTGTCCGTCACGGCTTTCGGTTAACTCCATTGTCGCGAAATTTCGGTGCAAATCAATGAGGTCCCCGAGAGGGACGCGAAACTTCGGTACACTTTGGTTCACGAAGGGGTGGGCCGCGCGTCAGCAGAAGCCCCGTCGAAGCGTCACGGGGAGCAATCGTATGGCTAAACGAGGTGAACCGAGCTGGTACAGAGACTTCGCGAAACAGGGGAAGCGGGAACGCAAAGGCACCGAGCGACATGCGGTCTGGTTCGGTAATTGTGGTTGTTGCCAGAGGGGTAGGGTAAGCGAGCGTTCGAGTCCGCTCGATTCGGCGCCGTCGAGGGTGTGACGGTATCGGCGGCTTCGGAGGTCGGAGGGTCCGGGCGGTGTCAAGGGCGTTGCGACTTCGTGGAGCGTGGGGCGTGAAGCGTGGAGCGTTGAAGAATGGTACACAGCCGATGGTTCATGCGTCACGTGCGGCGTGAGGGGTGAACTGGGGAGGGTGGAAGCGAAAAGGAGTGATGCTGCTCATCGGCTCTGCCCTGAAGTAAGTGGATACAAGAACAGACGTTGCGGGAAGGAGCGACCCCGTCCCATCCAGCGTTGCCGGGTCCAAGTCCCTCCCCGCCGTTCCTTCACGACGCCGTTTCGCCCACGTTAGCGCACGTCACGTCTGGGGCCACGGGTTAAACCAACCGCCAAACAACGAGAAAACATGCAATGTTGGGGGGCTAACATTTTCTCCAAGTCTAGCTTATCCATCCTCATCTCGTAGAACAATTGCAGTGAATTTGGATTTCGCCCTCTCCCTACATCAGGAAAGAGATATGGCGAAATCGACACCATCCAACGATAACCGAAAACCCGGTCACAGATCGGCTGCCATTCGGGAAATGCTGGCGCAGCACCCGCATTCCACATCGACAGAGATTGTTTCCCTCCTAAAGGAGAAGGGGATTAAGGTGAATCCTCACCTGGTTTATTACGTTAAGGGGAGACTGAGGAAGGCCAAACGGGTCCAGAAGCGGCAGCACGCGCTGGAGGCTTCACGCCAGATCGGGAATGCAGACCCCGTGGCCTTGGTCCTGAAGGTGAAGAGTCTGGCGCACGATGCGGGTGGAATCCAGAAACTCAAGCAATTGGTAGACGCCTTGGCAGAGTAAAATCAACAGTGACACCGATAATTCCGATGCGCTGATTCATGTAACGAGTACCACGCAATTTGTCGGCAGCCCGAATTCCCTGAAGCTTGCCGCGGGTTTGAATTATTCAATTTCCGGGTCCCTGGGCCGCAAACAGACGCATCAGGCCCGCAGTTCCTCCGGGGATTTTCGCTTCCTGGGCATGGTCAACGACGGCCCGCCGCCCGCGCGGGTCCCCATCGCCCAAAACGCACGACGGATGAGTCCATCCGTCGTGATACCACGGATGAAACGCGCCGAGCCATCGGCAAACAAGCCGTTCGCCCCACCGGTGTGTTTGCTGGAGAGGTCATCCAGCCCGCCGTCCGCATCCGTTGTGATGTTTGATCCGGGCCTCGTTACTCCTCCGTTGGGCGCTCCGGCCCAGCTGCCCTTGGTATCAGCCCACGCGCGATCGCCAATCATCGTGGTGCTGTCAGACGGCGGCCTGCTTGACGACGCCTCTGCCCGCGGTGCGCTCGATACACAAGAGGTTGGCGTTGACGACACTGACGCAACTCGGGCTTTCGCGGCGAATCGCACACAGGACGGCGGCAGCATCAGTCAGCCTTCCAAGAAGGGATTTGAGAGCCTCAGAGTGACGGCTGTCTCCGGCGTCGAGGAGTTGAAATGGCCCCTGGATGGGGCCCGACTCACCGCGAGGCTGCGCGTCACAGATGCGCAGGCGTAGTCCCTGGTTGTTCGGGCCGACACCTGCGAGGATGTCGCCGGCTCGTGCCCCGCTAGAGTTAACCGTAGGCGTTTCAGAGGACCGTGACATGCGCTTCATTTGAGGCCTGTTCAAGTGCCGAAGGATGAGTTAGGTCCCGGCGTTCTCATCGCGCGTCGACTACCCTGCCCAGAACTGCCCGTGGTGGCTGATACCGCGACCGCAATGGTCGGCATGGTTGGTGCACGAGGACGAGTTCGAACATCCTGCTCCGCACGCTTGATGTGCGCCAGATCCGGAGATTGGTTCTGCGGAAGAGGACGGCACCATGAATGGAGAGCAACACCAGTATTGTAGTCCTCACCGCGTGCGGCGGCCATTCCGCCGGGCGGAATTACCCGCCAGGCTCGCCTCTCGGTCTAGGACGGCTGGGGAAAGGTTCAAGGGGTCAAAGGCCTGGTGGGCTTGGGCTTCGGCGGAATCAGGGTCGAAGCAGGCTGCACGAATGCGATTGAAGCGCGAACAGGAGGTGTGCTGGCCGAACCAAGCTGAAGGCTACTCACAGCGGCGGCCAGTTGTTGTCAAGCCCCTCCCGCTCAATTTGCCGTACCTCGCCTTCGCTGATTCCGAAGCGTTCAGAGATGAGTTTGCGCGATTGCGGTACCGGCAGACCGTTGTCCTCCGCATTTACAAGGGCTGCGAAAACTTCCTGTCGCCGCTCCAGCGAAAGTATTTTGTCGGTCATCCAGTTTTCCTCCTCGGCTCGCTGACACAATTATCCACCCTGGCTTTGCCCTGCGCGCCGGTTCGGCTACAATGCCTGTGTACCTGGGTCTCGCGGACGGTTTCCTCTCTCGCTCAGCCTTTCTCCTGCCCCATGTTACCAGGTGATTTCCGCGGCGCTACGACCCGTTGATGGGCCGTACCGTGCCAGTTCTATTCTTTGGGAGGCCCACATGGGCAGGAAGTTGTACGTTGGCGGCCTGACCTACGGCGTAACGGACAGCGCGCTCGAACAGATGTTCGCGCCGTATGGCACAGTCGAGTCGGCCCAGGTCATCATGGACCGCGACACCGGTCGGTCCAAAGGGTTCGGCTTCGTGGAAATGAAAACCGACCAGGAGGCCCAAGCCGCCATCGCGGCAATGAACGGCAAAGAGGTCGATGGCCGCAGCCTCACCGTCAACGAGGCCAAGCCACGCGAGGACCGTGGCGGTGGCCGAGGTGGCTCTGGTGGCGGTCGAGGCGGCTACGGCGGTGGCGGGGGCCGCGGCGGCTATGGCGGTGGTCGGCGCTACTAATGAACCGGCCCATCGGGATCGATAACATTGCCCAAAGAGCATGCAACCCTCCTCGGATGCGTCCCGGGCAGGACGTGCCGGTGGTTCGCGTGGCCTCGGCGCGCGTCGGCCTTCAGCTGTATGCCGCATACATCAACTGGAACTGCGACCGGGCGGGGGACATGGACGTCATGGGCGTCGTCGTCGTGCGCGACGACAACCTCGGCCGCAACAACTTCAGAAACCTCGGAGCGGGCGGCAATGGACAGCTCGTCATGGGCGCCGACACCCGTCTTCCCAACCGGCCTGGACCGCATGCAGGTGCAACAGGTCTTAGACGGGTACAAGCAGGCCAAGGGATCTTGACGGCCGAACAGACCGCCACGCGCATCAGCGAACCTCGAAGGCCACCAGGCACTGCCGGTCCGGGTCCCAGAGTTTGAGCCGCAGACAGCGGTAGATGCCCCACGGGCTCAGAGTCGTCACCCCAGGCGACTGTAACTCCTCCACCGCGGCCATCGCCTCCGGCAGCCGGTAGAACGGAATGCGCGGGTTGAGATGATGGACGTGGTGGTAGCCGATGTTGCCGGTGAACCAGCGCAGCAGCGGGTTCATGGGGATGTAACTTGATCCGGCCAGGGCCGCGGCCGTGTAGTTCCACGCACCCGGCCTCTGGAACCGCGCCCCCGGGAAGTTGTGCTGGGCGTAGAACAGGTACGACCCCAACGCCGTCGCCACCCAGAGTGGCAACAGCAAAGTCCACCACAGCAGGGCGGGGGCGGTTGCCGCGAGGCCGGCAACCAGGGCCGAATGCACCAGCAACGCTAGGACGGCGTCGGCGTGCTGCCGGGGGCGGACCAGCAGCGGCTTCAGGCACATGCCGTACAGGAACACCGTGGCGTAGCCAGCCAGGATCGTCAGGGGGTGCCGGCTCAGTGCGTAAGTGAGCCGCCGCCGCCGCGAGGCCCGGGCGAAGGCCCGCGTCGTCATCACGCGGAAACTGCCGACCCCCGCCGCCTGAAGCCGGCCGTTGTGGCTGTGATGGTACTGGTGCGTGCGCTGCCAGATGCTTGGCGGAGTGAGAAGGAGCAACCCATATGTCTTGAGCAGCACCTTGGCCAGGGGCGAACCGGCCAGGATGGTACCGTGCTGGTGGTCGTGGTAGATGGTAAACATGCGGACCATCGTCAGGCCCGCCAGGACGCTCACCGGGAGGCGGCACCACCACGGACCACCAAGGCAGGTTAGACCCAGAAGGCCAGCCAAGGTCGCCAGGGTGGACCAGAAATGCCACCAAGTGCGCCACCGCACCTCTCGGGCGAACTGCTTCGTCGCCCCGACCAACTCGCTTGCCGTACGCATGGCGGCTCCTACTTCCAGGGAACGGCGGAAATCTCGGGTTTCGGCTGCTCGCTCACACGACCTCACATATTTGGCGCGACGGTAGCCAGCTCGTCGCACCACCGGACCAAAGCTTCCAAATCCTCAATAGCGGCCCGAATCGTCCCCAGGGGGGCCGAACGGCTGACACGGCCCTTATTCATGCGGGCGCTAATCCGCTCGGCCGCCCGATAGGCTTTCTCCACCACGTGGGCCGGGCAAACTTCCTGTGGGGCGTGCTCCACGGCCCCGTAGAGCTCCCCCATCGCCCGGCACCACCGCGCCAGTCGAGACGGTGTGTTCAGCAGCAGCTCGCGCACATGGGCGGGGACATACTGCTTGTTGTAAGCCACCAGCTTGCTGTGGAAGGTTTCATAAGCTTTCTGCACCTCGAGCAGCCGCGTAACGTGCGCTCGTTCTTCAAGCCACGACGGGATCTTCCGCATGTTCTCCCACCGGGCTTCCAACTCGACTAACCGGGACAGCTCGGCCGCCTGTGCGGGGGGGATCATCCGGAGACCGAGGTCTTTCACGGCTTGCATGAAGTTCCTGCTTTCATTCGGGAAGGGTCCGGGTGTAGCGCACGGTGGATCTGATATCGACGGCCAGGCTTTCCCAGCATCATGGCACCAGGGAGAAACCAGGATAAATGAGGCATTTGGAGTGTTCGATCCCGGTTGTTCTCCCCGATTGGGTAATGCCAACGGAGGTACGGCCTTGAACGCCGAGCCTACCAGGGCCTGCAGGGGCTGTCCATGCCAAAGGCTCTTCCATCGGATTGCTCCGGGTACTGGTATAATGAGTTGGTACGCATACAGGGATCGCATCGAAACAATCGATTCAACCAAGGGAAGACTGGCACGTCACGAGTCAAGCCGCCACGATGCAGTCTGCAGCGGGGGAGGGGCTGATGAGAACGAACGAGGAGTCCCGATAGTGGGTCGTTTGTCGGATGACGATCCACGGGAAACCGAGCCGGATGAATGCAGTCTGTCAGCAGTCGGAATGGGAGGCGATGGAACGTGCCAAACCGGGCTATCACACGCTCGTTCAGTCGGGCATTACCAACGAAGGCGAAGCCGAAAGATTGGCGAGAAGTGGCAACACGAGTCAGCCATCCGAACTAAAGCCACCTTGACCGTCCCTGGCATGATTGCTCGCCGCGTTTGGGTACTCGCCCGCCTCGATCATTTCACGGTCTCCTGGACACCGAGAATCATGTTCTGGCACATGGCGCACGTCTCGCCGTCATGGTCCCCCCAGGCCCGCCGCTGCCCGTGCTTCCCGACACAATAAACTGCCGACCTCGAAGCGGCGGCACGCTCGGGGACGCGACGTGTAAATGGAACAGTGGCACTTGCCGCCGACGTCGCCGCGGAAAGCGACGCACACCGGGGCGATCTCTGCACCGGCACGGCTTCGGGTGCCAAGGAAAGAATTGCCGGACGCTTGCACCACCGACAGCCGCAGGCGCTTCATCCGCTTGGACTCGTCTTTGGTGAGGAAGACAAAGCCGGTGGCAGGAAAGGAGCCATGATTGGCGCAGCAGGCCCCGCACTGCTCGCACTCATAAATCGGTTCGCTCCACAAGGGTGATTCCTCCCCGCGGATCGGTCCGCGGCCCCGGCCAGCCCTACTCGCTTCTGTTATACTATGAAAGGGGTAATCTTGGCTTTTCTGCAGAAACGGCAAGCACTTCATGTTGAACAACACCATCGTGGTTCAGGGCCAGCCTATCCGGACTGACTGGATTAACAAGATCCAGCGAGGGAAAAAAAAGGGAACGCTTACTTGCACTATCTGGCTTTCTGTTGGTCCTGTGGGTGTCTATGCCTTCAAAGGAAGAGATGCCGAGACTGCTTTGCAGTTGTTGGCGAACCATTCGGCGCTGGAGGCTTGACTAGGGACCTACCCGTAAACGGCTACCCCTTGCTGATATTCAGCAATGCCTTTTTCGGCAGTCCACTTTCTCGAATGCTGACTACGTGGAAGTTCTTTCGGTCTTTCAAAGCGCTGCCGCACGCCGTAAGGTCGTGTTAATCACCCTCGAATCGACCTTTGAACCAAGGGAGTATTTATGGTGACCAATTCCAACGGCCCGGTTGACCAATATCTGAGGGAAACCGGCAAGACACGCGAGGCGTTCGAGGCAGAGTTGAAGAGCGGGAATCCGGGAACGGCATCCATTTTCGCTGCCGAAGTCCTGTTTGGCGCCATTCAGGATCTGATCCAGGCGATGTTGCGAACCAAGGCCGTACCGACAAGGCCACCTCGCGGTAATCCTGCGGCCGATCGCGGACGGAGAAGTAACCGCGAGCGGCGAGGCGGTTGAACGTGTCTCAGAGCCTGTGTTAACTGCTGTGACGAAGTTTCGCGTTCTTTCGGGTAGGCAGTTGATCGGAGCGAAACTTACTTCGTGATTTGAATGGTATGATGCTACCACTTTCTACTCAATGCGCGTGGAACGACCGACGCTTGGCTACGGTTTGCCCGGTTTCGGTATTTCGATCGTCAGCGAGTTGTCTTCTGCTTCAATGTGATACTTTCTAGCAAGGATGATGGGCTTGACGCGGTTCACGCGGCCCTGGCCTTCCGGGGGCCCGGGCTCGACAATCGTTACGGTATGCTCGCCCGCGACCGCTCCCAGCTTCGTCTTCGCTCGTCCGGCCTCGACATAGTAGGTTGTCAGAATGAAACTGCCGTCCGCTTGGATCTCTCCGGTTGCCAGCATCCCGGGGTCACGCGCGGACTTGAAATTGACCATTCCGCCGGCCCACGGCTTGCCGTCTTGGGATGTGATTTTTCCTCGGACGGGGTAGGTTATCGGGCCAAGTTCCGTACAGCCAGTCAGTCCTGAAAACAGGACAGCGGACATCGCGGCCCGAAACCACCGGCTCATGGGTAGCGCCTCCCCATGGACTTCCAGACCGTCGGATCAATGCTGAATTCGATTAGCCGTACCGATCCATCGCATATCAGCATGTTCACCCCGGCGGTGTGAACGCTTCCAAAGCGGAACTGAGGCTGTAAAGGGTTGAGAGGGATGTTCGGCGCATCCAGCATCGGCGGGTTAAATGTTGAACGATTGACGTCGTTGTCGTAGCCGCAGTACATGTTCTCATTGTCGCCGCCGAACAATCCATCCGTATAGTGGGCGCTGTCCATCCATTTTTCGCCCACCATGAACACGTTGCTGGTGCCGTTGACGATTTCCGCAATCCGCGTCGCGCTGCGCTGGAAGAAAATTCCGGTCGTGAGCGAGGAGTTCTGAACCCACGTAAAAGGCCCGTTGAGCCCCTCGTCCAGGGTGGCGGGCCCGGCGCCGTTCTGAGGCGTTTGCAGATCGCCGGCGTTGCCGGCATAATCGGCCCGGGCCATCAGCGGTGGAACGGGCGGGTCGCACTCATGGTAGTCATTCGTGCTATCGTTGGGATAGGGCCCTCCGTTTCTCCGGCTGGGGCAGTTGAAAAGCCGCAGCGCCAGCGCCACCCGCCGGGCGTTGGCCTGACGAATCTGCTGGAGCGTGCCGCCGCGCCCGATATTGTAAACGTTATCTTGTTCGACATACGGCAACAAACAACCGATCCAGCCTCCCGGCTGCTTTTGGCCGACTCCGTAATGGTCCGGATCGTCCAGCACCCAGTACCAGCCCCAGCCTCCGGTAGGGAAGTGGTTTTGCGTGTTGTGAATGTTGTGCAGGCCGATCCCGATTTGCTTCAAGTTGTTCTGGCAACTCATCCGGTTGGCGGCCTCGCGCACTTTTTGAACGGCGGGCAGGAGCAGCGCGATCAGAATGCCGATGATGGCAATCACCACCAACAGTTCGATTAACGTGAAACCGGTAGTCCGGCGATTTCCCATTGGAGGCATCATCGCTACGCGACACAATTTGTGTTGCGATCTCCGCAAGTATAACAAAGAGGTTGTCGTTAACTCCATTGTCGCCAAATTTGGCTAAATATCAACCACTTCCCCGAAAGGACTCGAAACTTCGACACACCGGTTAACTAAAACTCTGAGGCTTGCCTACGTGTCGAGGTGCGGAGGGATCGATCCCAATCGTGGCGGGAAATTTATATTGCTTTCGCATTGCCAAGCCGTCTCCCGGATGATCCAATTGATATATGGGATGGTGAGTACCCGAGGAACTCGCTGCCTCCTCCCCACCTTTGCACACTCCGCCTTTGGATTCGTCTATCCCTGATCGCATGCCGGTGCTAGTCATGCGCATCCACGCTTGGGTTTCAAGCCCTGCAGTGCGGCCGGCGGTATCCTCGGTTCGGCGCCCTTACCGAAAGGGGTAACGGATATGAACTGCGACCACCGGAGCAAGCCCCGGGGTTTCACGCTGATCGAACTTCTGGTTGTCATCGCCATCATCGGGATTCTGATCGCGCTGCTCTTGCCGGCGGTGCAGAAGGTGCGCGCGGCCGCCAACCGCATTATGTGTACCAACAACCTCGCTCCCAACCCATAAGGAGGAGGAGCTTTGCGAGCGGGCGGAACACCGGTGATCGGTCAATGAATATCTGACTGGAGGAACATGGGCCTCATCCGGCGCATCCAGCCCGCCAGGTCGCCGGTCCTTTACGAGGATCGAGTGGGTGACAACCACCACCACTTGATTTGTCGCTCCTGCGGAAAAACGGTCGACGTCGACTGCGCCGTCGGCAACACGCCGTGCTTGACCGCCGCCGACGCCTCGGGTTACCAGATCGATGAGGCGGAGGTCATCTACTGGGGCACCTGTCCCGAGTGTCTCGCGGCAACTCCGGGTTTAGCCGGCGACTGAACACCAACAAAGCGATACTTCGAAGTCAGACCAACCAATTTTTCAAAATTAAACATAAGGAGAATTCACGTGTCAGACAACGCAAGCAAGAGCCCGGTGATGAACGGGGCTAACCGACACACGTCGGCTGGGGCCCTGGCGAATCGAGATTGGTGGCCGAATCAGTTGAACCTGCAGATACTCCACCAACACTCTTCGCTGTCCAACCCCATGGGCAAGGAGTTCAACTACCGAGAGGAGTTCGAGAAACTCGACCTCGGGGCCTTGAAGAAGGACATCGAGGCGGTGATGACGACGTCGCAGGACTGGTGGCCGGCCGACTACGGCCATTACGGGCCGCTCTTCATTCGGATGGCGTGGCACAGCGCAGGCACGTACCGCATCGCCGACGGCCGGGGCGGCGCAGGCGCCGGCTCACAGCGCTTTGCGCCCCTCAACAGCTGGCCCGACAACGTCAGCCTCGACAAGGCCCGACGCTTGCTTTGGCCGATCAAGCAGAAGTACGGCCGGAAAATCTCCTGGGCCGATCTGATGGTCTTGGCTGGGAACTGTGCCCTGGAGTCGATGGGATTCAAGACGTTCGGTTTCGCAGGTGGGCGTGAGGACGCTTGGGAGCCGGAAACGGACATTTACTGGGGGCCTGAGAGTGAGTGGCTTGGAGACAAGCGTTACACCGGCGACAGGCAGCTCGAAAATCCTCTCGGCGCCGTTCAGATGGGCCTGATCTACGTGAATCCTGAGGGGCCCAACGGTAAACCCGATCCGCTCGCTGCAG
>Ga0306924_10003741_pt1 | contig 14696 bp, 10 predicted proteins | sample sta12Can44000111_FD_203756 | JGI IMG/M metagenome (GOLD analysis project Ga0306924, IMG submission 203756) | Lab enrichment of tropical soil microbial communities from Luquillo Experimental Forest, Puerto Rico - statanox.12C.anox.44.000.111 (v2)... | ecosystem: Environmental > Terrestrial >... | reverse complement strand
AAAAGTACGACTTTAGGCCTATGAGCCCAACTAGAATGGCGGGGCTATTCGGATTCAAAACCTCGATACAGCCCCATACCAATCCTACGATCAAAATGGTTTTGATCGACCCGACCCCTTTCGGCTCAAATCGCTTTCTCAGGCTGTCTAGGATAAACCCCAAATAGACAGCCAAAAGAATTCCGTCCTTAACAAGGTACATTTGCGCCTGAGCCGAGGGAACTGCCCACTTGCGTAGTGCTCCTTCGAACACTAGCAGCACGAAAACCGCGAAAAGCGCTTGTTGCCAGTACTTGATGGCCAGGAATGCGCAAGGGGCAACGAGTGCTGCCAACAACCATGCCGCTGGATTGTCAAACATCAGATGGGACCGGCTGATCCAGTGTGGTCCGACAACAGGCCATTCATAGGAATGAAGATGACGTTCGGTGAACCCCTGAGCTCGGCGTCGTTTGCAAGCGCTTTGAGTAGGCCTCTCTCATCAAGCGTTAAACCAATGTAGCCCAGTGGGTCGAGGCAGCCCCGAACTTCCGCAAGCGACCCCCCGCGTTGAGCGCCGCCGACCTCGATGAGCAGATTTGGCAGGCACTCTGCAAGCAACCCGGAAATTCCGGCTAGCACATCCAGCTCATGGCCCTCGACGTCAATCTTTACAAACCCTATATCACCCAGCGCCATTCGATCGGGCCGCACAGTCCGTACCTTTATTTCTTCAACGACGTGCGGCGGAAGTTCGGTAAGCTGATTTTTTGGCTCGATGGTAGCCCACCCTGTATATGGAATGCCATTTACCACTGGAACGCGTAAGGTGGCATTGCCCTCTACGGCTGACACCGCAGCCTGATGAATCTCGGCCTCCGGAAGTGCTCGTTTCAAGCCCAAATGCAACGATGGATTTGGCTCAAACGCTATGCAACGTAGTGCCAGTCGTTGCAAAAAGAATGAATACACGCCTTCGGCGGCCCCAATGTCGATCGCCGCTCTCATCGGATCAACAAGATACGGCAGGAGACGAATTTCGGGTTCACCAAAACGCACAGCTTGCCAGGCTCGCCATTTCAGCAGCATGCCGTGTGCCCCGGCAAGCGGCAAGGTCCGCCTCAGTAAGCGATCGACTTGCAGTATAGCCCTATTCATATGTAGGAAATGAGGGATCAGTAGCGCGCGAAGAAAACCGAGCTGCTGACTCCAAGACTCGTAGGTAGCTGCCCGCTACCTCCGGACGCGAATGACGAGCGAGATGGACCATAGCTGAAGAGCGATAGTCGGCACACAGGCTATCATCCTCAAGCAGCGATCTAAGCGCTCGCCCCATGGCAGACGAGTCTGCGTTGGGCACGGTGATGCCACAAGGACCGATCGCCTCAGGAAGCCCACCGAGGGCTGTACCAACGACCGCGCAACCGCAAGCAATCCCTTCAAGCGCGACGATACCGAATGGCTCTGCCCATCGCGACGGTATCGCCATAACCCGATGTCTAGCGACGAATCTAGCCAAGTCGGAACCGGTTTTGACCCCGGTGAAAGTCACTTGCGGTCCGAGGCCAAGTTCTCCAACTCTTGTTAAAATGGCCGGGCGTTCTGGGCCGTCACCAACGATTGACAATCGCGGTCTGAAGCTCCCTCGGCCTAGCTCGCCCATTGCTTCGATCAGATCGCTTACCCCTTTATCAGAGACAAGCCGACCAACGAATACAATATCAAGGTCCTTGATGACATCGCTATATTCTTTAAAGACGCTGCTGCGGTAGGTATTAGGAATGACTACCGACCGTCCCGGAATATGCGACTGTACCGCTTCGCTGCAACAGATACTGTGGCTGAACCGAGCCACAGTCTTCTTGAACTCCGATAGGATGCTGAAACGGCCCGGTGAGTCGTAGGTGCCCTGATGACTGACGACCACAGGAGTGCGTGCAATTATCATTGGCGGCAGCCCGCGCAGGCTTACATTTGCGCAAAGGCAAACATCGGACCAGCGCAGCAATTGCACGTACGATTTCAAAGTCGGCAAGCGTACGATTTCGTAATCATGATCACGCTCCACTTCAGCGGCAACTTGCGTTGCTACCTTCACTTGATGACCCGCGGCCGTAAATTCCTCCGCAAGTATCTCCATCATGGTTTCCAGACCACCGATACTTGGCCAAAACGCGCGGGAATAAATTAGAATCTTCAAGCGTGTTTCTGGTATTCAGTTCCGCCCAACGTGCGGATCGAGTTCGCGAGAAACTCTGCTTGAACTTTCAAAGAATGGGATGTGTACCAGGTGAACAATTGGTGTTGGATTGAGGTGAGATCCTCGGCGCCAGCACTCGTCCCGAGTCGTAGCCCATCAAGGAAATGCCGCGCAGGCTGCAATCCATCAAATGTGCCCTGCTTATCCGAGAGAACAATTGGAACGACACCATGCGCGGCATAGGCCGCAAAGACGCCGGATTTAGCGACGAAATCCAGAGGGTACGCGACAAAGCCGAACCTGGCGCGCTGAAGCAGCTCGGACACAGCACCTTGCGGTAAAACCCCCTTCGAAATTACGGGCACGCCAGCCAAGGTGCCGGGCATTGCGGAAAGGCGCGGCCCAACATCGAATATTTTTTCGATCCCCAGGGTTGAAATGATGCGTTCGATTTCTGAGCGATAAATGCCAAAAATGTAATCTTCTACCCCGGCGAGGCCGAACACAACGGCAGCAGCGGTTCGTGCGCAAGGGGCGGGCCCGCAACCCGGCTCCCCCATGTTGGAGAACACAGGCATCGCCGTGATTTCGGTGGCGTCCCCGTCTCGCCACTCCGACAGGCGCTTCTTGTATAGGTCGGTCGGGGTAATTGCTGCCGAACTCAGTTTCAGAATGTTGCGCGCGGTATTCTTCTGAAATGGGGATACCCAGAATGATCTTTGCCAAGGTCGCCCGGTCGCGTACAGCTCATGGAAAATGGTGAGAAGCGGCACGCGGCCGGCACGACGGCGCCAAATTTGGAGGCCTTGAACCAGCCATACTGGGACACCTCGCTTCTCATAGCCGTAGCCAGAAAAATGTAAAACTACAGCGCGTGCGTTGCTTTCAGCCGATAACAATTGAAGCGTATCGGCTAGACTTGGAGCTTCGCGCTTTGGCACGCAAACTGTTTCCCAGTCATCTTCTACCGGCATCGCGTCGGCGGGCGGCGTTCCCGACAAAAATACGCTGTTAGCGTCCCTGTTAGCGCGGAGAGCGCGCGCAAGTGCTAAGGCGTAGTCGGCAACTCCACTTGGCTCCGCCGTGCGCCGCGGCACCACCTGGATCAGCGTCGATCGGTATTGCTGTTCGTCCAACGCGCCGATCACCGTTTTGCCGCGTCGTTGTCCAACTCAGCGAAGCTACAACAACCTATTTTGAACTGCTTTAAGAAAGAGGTTTCGGGTCCCCAGCGTTATTAGTTGAAATGCTCGCGCTATACACCCGTCGCGGAACCAAATTGGATAGTTCCGGTCCAATATGATCAGGGTTGAGGCTGACGCAGGCCGACGCCGGTCGAGCCCGCGCTGCGCTCAGCAGCAGCCAGTTCCTTCAAGCACAGGGTGAACTTTTTTTAAAGGGCGGGGCGATTTAACCGTGCCGATTTGGCTGTGACGGCGCGCTGGATCACTTCTTGCGCATATGCGCAACGAGGAATGAACCCATCCGCATACGGTTCGTGAGAAAGCGCGCGAACGCATCCGGCACCAGAGCTTCAGCTACCGATTTCACGCGACCATGGGCTAGCGGAATGACGTCTGTCTTGAGGCCATAGATGCGAATGGATTCGATCTTGAAGAGACCGTCCGTTACCGCCCGCCACTCGCGCGGCAAATAGCACCGCGCAATTGCGCCATCAATGGCAGCTTGGCTCACATGATGCAAGTTTCCATGCATTCCCATTTTTCCCTGGATGGCGCCCTTCAGAAGCCAGACAACGTAGTATTGCCACCATGACCGGTGATAGACCATGACGGTGCTCGTGCCATTCACCCGGAGAACCCGATTCATCTCTTGCAGGACGCGGCGGGTATCAGCCGAGTGATGAATGACGCCCCAACTCCAAATAAAGTCGAAGCTGCCGTCCGGGAAACTCATCTGTTCGGCATCCATCTCCAGCACTTTGCCCGGAATGTTGAACAGCCTCAATCTTTGAGATGTCATCTCGGCGGCACGACTCGTCAAGTCAATTCCGGTGAAGGACCTGCTGCGCGACGATATCAGCTGTGCGTGCGTGCCATGCCCAACCCCGATCTCCAGCACGTCCTTGTCACGCAGTCCCTCGAACGGAATAAGCTCTTCAAACGGTACGGCTTTCCAAGGCATGTACTTGCGGACGGAAGTCAGGAAGCGCCGGTCGATCTCATTGAAATATTCTTTACTTCCTGGAATTTCGGCGAGCTTTTCGCGCCAGTCGTATCTCATTGGCGTAGATTCCCACCACGCCTTGTTGGCTGATTGCCACTCACCTCTCTGCTCATCGTCGCGGGGAAGCTGGGTCGGTTCATCGAAACCAGCAGCCTTGTTACTGAATTTAGTGAAATTCTTCATGTAGTGCCTTCTCGATGCAGCTGAGCCTGGGAAAGGGTTTGAATTGGTCTCGTGCATTTCTATGCCAAATCTCCGGCGCCCATTTAATTAGGAGCGGTAAGCTTCGACCAAACCAGGGCATGAAGATATTCGGTAAAGGCTTGAACTTTGAACCTGCTGGCGCGGTCAACGTTCGCCGGAGCAGTAGCCAGAGCGGTGCAAATCGCGGATGCCAGCTCTTTGTCGTCCTCGGGATCGACTGCGGCGCCGAGCACTCCGTCGCAAAGGGGGTCCAAGCTACCGTCCTTATTTCCGCCGATCACGGGGATGCCTGTTGCCATCGCCTCGAGGAAGACGATACCGAAGCCCTCGCACGTACTCGGCATGACGAACACGTCCGCAAGCCGGAAATAATCGGGTAATTCTTCCGGCGGCACCAGACCCGCGAACTGAACATTTTCCGCGACTCCCGTTTCTGTGGCAAGCGCTTCAAGCCGCGGGCGATCGTCGCCATCGCCCACGATTAAGTATACCGCTCCGGGATGTTCCGAAAGGACTCGTGGCAGTGCCCAAATTACCCGATCCTGCCCCTTCATTTGCTCCGATGCTGCCAGACGGGATACCGTCATCAGCACCTTTCTTCCGCCAGCGGCATGACGCGCGATGAGATAGGCAGGCTTTGATCCGGGCTTGTATCGAGGATCCACGGTATTTGGAAGAACTTTTACCCGAGCCGGGTCGATTGCGGCCCAGTCCAGTACGCGCCGTCTCGTATACCGACTCACCGATGTGACTAGCATCGCCGATTCGATCAGACGCCGGTGTAGCCTCGGTACGTTCTGCCATGCCTCGAGCCCGTGCACTTGCACCCAGAGCCGGGCGTTTAGGAGCTTGGCAACAACTGCAGCGAGCGGCAACATAAACAGATGCCCGCAGAAGACGACGTCAAAGGGCCGGTGTGCTCGCGCTTTTTCAAGGGCAGCGAAAGAATACGCGAACCTGCCTTTGACAGGACGAAGCTGTCGCACACCAGAAGGCATCCTGTCCGGCAACCTAGCGGCCGCCCGCGGCAAGACGATGACGTCGCCGACTCGATCACATCCGGCCAGCGCCGATAAGAAATCACGGTTGTATTGCGCAATTCCGCCATGCCCTCCGAATGCATCGGTAACCAGTGCGAGAATTCGCAGCCCAGACTGCGCCATTACGCTGCCGCGCTGGCCGAGACCTGGAAGGCCCACCGCCTCGCCCACGCGCATTTATCGGCAGCAAGCGAAGGGACTCGCCGCCACTGTTGGATGCGATTGTCGTGCTGCAGCCATCTCTGGATGGGAGTTCCGAAGCCGGTCTTAGGACGTTCAATCACCTTGCGGGGAAGTGCCTCGCGCGGACTGTTTGCAAGCAGATGCTTTGCGCTCGATCCTTTCCTGGCAGTGATCGAGGTCAAATGCTCCAGCAATTGGACGTCCACCAATGGAACCCGCACTTCGAGCGAGTGTGCCATGCTAGCCCAATCCGTATCGCGCAGCAGCTGATTGCGCATGTACATCGAAGATTCAAGCACGGCGACCTTGCCAAAGCTGGTCTTTGGCTTAGGTTTCAGCAGGTTTTCTATATGCCGAATAGGGTTGAGGCGGCGTAAACCCAGCCGAGCGATCTCTGCACCGATTACGGCCTGCAGCTCCCATGGCATGAACAGCCCGCGACGCAAGAAATATGCGCCGGCATAATTTCCGCCGTATTTGAGCAGACCTGCAGCTTTGGGATTAAGGGACTGGGAGAAAATACTAGTCACGACACGCCGAGTAAGATCCCCCAAGCCCGGAATTCGCCCGGGAATGGCCAGAGTCCGTACCCAGAGAGGCACGTCGCGAAACGATGAATATCCGCCAAAAAGTTCATCGCCACCCAAGCCGGAAATCGCCACTTTCAACCCAAGTTCGCGTGCCGCTTTGCTGACGAACCAAGTGTTGAGCCCATCGATTGTAGGCTGATCCATCGCCTCCAGAATTCTCGGTAGGTCGTTGCGAAACTCCTGCTCGCTGACGACACGCGTCGTATGTCGCGTCCCATACCGCGATGCGATCTCGGCAGCGATCGGGGCCTCATCCTCCCCGGTCCCCCGAAATTCTTCGAAAGCGACTGTAACAGTCTGGATCTCCTGCTGTCCCGCATCTCGCATCAGACCGACTAAGGCGCCGGAGTCGATTCCGCTGGAGAGGAATGCGCCAACCGGGACGTCGGCCACGAGATGATGGCGCACGCTGTCGAGCAGCGCCTCCCGCGCGGCGAGTTCCAGATCTTCGTCGTTTGGAGGCGAACTCCTGGCCTCCGCGATGCAGTATGTATCAGCGATGGAGAAATAGTGCTTTGTCTCGCCACTGCCAACACGATCCACCCAGAGCGTCGAACCTGCGGGCAGAGCACGAATTTCCTGATACGTTGTAAACGGCTCAGGAACGCTGCCAAAGAGGCAAAATCCAACCCAACCAGCTGGTTCTTGATTGCGGGAGACCTTCCCACCCGCCAACAATGCTTTAACTTGGGACGCAAATCGCAAAGTCCACCCATCGTCCGCATAGTACAGCGGTTTGATGCCGTACGGATCTCGCGCCAATAGCAAGGCATTCTTGTCCGCATCCCAGAGCCCGAAGGCGAACATTCCGCGGAGGTCATTGACCATTGCCTCCCCCTTCTCCGCGTAAAGGTGTAGAAGCACCTCTGTATCCGTTTCAGTGCGAAACTTGCACCCTTTTGCTTCGAGCAAGGTACGCAACTGCCGATAATTATAAATCTCCCCATTAAAGGTGACGACGAGTTTGCCGTCCGCACTTCTCATCGGCTGGGCGCCGCGCTCGGAGAGGTCGATGATTGACAGCCGGCGATGTCCAAAACCCACACGCTCATTTGGCGAATACCACTCGCCGACGCCATCGGGACCGCGCGCGACCATATGATCTCGAATACGCCACAGCTCGCCGCGATCAACCACGTTGGCGGCGTAATGATAGGCGTAGATCCCCGCGATGCCGCACATCGATGGATTTTTGCTCGGTTCAGATGCCGTGCGACTGCAACACAGGGTTAGTGTCGGAATCGCGAAATTCTAGGCCCGCCAGTGCGGAGCGAATGCCATCCAAGCAAGTTCAAATTCGACTTCACCTCCTGGCCGAAGCCGACATCCTGCCCCCCCAACGAATTGAGAAGTCCGACAGGTAGAGTGCTGTCACCTGCAGATCCGGCGCCGTGTTCAGATATGCGTAAGGTGGCGGAAAATACTGGATCGGATGCGAGTTTAGCACCGCGATGCGCGTGAGCAATTCATCCCTCCGAGCATATTGCCGTTGAGCTTGTGTCCTGTGCTGATGGCCAAGGCTAAAGTAAACCGGTACTGAGCTCAATACGAGAGCCGCTGAAACCACTACGGCGACGCTTCAAGTTGATTGTTGCTTTGGTAAGCAGCACGTAGCCTCCGTTTATACTTACCGACAAGCTCACGCGCAGATAGCGTCGAGGTAGTGCCAAATAGCTTCGTCAATATTGCTTCTATTCTTGGACCATTATGCTTTACGTATCCCCTATCCCACGCAATTGAGAATAAACCAACGGCTTCCGATGAAACCCGCTGAGGTAAACTATTCGTCCTACTCCCATGCAGCGTTGAAGGAAAAGCCGAATGATCTCCTCGTCACCGTTGGTTTTTTCGATCAAATTGATTATCTTCGTATGCATCCAAAGCTGGTCTCCCGCCCACCTTGGGTTAGTTATTTGAGTCAACCTTTTTGGATTCGGTTGAGTGTGATACACTACCCAGCACGGAGCGTTTGAAAGCATCGTGCGTGGGTTGTGCAAAAATGGGCGCATGGCCAGTTCCATATCGTCGACTCCGAATACCTTTTCATCCCACCCACCGATTTTTTTTAGAAACTCTGTTGACCAGCAGATCGTTGAAGTTTGTACCCAGTTATTGCAGATGAAATGTCGAAGAAGCACATCGTTGGGCGCATTTTCCCCGTATTTGTTGCGATTCGAAAGAACAATGTGATCGTCATTCCCTTCAGCGAATAGGCCTATAATCATATCAATATCTTGATTCCAGCTTCTCTCCATCGATTGCCGATGCGGCCCAACAACATAGTCGTCTGCATCTACAAAGCAGACGATTTCAGTATCAACTGTTTGCAACCCGAGATTTCTCGCCGCACTTGGACCCGCATTCGGTTGCCGCAGGCATGTCAACTCGCCCTTATAGCGGGCAAGAACGCTCAAAGTGTCGTCAGTTCATCCATCGTCAACAACGATGATTTTTGGACGCTCACCTGGTTGGTTAATTATCGACAATATTGTGCGTTCAATCGTGCGTGCACTATTATAGGTCGGAATAATATATGTAAGCTCGGCCACGATCGTGCTTCGGCCTTGGGTGTGAAGCTTAATTTACTGCTTGCGTCTGAGCTGGCGTGGTCACCGAAGGTGGGTCGCAGGGTGGTTGATCCGTCGCCGGGAGCGAAAGTCAACCGATACTATTGCAGGCCCAAGGATTTTACCGCACGGACGTCCCATTTTGCGCTCCCTGAGCACTGCGTGTTCCATTGCGTGGAGGACGCTCACGAGTCCCTTCACATCGCCCACATCGACCCGACGGTACTTGCCGGGCGGCAACGAGCTTGCCAAGAGATGGACGTCGGATTTTTGGCTGCCGACGAATAAGATTCTTTTTCCCGACTCGATGCAGGCATGCACTTTGGAAGGAAGTACATAGCCGACAAAGGGATCGCGCAGCGTGATCAAGTGCACATCGGCTGCGAGGAGAAGGCTCGGAAGATGCTCGAGTGGAACCAAGCTCGATCTATAAAAGGGAACGCCCCGGGAGCGAAGTTCACGTTCGACCCGATCAGCCTTCGCTCCAGTGGCATTCAACCAGAACCTAAAACCGAGTTTCGAATGCTGAAGGTATTCGGCGTATGCCTCGATGAATGTGTTCTCATCGTGGGCAACGCCCCAGTTCCCCGAGTAAAGGATGACTCCAGATCCGCCGCGCAACTCGTCCGGCAGCGGTAGAGGAGCGAGCCCCGCCGCGAATACCACTGGCGAGGGATCGCGCTTCAAACGGATGCGCTCCTGCGCAACACCGCTGTCCGCGAGCCGCCGAGCTTGGTCGAGGCCCAGCACTTCGAAGCCATCAACTCGACGTCGCCAGAACTGTGTCAGGCGCAGCATTAAATGAAGGACCGGCCCCGCTCTACCTCTTTCCGCTATGGCACACTCCGGATGAAAATCTGTGATGCGATAAATGAGCTGTTTCCTGAGAAGGAGATTGAGCGGCACAATGAAATGCACCATCAGCGGCGGACTGCCAGTAAAGAGAACCGCATCCGCCCGCCGCATGGTCCTGAAAGCTGCCGCGAGCAACAGCATGTTCGAGACCATCGTCCACACCAGCCGCGTCACGAATTTCTGTTTGTTGTAAGCGTGGCGATGGATGCGAATCACCTCAAGCGAGCCGTCGCCTACTGGTTCGGCCGCCTGCCGGCTCGATGACCCGCTGATCAACCCGACAAGCGTGACGTCCCATCCATCACGCGCCCATTCGCGCGCGAACAGAATGGCATACTGACCTACCGCGCCAAAATCCGGCGGGAGCCAGTCGCAGATGTAGACGAGCCGCTTCGACATCGCGTCATGCTGAGCGATGGTGAATCTACTTCCCAGTGATTACGAGACTGCGCGGATGCTTGTCGGCTTCGATGCCGACGGTGATGCTTGCACCGCCTCGCTACCGCTTCGCACGGTGCGAAGGACTTGACCGCTGATCCATGCGTAGGTGGGGCGCAGGCCGTCTACCAAAACGGTCGACGGCGCCCACTTAAGCTTTTCACGGATGAGCCGATTGTCGGAATTACGACCGCGCACCCCCGTCGGGCCATCGATGTGCCGCTTCTTAAGCGATTTACCTGCAATCCCGGCGACAATATCGACAAGCTGGTCAATGGTCACCATTTCATCGGAGCCGATGTTAACGGGACCAGTGAACTCCGAGCGCGTCAACCGCAGCGTGCCCTCAAGGCATTCATCGATGTAGAGGAAGGATCGGGTCTGTTTCCCGTCGCCCCAAATCTCGATCTCAGCTCCATTCGATGCCATTGCGACTTTGCGGCACACCGCCGCCGGAGCCTTCTCCCTACCATCGTTCCAGCTCCCCTCGGGACCGAAAATGTTATGGTATCGAGCAATCCGCACGTCCATGCCGTGATTGCGGCCATACGCGAGGTAGAGCCGTTCGCTAAAAAGCTTCTCCCATCCGTACTCGCTATCCGGCGCGGCCGGATAGGCCGACGACTCTGCGCAGGTTGGATTGTCGGGGTCGAGCTGGTTGTACTCAGGGTACATGCAGGCGGAAGAAGAATAAAAAATTCGCTTGTTGTTTCGAGCATGGGCGGCGTGAACAATATTGAGATTAATGCTCGCCGAATTGTGCATCACGTCGGCATCGTGTTCACCGGTGAAGATGTAACCGGCGCCGCCCATATCGGCCGCAAGCTGATAGATCTCGTCGAAGCGGCGGTCGATCACATGTCGCACGAGATATGGATCACGGAGGTCGCCGACCATAAAGTCATCGGCCTCTGTCTCGCTGAACCGTGGGAACTTGAGGTCGGCGCCTCGCACCCAGAAGCCCTCGCGCTTGAGCCGCTTGACCAGATGGTGACCGATGAAGCCACCGGCCCCGCACACGAGCGCAGCTTTTCCCGACATTGGTTTCGAGGACATCTCACTAGCTCCCGGTTATTCTCAATCAGGTGCACGCATTGGGCGCAATGCCGGACCCTCAATGGTCCGCTTAGCCTCGCGTGAGCCAAGCTACCGCCCTTCGGGTGAAATGCCCACCCGATTCGGTCGCAATGGAGCAACGCGCCATGAGCGCGGTGCCGTTTTCACGCCGCTGGCGCCAGCGCCGAACGGTGAAGCGTAACAGGAACCGCGGTGCCCATCAGTTGAAGCAAAACCCGTACCCGTCCGGCCGCGCTCAGCCGATCGAGCGTCCCAATGAAATCGACAAAAGGGCCGGTCAGGACCCGCACCTGTTGCCCTTTGACGAGATCATTATCCAGTCGTGTCAGGGTGTCATCGGACCGCTCTATCAGCGATTCGACGATACCAATGGGGACCGGCACGGGACGACCGTCCCGGCTGCTGAACAGGAACGACACGCCCACCGTGCTGCGTACCGACAACCAGCGATCGCGCTCGAGATCCAGGATCACGAACAGATAACGCGGAAACAGGGGCGCCCGTACCGTCTTAAGCTGGCGGGCGTGACGGATCGTTTTCCGAATCTGCGGTTGAAAGGTCCGAAATCCCTGCGCGCCGAGATGCAATTCGGCCTTCCATTCGCTCTTTGGCAGCGTGTGAGCGACAAACCACCGCTCGTTCCCTACGAGCGTGCGCGACCCGACATCGAAGTGCAACATGACTAATTCACTGAGTTCGCGCGTCGAGGCGGACCATAATAATAATTTGCACCGTAACTGTCATAGCGGCCCATCACGGCCATATCCACTTTATTGAGGACCACCCCGACGATATTTTCGTGCACGTTTGGCTCATTACGCAGCATGTACTGCACGGCATCGATTTTCGTCGAGCCCCACTCAATCACGAGAAGATAGGAATCTATGAAGCGCGATGTCGCGCGCACGTCCATACTCGCAACAAGCGGCGCAAGATCGACGATCACATAATCATATTTTACTTGCAGCGTGTCAAAAAGCGATTTTGCCGCCCTCGAGGCAAGGAACTCAGTGGCGTGTGCCACATGCCCGCCCACCGGCAAAACTTCTAATTGCGTGGCCGCGTCAGTCCAGACCGTGTCTGCGAGATCAGCCGTTCCAGCAACGACGTCAAGAAACCCGGTGCTCGCATTCGGCGCGAGCAAGCGTGAAATCGAAGAGTGGCGGACATCACAATCGACTAAGATAACGCGTGAGCCGCCCTTCGCAATAAGCGTTGCCATCGCCACGGCTAGGGTGGATTTGCCCTCGCTCGGCAAGCACGACGTCACGCCAATAATGTTCGCATTTTCTTGAGTATTCATGTCGATATTCAATTTGATCGACCGAATAGCTTCTGCATACGCGCATGCCGGTGCGTCGATGATCGTCTCCATAATTTTTGGAGTGACGCAAATACTCCTCGGCCCTACGCCGCGGTTAATGTCAAATTGCTCCTCCCGTCTTGACTCCAGAGCCAGGGGTCGCGGTCTAGAGAAAATTCTCTTCCGGCTCCCGTCTGCTATCAATGGAACCAGCGCGAGACACTCCGTCGCAAGAACCGATTGTACCTGTTCCCTGGTCCGGAATTTGCGGTCCATAATTTCCCGGAAGGCCGCAAGTCCGCCACCAATCATCACTCCTGCAAGTATCGTCCCCATCGCAATGAGGCCCCTCTTAGGACCAGTTTGTGTGACGGACGCTGCCGAGATCTGCCGCGCCTCACTGACCGGAAATGTTTGTTGCTGAACAGATTCGGTGTGGCGTTGAAGGAAATTGTCATAAAGTTTGCGGTAGCTCTTGGCAGCCGCATCGAGACTGAAAAGAGTAATTAGCGCCTGATTCGTCTCTGTGGATTGCGATACGAGTGAACTTAATCTCTTCTCGAACTCATCCTGACGCTTCTTGGCCAATTCAGCGTCGCTTTTGATGCTTTCTTCAATTCGTCCCAATTCATCGTATATGGATTTGCGAACATCTCGAATCTGGTTGCGCAAATTGCCAACGGCGGTATGGTTCTTGCCATAGCGCACCGACCAATCCGACTCTCGTCTCACCAAGTCCAGATATTTGGTTCGCAACGTTGTTATGATTCCACTGCCCATGGCCTCGGATACGATCTCATCCTCCTCCCCGGCATTAGGTTTATCTTGCAAATAGGCTTTGCGCACCGCCTGGATGCGTTCAAGGCGCATCTGCAGATCAGAGGCCTGGACGCGAGCATTGACAAGTGCCCCGCCCATATCGCCCAGCTCCTTATCATTCAGGACCGCACCGCCGGCCGGCGTTACGATGTTGTTTTTGGCTTTATAATCGATGACGGCGCGTTCAGCAGCGGCGGCCTGCTCACGTAACGCCTGAAGCCGCTCCTGCAGCCAGTCGCTCGCGCGCCGATTTGCCTGGTACTTGGCATTTAACTGATCGAAGATGTATCCGTCGATCATTGTATTCGCGATTCTGGCGGCCTGCTCCTTATTTTGCGAGTGAAAATCGATCCGCATCATGTAGCTTTGACCCTGCCGTTGGACCTTGAGTCCACTGCCCAGTGCGGCAATCGCGGCGCCGACACGCTCCGGTTCCGATTTGGGCTCAGGATCCTCACCCCATCCGAGACGAAAAAGCAGCTTGTCGAGCCAGTTAACGCCCGAGCGGACAAATTGCGCATCGTCCGCAAGCCGCAACTGTTTCACCACGTAGCTCGCAACGTTCTGCGAGTTCAGGGAGATGATCTGACTTTCGATCCAGAACGAATCGGGTATTGCGCTACTACCGAGCACAGAGTCGAACGCGGCCTTCCGCGGCTCGATCATCATTACGGAGGAAGCTGTATAGGTCGCTGGGGTGAGGTAAAGGTATAATGCCCCGAAGGGGAGCGACAGCAACAAGCCGAGCAGGATCAGCAGATACCGCCGACGCAGAAATCCGGTGACCAAATCAATCTGCGCCCCCAGCGTGGCAGACGCAGGGGACGCCGGTCCAATGACCGAGCCGGACGGTGGCTGCTCAAGTAAGGGCACGGGGCGTCACTAATCCTAGTTACTTGTGGTTGTCACAGCCCCCACGGCCTGTAGTACACACCCCCCAATTGTACTGGGAGACCTCAACCAAGGCTCACCCGCTTAGCACCTGCACGCTTGTACCAAACTATTTGGTCGAGGCAAGGCTCTAGGACTGACATTTTTTGGACCCAACGTTACCGATCAGAATGATAGCGGATAGTCCCTCGGTCTTGGTGGCCACCGCCTTGGAGTGTGCCGCCAGCAGACGTTTGCACCGGTGGTTGCATACGGTGCAGCTAGCTAAGTTCGCTCCAGGGCAACCGCTTATACCAAATCCCATTGATCAGAACCCGTGGGTCCATTGGCGCAGTCCGATGGACATGATGCGCCAAGGCTGAT
>Ga0306924_10003736_pt1 | contig 14706 bp, 18 predicted proteins | sample sta12Can44000111_FD_203756 | JGI IMG/M metagenome (GOLD analysis project Ga0306924, IMG submission 203756) | Lab enrichment of tropical soil microbial communities from Luquillo Experimental Forest, Puerto Rico - statanox.12C.anox.44.000.111 (v2)... | ecosystem: Environmental > Terrestrial >... | reverse complement strand
GGGTTGGCCCTCGAACCGGTGGAACGAGATCGAGCCGCCGGCTCGGGTGTAGGCGGCCGCGAAGTTCGCCGCCATGTCAGGGGTCAGGTTGTCGTCTGCGGTACCCTGCATGATCAGGGCAGGAGGCTTTTCGATGAGGCCGCCGCGTTCGACGATCAGCTGGGGGTTGCCCTCGGCCATCGCGTCTTCGGAAGGCCAGAACTGATGGTGGGCTTCCACCAGGCGCTCGTTACCGCGCTCGCGCACCGCGTGATAGCGGGCCAGCGGGTCGGCAACCGGCCAGCAGACGACGGCGAAGGCCACGCCGGCGTCTGCCCCGGGCATCGGGATCGATGCATAGCGGAGATCGCGCGGAAGTAGCGCATTGAGTAGCAGCAAGTGCCCGCCCGACGAGGTGCCGAGGCCACCGACGAGCTCGGCGCGCGTCGAAAACCGCTCGGCATTCGCCTTCAGGAAGCGGATGCCGAAATTCACGTCGGCGACGGTTTCGGGGTAGCGGGCGACCGGCGGCATGCGGAAGTCGATCGACAGCACGGCGATGCCATGAGCCGCGAGATATTCGCCGATCGCGACGTTGTTCAGTCGGTCGCCTGCCGTCCACGCGCCGCCGTGCACCTCGAGCACCGCCGGAAACGGGCCGACGCCTTCCGGACGGTAAAAGCGGGCGAGCAGCGGGGCCGCGCCCGCTGGACGCAAATATTCGAGGTTTTCGGTGCGGATGGGCATTGCGGTCGCTCGGGCCGTGGGCGGTGCTGCCGCTTCATATCACATCGGCGGCTTGATCCCATCCTTCTCGGCGGTCACCCGGGCGGCGGAAAGACCGCCGTCGGGCTTCTTCAGCGCGACCATAAAGATAGCGGCGCCGGGTTTCAGCAGGCTCGCGTCACCCGACCCGTACCCGAAAACCGGCGTATCGGTCCCGACGACGATTTCCGACTCGTTCCCCTTGTAGTTCACCTTCAAAGTCTGGCCCTGCGGCGCGCTGGTGACGCCCGATACAGTGGCGTTGGTCATCAGGCTGTCGGGCATTAGATCCCAGGCAAACTGGCCTTCGGCCGTCCCGCGCAGCGCCTCGGGGAAGATGCGGAGCTCGACGGCATGGTTCTTGCCGTCGGTGCCCTTCATCGAGGTCGTGGCGACATAATCGCCGGCCTTGACGTCGCCGAGGGTCTTCTTGACGAGGTAGGAAACGGTGAAGTTCGGTGCCAGGGCGATCGTCAATTGTTGACCCTCGCGCGACTTGACCGTCAGCGTTTGGCCGTCGAGCTTCTCGACTGTGCCGCGGATCCGCGTCGGCGTGCCTTCCGGCGGGTTCTGGGCGGCTGCAGGAACGGCCAGCAGCGCGATCAGCGCGCCGGCGTATAGTGATTTCGTCATCATCGCGATCCTCCCTGGTTCGATCGTGTTCGTATGCCGCGGTTCCTAGCACGAAAGTCTCGTACATGCGCCCCGGCGCCTCTCACATTTTGGTGACCGCAGGATCGGGCTCTACGCGATTGGCGGGTAGGGTCTGCCGAGCGCGCGGGGCGGGCGCGCCCGGCCGACGAAGCCAGCCAGGATTGCGACAGTGATCAGATAGGGGAGCGCCTGGATCAACTGCACTGGGACCATCCCGAGGCCGGGTAACACGACCCCTTGCAGGCGCGCCTGCACTGCGTCGGCGGCCGCGAACAAGAGGCAGGCGCCGAGCACCGGCCACGGCCGCCACTTCCCGAAGATCAGCGCCGCGAGGGCCAGATAGCCGCGGCCGGCACTCATGTCGCGCAGAAAGCCGTTCCCCTGCGCCATCGACAGGCAGACGCCGGAGACCCCGCACAATGCTCCGTTCACCACGAGCGCGGTAAACCGCAGCCGTGCGACCGATAGCCCGGCAGCGTCGACCGATTCAGGGCTCTCGCCCGCCGCCCGCAGCCGCAGGCCGAAGCGGGTGCGGGCCAGCACGAAGGCGGTCAACGGCACCGCGAGCCAGGCGAGGTAGACCGGCAGCGTGTGCCCGCTGATGATCGTCGCGTAAACCCGTCCAACGAGCGGGATCTCACCCAGCGATTGGGCAAAGGGAAGCGTGATCGGGCCGAAGCGTGCCCCGGCCGGCAAAGGCGGTGTCGTGCCGCGTTGCCCGAACCATGCCGAGGCCAGGCTCGGCGTCGCACCCGCGGCGATCAGGTTAAACGCCATCCCCGACACGATCTGGTCGCCTCTGGCGGCGATCGCGGCGACACCGTGCAGCAACGCCAGCAGAAGTGCTGCGGCGATGCCGGCGGCGAGCCCGAATATGGCGGAGCCGGTCAGCGAGGCAACCGCCGCACCGGCAAAGGCGGCGGCGAGCATCTTGCCTTCGAGCCCGATATCGACGACCCCCGAACGCTCGGCATAAAGGCCGGCGAGGGCGGCGAGCATCAGTGGTGCCGCGAGTCGCACTGTCGAGGCGACAAACGAAATCAGCAGCAGGCTCAGGCCGCCTGTCGCGCCGGCGCCGCCCATAGAGCCCGCAGAGATTGGCCGATATGGCCGCGTGCGACCCCGTCGAGGATGCCGCAGACGAAGATCACCGCACCCTCGGCGACGGTGACTACGTCGCGGGTAACACTAGGCATGTCGAAGGACAACGCCGCACCGCCCTGGTTCAGGGCGCCGAACAGCACCGCCGCGAGGACAATGCCCACGGGACGACTGCGCCCCAGCAATGCGACGGCGATCCCCGCGAAACCCGCTCCGGCGGTGAGGTCTGCCGTCAGGCGATGTTGCGCGCCAAACAACTCGTTGACCGCGATCAACCCGGCAAAGGCGCCGCCGCCGCACACCGCGAGCACGACGGTCCGCGGCACCCGTATGCCGGCGGCCTGCGCCGCCAACGGATTGAGGCCGGCGGCGCGGATCTCGTAGCCGAGCGGAGTCCGGTGCAACAGGAGCCAGTAGAATGCCGCCGCGAGCAGCGCCAAGAATGCGATCGGATTGAGCGGTGCCTCGCCGGCGTCGAAGCGGGTCCCGGCAGTCAGGTCGGCTAAGGTCGGCAGCCACAATGCCGGCGGAAAGGTCCGTGTTTCGAGCGCGCTTTGGCCGGGAGCGATCAGCACCTCGACGAGGAGCCAGGTCATCAGTGCGGTGGCGATGAAGTTGAACATGATCGTGGTAATGACGAGATGGCTGCCGCGCCGTGCCTGGAGCAGTGCCGGCACGAAGGCCCAGGCGGCGCCGAACCCGGCAGCGGCGATCGCCGCCATGATCACGACGAGGGGTGCCGGCAGGCCGCCAACCGCGAGAACCACCAACGTTGCGCCAAGGCCGCCGAGCGCGGCTTGCCCTTCGGCGCCGATGTTGAAGAGCCCGGCCTGAAACGGCAACGCCACGGCGAGCCCGGCGAAGACAAAATCGGTTGCATAAAAGAGCGTGTAGCCGATCCCCTCGGGGTCGCCGAGCGCGCCGCGCAACAGGGTGAGGAGCGCGCGGCCGGGGTTCTCGCCGATGATCAGAACCAATCCGGCGACGGCAGCGAGTGCCGTGGCGAGACTCGCGGCGGGGATCAGCAGGGCGGCGAGGACGCGGTAGAGCCGCCGCACCACGGCCGCGGTCAGGAGCGAAGCAGGCGATAGCGAGCGTCGAGATTGGGCGGCCCGTCGCTCTCGACGAGGCCGCGGCCGACAAGGTCGATCAGATGCGCATGGACCGAGCGGCCGGCCGCCCGCCGCAATCCCGGCTGAAGCCCGACATAAAGCCGCTCGACGATCTCATCGATATGCCCGAGGCCGGCCGAGAGGCAGTCGAGGATGCCGGCCTCGCGCTCGCGGCGATGGGCGATGAAGGCGCGGACGTGGGCTTGCGGCTCGATGATCGCCGGGCCGTGGGTCGGCCAGTAAACCGTATCGGGGCGGCCGAGCAATTTGTCGAGCGAGGCCATGTAGGCGGTCATGTCGCCGTCGGGCGGCGATATCACGCTCGTCGACCAACCCATGACATGGTCGCCGCTGAACAGGATTCCGCTGTCAGCGAGGGCGAAGCAGAGATGGTTCGAGGTGTGGCCCGGCGTGTGGACCGCCTCGAAACGCCAGTCCTTGCCGACAACAGTGTCGCCGTCGTGCACGGTCACGTCGGGGGCGAAGTCCCAGTCGCCGCCCTCCTCGACCCCGGGTTCGCCGCGCTTCCCGCCGGCGTGCGGGCCAAAGCCCCAGGTCGCCGCACCGGTTGCCGCTTTCAGCGCTGCGGCCGCCGGCGAATGGTCGCGGTGGGTGTGGGTGATCAGTATGTGGGTCACCCGCTCACGCGCAAGGCCGGCGAGCAGGGCCTCGACATGCTCGGTGAGGTCGGGGCCGGGGTCGATCACCGCGACCTCGCCGCTGCCGATCACGTAGGTCCCGGTGCCGCGGAAGGTGAAGGGGCTCGGGTTGCGCGCGACGATGCGGCGAACCCCGGGTGCGACCGGCTCGAGCCGGCCATATTCGAATGAGAACTCGCGGCGAAACGGGATGTCGACAGCCATGAGGAGAGACTACACGAGATCCACCGCACGCCCCAGGGGGTTGGCGTGATATTGTTCGGTGCGGAGCGAGGTGAAAGACGATGAAGATCAAGCTCGACATCGATTGCACGCCGAACGAGATACGCGAGTTCTTCGGGCTGCCGGAGGTCAAGCCGCTGCAGGAAGAGCTGCTAAAAGAATTGCAGGAACGTCTGCGGACGAACATCAAGGCGATGGACCCCGAGACGATGCTGAAGACTTGGCTGCCGGCAACCCTCAAGGGCTTCGAGCAGCTGCAGGAGATGTTTCTTTCACGGATGGGTGGGGCCGGCGGCAAGCGAAAATAGCATAACTCTTTCGCTGGCCATTCTGGCCCGCCCGCCTCGCTCTATGCCTCATTCACGTCAGGCGATCAGCACCCGACCGCCTCTATGTGCCCGGCTCGGGCATAAAGCATCAAATCGCCGTCGCGGGTGACGATGATATAGCCGAACGCCCGCCCGGTCGCGGCGATGATCCGATCGACCGGGTCTTTTGGCGGTCTCCCCGGTAGCATCGTCGATGCAATCAAAACCTGTGGCGGCATCGCGGCGAGACGCACGCCGGCCAGCGCCAGCAGCGCGTTGAACCAGGCGTCCGGTGAGAGGGTAAGCTGCAGTCGGTTTTTGGCGACCAAGGTCCCGATCTCCCAGGCGCTGATCGGGGATACATGGACCCCCAGATTCTCGGCCTGTGCTGCGGTGATCGATGTCCTACTGTCGGCGGAAATCGGATCACCGTTCATCAGCCAGATCGCGGCGCAAGTGTCGAGGAGCACAGGCCGCACCGAGGTCATGTATCGGCTTCCCACACTTCACCGGTGCCCTCGGTCAGATCGGTGCCGGGCGCGACTTTCACCGTGCCTCGCATCGCGCCCCAAAGTTCTGCCGGCTCATGCTCCACCGGAACGATCGCCGCGACCGGCCGATTATGCTTCAGCAGCACAACTCGGGCGGTTTTCCCGTGCGCAACCTCGTCAATCAGGGCCAGGCAGCGAGCCTTGAAGGCGGTAACCCCTATCGCCAGTTCGTGCGTTTTTTCGTCACTCATCGCGCCGTCTTCCTGAAACGGTCCATCCTAAGCGGGCCATTTTCTTCTTACAAGCCGCCCGCAGACAGACACCGCGTTCTGCGGCGGCATGGCGAATTAAGTCACCTCAATTGTGAACTGGTTCACACTTGCCGGCATGTCGCAACGGCAAAGCTTACCTGCTCCAATGAATGGGAGACACCGGAAGGGAGGATCAAATGGCGATCGTTGTCGTTTCGCGCTGGAAGGGCAATCCTCATGACATGAGAATTTTGAGGGAAGGGGCTCCGAACCTGAAGAGGTACGGCGCGGTCGCGATTCGCGCCGGTCAGTGCTGGGCGGGGCCCTAAGCCGGCCAGATCCTTGGGGCGATCACGTTTGCCGATTGGGAATCGTAAGGCAAATCGGTGCAAGCTCTGCTCACGGATCCGGAATCCCAGCGGATCTACGACGAAATTATCAAGGCCTTCGAATTGCAGGAACGTTCGGTCCTCATGGTCGAGGACCTCTGAAGGACCAAGCGCCCGCAACACATGAGGGGACACCCGCGCCGGATCACCCCGGCGCGGGAAGTTCCATCAGCATTCTCGGCTGGTCAGGCATTCATGTAGAGATCCGGGCATAACTGCCCCAATCGCCGCTTGGCCGGCGGCTATTCGGGGAAGGGCGCGCTTACACCTTCGGGGAGTGCCACCTGGAAGACGTTGAGCGTGTTCCCGATCAGGGTGTAGTACCCAATGATGCCGATCACCTCGATCAGCCCGGCCTCACCCAAACTCGCGACCGCCTCGGCAAAGCTCGCATCGGAGAGCCGCTGTGTCTTGAACAGCTCGGTACAGATCCGGTGGACGAGCGCCTCGTCCTTTTGTGCGAAGCTCGGTGTTTCGCCCCGGCGGATCGCCTCGATGGCGCCAGCAGGGACGCCCGCCTTCTCGGCCAGCGGCGCATGCGCAAACCACTCGAATTGTGCGCGCCAGAAACGGGCGGTGGTGATGATGGCGAGCTCCGAGAGGCGGTCCGGCAGGGAGGTGCCCCAGCGCAGATTCTCGCCGAGCTTTGCCGCATGCTCGCAGATCTCCGGCGCGCGGATCAGCAGCTGGAAGGGGCCGCCGAACCGGCCGCGGGGGCCGGCGACGATCAGGTCGTGGACCCGGCGCTGAGCCGGTGTCATCTCGCTGAGCGTGATTTCGCGATAACGAGCCACTCTTTCCTCCTGTGCTGTTTCAGCCGGGGTGGAACGCTTCCCTGGACCTTCCTGTTCGGCGGTTTTACGTTCCCTGTTCGGGCGATTTAATTCCCAGTTCGACCGCTTAGGGAATTTGTCGTTCAATTAGCGCATTCTCAATCACTTAGAGCCTCCGTTTCGATCCGTGAACGGGCTGGAATCGCGATTTTGCCAGTTTCTTCCCGTCGATCAGGGAAGCAGGATACATTCGGCGGCGGCACCTTTGGCGACGCGACAGCGGAGAGCAGCATGCGGCCTTCAGGGCGCGCCCCCGACGCGATGCGCCCGATCGTTCTCGACCCCGGGGTGGCGAAATATGCGGAAGGGTCCTGCCTGGCGAAGTTCGGCGATACCCAGGTGCTGTGCACGGCCTCGGTCGAGGAGCGGGTGCCGCCGTTTCTGCGCAATACCGGGAAGGGCTGGGTGACGGCGGAATACGGCATGCTGCCCCGCTCCACGTCGACCCGCACCGACCGCGAGGCGACCCGCGGCCGGCAGAGCGGACGCACCCAGGAGATCCAGCGGCTGATCGGGCGCAGCCTGCGCGCGGTCATCGATCTGACCCGGCTCGGCGAACGCCAGATCCGCATCGATTGCGATGTCTTGCAGGCGGATGGCGGCACCCGTACCGCTGCGGTCACCGGCAGCTATGTGGCGCTGCACCAGGCGTGCCAGCATCTGGTGACGTCCGGGCTCCTGAAGGCCCTGCCATTGCGCGACTCCGTTGCCGCGATCTCCTGCGGAGTCATCGCGGGGTCGGCAGTGCTCGACCTCGACTATGTCGAGGATTCGCAGGCCGAAACCGATGCGAATTTTGTGCTTACCGGAACCGGCGGGATCGTCGAGGTCCAGGCGACCGCCGAAGGTGCCCCGTTCGACGAGGCGCTCTTTGCCGAGATGCTGCGGCTCGCCCGGGCGGGTATCGCCGAGCTCACCCGGCATCAGCGCATGACACTCGGCCTCGGCTGACGCGATGGCCCGTCGCTTCACCGGCGACCGGCTGGTCATCGCCAGCCACAACCAGGGCAAGGTCGAGGAAATATCCGCACTGCTGGCGCCCTTCGCGATCCACGCGGTCTCTGCCGGGGCACTCGGCATTGCGGAACCCGAAGAGACCGGGGACAGCTTCGAAGCGAATGCGGCGCTGAAGGCAAAGGCCGCGGCCGGCGCGAGCGGGCTGCCGGCGATCGCCGATGATTCCGGCCTCGTCGTCCTTGCACTCGGCGGCGCGCCAGGCATCTACTCCGCCCGCTGGGCCGGCCCGGACAAGGATTTCCGCATAGCCATGCAACGCGTGCACCGCGAGCTCGCCGACCGGGACAGGAGCGCCCGGTTCGTCGCGGCGCTGGCACTCGTCTGGCCCGATGGCGATACCGAGATCTTCCGCGGCGAGGTCGCGGGCAAGCTCGTCTGGCCGCCGCGCGGCGACCGCGGCTTTGGCTACGATCCGATCTTCGCGCCGGATGGCGGTGCGGCGACGTTTGGCGAGATCGAACCCGCCGAAAAGCACAAGATCAGCCACCGCGCCCGCGCCTTTGCCAAGCTCGTCGAAGGCTGCCTCCGGAGCCGCTGAGGTGAGTGCCGCCGAGCCGCTCGCTGTCTACATCCACTGGCCGTTCTGTGTGTCGAAATGTCCGTATTGTGACTTCAACAGCCATGTCCGCGACAAGGTCGACTCGGCGCGCTGGACGCGGGCATTGCTCGCCGATCTCGATCATTACGCCGAGATCGTGCCAGGGCGCGCGGTCGGCTCGGTCTTTTTCGGCGGCGGAACACCTTCCTTGATGCCGCCCGAGACGGTCGCGGCATTGCTCGACCGAGTGCGGTCACACTGGGATGTGATGCCGGATCTCGAAGTCACTCTCGAAGCCAACCCGAACTCCGCGGAAGCTGCTCGTTTCCAGGCTTTTGCCGCGGCTGGGGTCAACCGGCTGTCGCTCGGCGTACAGGCGCTCGACCCGGCGGCGTTGCGCATGCTCGGCCGGGCTCACGACCGCAGCGAGGCGATTGCCGCGATCGAACATGCCCGCGCGAGCTTTCCCCGCTTCTCGTTCGATCTGATCTATGCCCGCCCCTGCCAGGGCGTTGCTGCCTGGCGGCGCGAGCTCGACGAGGGGTTGCTGCTCGCCGAGGATCATCTCTCTCTCTACCAGCTGACGATCGAGCCCGGGACGGCCTTTGCCACGCTTTACAAACGCGGCGAGCTTGTCGTGCCTGCAGAGGATAACGCGGCGGCGCTGTTCGAGACGACACAGGACCGGCTCGCCGCGCACGGCCTTCCGGCCTACGAGATCTCCAACCACGCACGGCCGGGAGCCGAATGCCGGCACAACCTCGCCTATTGGCGCTACCAGGATTATATCGGGGTTGGGCCGGGGGCGCATGGCCGGCTCACTCAAGGCCGTGTCAAACACGCGACACGACAGCGCCGCTTGCCCGAACGCTGGCTCGCCGCGGTCGAGAGCGCGGGAACTGGGACCGAGGAGAATGCGCCGATCGACCGCGGCAGCGCGCTCGAGGAGATGCTGATGATGGGGCTGCGGCTCACCGAGGGGGTCCCGCGAGCACAGATCGAACGCGCCGCCGGCCAGGACGCCGAAGCTCTGTTCGGACGCAACCTCGCGCCGCTTGTGGAAGGCGGCTTTCTGACGCTCGACCGAGATCGCCTCGCCGCGACCGCGGCCGGTCGGCTACGCTTGAATGCAGTGCTGGCGGCTCTGCTGTGCTGAGCCGACCCCGAGATGCAGTTAGGCGGCGGCTCTTGTCGATCCGGCAGCTGCCGCTACCGCGTCGACGACATCCTGCAAATCGTCGAGCCGGAACGGCTTCTCGACGAGCGGTGGCGGGCAGTCCTGCTCGGCCTGAGCGTCGCGAAATTCATGGCCGCTCAGGGTGATCGTCCGAATTCCCCGTGTCACGCAGTGCTTGCAGAACGTCGAGCCCTCGCCGTCGCGCAATACCATATCCGTTACCAGGACATCGATCGGCCCGATCGTCAAACGGGCGGCCGCCTCGGTGCAATCCTCGCAGGCGGTCACATCGTGACCGAAATCCGTCAGGATTCCTGCGATGAATCGACAAACTAGTCTATTCGGCTCCGCCAGCAAGACCCGCGCCATCGGCCGCTCTGATCCGACATGATCCGGCCGACATCAGAGGCGATATGCTTTAAGAACACATGAAGATGGCGCGCGGCCACGCCAAACTCGGACTCGGTGGCTATGATCATTGCGGCCGCAGGAGCCGGAGAGAACGATGAAGCCCTCGGTTACAAAAAGCGGTGCTGCGTGCGGCGCCGAGATTGCCTGCAATCTCGCGCAGGACCTCGATGAGGCGACGTTTCTGGAAATCGAGCGCGCATTTCACGACAACATCGTCGTCGTCTTTCGCCAACAAACCCTGTCAAACGAGCGGCATATCGAATTCAGCCGGCGGTTTGGCGAGCTCGAGATCCACATCGTCAAGAAGTACCTGCTTCCGGGCTTTCCGGAGATCCTGCTGATCTCGAACATCCGCGATAAGCACGGCGAGCACATCGGGCTGGCCGATGCCGGGTTCACCTGGCATTCCGACACGTCCTACCGCCGCCGGCCGAGCCGCTGCTCGCTGCTTTATGCGAAGGAGGTGCCGATGCGCGGCGGCCAACCTCTCGGAGATACCGTGTTTGCTAATGCGATCGCGGCTTACGAAGCGCTCCCCGAAAGCACCAAACAGCGCCTTGCCGGCCTAGAGGCGATTCATCGCTACTCCGCGCGCCGGCGCGTCGCCGACAGCCCGCGTCCGAAACTGACCCAAGCCCAGCTCGAAGAAACCCCCGACATCGTGCACCCGATTGTGCGCACCCACCCTTACACCGGTCGGAAATCCCTTTACGTCACCGCCGGCGAATGCGTCGGCATCGAAGGCATGCCCGATGACGAAGCGGTCGATCTGATCGCGGAGCTCGACGCCCACTGTGTGCGTCCCGAGTTTCTCTACCGGCACAAATGGCAGATCGGCGATCTGCTGATGTGGGACAATACAAGCTCAATGCATTTGGCGATTTGTGATTATGCGCTGCCCGAGCGGCGGTTGATGCACCGCACGACGGTTATCGGAACCGTTCCGTTCTAGAAGCGCTTTGCGGCAAGCCGGGTGCGGGCGAGGGCGGTGCCGGGGCAAGAGCGCCGAGCTTGCCGATCGCGACCGGGCGACTCATCGGCGCCATACCGCAATTGGTGCAGGGGAAGAGCCGCTCTGCCGGGACAAAAGAGAGCGCCTGTTCGATCGTCGCGGCCACCTCCTCAGGTGTCTCGATGTGGTCGCTCGCGACATCTATTGCGCCGAGCAGCACATCCTTGCCGGCGAGCAGGCCGAGCAGCTCGAGCGGCACTTTTGCGCCGGCGCACTCGACCGAAACCTGATCGATCCGACTCCCCGCGAGGGCCGGAAAGATCGCTTCGTATTGCCGCCACTCCGGGCCGAGGCTCGCCTTCCAGTCGATGTTCGCTTTGATGCCGTAGCCGTAGCAGATATGGACCGCGGTCTTGTAAGCAAGGCCTTCGGCGGCGCGATGCAATGCTGCGATCCCCCATTCCGTAACCGCTTCGGCATAGACGTTGAAGGCGGGCTCGTCGAACTGGATCACATCGACGCCGATCGCTGCGAGTTCGCGTGCCTCATCGTTGAGCAGCTCGGCGAACGCCATGGCCAGTGCAACCTTGTCGCCGTAGAAGGCATCGGCGATCGTGTCGACGATCGTCATCGGCCCGGGCAGGGTGAATTTGAGCCGCCGTTTCGTATGCGCGCGAGCAATGCTGGCCTCACTGGCATGGACGCTCGCTTTTCGCCGGAGCCGTCCGGTCACGGTCGGCACCAGCGCTTGGTAGCGATTGTTGCGGATGCCCATCGCGACCCGCCGGCCGAAATCGACACCCTCGATCTGTTCGAGGAACCCGTGCACGAAGTGTTGGCGCGACTGCTCGCCGTCGGTCACGATGTCGATACCCGCATCTTCCTGCTCTTTCAGCGCCAGTAATGTCGCGTCGCGCTTGGCCGCGGCCAGCTCCTCACCCGTGAGTTCCCATGGCGCCCACAGCATCCCGGGCTTCGCGAGCCAAGCCGGCTTCGGCAGCGAGCCGGCGATCGTGGTCTCGAGCATGGCGGCGTCTCAGAAATACGGCGCCAGGTTGGCGCGGATGCGTGCGAGAGGCGGAATGTCCGGTTCCGGCAGGACAAAGCTCTTCCCGGTGATGGTCTCGAACACGCCGATATAGAGCCGTGCGGCTTCAAGGATGACCTCATGCGGGACCTGCGGGATCGGATCGCGATAGGGGTCGCAGCGCTCGCTGACCCAGCGCCGCACGAAGTCTTTGTCCAAACTCTCCGGGGGCTGGCCGGCGGCGAAGCGACGCTCGTAGCTGTCGCGGATCCAGTAGCGGCTGCTGTCCGGGGTATGAATCTCGTCGGCGAGGATGATCTGTCCTGCCTCGTCAAAGCCGAACTCGTATTTGGTATCGACGAGGATCAGGCCGCGTTCCTCAGCGATCTCGCGCCCGCGCGCGAACAGCGCGAGCGCGAGCGCCTCGGTCGCGTTCCATTGCTGATGCGTCAACAGCCCACGGCCGGTGATTTCGGCAGGCGTTAACGGTTCGTCGTGACCGCCGTCGAACGCCTTTGTCGTCGGCGTGACGATCGTCGAGGGCAGCCTTTGGTTCTGATGCAGCCCGTCGGGAAAGCGGATGCCGTAGATCTCCCGCCTTCCCGCCTGGTACATCGGCCAGATCGACGTCGCCGTCGTGCCGGTCAGATAGTCTCGCACCACGATTTCGACCGGCATGATCGCGAGCCGGCGGCAAATCAGAACATTGGGGTCGGGATATTCGATGACGTGGTTCGGACAGATCTCCGGTGTTGCATCGAACCAGAATCGGGCGATTTGGGTCAGCACCTGCCCCTTGAACGGGATCGCCGTAATGATCCGGTCGAAGGCGCTCAGCCGGTCGGTGGCGATGATGATCCGGCGCCCGTCCGGCAGATCGTAGTTGTCGCGAACCTTGCCCCGATAGTGGTTCGGCAGTTCCGGGATCGTCGCGTCCGATAAAATGTTGCCGAGATGGGCCGCCAGCGCCGCCCGGCTGGTCATCCGGTCAGCTAACGATGTCCGCCGAAACCGCCACCGCCTCCGTGAAAGCCTCCACCGCCTCCGTGGAAACCGCCACCGCTGAAGCCTCCGCCGTGAAAGCCGGCGTGAGCAAATCCGCCGTGGAAACCGCAGTTCCAACATCCGCGACCGCCCCACCAGCCTCCCCAACCCCAACCAACCGAGATCCCGACAGGCCAACCCCAACCCCAGCCCCAGCCGGGCCAGCCCCATCCAGCCCAACCCCAGTAGGGGTATGGATAATAGGGGTAGGCTCCGGAATAAGCATAGCCGGGGTAGGCTCCGGAATAATCATAGCCGGCATAGCCCTGCGCCGGGGCCGCGGGCGCCTGATAAGCATATCCAGGAGAAGAATATCCAGGAGCGGAATACCCAGGAGAAGAATATCCAGGATAGGTCTGTGTCGGGGCTGAAGCCGCGGGATAGGAGTAGCCGGGATAAACCTGTGCCGAGGTTGGCTGCGCAAGCGTCCCGATGCACAAGGCAACCGTGGCCAGAGCGGCTGCGGCAACGGCAACTCGTCGGAGCCAACTACGCTGGGCACGAATGAACATGATTGTCTCCACCGGAAAGCCCGGAAACCGAGCCACAACGTCCTATATGTATATGCTCTTTCGATTGTCATCCTCCCCGCCGATTCTACCGTTCGGAAGCCGGTGAGATGTCACAGGCCGCCAAACCGCGAGCAGCACTTGCGACGGGGTCACGGGCGAAATTGCCGCGGTCGCTGCCGCTCGTGCGCGTCATCGCGATGCCGGCCGACGCCAATCCCAATGGTGACATCTTCGGCGGATGGCTGCTCGCGCAGATGGATCTCGCCGGGGGCAGTCTTGCGGCGCAGCGGGCACGAGGGCGATGTGCCACGGTGGCGGTCGACGGCATGGTGTTTCACGAGCCGGTCTTCGTTGGCGACGAGGTCAGCTGCTACGGCGAGCTCATCCGAACCGGACGCAGCTCGATGACGGTTCGCATCGAGGCCTGGCGGCGGCACCTGGCTTCCGATGAGACGCGCAAGGTGACTGAGGCGATCTTCACCTACGTCGCGATCGGCGAAGACCGGCGCCCGCGTCGCCTCCCGCCCGAGGCTTGAGCGGCGCAAGTCTCATCTGCCGACCGCAGCCGACGCCGCGATACAGGTTAACCCGCCTTCACGATCCTCGCCGGCTTCGCTATCGTCTCCCTGACCTTCCTAGGGGAATATCCGAATGACGACGGCGGACCACACTTACGACTTCATTGTTACCGGAGCCGGATCGGCGGGCTGCGCCGTGGCTGGTCGGCTCAGCGAATCCGGACGCTATCGTGTGCTGCTGCTCGAAGCCGGCGGGCGTGACAGCAACCCGTGGATCCACATCCCGCTCGGCTACACCAAGACTTTTGCCAACCCGCGCTATAATTGGATGTTCGAGAGCGAGCCCGAGAAGGAGCTCAACAATCGCACTCTTTACCAGCCGCGCGGCAAAGTCTTAGGCGGCACCAGCTCGATCAACGGCATGGTCTACATGCGCGGCACCTCGACCGATTATGACGGTTGGCGCCAACGGGGCTGCGAGGGCTGGGATTGGGATTCTGTGCTGCCCTTCTTCAAAAAAGCGGAGGACCAGGAGCGTGGCCCTAACGAATTCCATGCGGTCGGAGGGCCGCTGCACGTCTCGAACCCGGTGCGTTCACTGCTCGGCGATGCCATGGTCAAAGCCTCGATCGAGGCCGGTATTCCCGCCAACGACGATTTCAACGGCGCCCGGCAGGAGGGTGTCGGCTACTACCAGACGACCACCACCAACCGCCGACGCTGGAGTTCGGCGCGCGCTTATCTGG
>Ga0306924_10003733_pt1 | contig 14707 bp, 10 predicted proteins | sample sta12Can44000111_FD_203756 | JGI IMG/M metagenome (GOLD analysis project Ga0306924, IMG submission 203756) | Lab enrichment of tropical soil microbial communities from Luquillo Experimental Forest, Puerto Rico - statanox.12C.anox.44.000.111 (v2)... | ecosystem: Environmental > Terrestrial >... | reverse complement strand
TGCTCGTCCAACCTGGCCAGGTTCGACGCCATGCGGTACGGCCTGCGGGTCGGCGACGACGGCACCAGGGACGCCGAGGAGGTCATGGCGCTGACCCGCGAACAGGGCTTCGGCGCCGAGGTCAAGCGGCGCATCATCCTCGGCACGTACGCGTTGTCCAGCGGCTACTACGACGCCTACTACGGCAAGGCGCAGCAGGTCCGCACGCTGATCATCAGGGACTTCGACGCGGCCTTCGGCCAGGTCGACGTGCTGGTGTCGCCGTCCACGCCGACCACGGCGTTCCCGATCGGCGAGCGCGCCGACGACCCGATGGCGATGTACCTGGCCGACCTGGCCACGATCCCGTCCGACCTGGCCGGCAACGCGGCGATCTCCGTCCCGTGCGGGCTGGCCGACGAGGACGGCCTGCCGGCCGGCCTGCAGGTGATGGCGCCCGCGCTGGCCGACGACCGGCTCTACCGGGTCGCCGCCGCCGCGGAAGCCGCGTTCACGCGGCGCTGGGGCCACCCGCTGCTCGCCGACGCGAAGGGGCTGTAGAAACCCATGACCACAGACACGCTGGCCCCTTACTCCGAGGCGATGGAGCGGTACGAGCCGGTGATCGGCCTGGAGACCCACGTGGAGCTGGGCACCAGGACCAAGATGTTCTGCGGCTGCGTGACCACCTTCGGCGCCGAACCCAACAGCCAGGTCTGCCCGGTCTGCCTGGGCCTGCCCGGCTCGCTGCCGGTGGTGAACCGGATGGCGATCGAGTACACGATCCGGATCGGCCTGGCCATGAACTGCACCATCGCGGAATGGTGCCGGTTCGCCAGGAAGAACTACTTCTACCCGGACATGCCGAAGAACTTCCAGATCTCGCAGTACGACGAGCCGCTGTGCACGGACGGCTGGCTCGACGTCGGGGTGAACGGCCGGACCGTCAGGGTGGGCATCGAGCGGGTCCACCTGGAGGAGGACACCGGCAAGTCGCTGCACGTCGGCGGGGCCACCGGCCGGATCCACGGCGCCGAGTACTCGCTGGTCGACTACAACCGGGCGGGCATCCCGCTGGTGGAGATCGTGACCAAGCCGATCCCCGGCACCGGCGCGGACGCGCCCGTCGCGGCCCGGCTGTACGTCACCGAGCTGCGCGACCTGCTCCGCTCCCTGCACGTCTCGGACGTGCGGATGGAGGAGGGCTCGCTGCGCTGCGACGTGAACACCTCGCTGGCGCCGCGCGGATCCGCCGCCTGGGGCACTCGCACGGAGACCAAGAACGTCAACTCGCTGCGCTCGGTGGAGCGCGCGGTGCTGTTCGAGATCGAGCGGCAGGCCGCGGTGCTCGACGCGGGCGGCCGGGTCAAGCAGGAGACCAGGCACTTCCACGAGAACACCGGGACCACCACGGCCGGACGGTCCAAGGAGGAGGCCCAGGACTACCGGTACTTCCCCGAGCCCGACCTGGTGCCGGTCGCCCCGCCGGCCGAGTGGGTGGAGCAGATCCGCGCCGCGCTGCCCGAGCCGCCGTCCGCGCGCCGGGCCCGGCTGCGGGCCGAGTGGGATCTGTCCGAGGCGGACATGACCGCGCTGTCCAACGCCGGCGCGCTCGACCTGGTGGCCGAGACGGTCGCGGCGGGCGCTTCGCCGGCCGACGCGCGCAAGTGGTGGCTGGGCGAGCTGGCCCGCCTGGCCAACGAGGACGGTACCGAGCTTTCCGCGCTCGGCATCACCCCGGCCCAGGTCGCCCGGATCTCGGAGCTGGTCGCGGCCGGCGCCCTCAACGACAAGCTGGCCCGGCAGGTGATCGACGCCGTGCTGGCCGGCGAGGGCGATCCCGACGAGGTGGTCAAGGCCCGCGGCCTGGCCGTGGTGAGCGACGAAAGCGCCCTGACCAAGGCCGTCGACGAAGCCATCGCGGCCAACCCGGACATCGCGGCCAGGGTCCGCGAGGGCAGGGTGGCCGCGGTCGGCCCGCTGGTCGGCGCGGTCATGAAGGCCACCCGCGGCCAGGCCGACGCCGCCCGCGTCCGCGAGCTCATCCTCCGGCGGCTGAGTTAAGGGAGGGCTGACCGGCGCCAGGCTCCAGGGCCGGGGGACAACGGCCGGCGTAGTAGCCGCGACCGGTCCGCCCAGAACCCGGATACCGAACGGGCCGGGCGGGGGGCCTCGGCGTCGCCCGTGCGCGCCAGCAGGGCGGCGACCAGCGCCGCGATCTCCTCCGCCGTCGCGTCGCCGCGCACCACGCGCAGAAGCGGCGGTCCGGAGGGCTGCTCGCGGTCGCCGGGGCGTGTCACCGCGGTCCGTTCGGTACTCAAGGTTCTCAGCCGCGGGATTTGCCGATGCTGATGCCGAACTCCCGGTGCACCCGTTCCCAGAACGCGTCCCGCAGCCACTCGCGGGCCTCCTGGTAGGGGCGCAGCGACAGGCCGAGTTCCTTCTCGGCGTCGACCAGCAGCTCCTTGTCGATGACCGGCGGCAGGATCGGGCCCGGCAGCAGGTCCCTGATGTTGTCCCGGCCGCGGGTCAGGATCCACTTCTGCGCCACGTGCTCGCCCGCCTCCTCGACCCGCGTCCGGTCGGGCCCGAGGCGGGGCATCGGGCCGGTGTCCCTGATGGCCGGGAAGCCGCCGGTGTTGGACAGGATCGGGTGGCCGCCGGTCCGTGATGAGGACCTGGCGTGCCGCTCGCCGAACAGCTGGGACGGCGACGGCACGGTCGGCGCGGTCCCCAGGCTCGGGTCGGTCCTGGCGTCGACGGCGACCGGGTTCTTGGTGAAGTACGGCCGCAGGAAGGCGCCCTCGATCACGTCCACGGTGTCCGACTCCCAGACCAGGCGCTCGGCCTGGTTGGTGCCGTACGGCGGCTCGATGCCCCACAGGTGGACCCGGACCCCGAAGGCCTGGGCCGCCTCGACCGCCGACACCATGTCCTCGTCCCCGGCGATGAGGACCGCGTCGGTGATCGCCCGGTGCCGGGCCAGCGCCTCCATGTCGGCCCTGATCTGCGCGTCCACGCCTTTCTGCTGGCCGCGCGCGTTCAGGTTGCCGAGCCGGAGCTTGACCCACGGCATCTGGGCGATGACCCGCTGGTCGATGGTCGGCACCCGGTCCCGGGCGGCGTCGTACCAGTAGACGCGGAGCAGCTCGCCGCGGATCAGCTCGTCGGCGTGCTTGGTGATCACCTGGATCAGCGGGACCGCGTCGACCCGGAAATCCCGCCGCGAGCTCGACCCGAACAGCAGCTCACCCGCCGCGGCATAGATGTAACCGACGTCCACCATGACCGCATAGCGGGCCAGGATGGGAAGCGGGGCTGCGAATTCGGTCATCACATCTGACTCTAGGGCAGTCAGGCCGGTGCACGTGACAGATGTACCAGTAAGCGGGCGTGCCTTACAGCGGTATATTGCCGTGTTTCTTGGGCGGCAGGGTCTGCCGCTTGGTGCGCAGGGCGCGCAGCGCGCGGGTGACCGCGAGCCTGGTCTCCGCCGGGCGGATGACCGCGTCGACGTAGCCGCGTTCGGCCGCGATGTACGGGTTGGCCAGCGTGTCCTCGTACTCGGTGATCCGCTCGGCGCGCAGCGTGTCGGGGTTCGCGGCGGCGGCGAGCTCGCGGCGGTACAGGATGTTCACCGCCCCTTGCGCGCCCATCACCGCGATCTGCGCGGTCGGCCAGGCCAGGTTGACGTCGCCGCCCAGGTGCTTGGAGCCCATCACGTCGTAGGCGCCGCCGTACGCCTTCCTGGTGATGACGGTCACCTTCGGCACCGTGGCCTCCGCGTAGGCGTAGATGAGCTTGGCGCCACGGCGGATGATCCCGCGCCATTCCTGGCTCACCCCGGGCAGGAAGCCCGGCACGTCGACGAAGGTCAGGATCGGGATGCTGAACGCGTCGCAGGTCCGGACGAACCGGGCCGCCTTCTCCGAGGCGTCGATGTCGAGGCAGCCGGCCAGGTGCATCGGCTGGTTGGCCACCACGCCGACCGACGCGCCCTCCACCCGGCCGAACCCGACCACGATGTTCGGCGCGAACCCGGCGTGCACCTCGAGGAACTCGCCGTCGTCGAGCACGTGGGTGATCACCTCGTGCATGTCGTAGGGCTGGTTCGGCGAGTCGGGGATGAGGGTGTCGAGTTCGGTGTCGGTCTCGTCGGGCTCGGTCGCATCGGCGCCCCCCGCCGCCTCCAGCCTGGGCGGCTCGTCCAGGTTGTTGGAGGGCAGGTAGGACAGCAGCTCGCGGGCGAAGTCGATGCAGTCCTGCTCATCCCTCGCCTGGTAGTGCGCGACGCCGGACTTGACGCCGTGCGCCTGCGCGCCGCCGAGGTCCTCGAAGCTCACGTCCTCGCCGGTCACCGTCTTGATCACGTCCGGGCCGGTGATGAACATGTGGCTGGTGCCCTCCACCATGAGGGTGAAGTCGGTGATGGCCGGCGAGTAGACCGCGCCGCCCGCGCACGGGCCCATGATCAGCGAGATCTGCGGGACGACGCCGGACGCCATCACGTTGCGGTAGAAGATCTCGGCGAACAGGCCGAGCGCGACCACGCCCTCCTGGATCCGGGCGCCGCCGCCGTCGTTGATCCCGATGATCGGGCAGCCGGTCTTCAGCGCGTGATCCATGATCTTGACGATCTTCTCGCCGTACACCTCGCCGAGCGACCCGCCGAACACCGTGAAGTCCTGGCTGAACACGCAGACCGGGCGACCGTCCACGGTGCCGTACCCGGTGACCACGCCGTCCCCGTAGGGCCGGGTGGCCTCGATACCGAAGTCGTGCGCCCGGTGCCTGGCCAGCTCGTCGAACTCGGTGAACGAGCCCGGGTCGAGCAGCATGTCGATCCGCTCGCGCGCGGTCTTCTTGCCCCGCTCGTGCTGCTTGGCCACCGCCTGCTCCGAGCCGGCGTGCACCGCCTCGTGCCGCCGTCGCTCCAGGTCGGCGAGCTTGCCCGCGGTGGTGTGCGGGTCGGGTTCTGCGGAGTCGCGTTCGGCCGCCTCAGTCGTCATAGGGATCAGGCTAACGGGCCGTTAACCCGGGCGGATTACGCTCGACGCGTGGACAGAGCCATGGAGAGGGCCCGGGACCGGGACCGGGCCGCGCTACCCGAGCCGATGCGCCGCGACGTCCGGCTGCTCGGCGACATCCTCGGCGAGGTCATCCGCGACTCCGGCGGGCCGGCGCTGCTGGCCGACGTGGAGCGGCTCAGGCACGCGGTGATCGACGCACGCCACCTCGAGCTGGACGACCCGGCCGCGGCGGGTGACGAGATCACCAAGCTGGTCGGCTCCTGGAGCCTGGAGCAGGCCGAGCAGGTCGCCCGGGCCTTCACCGTCTACTTCCACCTGGCTAACCTGGCCGAGGAGCACCAGCGCATCCGCAACCTGCGCGAACGCGACACCGGCGAGCACCCGGTGCGCGAGTCGCTGGCCGCCGCCGTGGCCGAGATCAGCCGGGAGGCCGGGCCGGAGCACCTGCGCGAGCTGCTCGCGTCGCTGCGGGTGCACCTGGTGCTCACCGCGCACCCCACCGAGGCGCGCCGCCGCGCGGTGGTGGCCGCGCTGCGCCGGATCAGCGGGCTGCTCGACGTGCTGGACGACCAGCGCGCCGCGGCGGCCGACCGGGATGAGGCGCGGCGCAGGCTCCGCGAGGAGGTCGACCTGCTGTGGCGGACGTCGCAGCTGCGGGTCAAGGCGATGGACCCCATCGACGAGGTCCGCACGGTCATGACCGCGTTCGACGAGACGCTGTTCCTGGTCGTCCCCGCGGTGTACCGGGAGCTTGACCGGGCCGTGGCCGACGCCGGTGCCCCGGTGCCGGCTTTCCTGCGGTTCGGCAGCTGGGTGGGCGCCGACCGGGACGGCAACCCGTTCGTGACCGCGCAGGTCACCCGGGAGACCGCGACGATCCAGGCGGATCACGTGCTGCGCGCGCTGGAGAACGCCACCACCAGGATCGGCCGGGCGCTGACCCTGCACGCGGCGACCACGGCGCCGTCGGCGGGCCTGCGCCGTGCGCTGGCCACGGCGCACGCCGCGCACCCGGAACTGCTGGCCGAGATCGAGGCGCGCTCGCCGCAGGAGCCCTACCGGACCTACCTGCTGTACGCGGCCCAGCGGATCGGCGCCACCCGGGTGCGGCACGCCGACCTGGCCTACCCGGGACCCGCCGAGTTCCTCGCCGACCTGCGCACCGTGCAGGAGTCGCTGGCCGCGGCCGGGGCGGCCAAGCAGGCTTACGGCGAGCTGCAGCACCTCATCTGGCAGGCGGAGACGTTCGGCTTCCACCTGGCCGGCCTGGAGGTCAGGCAGCACAGCGAGGTGCACGCCCGGGCGCTGGCCGAACTCCGCGCGGCCGGCCCGCCAGGCACCGAGCCGAGCGCGCCCTTCTCCGCGCCGACCGAGGAGGTGCTGGCCACCTTCCGCGCGGTGGCCTGGGTGCAGGACCGGTTCGGCCTGGACGCGTGCCGCCGCTACGTGGTGAGCTTCACCCGCTCGGCCGCCGACATCGCCGCGGTGCACGAACTGGCCCGCTACGCGGCGGCCGGCGGCCGCGCCCCCGTGCTCGACGTGGTGCCGCTGTTCGAGAGCGCGGCCGACCTGGCCAACGCGCCCGACGTGCTGACCGGCATGCTCGCGCTGCCCGAGGTCGCGGAGCGGCTGGCGGCCAGCGGCCGTCAGCTCGAGGCGATGCTCGGCTACTCCGACTCGGCCAAGGAACTCGGCCCGGCCAGCGCCACCCTCCGGCTCTTCGACACCCAGGCCCGGCTGGCCGCCTGGGCCGCGGCCAACGGCGTCCGGCTGACCCTGTTCCACGGCCGGGGCGGCGCCCTCGGCCGCGGCGGTGGCCCGGCCGGCCGGGCCGTGCTGGCCCAGGCGCCCGGCTCGGTCAACGGCTCGTTCAAGGTCACCGAGCAGGGCGAGGTCATCTTCGCCCGGTACGGCCAGCAGGCTATCGCCAAGCGGCACCTGGAGCAGGTCGGCTCCGCGGTCCTGCTCGCCTCCTCCGCTCGGATCGCCGAACGGACCGCGGCCGCCGCCGAGACCTACTCCGGCGTCGCCGCCCGGATCGACCAGGCCGCCTGCGCCGCCTTCCGCAGGCTGGTCGAGGCGGACGGCTTCGCCGACTGGTTCGCAAGGATCAGCCCGCTGGGCGAGATCGGCGGCCTGCGCATCGGCTCGCGCCCGGCCGTGCGCGGCCTCCGCGCCCCGGCCGACCCCGCGCGCAGCCGCGCCGCCGAGGCCACCATGGACCTGGCCGACCTGCGCGCGATCCCCTGGGTGTTCGCCTGGTCGCAGACCCGGATGAACCTGCCGGGCTGGTTCGGCCTGGGCAGCGGGCTCGCCGCCATCGCGGACGCCGACGGCCCCGACGTGCTGTGCCGCGCCTACCGCGACTGGCCGCTGTTCGGCGTGCTGCTGGAGAACGCGGAGATGAGCCTGGCCAAGACCGACCGGCTGATCGGGGCGCGCTACCTCGCCCTGGGCGGCCGGGACGACCTGACCGAGATGGTGCTCGCCGAGTACGACCTCACCCGCCGGCTGGTGCTCACCGTGACCGGCCACGACCGGCTGCTGGCCAACCGGCACGTGCTCTCCCGCGCCGTCTCGCTCCGCGACCCCTACGTGGACGCCCTGTCCTACCTCCAGCTCCGCGCCCTGGCCGCGCTCCGCGACACGCACCCCCACGACGACGAACGCGAGCGCCTGGAGCGCCTCCTCCTGCTCACCGTCAACGGCGTAGCCGCCGGCCTCCAGAACACCGGCTAACGCGCTAGTCGGCGACGCGGATGCGCAGGCGGCGGAAGCCCTTGCCCTTGCTCTCGATCTTGACGACCTCGATCCGGCCGACCTGCCGGGTGGAGGCGACGTGGGTGCCGCCGTCCGCCTGCTGGTCCAGGCCCACGATGTCGATGATCCGGACCTCCTTGACCTCCGGCGGCACCAGGTTGGTCGCGGTGCGGATGATGTCGGGCAGCGCGAACGCCTCGTCCCGCGGCAGCACCCGGACGTCGATCCGCCGGTCGGCCGCGACCTCCATGTTGCACGCCGCCTCGACCGCGTCGCGGAAGCCCGGCGGCACCTCGGGCAGGTTGAAGTCCATCCGCGCGGTCAGCGGTTCCATGTTGCCGCCGGTCACCAGCGCGCCGAAGTCGCGGAACACCACGCCGCACAGCACGTGCAGGCCGGAGTGCGTGCGCATCAGCGCGGTCCGCCGCTCGTCCTCGACAGCGCCGCGAACGGCCGTACCGACAGCAGGCAGCGGCTCGCCCTCGGCCGGGATCAGGTACAGGTCGTCACCCTTGCGGGCGTCCACGATCCTGGTCTGCACGCCGCCCCAGAGCAGCACCCCGTGGTCGGGCGGCTGACCCCCGCCGCCCGGGTAGAAGGCCGAACGGTCCAGCACGATCCCCTCGGCGTCGGCCGCGAGCACCGTGGCGTCCCACTCGCGCAGGGTCTGGTCATCCAGCTCGAGCCGGTGCGTGCGCCATTGCGTGTCGTCCATGGGACGCAAGCCTAGTCCGCTGCGGAGCGGGCGACCTCGGCAGACGGGGCGACCTCGGCAGACGGGGCGACCTCGGCGCGGCGGGCGTGAGCGAGGCCCCCGGCCGGTGACGCCGTGCCGGCCGGCGCGTCGCGGTCGTCCGTGCCGCGGCGCTGGCTGGTTCCGAGGTCGGTCACCGGTTTCCCTTCTCCTGGCCTCCTGAACGATAGTGGGTTGCCATGCGAGCCGAGAACCATACGCCCGTGCGCGAGCCGCTGGACGCGGCCCGCCTGCGCCGCGCCGCCCTCCACCCCGACGGCCCGTGGCGCGAGATCGAGGTCGTGCCGAGCACCGGCTCGACCAACGCCGATCTGCTGGCCCGGGCCCTGCGCGGCGAACCCGAGGGGGTGGTGCTGGCCGCCGAGGAGCAGACCGCGGGCCGCGGCCGGATGGGCCGCACCTGGACCTCGCCGCCGCGCGCCGCGCTGACCTTCTCCCTGCTGCTGAACCCGGCGGTACCGCCCGCCCGCCGCGGCTGGCTCCCGCTGCTCACCGGCGTGACCGTCGCCGCCGCGGTCACCGAGGTGACCGGTATCCGGACCGGGCTGAAGTGGCCCAACGACGTCCTGGCCGGCAATGTGCTGGCCGGCGAGGGCAAGCTCGCGGGCATCCTGGCCGAGGCGGCCGGCGACGCGGTCGTCGTCGGCATCGGCCTCAACGTGTCCACCGAACCCGCCGAGCTACCTCGCCCGCTCCCCGGCGCGCTGCCCGCCACCTCCCTGCGCGCGGCCGGCGCGCAGGCCCCGGACCGTGAGGAACTGCTGCTCGCCATCCTGGCCGGGTTCGAGCGCTGGTACCGGCCCTGGCGGCAGGCCAGCGGCGACCCGGACCGCAGCGGGCTGCGCGAGGAGTACGTCCGCTGGTCCGCCACGATCGGCCGCACCGTACGGGCCGAACTCCCCGGCGGTCAGGCGCTCTCCGGCTCGGCCGCGGGCGTCGATCCGGACGGCAGGCTGCTGGTCCGGGTGTCCTCGGGCGCCGAGGTGGCCGTGGCCGCCGGCGACGTCGTCCACCTGCGCTGATCCGGCCCGGCAGGGCCCGGGGCGAACGCGAGCGCCGCGGCCAGGCAGGCGACGGGCACCGCGGGCACCATGTAGCGCGGGTCGAAGTCGACGATCAGCGGCGGCACCAGCAGGATCGTCACCGCGAACGCCCACGGCAGCCCCGCGCCGTCGATCCGGCGCCGGGCGATCATCGCCGCCAGCGCCGCGAGCAGGATCACCCCGAGTAGCGTCCCCCGCAGGTAGACGTACCGCTGGTAGCTCACCAGCCAGGAGGCGTACGGCTGCACCGCGCGGGTCGGGGCCGGCTGGCGGCCGCCGTTGTAGGCGGCCTGGTCGCTGGCCACCGTCCCGCCGCCGACGGTGCGCAGGGTGGCCGGGACCCAGGCCGTGGCCGCGTCCGCGAACTGGTACCGGTTCAGGATCCCGGCGCTCGGGTGGACCGGCCGGTCCCAGAAGAAGCTCAGCGCGAAGTCGTGCCCGACCGCGGCGGCGTAGCCGCCCGGCTGGGCGGCGATGGCCCGCAGCGCGAAGTTCAGCGCGAGCTGGTTGGTGCGGGCCGAGAAGCGCCCGCCGGGCATCGTCCGCAGCGGCGAGGTGCCGTCCCAGACGTACGACGACGAGGTGGCCCGCGGTCCGGCCGGCGGGCACAGCACCAGCTCGTCGGCCGGCGGCCTGATCACCGCGCAGTTCGCGAACGACATCGTGCGCGCCCACAGGAACACCCCGTCGCTCCTGGTCAGGCGGAACTCGTGCTCGTGCACGCTGAACCAGGCGGCGTACGCGGCGACCGGCAGCGCCCCGGCCAGCAGCGCGGCCAGCACGGTCACCAGGCCCGCCCGCCGGATCAGCAGCGCGGCCAGCAGGACCACCAGCAGCACCCCGAGCAGGACCAGCCCGACCGGCCACAGCAGCGCCGACACCCCCAGCAGGAAGGCGGCTCCGATCGTGTCGGCCAGCCGCCGTTCGCCCGGTGACCGCAGCAGCAGGTACAGGGCGAGCACAACCAGGAGGCCGAACGGGACGTCGGGCAACGCGTCGGCTTCGAGCTGGAGCTCGTACGCGTCGAACAAGACCGGGACCGTAGCGAGCGTAGCGGCCCAGGCGGGCAGCCCGTAGCGGCGCGCCAGCAGGTAGATGAGCACGGCCATGGCCAGGCCCATCAGGTGCTGGACCGCCGCCACCAGCGCGAAGCTGTGCAGCGGCCGGAGCGCCCAGAGCATGAAACCGTAGCCGCCCACCCGGCCGGGGTCGGGGATCAGCCGCAGCCCCGTGGCCAGGTACGAGCCCGAGTCGCCGCCGAACCACATGATCGGCCGGAACGCCAGCGCGACCAGCACCCGTAGCACGAGCGCTGCGGCCAGCACCAGCCCGAACAGCCAGTGCCGCCGTGCCCCCGCTGCCAGCCCACCTGAGTTCATCACCGCGATTTTAGCCGTGTCACCGCGGCTCGCGGGACGTGTCAGTATTTGCGGTATGACCGTGGACCCTTCGCTCACCCAGGACGAGCACGTGGTGCTGGTCCTGCATCCGCACTGGAAGACGCTGATCCGGCCGTTCGCGGTGGCGGCGCTGGTGATCGTGGTCGCGCTGGTGGCCGAGGTGCTGATCCCGCCGGGCTCGGCGGCGGGGCTGGGACGGCTGGCGGTGGGCGCGGTCGCGATCCTGGCCCTGATGGTGTGGCTGATGGTGCCGGTGCTGCGCTGGCGGACGACGACGTACGAGCTGACCACGCGGCGGCTGCGGGTCCGGGACGGCATCCTCACCCGGCGCGGCCGGGACATCCCGCTGGCCAGGATCAACGACGTGTCGTTCGAGAAGGGCCTGCTGGACCGGCTGCTCGGCAGCGGCCGGCTGGTGGTCGAGTCGGCGGGGGAGCACGGCCAGATCGTGCTGACCGACATCCCCCGGGTGGAGTTCACCCAGGCCACGCTGTTCCGGCTGGTGGAGGAGGAACAGCGCAGACTGGAACGGAACGAGAGGAACCAGCCGTGAGTCCCATCACCACCTCGCGTCCCGCGGACGGGATCGCCGAGATCACGCTGAACCGGCCCGAGGCGATGAACTCCATCAGCAGCGCCATGGCCGCCGAGCTGGCCCGGGTCTGTACCGAGATCGCCGCCGCGCCCGAGGTCCGCGTGGTCGTGTTCGGCGCCGCCGGGGAGCGGGCCTTCTGCGCCGGGGCGGACCTGAAGGAGCGGGCCGGCATGACCGACGCGGACATCCTGCGCCAGCGGCACGCGATCCGCGGCGTGTTCGGCGCGGTGCTCGCGCTGCCGCAGCCCGCCATCGCCGCGGTGCACGGCTTCGCCCTCGGCGGCGGCTGTGAGCTGGCCCTCTCCTGTGACCTGGTGGTGGCCGACGACACCGCGACCTTCGGCCTGCCCGAGGTGACCGTCGGGCTGGTGCCCGGCGGCGGCGGCACCCAGCTGGCGCTGCGCCGCCTGGGCCCGGGCCGGGCCGCGGACCTGGTGCTGACCGGCCGCAAGGTCGGCATAGACGAGGCCGAACGGCTCGGCCTGGTGGACCGCCGGGTGCCGGCCGGCCAGGACGGCCCGGCGGCGCTCGAGCTCGCCGGGCAGATCGCCGCCAACTCCCCGGTGGCGGTCCGGGCGGCCAAACGGGCCGTCCGGCACGGCTGGGGCGTCTCGCTGGAGGCCGGCCTGGACATCGAGGACGCCGCCTGGCGGACCGCGGCGCTGTCCGCGGACCGGCGCGAGGGCATCGCCGCGTTCGTCGAGAAGCGCAAGCCGGCCTGGCCGGGGCAGTAACCCAGACCCGTTCGGTCATCTGACGACCTATACCGCCGGCGGCGGCGGTTAGCCTGGTCTCATGAGTTGGGAACTGCCGGACCGGATCTCGGTGCGCGAGGTCGGGCCGCGAGACGGGCTGCAGAACGAGGACCCGGTGCCGACCGACGCGAAGGTCGCGCTGCTGGACGCGCTGTCCGCGACCGGCGTGCAGCGGATCGAGGCGGTGTCGTTCGTCAGGCCGTCGGCGATCCCGCAGATGGCCGACGCCGACGAGGTGTGGAAGAGGGCGGCCAGATCTCCTTCGGTCCGGTACTCGGCGCTGGTGCCCAACCTGCGCGGCGCGCTGCGCGCGCTGGACGCGGGCTTCACCGAACTGGAGGCGGTCGTCTCCGCCTCGGAGACGCACAACCGCAAGAACGTCAACCGGTCCACCGGGCAGTCGCTGGACGAGATCGCCGAGATCATCTCGGTCGCGCACGACCGCGGCGCGACCGTGCAGGTGATCGTGTCCACCGCGTGGGGCTGCCCGTACGAGGGCGACGTGCCGGTGCCCCGCGTGGTGTCGGTGGCCGGGCGGGCCATCGCCGACGGGGCGGACTCGGCCTCGTTCGGCGACACCACCGGGATGGCCACCCCCACCCGGGTCAGGGCGCTGGTCGGCGCGTTCCGTTCGGCCCACCCGGAGACCGGGCTGAACCTGCACTTCCACAACACCCGGGGCACCGGGCTGGCCAACGTGCTGGCCGCGCTGGAGCTCGGCGTGTCCGACTTCGACGCCTCGGTCGGCGGCCTGGGCGGCTGCCCGTACGCGCCCGGCGCGACCGGCAACATCGCCACCGAGGAACTCGTGCACATGGTCGAGGACATGGGCGTGAGCACCGGCATCGACCTGGAGGCGATGATCGCGGCCGCCGCCGAGGCGGAGGGCATCGTCGGCCGCGCCCTGCCCTCCCAGGTGCTCCGGGCCGGCCCTCGCACCAGGACGATCGCCCCATGACCGATTATGTGAAGCTGCGCGAGACCATCGAGCGGGGCGGCGCGGCTAAGTACCACGAGGCCGCCGCGGCGCGCGGCAAGCTCTTCGCCAGGGACCGGATCGCCCTTCTCGCCGACGAGGGCAGCTTCACCGAGGACGGCCGGTTCGCCAACGCGCTCGCCGACGGGCTGCCGGCCGACGGCGTGGTCACGGGCACCGCGTTGATCGGCGGCCGGCCGGTCGCGCTGATGGCGAACGACTCCACGGTCAAGGCCGGGTCGTGGGGCGCCCGCACCGTGGAGAAGATCATCCGGATCATCGAGAAGGCCTACGACGCGGGCCTGCCGATGATCTACCTGGTCGACTCGGCCGGGGCGCGGATCACCGACCAGGTGGACATGTTCCCCGGCCGCCGCGGGGCGGGGAGGATCTTCCGCACCCAGGTCCGGGCCTCCGGCTCGATCCCGCAGGTCTGCGCGCTGTTCGGTCCCTCGGCCGCGGGCGGCGCGTACATCCCGGCGTTCTGCGACTTCACCGCCATGGTGGACGGCAACGCCTCGATGTACCTGGGCAGCCCGCGGATGGTCGAGATGGTGGTCAGCGAGAAGACCACGCTGGAGGAGATGGGCGGCGCCCGGCTGCACTGCACCGTGTCCGGCAGCGGGCACTTCCTGGCGTCCTCGGAGGCCGACGCGCTCGCCGCCGTGCGCGACTACCTGTCCTACCTGCCGCAGAACTGGGCCTCGGCCTTGCCGGTGGCCGCGGCGCGCGACCCCAAGCCGGCCGACCTGCGCGCCCTGGTCCCCGAGAATGAGCGGCAGGCCTTCGACATGCGCCGGTTCGTCCGCGGGCTCGTCGACGAGGACTCGTTCTTCGAGATCCACGCGCTGTGGGCGCGCGAGGTGCTGACCGGCTTCGCCCGGCTGGACGGCCAGGTCACCGGGGTGATCGCGAACAACCCGATGTTCAAGGGCGGGGTGCTGTTCGTCGACTCGGCGGACAAGGCGGCGCGGTTCATCCAGACCTGTGACGCGTTCGGCATCCCGATGCTGTTCCTCGCCGACGTGCCCGGCTTCATGGTCGGCACCGCCGTGGAGCGGCAGGGGATCATCAGGCACGGCGCCAAGATGATCGCCGCGATGTCCGACGCCACCGTGCCGAAGATCTGCGTCGTGGTGCGCAAGGCCTACGGCGCGGGCCTGTACGCGATGGCCGGCCCCGGCTTCGAGCCGGATGCCACGCTGGCCCTGCCCACCGCCAAGATCGCCGTCATGGGCGCCGAGGCCGCGGTGAACGCGGTCTACGCCAACAAGCTCGAGCAGCTAGCCGACGGCGAGCGGGAAGCCGAGACCGACCGGCTCCGCCGCGAGTACGAGCGCGACATCGACATCCTGCGCCTGGCCTCCGAACTCGTCGTGGACGACGTCGTCGAGCCCGAAGACCTGCGCGCCGAA
>Ga0306924_10003732_pt1 | contig 14710 bp, 10 predicted proteins | sample sta12Can44000111_FD_203756 | JGI IMG/M metagenome (GOLD analysis project Ga0306924, IMG submission 203756) | Lab enrichment of tropical soil microbial communities from Luquillo Experimental Forest, Puerto Rico - statanox.12C.anox.44.000.111 (v2)... | ecosystem: Environmental > Terrestrial >... | reverse complement strand
TCCGGTTTGCGCGAAGCCGGTCTCGAGAACATGGTCGCTTGGGATATTCTGTTTCCGAAAGCCGAAGGCACAAAACTCAGAGCGGCCGCCGACGCAGTCGGCGTGCGTGTCGGGCAATCGGCCGCGGAGGCGGTGCGCGAGGCCGAGCTGGTCTTTTCCGCAGTCACCGCGGCATCGAGCGCCGAGGCCGCGGCATCGGTGAAAGCGCATCTGCGCGGCAAACCGTTTTTCCTTGACATCAATTCGGTTTCGCCCGGCCGCAAGCAAGACACCTCGAAAATGCTGGGCCCCGCTGCACGCTACATTGACGTTGCGGTATTGGCGCCGATCTATCCGGCGCGGCATCAGACGCCGCTGCTCATCGCCGGACCGGACAGCCAAGCCTTAACGCCGACACTTGCCGGCCTCGGCATGCGCGCAAGCATCGCCGGCACCGAGATTGGCGCCGCGGCGGCGATCAAGATGGTGCGCAGCGTGATGATCAAGGGCATCGAGGCGCTGACGCTCGAATGTTTTCTCGCCGCGGCACGCGCCGGCGTGGTCGACGAAGTCGCCGCATCGATGCGCAACAATTATCCCGGGCTCGATTGGGGCAAGATCGTGCCCTACAACCTGGAACGGATGGCGGTCCATGGCGAGCGGCGCGCCGCCGAAATGGAGGAAGTGGCCGACACCTTGCGCGAGCTCGGGGTCGAGCCGCTGATGACAAGCGCCACCGTCAAGCGCCAGCGCGAAATGGGCGAAATCGGTCAGCAGCAAACTGTCCGCAGCGTTCTCGACAAAGACCGTATCGCCATGCTCGGAGCCATCAGCGCCGCGGCGCGCGACCGTCATTAACGCCAACACTGCTCAACGGGGCCGGCCCTTGCGGCGTTCGCGTGCGGAGCCGCGCGCGGATCTCGCCATCGCGCGGCGCGGCGCTTTTGCCGGCATGCGGCGCGGCGGCAGGCCGCCGCTCGCCTCCAAGCGCATGCTCCAATATTCCCACGTCCTGGTCACGACATTCGGCAGGGCGCTTAGCGTCCCGGCCAGCTTGATCTCGCCGCGATGCAGCGGCTGCGGCGCGCCAAGCGCAAGCGCGCGCAGCTGATACTCGGCGTTCTGGCACATGAAAATCGCGCGCGCCACAAGCTCTTTCAGGTTTGCGCCGACCACGGTCGCGCCGTGCCGGTTCATCAGCACCGCGGAATGTCGACCAAGCGCGCGGGCGAGCGAGCGTCCTTCCTCGGGCTTGACGACCAGAAGATTGGTGGCGCCGAATTCGTCGTATTGATCCCAGAACGGCGCCTCCTCGCCCATCGCCGCGCCGAGATGAAAAACCGGGACGATCGGTTTGCCAGCGATACAGAACGGTATCACCGCCGGGGCATGATGATGGCACACCGCGAGCACATCGCGGCGCGCGTGATAGATGCAGCCGTGAATGACTCGCTCCGCGTAGAGCAGCGCTTTTGGCGGCCGCACCGGCTCGGAATCGAGCGTAAACTCCAAAATATCGTCGGGTTCGATCAGTAAGGGCGAGCGGGAGCGCGACAGCAAATAGCGATCGGGATTATTTGGATGCCGCAGGCTGACATGGCCGAAAGCATCGAGCACACCTTCATGCGCGAGGATGCGGTTGGCGAGCGCCAATTCCTCGATCGCATTCGTCATTCCATTGATCACGGCTTCCCCCAGTTTACCCTCGAATGGCCGTCGTTTTACGCGGCCAATTGGATCAGGGCGCCAAAACACGCACGTTGAATGCGCGGATCGGCCGATGCAGACCTTTTAGATCAAGCTCGCCGAGCGGTTCGAGCTCGGCGAGCTTTTCCACGGCGACCTGGACCCGGCCGTCGATCAGAATTTGCCCGTCATTGGCGTGCGCGCACAAGCGCGACCCGAGATTGACCACCGTGCCAGTCGCCGAATAGTGGAAGCGCCCCTCATAGCCCACATTTCCCAGGGTCGCATGGCCGGAGGCGATACCGATGCCGAAACCGAGCTCGTGGCCGTAACGGCGCCATTTCTCGGCAAGCGCCGCGACGTGACAGCGCATTTCAACCGCCATGCGGACGGCCCGTATCGCCGGATCGGGACATGGAATCGGATCGTTGAAAATGATCAACAGACCGTCGCCGGCGAAGTGCTGCAATGTGCCCTCGAACCGATCGATCGATTCGCCGAGACACCGATAATATTCCTGCAGGACCGTAATGATGTCTTCGGGCTCGGCGTGCTCGGCAAATGCGGTAAAGCCGCGAAGATCGCAGAACACCGCGGTGATGTCGCGCCGGTGGCTCTCCAACAGCTTCTCGTCCGAGACGACGAGTTTGGCGATCTGCGGCGATAAAAAGCCTTTCAGCTTGTTCATGCGATCAAGCTCGGAGACCTGCTCGTTCACGCGCTGTTCAAGCGTCTGGTTCCAGCTCGCAAGATCCTTCGCTTGGGCTTGCACCTGGTCGTGCAGTTCCTTGATGCGCAGCATCGAGCGCACGCGGGCGACCAGCGCCGCCTGATCGATCGGCTTGGTCAGATATTCGTCGGCGCCGGCATCGAGCCCGGTAACAACGTCCTGCGACGCTGCCCGCGCGGTGCAGAGAATGATCGGCATGAACGGCATCGCCGGATCTTTCTTCAATCGCCGGCATACTTCGAAACCGTCGAGTTTCGGCATTTCCACATCGAGCAGCATGAGATCGGGGCGATGTTGCGCGGCGCTCGCCAGCGCCTCCTCCCCGTCCGCGGCTTGCAGCATCTCATAGCCGTGTTTGGACAACCGCGTGACGAGGATGTCCCGGTTGGTCTCATTATCGTCGACGACGAGGATGCGGGCGGGATTGTGCATGGGACACTAGGGCAAGAACTCTTTGATTTTGGCGAGAAGCTGGCGTGGACTGTATGGCTTGGTGACATAGGCATCGCAGCCGGCGGCACGCGCTTTGCCGTCGTCGCCGCTCAAGGCATATGACGTGACGACGATGATCGGGATTTTTTTCAGCTCGGGATCGGCCTTGATGCGGCGCGTGGCCTCATAGCCGTCCATCAGCGGCAGCTGGATATCCATGAGAATGAGATCGGGGCGATGCTCTTTCGCCGCGGCGACACCGGCCTCGCCGTCCCAGGCCTCGGTCATTTCGTAACCGACGCTGCCTAATAGGTCGCGTAGGATCTGGCGGTTGTCCTCCTGATCCTCGACCACAAGTATGCGTTTGCTCATGCCTTGCCCACCTGGTGTTCGACGCGCAATGGAACAGTGAAGAAAAATGTCGAGCCGCTTCCGAGCGTCGATTCGACCCAAAGCCGGCCGCCATGCATTTCGACGATCCGCTTGGCGATTGCCAGACCGAGGCCGGTACCGCCCTTCGCCTTGGTGTGCGTGCTCTCCGATTGCTGAAATTCTTCAAATATCTTGGCCTGGTCGGCCTCGGCAATGCCCGGTCCAGTGTCGGCCACCGCCACGGTATAACTGCCGTTGGCGCTGGAAGCCTTGATCGCGACTTCTCCCGTATCGGTGAATTTTATGGCATTGCCGACCAGGTTCAGCAGCACTTGGGACAGCCGCCGTTCGTCGCCGCGCGCGGGCGGCAAATCCGGCGGCACTTCGAGCTTGAAGTTCAGTTTTTTGTTGCCGGCAAGCGGTTCGACCGCAACGTAGACGCCCTGCATCATGTCCTTGATCGAATAATCGTTGAGCGAAAGCACGAGCTGTCCAGCCTCGATCTTTGACAGATCGAGCACGTCATTGATCAGCCCAAGCAGGTGCTTGCCGTTGGTCTGGATGCGCTCGAGCACGTTGCGCATCTTCTCCGGCGCGTCGCCGTAGATGCCGTCGAGGACGAGTTCGGTATAGCCAAGAATCGCATTGAGCGGCGTGCGCAATTCGTGGCTCATATTGGCGAGGAATTGCGACTTGTGCCTGCTCGCTTCCTCGACCTGGCGGCTTTTTTCCTGAATCTCCTCGAACAGGCGGACGTTCTCGATAGCAATCACGGCCTGGTCGGCGAAAGTCGTGGCGAGCTCGATTTGCTTTTCGGTAAATGGCCGCACGCTCTTACGGCTCAACGCAATGACGCCGATCGGACTGCCCTCGCGCAAGAGCGGAATACCAAGCATGGTATGCGTGCCGCCGATCTTGGCGCCTTCCCGGAATTCGTATTCGGGATCGGTCTGAACATCGGCAATGTGGACGACCCGTTTCTCGTCGGCGGTACGGCCGGAAAGTGAGCCGCGCCGCGATGGGATCGGGTGCTGCGCCATGAACTCATTGAACTCGGAGGAATAGCCGTAGCTTGCGACTTGCCGATATTTTTCGCCGGTCTGACGATTGATCGAAGCCATGTCCGCGTCACACAGCCGGGCCGCGGATTCAACGAGCGTATCGAGCACCGATTGCAGATCGAAGGTCGAGCGGCTGATGATTTTCAGGACTTCAGCGGTGGCGGTTTGCTGTTCAAGCGACTCACCAAGCTCACGCGTGCGCTGCTGCTCGGCCTCGAACAGACGAGCGTTCTCGATGGCGATCGCCGCCTGATCGGCGAAGGTCGTGAGGAGCGCGACGTCCTTCTGCTCGAATAGCTCTATTTGGCGTCGACGCACCAGAATGCAGCCAAGTGCGCGTCCTTCGCGCACCAGGGGAACGGCGAGAATGGTGCGGTGTCCGAACTTGCGCGCGAATTCGCGGCCGCGTGCAAACTCGTCGCCTGCGGTCTGCTGGTCTTCGAGTTGAACCGGTTGCAAGTCGCAAATAGCGCGACCCATGACAGTGGAACGATCGAGCGGCACTTCGCCGATATCCCGTCTCATCTCGCCGAAAACAGCGCCGCTGCGGAGAACATTGCCTTCCAGCAAGATGATGTCGACGACCTGCGCCTTGCAGATTCGCGCTGCGTGCTCGGCCACTGAATCGAGCACCGGCTGCACGTCGTTGGGCGAGTTGGAAATCACCCGCAGGATTTCGCTGATGGCGGTTTGTTGCTCGAGCGACTCGCTCAACTCATGGGTACGCTGCTCGACCTTATGCTCAAGGTCGGCATAGGATTCCTGCAGCTTGCCGGCCATGTCGTTGAACTGATTTGCCAGCGCCTCGACTTCGTCGCCGCTCTTGACGGTGATGCGCTGGCCGAGATCGCCGCTGCCGATGCGCGCCGCGCCCGCCCGCAGCGCTTGGATCGGCACCACCATCCGTCCCGCGAGAAGCATGCCGGCGATGAAAGCGAGCGCCAGCGCGCCAAGGAGAACATAACCGGTGCGCAGGATGGAGCGGTAAAGCGGCGCATAAGCTTCCTCGATCGGGGTCTCGACGAACACAAACCAGCCCAGCGGATTGACCGGCGCGTAGGCGGTCAGCACCTTGTGGCCGCCGATGTCGTCCGCTTCCTGTACCGCCTCGGTCGCGGAGCCCGCGCGAGCGCCGCGGACCTGCTCCAGGCGCGACATGTCAGTGTTGCGCAAGACGAGGCTGATATCGGGATGCGCGATCAGACGGCCGGCGGAGTCGACGACATAGGCGCGACCGTGCTCGCCGACCTTGATCTTGGAAACCACATCCCAGATCAGTTTGAGATTGACCTGCGCGATGCTGACGCCAGTGTCGCGCCGGGTGCCGGCGAGCGACAGCGTCATATACGGCTCGGATTCCCGACGAAAGTAAACCGGACCGTAATACACCTTGTGCGCCACGGCTTGCGTGAATTCCGGCTTATGCGAGTAGTCGATGCCACTGCCGACCACGTCCATTGTCAGCCGCGAAACCTTAAGCTGCTCGTGGCCCGCAGCATCGATTTGGGCGAGTTCGGTGATCGCCGGCACTTGCCGCAATAGCCGCAACGCATCGAAACGGCGCTGATCGAGCGTGCCATCGGTCCACGGCAGTTGCGTGGTCCAGCCCACCTGGCTTTCGATTTGAGTGATGAACTCTTCGATCTTATCGGCGGCGGCAACCGCCTGTTGCTCCTGGATGCCGATCAACGACGCCTTGTGCTCTTGGTAGGAGAACAAGACTTCAAAGCCACCATTGGCAACCAGCGCAAGAACGACGACGGTCACGAACAACAGCGTGTATTTGAAAAACAACCGGCTGCGCACGATCGATGCGCCGAGGCCAGAAGCCGCCGCGCCGGAACGATCCGCCAGGCCAGCTTTAGAACCGCCGCTTTTTTGGTCGACGTCGGCTTTCATGCGCGCATATTAGCAGTTTTGTTCCCTTCCCCCTTGTGGGGGGAGGGATGGGGAATGGAAAGGCGGCGTAAAAGTGAGGACGCCGGCCGCCGCGTCTTGCTGCCCCCATTCCTAACCTCTCGCCACCAAGCTTGCACTCGGGCGCGCGCAAGCGCAGCCCGGGCGGGTGAGGCGAATATGGAACACTCCGATCTCATTCGATCACCTCATCGGCGCGCGCGAGTAGCGGCGCCGGAATTTCCACCCCGATGGCGCGAGCGGTTTTTAAGTTGACAACGAGTCCGAATGAAACCGGCTGTTCGATGGGAAGCTCGCCGGGCTTGGCACCGTGGAGAATCTTGTCGACATAACGTGCGCCGCGGCGAAACAGGTCCGGCACGCTCGTACCGTAGGACATCAAGCCGCCTTCGACGACATTGCGCCGGAGCTGGAACATTCCCGGGATCCGGTTCGTCAGCAGGAAATCGATAATCTGTGTCATATGCATTTGATGCATCGAGTCGTTGGTCGTGAGCACGGCATCCGGCCGGTTCGCCAACATAGCGGTAAAAACCTGCGGGAAATCGTCGGCGGTGCGCGCCTCGTAAGGCGACAGACTCATCCCGAAGAACGGCGTCGTCCTCCACAACTCATCCAACAGCGCAGCGCTTGATACGTTATTTGGATTCCAAAGCAAAGCTAACCGCGAGACCGCGGGAATGGCGTCACGCAAGATCTGCAGCCGCTTAGTCGCGATATCCGGACCGAGAATAGTGTTGCCGGTGATATTGCCGCCGGGACGCGCGAAATTGGCGACCAATCCCGCGGCTCTCAGATCGCCGACAGCGATGACCACAATAGGGATGGATTTGGTAGCCTGCTGTGCCGCTTGCGCGGCCGGCGAGCCATATACTGCGATCACATCAACCGGAAACTGGGCCAATTCATGCGCTGCGGCGGCCAGCCGATCGGGCATTCCGTCGGCCCGCCGATATTCGAACGCGATGTTTTGGCCCTCGATGTAGTTGAGTTCTTGCAGCTCCTGGCGAAACGTGTCCCAGTCAAGGCCATCGTCGATGATGCCGACACGCGCGATCTTTGCCGCGTTTAGCCTGCCAAGCGGACCTGCAGTCGCGGCAGAAAAAGCGGCCGTTCCGCCAACGAGGCTTATGACTTGCCTGCGATTCATCACCCTGTCTCGAATACGGGGCAAGGCTACCACATTCTGCCCGGACCTTTAGCGGGCCGCAGCAGGCGTTAGGGCGCCCTGCCGTCAGGCGGGAACGCCGGGCAGCGCTCCGTCACGATGGGATATCTCGACGACCCTGGCGCGCGCGGCGAGCGCGTCGACCAGCGCGTCGCCCTTAGCCTTGTTTGCGCTGTCGAGATTGGCGTCCCACTCATCAAGAAGATAGACCTCGGCGTCAGTGGCATTAACGATTTCCTCAAGCGATTTCAGCTGGCGCTCGCCGGACGAGAAACCGAGCTTCTTGTCCATCGATTCCGCGACGACGACGACATCGTCTTCGTCGTCGCCTTCGACGTCCACCGGCACGACCCCGCCGGTGAACTGAAACGCAAGCCGGTCCGTGGTCGGCCAGTAATAGGCGCGCTTTTTCATCTCGGTCTTGAGACTGGCCAACAGCGAAGATTTGCCGGTGCCGTTGGCGCCCCGCACATTGATACGTCCGGTCCGATGGGCAAAGGCGATGCGAAGGGCATCGCTTAACGACGAGACGACGTTGGCATGATCGCCCTCGCGCAAGACCAGCCTGTCAAACTTGATGCGTTTGTCAAAATCGGCTTCAGGCTCCGGCAGCATATTGGCGGCAACGCCGCCGAACCGAGTCCAGATCGCGATGAAGTCGTTCCAGCCGCTCGCAAGCAGATGCAATTCGTAGGTCATTTCGATCTGGCGCGGCAGGGTAGTGGCGAGTCCCACCAACAGGACCGTGTCGCCGGCGTTTTGCAGCGCGACCACGCTGATGGTCGCGAACACGATCGCCAGACTGACGATACCGCTCATTGCGCTCATGCCCTCGCGGGCGACGATGGCGCGAATCTGCGCGACCAGGCCGTCGCGCAGCCGTTTCTTGAATTCCGCCAGCCAGAGCCGCAGATTGTAGCTGTTGCCGGAAAAGACGTTGTCCCACGCCGTATAACCTTGGGCGGTCACACGATTGTTCATGCGCTGGTTTTCGAGATAGGCGTTTGCGAGCGGCTTTTGCAGGATCCACTGCATGAGCAAAAGCGCGCCCAACGCGCCCACATATGCAAACGGCAAACTGATATCGATCTCGGCGCCAAGCACGAACGCATTGAAGACGAGGCCAAGCAGCAGCTTCAGCGCGAACTCCAGCTCGTACATCACGTTGAAGAAGCACTGGAAGGTCTCGCCGGTGAGAAACGGTTCTACCTGTTCACGCGCGGGCTTCTCGTTGAGAAGCCTGACCTTGCCCCGGTTCTCGCGCGCGAAACGCAGCATGAATTTGCCAAAACCGCGATAGCCCGCGCGTTCCGCAAAAATCCAGCTGATAACGCCAACGACATAAGAAGCGGATTGAGCGGTAAGGATCCAGATCAGATCCGAAAGCAGGAATTGACCGATCGCGACCTTGCGTCCCGCGTTGATGACGAGCCACGTAGTGGCCGCTGCAAGCATGGCCTCGACCACCATCAGGGTCACCATCACGAACAGAGATGGCGAAAGCAGATAGCCGGCCAGATCCAAACGTGAAATTTGCTGCCGTTTCATGGCTGTCCCGGATCAAGCCGCGGCGAAAGACGGTTACGACTCGCAGGACGCAGTTTAACGGCATACGAGCGCAAATTTAAGCATGGGCTGCGCAGTCGGCCGCAGATTTCGCAATTAACCAAAGGCTTTGTCTGAGGACCGGGCAGTCAGGCCTGCACTTTCGGCTGGCCGAGACCACTATCGCGGCGTAATCATGTGCCAGGATAATCGGACGCCCGTCGGAGTTGACGGTGGCCTTCAAGCCCGTGGTCAGAAACTTCGTCCATATTGCCGCGCCGTTGCGGCGGTTTGGTGCGTCGCCTTCGGCGCGGTTGTCGGTGCTTGTCCTCGGCTTGGCGGCGCTGACAGCCTATACGGTGCCCGATCTGCAACGGGCCGCCGGCGGTTGGCTGAGTGCGTGCCTGTGGTCGTGTCTCGGCTACTTTGCGATCGACGGCGCGGTGCGCGGCAACGCCGCAATCCGCGGCTTGAAAATTTGGCCGCACATTTTTTCATTTTCTGGATTTGTCGATCTGGTTGCGGTCGGTGCCGTGCCGATAGCGCTGCTGTGCGGCGTGCCGCCCGCCACGGCGTGGCTACTGGCATCCTTGTGGGTGCTCAAGCTGGCTCAGGATTCTCCGGGCTTCGCACAGCTGCAGCGGGTGTTCGTCGTAGAAGCCAAAGCGCTGGCGAGTGTGTTCGTGCTGTTTTTCATCGTGCTGTTTCTCTCGTCGGCCGCCATGTTCCTGATCGAGCGCCATGCGCAGCCGACGGCGTTCAATTCGCTGCCGCAGGCATTGTGGTGGGCCGTGGTGACGCTGACGACGACCGGGTACGGCGACAAAGTGCCGATAACGGATCTTGGCCGAATGCTCGGCGGGATCGTGATGATTTGCGGGATCGCAGTATTCGGATTGTCGACCGGTATCCTGGCGACCGGTTTCGCCGCCGAGACGCGGCGGCGCAATTTCATCCGTACTTGGGATCTCGTCAGCAAAGTACCGTTCTTCCAATCGCTCGATCCAGCCGCGATCACCGAGATCACTCATCTGCTGCGGCTCCTTGAAGTGCCCGAACGCACGGCCATCATCCGCCGCGGCAAGATCGGCGATTGCATGTATTTTATCGCTGCCGGCGAAGTGCAGGTCGATGTCAAGCCGTCGCCGGTGCGGCTCGGACCCGGAGCGTTCTTTGGCGAGCTCGCTCTGCTCGGGGATTCGGTGCGCAGCGCCAATGTGACGACGATTATGCCGTCAACGCTGCTGATCCTCGACCTCGCCGATTTCCGCACTTTCACGGCAAACCATCCCGACCTCAAACGTGCCATCGATGCCGAGGCGCAGCGCCGCATGAACGAAAACCAGGAAATGCGCGAACGGCAGCGCTTCGGCGGCGGCTCTTCTGGCTGACCAACGAACGCCGCATCGAACCCTAATGACACGGCAAAGCCCCGTCGCAGACGTTGACGACGAGACTTGACGAATTGCGGCGTTTAGCCCTCAATCCGGCGCTTTTTGACAGGGGTTGAGGCCGGCTCTGTGCAAACAAAACCGGCGCGGATCGGCGGATGACAGAACGTATTGCATTGATCACCGGCACGACCGGCCAGGACGGCGCTTACCTCGCCGAGTTCCTGCTGGACAAGGGCTATATTGTGCACGGGATCAAGCGACGCTCATCCTCGTTCAACACCGCGCGCGTCGACAATCTTTATCAGGATCCCCATGGGGCCAGCGTTAAGTTCTTTCTGCACTACGGCGACATGACCGATTCGACGAATCTCATTCGCATCATCCAGGAAGTGCAGCCTACCGAAATCTACAATCTAGCCGCCCAGAGCCACGTTCGGGTCTCGTTCGAGACGCCGGAATACACTGCAAATGCCGACGCGCTTGGCACGCTGCGCCTGCTCGAAGCAATACGGATTCTTCGTCTTGAGGACAAAGTCCGCTTCTATCAGGCCTCGACGTCGGAACTATACGGGCTGGCGCAAGAGATTCCGCAGCGTGAGACAACGCCGTTTTACCCGCGCTCGCCCTATGCGGCCGCGAAGCTCTACGCCTACTGGATCACGATCAATTATCGCGAAGCCTACGGGATTCATGCGTCCAACGGCATCCTCTTCAACCACGAAGGACCGACGCGCGGCGAAACCTTTGTCACGCGCAAGATCACTCGCGCGGTCGCCGCGATTGAGCTCGGCCTGCAGAACAAGCTGTTTCTTGGCAATCTGTCCGCCAAACGCGATTGGGGCCATGCGCGCGACTATGTCGAGGGTATGTGGCTCATCGTCCAGCAGCCAGAACCTGACGATTACGTGCTGGCGACCGGCGAAGAGCATTCGGTTCGCGAATTCGCCGAAAGAGCCTTTGCCTGCATCGGTCGAACCATCGAATGGCGCGGTTCAGGATTGGACGAGCAGGGTCTTGATAAGCGCGACGGCCGCGTGCTCATCGAGGTCGACCCGCGCTATTTTCGCCCGACGGAAACCGACGCACTGCTCGGCGACCCGAGCAAGGCGCGTCAGCGGCTCGGCTGGCGGCACAAAGTGACCTTCGATGAATTGGTGCGCGAAATGGTCGAGTCGGATCTGGCGGAAATGCGCCGCGACGGCGGCCTTCGCAACGTGCACGATTAGCCGATGAGCGCTCCGGTCCTTTTCGAATTGCGCGGCAAGAGCGTCTACGTCGCGGGACACGCTGGCATGGTGGGCGCCGCCATTGTGCGGCGGCTCGAGCGCGAACAGTGCAGGATAATCACCGCGACCCGGCACCAACTTGATTTGCGGCACTCCGAAGCCGTCGATCGCTTCATGGCGCAAGCCGGGCCCGACGCCGTGCTTGTCGCCGCCGGCAAGGTCGGCGGCATCAGCGCCAATAGCGCTTTTCCCGCCGATTTCCTCGCCGACAATCTCGCGATCGCGCGCAACCTCATTCACGCTGCTTATCGCTGCGGCGTCGGCAAGCTCCTCTACCTCGGCTCGTCGTGCATCTATCCGCGATTGGCGCCGCAGCCGATGTCTCCCGAAATGCTGCTGTCAGGGCCGCTGGAGCCGACCAATCAATGGTATGCCGTGGCCAAAATCGCCGGCATCAAATTATGCGAGGCCTATCGACTCCAGCATGGCGCCGATTTCGTCTCGGTGATGCCGACCAATCTATATGGCCCAGGCGACAACTATCATCCGCAAGACAGCCACGTTCCTGCCGCTTTGCTGCGTCGTTTTCACGAGGCCAAAGTCGCCGGTAGTCCAGCGGTGACGGTTTGGGGTACCGGAAAGCCGCGCCGCGAATTCCTCGCGGTCGACGATCTCGCCGACGCCTGCATCTTCATCATGAAATGCTATTCGGATCTGCAATTCCTCAATGTGGGGACCGGTGAGGACACTACAATCGCCGAATTTGCCCGATTGGTCGCCGAGGTGGTCGGCTTTAGCGGCAAAATCGACTATGACGCTTCGCGGCCGGACGGCGCGCCGCAGAAGCTTCTGGACGTGTCGGCCATCAACGCTTTGGGCTGGCGCGCACAGACCCCTCTGCGCGAAGGCCTGCAGCGCATGTATGCCGACTTCGTGGCGCGTTATCCGGAACTGCGCAAGCAAACGCAGAGCCCGCCGCCCCGCAGCGCCGTTGTGCCAGGACGATAACCATGCCCATTTCGCTCAATGAAACTCATGACCCGGCGCGGCGCAGCTTTGTTGAAAGCGCCAACCTGCCTGGCAGCGATTTTCCGATACAGAATTTGCCGTTCGGCGTGTTTCGCCTCGGGGCGGGCGAACAGGCGCGGGTCGGTGTAGCGATCGGCGACCAGATTGTCGACGTTTCTGCGGCGGCCGGTTTATTCGACGGCTCCGCGGCAATGGCGGCGCAGGCCTGCGGCGCGCCCTTCCTCAATCCGCTGATGGCATTGGGGCCGCCGGCGTGGTCGGCTTTACGGCTGGCTTTGTCGCGGGAGCTCGCCGCCGAAGCCGGTCCGAGCGCCCGTTTGCGTCCCTATCTGACGCCGATGGCCTATGCCGAGATGAGGATGCCGGTTGCGTTCCGCAACTTCACCGACTTCTTCGCCTCGATCTTTCACGCCACCAATGCCGGCCGGCTGTTTCGCCCTGACAATCCCCTGGCGCCAAATTACAAATATGTCCCGCTCGCCTATCACAGCCGCGCGTCCTCGGTGCGGATCAGCGACATCGCGGTGACCCGGCCAAGCGGACAGCGCAAAGGAGCCGATGGGTCGGCACCAAGCTTCGGCCCTTCGCAGCGCCTCGATTTCGAACTGGAACTCGGCGCTTTCATCGGCACGGCCTCGGATTTGGGTCGCTCCGTCCCGATCGGCGCGGCGGCAGATTGCATTTTCGGCTATTGCCTCCTCAATGACTGGTCGGCGCGCGACATTCAGGCTTGGGAATCCCAGCCGCTGGGTCCGTTTCTCGGCAAGAATTTTGCCACCACGATTTCACCCTGGGTGGTGACGGCCGAAGCCCTGGCGCCGTTTCGCACTGCCGCGTTTGCCAGGCCGCAAGGCGATCCGGCGCCGCTGCCGCATCTCGATGACGCGCAAGACCGCGCTCAGGGCGGCCTCGACATAACCCTCCAAGCCTATATGACCAGCGAGGCCATGCGCCGCGACGGCATGCCGGCGCATCGCCTGACGCAGAGTTCGTCCGCGCAAATGTACTGGACCTTCGCCCAGATGATTGCGCATCACACCAGCAATGGCTGCAATCTCGAGGTCGGCGACTTGATCGGCTCCGGCACGGTATCCGGGCCGGAGCCATCGAGCTGGGCCAGTCTGCTGGAGCTCACCGCCGGCGGTTCGAAGCCGCTGTCGCTGCCGAGCGGAGAACAACGCACGTTTATCGAAGACGGCGACGAGATCAGCTTCCGCGCAGTTTGCGCCAAGCCGGGTCATACCCGGATCGGCTTCGGCGAATGCCGCGCCACGGTGCTGGCCGCCGCGTAACGAGCTTTGCCGCTCAGTGAATCTCGGGCTCGGCAATAGCCGCCTGGCCTTGCAGAAAATCGAAGTCGCAGCCTTCGTCCGCCTGCCCGATATGAGCTGAGAACATGGCTCCGTAGCCGCGCGGATAACGCGGCGGCGGCGGCTTCCAGGCCTCGCGGCGGCGCGCGAGCTCGTCGGCGCCGACGCGCAAGTGGATGCGTCGCGCAGCGACATCGACTTCGATCTCGTCGCCGGTCTGCACCAGGGCCAAAGGACCGCCGACAAAGCTTTCCGGCGCGACATGGAGAATGCAGGCGCCGTAGCTCGTGCCGCTCATGCGCGCGTCCGAGATGCGCAGCATGTCGCGCACACCGGCTTTGAGAAGCTTTTTAGGGATCGGGAGCTGACCCCATTCCGGCATGCCGGGGCCGCCTTTGGGGCCGCCGTTTTTGAGCACCAGCACGTGATCCGGCGTCGCGTCGAGATCGTCGCGGTCGACCTCGCGCGCCATGTGCTCGTAATTTTCGAACGCGATCGCCTTGCCGCAATGGTGCAACAATCGCTTGTCGGCGGCGGCCGGCTTCATCACGCAGCCGCGCGGTGCCAGGTTTCCGGTCAGCACCGCGGTTGCGCCTTCCGGATAGAGTGGATTGTCGAGCGAATGAATGACGTCCGGGAGATGCACCTTGCTGCCTTCGATCGCTTCTCCCAACGAGCGTCCTGAGACGGTGACGCAGGAGAGATCGAGAAGATCCCGCATTTGCGCCATCAAGGCGCGCAAGCCGCCGGCATAAAAGAAATCCTCCATCAAATATTTGCCGGACGGCGTGATATTGGCGATGACCGGCACTTGCCGGGAAATCTCATCGAAGCGCGCCATGTCGAGGTTCAATCCGGCGC